>Ga0075428_100008045_pt1 | contig 11703 bp, 10 predicted proteins | sample RhiMetdeltSRZDD2_FD_75291 | JGI IMG/M metagenome (GOLD analysis project Ga0075428, IMG submission 75291) | Populus rhizosphere microbial communities from Tennessee, USA - Rhizosphere MetaG P. deltoides SRZDD2 | ecosystem: Host-associated > Plants > Roots > Rhizosphere > Soil | place: USA...
CATGCCAAATTTGCGATCCGCGGTGACGTGGAGGCAGGTCAAAGTCATTGGGATTCAAGCAAAGACGGCAGAAATTGCGCGCACGCCTTTGGTGGAACGTCACGCAGGGTTTACACGGCGAATACCCAGTCGCTACACAGCACACCGCAAGGTCGCCGTCCGCCACCGCGGTATTGCTGCAGCGCAGCCGAATTCGCCGCAGTTTGTTGGGATCGGTAGCGAGGCACCGGATCTGTCCGTATCGCGCTCGTCCCGACATCGGCGAGCGTCGGGTTGTTTACGTCAGATGACAGGCCCAGCGGGCGGAGGGGCTGCCACTGGAGTCGCGGGCGGCCCGGGAGGAACAGGCCCCGTGGGCAGATGCGGTGTGGGGCCTGCAATTCCGGCGGGGGGAGCAGCCGCGCCTGCGGCAGCCGAAAGTGGCAGCGGCGCTGGCGGTGTCTGCGGTGACGGAGTCGCACCCTCAGTAGGTGCCACCGCCGCGTCCGCGGCCCAACTCGCCTGGAGTTGATTCGCGACGAAAGTCGCGCCCTGGTCGACTATCCCGGCCTCGACGTACTGGTTGTGCGCGGAGAAACTTCTGCCGGTCATATCGCAAACCAGGTCGTTGTCTACACACAAGTCGATGGTCTTGCCCACGTACTGCGGGCCGATTGTGACGTCCGGGTCATTGATCGCACGCATGAAGCGTGTCGACGGTTTTCCGAAGAGGGCAACAGCCGCAATGTGGTTGGCGACCTCGGGCGGCATCGGCGCAGGCACTTCTGTAGCTGAAACCCCGTCAGGCACAACGCTCGCGGTGACGAAGCCCATGACCGCCGCGCCTTGAGAGAATCCGCCCAGCACCATCTTGGTCTTAGGACAACTGGCCGCGGTCGCAAGGATGTGTGTGCGCGCGTCCGAGATGCCCTCGACAGCGGTTGGGAAGTCGGTGGTGGCAGGGTAGTCGACCGCGTACACCCCGACCGACTTGCCCGCGACGCGCGAGCGCAGCGAGTCGATAAACGCGTCCCCTGTGGGACCGGGACCGGGCGCCTCGGTGGTGCCACGGGCGAATACCACTTCGGCGTCGGGGCAGGGCGCCGCCTGGGCTAGCGGTATCGGCGCAGCCTGCAAAACCGAAGTCGCCACTGCCGCAGCGCCGATCGAGACAGCGATGTGGCGTGGACTCACGGACCTATGCTGACACACCGCGACGCCCCGTGCGCGTCGGGGGGGGAAAACACTCAGCTTCGATTCGGGTGCCCTCGTCAAGGGAGCTCGCGCCCTTGAGTTTGCCCCATGCTGCCAGCACGACAGCGGTAGCGACGTACTGCGGCTTCGCCATGCCCGACCTCCCGACTCCCAGCGGTGTCAACTATGTCGCGCGACAGTCGCAGAGTGTTACGAGGTCGTTCGGAACGAAGTGGCTTGCAGGTGAATTCGCCGTAGCCTGCAGACGAACCGTTACCCTTTTCTGGCAAGTCTCTAAGAACTTGCTGGTCGGAACTGGGCGAAGGCGTCCAGGATTGTGTTGAGCATCGGCATTTTTCGCCCGTCCTAGAGTCGGCTCGCAGCGAAAGTCGCGGCCTGATTGACCATTCCGGTCTCGACGTATGCGCCATGCGCCCGCATGTCCCAGCCGTTGGAGCAGATCGGATCATTGGGCACGCACAGGTCGATGGTCTTGGCTGCATAGAGCGGGCCGATCGCGGGCAGCGGGCCAGGGGAGAGGGAGTCGGCAAAGGCGCTCCTCGGAGCCCCGAACAATGCTGCGGCAGCGACATGATCGGCGACCTGCGGTGGCATCGCCGTCGTGGACATGTCGATCACCCCCGCGCCTTGGGAGTATCCGCCGAGCACCATGCGGATGTTCGGGCAGTTCGAAGCCATGGCCTGGATATGGGTGCTCGCATCACGTGCACCGGCAGGCGCGCTGCGGACGAAGTCCCGGGTGGCTGGGTAATCGACCGCGTACACCCCAACCGAGCGTGCGCCAAGTTGCGATCGAAGCGAATCGACAAACGCCTGTCCGACGCCACCGACCCCAGGTGGCTCGGTGGTGCCTCGCGCGAACACGACCTCGACGTCTGGGCACGGGTCGGCGGCCGCGGACGGCGGTTCGATAAAAGCAATCGGCAGCGCCCATGCCGCCGCTGCCGCAGCCCCGACACTGCGTGTGATTCTGAAGGAGCCTGGAGTGTTCATATTGGTATGTCGCACCGCGACCGACGGATGTCACATACCGGAATTCATCAAACCGCCCGGGTCGTACTTTCGTCTGATGGCCGTAAGTCGCTCCAGATTGCCGGCGAAATAGCGCGCTGCCGGGGTGTCCGGTTCGACATAGTTGACGTAGCCGCCGACAGAGTGCGCGTGCACCGCCGCATGCGCACCGGCCAGCCATTTGTCCGCGGTTTCGATCGCCGCCTGCGATACCGGCTCGGTATACCACTGAATGCATGCCGCCTGACGTCGCCATGGAAACGCGGTGTCGTCGGCCGCGACATCGCGCACGGCGCCGGACAGCGATTCGATCACCGCCGTCGCGGAACCGGCGTCGGGTGGCCACGCCGACGTCGCGGCGACGAGCGACTCCGCGGCGGCAGACGTCATCGCCCCGATGATGTCGGAACCCGCGACGAATGCACGCGGCCGTGCTGCCTGAGCGCCGCCTTCGAAGTAGTGGACGAAGTCCATGCGACTGAGGGTTCGGCTCGTGTTGCTGACAGGCCGCACACCAATCACGCTGCTGAGGTCACTCGCTCCGCTACGCCCGTCGCCAGTCGGCGTCGCCAAGACGACTGTGCAGCCGCCAGCGTCCGTACCCACGGTGATGTTGACCATGCCCCAGATCGCGCGGTCGGCATCGTGCAGCCAGTCGTGCCAGCCGAGGATCGCCTGCTCCGTCGAACCCTCGGGAAACACGAGAGTGACCACGTCCCGGTCGGCGATAGGAAACGTTCGGAACGTGAACGACGTGACAACACCGAAATTGCCACCCCCGCCACCGCGCAGCGCCCAGAACAGATCGGCATGGTCGTCCGCCGAAGCGGTGATCGCTTCGCCGCTGGGCAATACCACGGACGCCGACACCAGCGCGTCGCACGTCAGGCCCGAACGCCTGGCATCGGAGCCGAGCCCACCACCCAACGTCAAACCGGCGACGCCGACGGTCGGGCAGCTGCCGCTGGGAAGCGATCGTCCGTGCGCCGCGAGCGCCGTCTGCACCGAATCCAGTTGTACAGCAGCGGAAATCGTCGCAAGCCCGCGACCATCGTCGTAGGTGATTTCGCCAGCCAGTTGGCGCAAATCGATGATCATTGCACCGGAGGCCGTTGAGGCGCCGATGTAGGAATGCCCGCCGCTACGCGCGGCGATCTTGACGTTGTTTCTGGCCGCGAACTCCGCTGCCCTCTGCACGTCGTCGACGGATTTCACGACGACGACCGCGGCCGGTGTGGAGTCGTCGAATCGAGCGTTGAAGACGCTCTTCGCCGCGGCGTAGTCGGCGCTGGATGGCAGGACGACCAGACCGTCGATCGCTTCGTCGAGAGCACTCCAGTCCTGTGGGCCGGCCACCGAGGCCGGGGGCGACGGGCTTGCGGCCGAGGGCGAGGCCGGCGGCTCTGGCGCTGTTGAGCGGCACGACCCGAGCAGTGCACCGGCGACGACACCGCCGAGCGCGCCGCGGACGAATGCCTGACGTGAGATCTCCCGCGTCATGGCCGGTATGGCTGGGTGCTAGGCGACCTGTTCGAGAAGAGGCGCCGCGCGGGACACGTCAGGACGGACAACACGTCGCGGGCGCGAATGCTGGGGGCCAGATGAGCGCGGATGCAAGGTGACCAAGGAGCCCGAACGGACGACACCCAGGGGCCCCTGGCGTGCGAACCGCGAAATCCCGGTCGTTCGGACTGCCAACGCCGCCTTGGCTTGGCGGTATCCGACCCGCATCCCCGCCGCGCAAACGATCAGCAGCCCGGCGACGCCCGGCAGCGCGAGAGCGGCGAGCGCCGACAGCGACGCGGGGGCGAGGAAGGCCCTGACGGTGTGCTCGAGTAACGACAGCGCGCCCGTCGGACCGGCGCCGTCGGCTGTCAGCGGTGCCGTACCGGAAAGCGACAAATCTGCGCTCAACCCGGCTGCGGCGAGCCCGCCGAGCGTGAGGGGTGCGGTGACATCGCCAAGCAGCGGCATGACCCCGACGGGGGAATTCGGCGGTACCGGCGGAACCATGGGCATAAAGGGGAGCACCGGCGCCGTGCCGGTTGCGGCGGACAAACGAGCGCCAGCACTGTTACCGATCGAGTCGACCGGGCTGGCGCTCATTCCGGCTGCGACGAGCAGCGAGACGAAATCGGACGGCAGTTGCACGATGGGTGCGATCGCATCGTTAACCGCGATGAGGATGTTTTGCACGGCCGCGATGACATCGGCGACCGGCGTCGGGGAAGTGGGAAGCGATGCGAGCACGAAAGGCACCGCCAATGCTGCACTAGCGACTCTCGCGATCGCATTTGTCACCGGCTCGAGCACGTTTGACGCCGGAACGACTGGGGGTGGCCCTAGCGGCACCGGCGGCACCGGGTCGATGGCTGGCGCGGGGTCAGTTGATTCCGACGCGGCGCCGTAAGTCTCGGGCTCGGTCGCGTTCGAATCGGAGGCGACCACATCCGACTGTGCGACGGGTTCGGTGACGGCAGCGCCGACATCGCCTTCCGTGCCGTCGGGCTTGCTATCGGCAGTGGCAGGGTCTGCTGCCGGTTTCTTCACCGGCTGCTGCTGGACTTTCCCGAGCGTGCGAATCTTCTGGAGAACACCTAGTAGAGCGGTGCGGACCGCATTCTGCGGGGTCTTAGTAGTTGCCGGTTCGGTACTGCTCGCGGTCGGCGCGCTGGCTGTGTTGACGCTTTGAGTCGACGGGTCGGCACCCTGGCTCTGGCTGGTCGAACCGGTCGATTCGGTGTCGGCTGTGGCGATTGCTCCGCCGGCGCTGCCAATGAGGAGTCCCGTGGTAAGCAGGCAGATGCCCGCTGCGAGGCGCAGATGCGTCGAAATTTTGGTCTCCTCCCACCAGCAAGCGATCTCGTCGGTAGGTATTTCGATGCGCATTGTCGCACAGTTTGGGTCAATAGCTATTCCAAATCAGCCGCAAATCTTGCGGACTGATCTTGGTAGCAAAACATTTCGGTCAAAGCCCTGCAACCAGTCCTTCGGTCTGAAACTGACTCGCGCGCAAATTTTGGTCAGGGGCTGCCGGGAAGAGCGTCAACGCTGTCTGCGGGTAATTCCATTATCCCGTATAGGTGATATGGAATCGTCCAACGGCGGAGTTGCGTTCAGCCGCGTTCATTTGCTTTGGACGCCTATTGGTCGGCTGATCGCTCCATCGTGGCCCAACTGTCCGCGTGATTGCCAGGTTGTCCCGCACGCAACGAAATGAAAGCGATACGCAGGCGGTAAACACGTCCGAGTGAAACGAGCAACGCTTGCCGGGCTAGCCGTACCGCGCGAGTTTCCGTTGGTGGCCGTCAATTTCGCGCCGCGCGTCGCGTGGTAACGTCCCTGGTCGGCCCATCGATAAACGCCACAGCGCTGGTGTTGCGCGTCTTCTCCGTACGAGATGACGTGCGAGGGCGAGCAAACTATGCTCGCTTCGGGTGGGCGCTTGACCCGCAGCGGCGACGTCGATTCGACGACGAGAGTGGGGCCAAAAGGTGCAGACAGTGTTGGGACTGTCGATGACGTCCACCAGTTTCGGGTGGGTGCTGCTCGACGGACAAGGCCCCGACGCCGCCACCCTCGACCACGACACATTCGATGTCCAGACCGGCGACGACGGCGCATCTGGGGACACGTCCCAGCACGCGGCGGCTGTGCGCGGCGCGCAGGCGATCGCGACGGCAAGCGGTCACCAGGTGGGCACGGTCCACGTGACGTGGACCGACGAGGTCGAGGCGAACGCCGCGGCGCTGATGAAGTCATTGTCCGACTTGGGCTTCCACAACGTTCACCCAGTTTCGCTGCGCAATGCTGCCCAGGCTTGGGGGACCGAGCTCGGGCGTCAAAGCGAACACACATCGACTGGCCTGTGCATTCTCGAGCCCGATGCAGCGACGATCATGGTCGTTCCGACCGAGGCCGGGACGGTGCGCACCGCGATCACCGACACGCGGGAGACCACCGAGGACCTGGTTGAGTCGTTGAGGACGGTTTTCTGTAAAGACGGTTGGTTGCCCGAGAGCCTTTACCTTGTCGGCGCACACACTGATCTCGACGATGTCGCCCGGCCGATCCTCGAGGCTCTGCCGATACCCGTCTCCGATTCGGTCGACACCCAGCTCGCATTGGCCCGCGGCGCAGCGCTGACGACGGTCAGCGAGGTCGATGCGGATTCGCCTCGGACTGAGCCGACGCCCGAGCCGCCTTGGCGCGTGTCGGTTACGAAAGAGTCGACCACGTCAGCCGCCGAGACGGTGATGGCCCCGGCGGTCAGCCCCGTCGACACCGATTCGACACAGGCGATCGAGACGTCCCGCACGGAGCCGCCGCGAAGCGGCCAGCGGTCGCTGGTGTTGGATGCGAAGAAGCTGAGCCTCATGGCCGCCGCCGTGGCGGGTCTCGGGGCCGCACTGTCGCTCACGGCGGGTTCGGCGCTGAACGTCGAAAACACCTCGATGCGGGCCGCAGAGCCGGCTGCCTCGGGTGCTTCGGTGACGTCGGCCAGCGTCCATCCGGTTCCCGCGCCGATTCCGACGCCGCAAGCCCCGCCCGTCCAACCGTTGGCCGCCGAGCCGCCACCCCCGCCACCATTGCCGCCGGAAATGCTCGTGCCTCCCGCCGAGCCCCTTGCCGTCGCAGTGCCTGAACCAGCGCCCGCCGTGGTTCCGCAACAGACGGTTACCGTTCCGACCGCGGTGCCCGTTGTTCCGGCACCCGTTGTCGCGCCGGCGCCAGCCGAACACCTTGTTGCGCCGGTTGCTCCGCCACCCGCGGCACCCGTTGTCGCGCCGCCTGCTCCGCCACCCGCCGCACCTCTTGCTGCCCCGGCTGCTCCGTTGCCAGCCGAAGCCCTTGTCGCGCCGGTTGCTCCGCCACCCGCCGCACCCGTTGTGATGCCTCCTGCCGCTGGCCCGGCACCCGGACCTCCGCAGGCACCAGTCGCACCACCGGCCGCGCCGCCCGTGCCACCGGAACCCACCGAACCGCCTCCGCAGGACCCCATGACGGTCGTCTCGAACCTGCTGTTCGGTAGCTTGCCCTAATCCGTCAGGGCTTGATGCCGATGGTGATCAGGTCCGACAGCACCCGCGTCCAGGCGGGTCGTCGGACGCGGTGTTGATCGTGGACGCGAAAACCGGCGCCTTCGAACAGTTCCCGCATCTCCTCGGGTGACGGGTTGTGTGCGGGGTTGAGCCGATTGGCGGACAGCCGATGCAGGGGGAGCGGCTGTCGTGGACTCAAGGTCGCTACCGCTGCGAGACCGCCGGGAGCCACTACGCGGTGGAACTCACGCAGGGCGGCAGGTTGGTCGAAAAAGTGGAACGCCGAGGTCGTCACGACCGCGTCCAACGTGTCTTCCTCGAATGGCAGATGCTCGGCAGGTCCCTTGCGCCACTGCACCTCTGTGGAGCGCGCCCGTGCCTGGGCGAGCATACCGTCGGACATGTCGACGCCATAGACCTCGCCAGCGTCCAATTCGTCCGCGATTCGCGCAGCGAGAATCCCTGTGCCACAAGCGATATCGGCAACCTTGCGGGCACCGCGGTCCCTCAACACCGCGATCACCTCGTCCTGTGCCGGTCGATACACCCAATGCTGAAGAACCGGCAGGTCATAGAGTGGCGCAGCGATACTCCAGAACTGCGTGACCGCGTCGTTCAGAGTTCGGCGCGGCGCGGGCGTCACCAGTTCCAGACGGCCGGGTCGCTCGGCGGGTACTGGGCACAGGTGTCGGTGCCGTGCGCGGCGACACCCTTGTTGTTGAAGAACAGCTTCGCCCAGTTCGGCCAGTTCCACGCCATCTGCTCGTAGAAGGCGTTGGTCGCCGTGTCCTCCGAATATTGCCGGCGCCCCGCATAGTCCAGCGAGAAGAACCAGTAGATTCGGTCGCGGGCGGCCTGCTGAACTTCAGGGGACTTGTTGTTGTAGTCGATCATGTAGCGCTCGTAGTACACCGGGTCGCTGTCGCGTACGGCCGCCATGTACTGGTCGACGGTGCACGTGGTCTTGAGTATCCGATTCGGGATCGGATAGTCGTCGGTCGCGTCCGCGGAGGCGACGGCGGGAACGGCAATCGCGGCAACACTCACGGCGGCCGCCGCGACACTTGCTTTGATCAACATATCTGACTCCTTACTGTTGCGCCGCGGCGTCGAGGATCGGCAGCTTTTCGGGGCAGTAGGTACGCAGCGCGGCGCCGAGGAACTGCCACGCCTGTTCCGTGGTGCTTCCCTTCTGCAGTTGGAGGAAAATGAATTTCGCCGACTTGTCGGCATCCTGATCGACTCCGTTGTAGAGCCGCTTACACGCGATCTTTGCGATCCACGCGTTGTAGTCCTTCTGGCCGTAGATGCCGTACGTGTGTAGTTCCTTGCCGAAGTCGGTATCGGGGTCGGCGTGCGCCGGCGCGGCGAACACCAGCGCGGGTGCAATCGCGGCGGCGGCGATCGAGGCCAGTCTTGTTCGCTTCATGACATACCTATCTGATCGGGCCTGTCGGGTTGTCGTCAACATTAGACGCGCCAACGCCGACGCTGACCGGAGTCTCGGTGGAGTGCCGTGGCGGTTTGGGCCATGGCACCGGCCTCGGCCGGTTTCGCACGTTCTGCGGCCACCAGAACCACTTGCCCATCATGGCGGCGATGGACGGCGTCATGAACGAGCGAATAACCAGCGTGTCGAACAACAGGCCGAGACCGATCGTTGTGCCGACCTGGCCGACCACCACGAGGTCACTGACCACCATCGACATCATCGTGAACGCGAAAACCAGACCGGCAGATGTCACCACCGCACCGGTGCCGGCCATGGACCGGATGATGCCCGTCTTGATTCCGGCGTTGATCTCCTCTTTGAACCTGGATACCAACAACAGGTTGTAGTCGGAACCCACCGCCAGCAGGATGATCACCGACATCGCCAGGATCATCCAGTGCAACGGCTGGCCGAGGATGTGCTCCCAGATCAGCACGGATAACCCGAACGACGTGCCCAGCGACAACAGCACCGTGCCGACGATGACCGCCGACGCGATCACCGCTCGAGTGAGCAACAGCATGATGATGAAAATCAAGCAGAGCGAGGATATTCCGGCGATCAGAAGGTCCCAGTTCGAACCCTCCTGCATGTCCTTGTAGGTGGACGCGGTACCCGCCAGATAAATCTTCGAGCCCTCCAACGGCGTGCCCTTGATGGCCTCGAACGCGGCATTCTTGATTTGCGGGATGAGCTTGATGCCTCCGGGGGTCGCGGGATCACTCTCGTGAGAGATGATGAACCGCACGGCTTTTCCGTCCGGTGACACGAACATCTTCATGCCACGCTTGAAGTCCGCGTTGTCGAAGACTTCCGGTGGCAGATAGAACGAATCGTCGTTCTTGGATGCATCGAACGCCTCGCCCATGGCGCCCTGGTTCTCCTGCATGGCCTGCATCTGGTCCTGCTGACTCTTCTGGCTCTGGTACATCGTCAGCGTGATGTGCTGCATGCTCTTCATCGTCTCGATCATCGACGGCATCAACGCGACCATCTGAGGCATGAGCGTGTCCAGCTTTTCCATGTCTGGCACGATCGCCTGGATGTCATCGGTCATCGTGTCGATGCCATCGAGAGTGTCGAAGATCGACCGCAGCGACCAGCAGATCGGGATGTCGTAGCAGTGCGGTTCCCAGTAGAAGTAGTTGCGCAGCGGACGGAAGAAGTCATCGAAATTGGCGATGTTGTCGCGTAATTCAGCCACGTCGACGGTCATGTTCTTCATCTTCTCGACCATGCTGTGCGTGGTGGCGGCCATCTGCACCGTGATGCCTTGCATTCTTTCCATCGTGTCGATGGACGTCTGCATGTCGTTGGCCTGCTTGAGCATGTTGGCCATGACCTTCTGCATGTAGTCCTGGTTCATCTGCTGGGTGGTGCCCTGCATGCTGATCAGGAATGGGATCGACGTGTGTTCGATCGGAGTGCCCTCCGGCCGGGTGATGGACTGCACCCTGCCGACGCCAGGAATGTGGAAGATGCCCTTGGCAATTCGGTCGATGACCAACATATCGGCTGAGTTGCGCACATCATGGTCGGTCTCGACCAGCAGCATCTCCGGATTCATCCGGGCCTGCGGGAAGTGCCGGTCGGCCGCCGAGTAACCCTGATTGGCCGGGATGTCCTTGGGCAGATAATTACGGTCGTTATAGCTGGGCTTGTAAGACGGAAGCGCCAGCAGACCGACCAGCGCCAAAGCCACCGACGCCGCAAGGATCGGTCCCGGCCAACGCACAACGGCCGTACCTACACGGCGCCAACCGCGAGTTTTCATCGCCCGCTTCGGATCAAACAGGCCGAAGCGGCTGCAGATGGTTAACAATGCGGGCGCCATCGTCAGCGCCGCCGCGACAGCGACGAGCATGCCGATCGCCAATGGAATGCCCAGCGTTTGGAAGTAGGGCAGTCGGGTGAAGTGCAGGCAGAATGTCGCACCCGCGATGGTCAGGCCCGACCCCAAAATGACGTGGGCCGTCCCGTGATACATGGTGTAGAAGGCGGTTTCGCGGTCCTCGCCGTTCTCCCGCGCCTCGTGATAGCGGCCGACGAGGAAGATCGCATAGTCCGTTCCTGCGGCTATCGCCAGCGTGGTGAGCAGGTTGACGGCGAACGTCGACAAGCCGATCAAGTCGTAATAGCCAAGGGCTGCAACGATTCCGCGGGCGGCCGCCAGCTCGATGAACATCATCACCAAGACGAGTAGGACGGTGACGATGGATCGGTAGACGAACAGCAGCATCACGAAGATGACGGCGATGGTGATCATCGTGATGAGCTGAATGCTCTTGTCGCCGGCGTGGTGCTGGTCGTTGGTGAGCGGCGCAGGACCGGTGACATAAGCCTTGACCCCGGGTGGCGGGGGCGTCTCGTCCACGATGTCACGGACCGCTTGCACGGACTCGTTCGCCAGGCTTTCGCCCTGGTTGCCCGCCATGTAGACCTGGACGTAGGCGGCCTTGCCGTCTGCGCTCTGCGCACCCGAGGCGGTAAGCGGATCGCCCCAGAAGTCCTGGATGTGTTCGACGTGCTTCTTGTCGGCCTCCAACTTGTCGATCAGGCCGTCGTAATACTTATGCGCGGCATCGCCCAGAGGTTGGTCGCCCTCGAGCACGACCATCGCCGAGCTGTTGGAGTCGAACTCCTGGAAAGTCTTACCGATGCGTTGCATCGCCTCCAGCGACGGTGCGTCGTTGGGCGCCAATGACACCGCGTGTGCCTCGCCGACCTTCTCCAACTGAGGGGCGATGACGTTGACGAGCACAACGATCCCAATCCAGCCCAGGAAAATCGGCACTGAGAACAGGCGGATAAAGCGCGGGATCATCGGGTGCGCCCCGACGTGTGTGTTGCTCATGCCGACTTCACCAAGCAGAAGGTCTGGGCGTTCACGCCGTCGGTGGTCCTCTCGTCTTTGATCACGCCGTCGACGCTGATCCGGCAGGTGATGCTGCCTCCGTCGCTCTG
>Ga0075428_100008046_pt1 | contig 11701 bp, 12 predicted proteins | sample RhiMetdeltSRZDD2_FD_75291 | JGI IMG/M metagenome (GOLD analysis project Ga0075428, IMG submission 75291) | Populus rhizosphere microbial communities from Tennessee, USA - Rhizosphere MetaG P. deltoides SRZDD2 | ecosystem: Host-associated > Plants > Roots > Rhizosphere > Soil | place: USA...
AAAAGGCCACCGGAATTCCCCTACAGCAGCTGACCGACATGAGCTTCCCAGATTTTCCCGACAAAGTCAACGGACGGTAACGGCGTCAACAATTCCTAACCCCATTTATTCCACCAGTGCGTCTAACAGCCGCAGAACTGTTTACAGGCGGGATCTTCCAGGTCCTTGCCTCCCCGAGAAGTCTTGCCACGAGGGCTGCGAGATCCCCGCGCCAATCACTAGCCTGAGCCCGTGGTGATTGTGCCCGAGCACCATTGTGAAGATTGGTCGGACGTCCCCTGACAACGGAAGCCTTGATGCCAAATCCGTTGACAGGCTCTCAGTCGTTCGCTATGATTTTGAGCTTTTCTATCAGGTATTGATGAGCGCTCAAGGACAGCCGATGTCACTCCAGGTCCTCACTCCCGCCAATCAGCTCACGATCTTACGAATGATTTTCATTCCGATCTTCGTCATTCTGCTCGTCTACGATCAACGAGGTTGGGCCTTTGCCATATTCATTCTCGCAGGGGTTACAGATGTACTCGACGGGCTCATCGCACGGTGGTTTCAACAAAAGACGTCGCTAGGAGCCTATCTGGATCCTATTGCGGACAAACTCTTGCTAACGACATCATTCGTCGTTCTTTCCATCAAGGAAATGGAATTGCCGAACCTTGTGCCGCTTTGGTTGACTATTCTGGTCATCAGTCGTGATGTAATTCTCATTTCCAGCGTCCTCATTATCGTCATCAGCACCGGTCATCGCACTTTCCCACCTTCTGTTTATGGAAAAGCAGCGACTTGCTTTCAGATCCTGACGATTGTCGCGGTGCTTTATTGGAACTACCGGGGTGTTAACTTGCCGCCGCTGCACTGGCTGTTTGTGAGTACAGCGGGGATAACGGTTTACTCGGGTCTGGACTACATCTATCGCGGGAAGAGGATGGTCTCGGAGACCGCAGCCTTGGGGCAATGAAAGCAGTGTACTGGGCTTTTCATTGGGGACGAGTGCTGCCCGGCGGCCAGTGGGACTTCGAAGAAGAGGGTCTTTGCCAAACCAACCCCCAACCGGTGTCTTGATCCAGCGAATTGAAGAGGGATCTATCGCTCAGGAGGTCGGAATTGAAGTCGGTGACCGCCTCCTGGCAATTAATGACCGACAAATCGAGGATCTTCTTGACTATGGCTACGTGAGTTCCCTCTACGAGCGGGATCTCATCTTAAAAGTGGCCAAGGCGTCAGGAGAGCTTTGGGACATTGAAATTGAGAAAGAAGAAGAGGAACAACTGGGTCTCGAGCCCGAAGGCATTCAGACCCGCATCTGCAAGAACAACTGCATTTTCTGTTTCGTCCACCAGTTGCCGAGAGGCAAACACATCCGGCGCACGCTGCGAGTCAAAGACGAAGATTTTCGCCTTTCTTTCCTGTTCGGGCACTACCTCACACTAACGAATCTCTCGGAAGCCGACTTTGAGCGGATCATCGAGCAGCGGCTTTCGCCACTCTACGTATCGGTCCACGCGACCGAACCGGAACTTCGACGTTACCTCCTCCAGTCCCGCCATCCCGATGACTTATTGGGCAACATGAAACGATTAATCGAAGGCGGCATCAAGCTCCACACGCAAATCGTATTGATGCCTGGGATCAACGACGGAGCACATCTGGAGCACAGCTTAAGCGACCTGCTGGCCTTTTATCCCAATGTCTTGAGCGTCTCGATCGTCCCGGTCGGTCTCACTGATCACCGCAAGGGCCTGCCTCAACTCAAGCCGGTCGACCCTGAATACGCTCGCCAAACCATCGACCACGTTTCGGCCATGCAGCAGCGGAATATCGAAAAGGTAGGCACCAGGTTCTGTTTTCTCGGCGATGAGTTCTACCTCATGGCAGACTATCCCATCCCGCCACGTTCCCACTATGGTGACTTCCCGTTAGTTGAAAACGGCGTGGGCATGGTTCGCAATTTCATGGACGAGTTCACAGCTGCCATGCGAAAACGATGGAACCGTGGCTACCAGCGCGCCATTGCCGGAACCGTCGTCACAGGAAAAATCTTCTATCCAATCCTTAGAGAAAACATCGAGCGGATGAACGCAAAGTTCCGGCTCGACCTGAAGTGTCTTCGCGTCGACAACCTCTACTTTGGCGAAGGCATTACGACAGCAGGCCTGCTGAGCGGCAGCGACATCTTTGCGGCGGTCAGGCACCAGATGCACGGAGACTTTCTGGTCGTTCCTTCCGAGTGCATGACGGGCGAGAACGGCCTGTTCTTGGATGATTGGGTACGCCAGGATCTCGAGGCCTGCCTGCACAAGCCGGTCTTTGGCGGAGGCTATCACGTCACCGACTTCTTTGACTTGATCTTCTCCGAAAAAGTAGTCCCAGAGGCTCAGAGTCACAAAGAGTATTTAGACAAGACCGGGCACTAACTCGCAAGCATGGACCAGGACCGAGTAGGCTCCAGGGTCAGCGCCCATTCGTGTTGATTCGCGGCCAAGTTTGCCGTGGTGGCTAACTCGGGGCCGGGCGTCAGTCGCGGTTGCGGTCTTGATTGTCGAATTGACTGAATCGAGGTTGGCCATCCAACCTAATCGATTGGCCCGCTCAACCTCGCCCAAGCCTCGTCGACCGTCGGGTTCACACAAACGCGAACCACAGGTCCTCTGGGCGCCCACACTTTGGGATTAGTTGCGGTGAATATTGCCAGAGTCGAAGTGCCTGACGCTGCCGCGAGATGGGTGATGCCGCTGTCGTTCCCGACGTAGAGCGCGCATCGACCAAGCACAGCCGACAGTTGCCGGAGATTATTCAATCTCAAGCGCTGCGGCTCGGCCTTGACTAAGCTTGCCGCCATGAGGTGGGAGACCTCGTCGCAGGCCGATGCATCCAGAGGCCCTTCGGCCATCAGAATCCCCATTCCCTTCTGTTCCGCCAGCCGAACTGCCATAGCCGCAAAATTGGCTGCCGACCAGCACTTTCTCTTTCCGCTGGCGCCGGGGTGAATGACTGCAATGGGGTGGCTTTGGTTGTTGGGCAAAAACGCTTTGGCAAACTGAATGTCCTCCGCGGTCCAGTGAATCCGCGGATGGGGCGGGAAGCCAGTCAAGGCGGACCCAAACAGGTTTTGCAGCTGAGCCTTCTTGAAGTCCAACACGTGAAATGAAGTGCCTGCAGGCAGTGCTTGCATAAAGCAGCTGTTGGCATGCCTCTGGGACACTGCCGCCGCGCCGGCTTCGGACCAGGAAAGCACCCGGTCGAACTCTTGAAGCCGCTTGAAAAGCGGCTCGCCCTGAGGGTACCGGTCGATTCCGGTATCCGCCAGGGCGACGGCGCGGTTGGCATAGACAGAGGCTTGGGCCAATGGCACATTGACCCGCTCGGCCCATACCTCAAACCATTCCGGCTTGAATTTCTGTCTTACCCAGGCGATGCCCGGCAGTGACACGATGAAGTCGCCAATAGCGCCCGGTTGTATCCAAAGAAGTCTCATGAGGGTTGAAAGAAAGAGCTTGGCAGGTTGGAAGCCTATCCTTCGCTTAGCGCTTTCCCCTGACCTGATCAAAAGGTACGTCGAGGATGGGGTATCGGTGCCAAGCTTTGTAGTCGAAATGCCACCACTCGTTCGGATAGACAGTGAACCCTTCCCTTTCCATGGCTTTTCGGAGTAAGTCCCGCCTGGCCCGCTGCTCCGGCATCCCACCTTGGTAGTCCGGATGCGACCTTTCGGTCATCTCGTCGTAAGCGCTGGGCATCTCCACTTCGCGGCCGGTCTTCAAGTCGAAGAGCGACAGATCGACCGCACAGCCGCGATTGTGTTTTGAGCCGACCGCGGGGTCGGCAACAAACGTTCTCTTTTCCGGCGGGGTGGCCTCCCAGAAGATCTTGGTCACAGACCAGGGACGGTAACCGTCGAAAACTAGCAAGCCATATCCCTGCCCTTTCAAGGCGCGATGAACGCGCACGAGAGCCTCTGCTGCCGGACGTTGCAGGAAGGCCTTGGCTTGGGAATAAACTGGGCGGCCGACCAGATTCCGAGCTGTCGCATACCGGACGTCGAGTTTGATGGTCGGGTCGAGAGTCACCAGTTCCACCAAATCCGGCGAAAGCTTGGGGACGTTAGGCGGCCCTGTAGCTAGCTGCTCCTTAGTCTCGCCGCGGCTGTCGTGATTGCTGAGAAAATGGAGGGTTTCTGGTTCTGCCTGGGAGGGCAACACAAAGGTCGCCGAACTGAGAAGGAGAATCAGGGTATTCAGCCTGAGCCTCAGAGTTCCTTTGGTCACAAAGAGGTTCACAATCCGATTGAGTTTGAGAAAATGATCCACCCTCTCGCCGCACACTCTCTCAAGTTGGGGGCGCACGGAGACTCTCTCGACTCAACTACGAATATCAGAACGTAGCGACCCTCAAAGTCTGGCTTCCTGGTGCGACGCTGTGCTCCTGGACTTCCTTGCGAACGAACCTAATCCATCAGCCGGGATGCAACCAATCTCTGGCCGCAAGTTCCAAAGGCTGGCCTTTTCCGACCCCCAGCCGACTTGCTGCGGAAGCCTGATTCACCGAGATCTCCAGCAGGCCGGAGCTACCAATGATCCCAAAGGGCTCTCCAGGCGGCGCTTCTGCATAGGAGAGGCACATCCGCGTGATTGAATGATTACCGATTCGAATAATAATGCTCCACCTGGAGATGCGGCTTTGGGCGAGGTCCTCTGCCGAGATGTTTGTAGTGAGGTTGCCAAACTTGTCTACCCGCAAGACTTGACCCGAAATTCTCTGCTTATCAATCGTGCGCGGAAGCGGCCACTCCAAAGGTAAAAGGTCCTCGATTGTCCGCCCGAACATCTCTGGCGGCGTGCCTAATGACAGATGAGCGGCCACCGAAGCAAAGACATCGCGGCCGTGAAACGTCTGGCTAACCGGGGAACGAAAATAACGCTCTTCGGTGAGGTGCAAAGTATCGATTGGTTTAATGCGTCGAAGGACGGGCGCAAACACCCCGTTGTCGGGTCCCAGAAAGGCATACTTTTCGGTGATTGCCAGAATAGGCCGCCGCTCGCTCCCCACTCCCGGGTCCACTACGGCTACATGGATCGTGTTCGCGGGAAAGTACTCGCAACTCGAGAGCACCGCGAGAGCGCCGGCCAGAACGTCATGTGACGGAATGCCATGCGACAGGTCCACGATGGTTGCTTCTGGATTTACCGTTAGAATGACCCCTTTCATTACCCCAACGTAAGGGTCTTCGACTCCGAAGTCGGTAGTGAGTGATATCACTGCATCTTTGAAACGTGGCACCGACCGAGTACCTTTTTGAAGACCTATGCGCGGCTGAGGCGCCACGCATCGGGATGCTCACCCCAAAAGGAGCCGATCCACTCTAGACATTCGCAAACTCATTGGCCAGTTGCAAGGGCTACCGGCTTCCCAGTTCGAGTCTGGGTCTCGCGTGTTCCAGGCAGCTCTGACCTGGCGGCGACTCGCTAATTCTTAGCCCGATGTTCAGACTCTATCATCACCATGCCGGATTTGGCAACGTCCGGCAATTTCACCAAACCCCCAAGGTCGTATCCATCCCGGATCTTACCTTTCACCCCCACCCGGGCTCCCTCGCGAGGAACACCCTTGTCAGAAATGACCCACAGCTTTCCTGTGCCGTCGTCCACCTGATAGGCACCCTTTCCAAGAACGGAAACGCTCCTGACAACATTGCCAGTTACGCCAACGTCTCGGTTGGCGTAGCGCTGTGGGTCGGCCAGAATCTCATTGATTTTCCTTTCCTCGCAACCGACAAGCACGAGCACTAGGGGCACCACTAGCAGCACCCTCAGGACCCCAAGTCTTTTTCTCATAGGATTTCTCCTGCTGTGAGTTTTTCAAGCCAGTTTCGCACCATATCGAATCGTGAATGCCAAGTGACCTCTCTTCAGATGTTGGCTGGCGGTGACGTGTTGTCCGCCTCCGGCCGCTGCATGCCACCTCGCCAGAGCAGATTCTCCGGGGACCTGACTGTGGAGAGTGGCATTCAAACTGCTGGGCACGAAGTCGTAAGCTTTCGCTTACTTGCTAGCTTCAGCCGACCAGGTGCCTATGCGAAGGTCCTTTTCCAAAACAACAGCACTGGCAGTTCGTGCTTCTGCTGGATGATTGTTTTCCACGCTTTCCTTTTGGCGACTGATGATAAGAATAACAGCGGCAATGATGACCACTGCGGCCACGATCAATTGAGGTGCATCACCACCATCTTGACTTCGGTCATTTCCTGAACGGCATACCGTGGGCCCTCTTTGCCAAAGCCGCTTTCCTTCAGTCCACCATAGGGCATGAGATCGGCTCGCCACTGTGGGCCCCAATTGATGTGCAGGTTTCCCGACTGCACCTCACGGGCGAACTTCATGGCCCAATCGAGATTCTGAGTAAAGATGCCGGCTGAAAGCCCGTAGTTGGAGTCGTTAGCGAGGCTGATCGCTTCTTCAATCGTGTTCGAGGAAGATACGGCCACAGCTGGGCCGAACAGCTCTTCACGAGAAATCTGCATCTCCGGCTTCACGTCGGCAACCACGGTTGCTGCATGAAGGGCGCCCTGCCGCTCGCCGCCTACAACAACCCTTGCCCCATCGGCAACTGCCTGCCGAATCCAGGAGTCAACGCGCGCCGCATCCCGCTCACGGATCATTGGGCCCATCATGGTAGTCTCATCGAGCGGATTTCCTGCCCGGACAGCTTGCACCTTAGGTTTCAAAGCTTCGAGCAATTGGGAATAGACGGGTTTCAAGGTGAGAACCCGCTGCGTGCTGATGCACACCTGCCCGGCGTTGCTATACCCAGTGCTCACAATAGCTTGGCACGCTTTGTCCAAGTCGGCATCAGGCATGATGATCAAGGGGGCGTTGCTTCCCAATTCCATAGTTACCTTCTTTATCCCGGCCGTCCTGCAGATCTGTTCTCCAACATCCCGGCTTCCGGTAAAAGTAATCTTGCGCACTCGCGAATCGGAGCAGAGCGCTCTGCCGATCTCTCCACCGCTCCCGGTGAGGCATTGAATCCCCGCTGGAGGCAAACCAGCCTCAAGCAGGATCTCAGTCAACTTCAGCGACGAAAGTGGAGTATCTGTGGCTGGCTTCAGGATAACGCTGTTTCCTGCCGCGATTGCCGGTCCCACCTTGTGAGCGACAAGGTTGAGAGGGAAGTTAAACGGGCTGATCGCCAGTACGACTCCGCAGGGCACACGCAGGGTGAAGCCAAAGCGACTACCGGCACCTGGTGCACCATCAAGGGGAACGACCTCACTGCCGATTCGTTTTGCCTCCTCAGCCGAGAGCGTCATGGTCTCGATCGCCCGCGAGACTTCAAATCGTGCCTCGGCAATGATTTTGCCTTCTTCCAAGGTGATCGTCCGGGCGAGCGCTTCGGCCTGTTTTTCCATTAGCTCGGCCGCCAGCTTCAGAATTCGAGATCGATCAAAACCCGAAAGCTTTCGCATCAACTCGGCGCCTCGAGAGGCTGAAACCAATGCGGCTGCTACATCACTCAAAGAGGCCTTGGGAACAGTATCGAGCACGCGGCCGTCGTAAGGATTGTGTACCTCGATTTTTTCTGAACGATCCTGCCAGGCCTCTGCTAAGTACATTTTCATGGTTCTCTCCCTCCTCTGAGAGCGAGACCGAATCAAGGAAACGGTAGGAAACAACAAAGATCAGAGGGTGTTCAGTTTCAACGAACGCGGCACGAGAAACTCCACTTGAACGTAGCCCGAGGAACGAAGAGTGGGCGTTACAACTGGGACCGGGGAATGGCGGCATAGTCCACAAAAAAGGCCCTGCAAAAGCAGGGCCTCTCAGGTTATATCTTTAAAAACCCGGTTGGATTCAGCTACTAGTTTGACAGCTGCTTTGGTTTGACTGATTTGGCTGTCTTTGATCGGGTTTTTCGCGCGGGTGGTACCGGCGGCAGGGCGTTGGTCCGTTCCAATCGAACAATACTGGTGACAAACTTCCGGCGCCCATTCTCGTCAAACTCAATCACGGTATGCAAATCATTGATTTCACTGATCGTTCCGAGACCATAGATCGCATGATTGACTCGTTCGTTCGGGGCAAACCCGGTGGAATTCTTCGCCATTCTTAACCTCCTTGGGAAACCTGAGTTCCGTCTTTCCATTCAGGCTTCGGTCGTCCGCTGTTAACAGTCGCACACTTTCGACTTCATTATATTAACACAGAGTGCCCCTTTTTGACCGCATGTCCTTTGTGGGAAGGCAAAAGACCAAGGGGTCCCCGAGTGCTCTGAGGCACCGGGTGCAAGTCCCGGGTCGACTGGGATCTCAGGATGATGTTGCGGAATTCTCGGCCAATCACTTAGACTTACTTCAGGACGGGCTTGTTCGAACACTGACATTCAGCCGAGACTTGACTCTGATACTGGCCAGACGCCGTGACTGCCGGCAGCGGCTCTGATATTTAGAGAGGCGAGACATGGAAAAGCAGAGCTTGACCATAACCGACAATCGGACGGGAAGGCAGTATTCTCTTCCCATTGAAAATGGAACGATCCGGGCGATGGATCTCCGCAAAATGAAGGTTTCCGACGACGACTTTGGTCTAATGTCCTATGACCCGGCCTTCATGAACACAGCTTCCTGCCGCAGCCGGATCACGTTTATCGACGGCGAAAAGGGTATTCTCCGTTACCGTGGGTACCCGATCGAGCAGTTAGCTGAAAAGAGCAGTTATCTGGAAGTGGCTTTTTTGACACTGAATGGCGAGCTGCCCACAAAATCTCAGCTGCAGGAATGGTGCTGGCACATCACCCATCATACTTTTATCCACGAGAACATCAAGAAATTCATGGATGGCTTCCACCACGATGCGCATCCGATGGGCATGCTTGTCGGCACGATTGGTGCGCTTTCAACGTTTTATCCGGATGCCAAGAATATTTTCGATTCAGAAGCCCGTCAGAAGCAAGTGTACCGGCTGATTGGGAAGGTTCCGACCATCGCGGCGTTTGCGTATCGCCACAGAATGGGGGTGCCCTATGCCTATCCCGACAATGACCTCAGCTACCCAGGTAACTTTCTTAACATGATGTTCAAGATGACTGAGGTAAAGTATCAGCCCCATCCGACCCTCGAGCGGGCACTGGATGTCTTATTTATTCTGCATGCCGACCATGAACAGAACTGCAGCACCAACGCCATGCGGAGCATTAGTAGCTCTCAGTCCGATCCTTTCTCCGCCGTTGCCGGAGCGGCTGCAGCGCTTTATGGCCCGCTTCACGGTGGGGCCAACGAAGAAGTACTGCGCATGCTCAATGAGATAGGTTCCAAACAAAAGGTACCGGAGTATGTCAGACGGGTCAAAGCTGGGGATTTCCGTCTGATGGGCTTTGGTCACCGTGTCTACAAGAGTTACGATCCGCGGGCACGAATCATAAAGCAAGTCGCCGACCAGGTGTTCGAGGTAACAGGCAAGAACCCGCTCCTTGAGATTGCGCTCGAGTTGGAGAGGATCGCCCTGGAGGACGACTACTTTGTGAGCCGCAAGTTGTACCCGAATGTCGACTTTTATTCGGGCATCATTTACCAAGCGATGCGTTTCCCGGAGGAAATGTTCCCTGTCTTGTTTGCCATTCCCAGGACATCAGGCTGGATGGCCCATTGGCAGGAGATGTTGCTCGATCCTGAGCAGAAGATCGCCCGGCCTCGCCAGATTTACGAAGGCTCTGACCAGCGCGACTTCGTATCGATCGAAAAACGAGGCTAGAGAATCGGACAGCTCCCTGCCTCCAGGGGCTCGCAGTCCGGAGTAAGATCGTTTCAGAGGGAGATTCTTTGGTGCCGAGGAAGAGGTCTTTCTTCTTTGGCAGATCCGATGGAGCTCGCTTCAAACTGACGTGGACTTGCCTTCAGGGGGTTGTCCTTCCCTGTCGTTTCTGATTTGCTTCAGTTTGGCGCGCGCCTCTTCGACGAGTTCGCTGCTCTTGTCCTGAGCCACCAGATGTTCGAAGATTCGTCCTGCCCGCTGTTCATCACCGAGGTTGAGATAGTGCTCCCCCAGGTAAAAGTAAGCTTCGAGAAAATGCGGGTCGATCTGGAGAGTTCGTTCAAACTCTCGGATGGCTTCGTCGTCGTAACCCTGATCGGCTAGCAGGTTGGCTAAGAAGTAGTGACCATCTCGATCATCGGGACGGAGCTCAACAAAGTGCCGAATCTGGTCGAGCGCCTTGTTAATCAGTCCGAGCTGGGCCAGCGTCACTCCAAAGTTAAAGCAGCCGTCAGCATCACCCGGATTGTTTGCCGCTTGTTCCGACTGAGCGCGCACCAAATCAGAGGTGAGCGCTTTGTTGAAATAGTACTCCTCCTTGTAAGGTGGGAATCCGGACTTCCAGAATTCCAAAGTACGCTGCCGGTCGACAAAATCAACTCCCGGATCAGCTCCTAGCACGGTTGCCAGCTCACTCTCCAGCATCGCTGCATCGGGATCTTCAGGAAGCGAGTTCAGTTGGACTACCAGGTTGTTGTAGGCTGGACTGCCTTCTTCCAATTTCGATAGAGCAGCGTTGAGATGGTACCGAGCCTTTTTGTAATCACCTGCCCTTAAAGCTTCCTGAGCTCTGGCCTCCCCGTCCTCTTGCTCTTCGATTGCCAGCTGATCCATCCTGGCATTGATTCTGTCACGTTCAGCGGGGTTCCCAACACCGGCGATCTCCAGCGCTCTTTCCAATTCTAACCGCGCCATACCCAACTTGCCGGCACGTTCGTATTTGTCGGCCCTTTCTAAATACGGAGCCACGTCCAGCCCGAACAGTTTCTTGATAAAGGACATAACGCCTCCCGGTCACGCCTGGGCACCCTAAACATAACACACCACATTCCGTGGGAGAGCATTTTCCGAGTAGACACAACCCCTGGTTGACGGTCCCGCTGCTCATGGTGGCAGCCAGCCCACGGTTCAGGGCATCACAAACTCATATTCCGGATGCCGGATCACTAAGACGGGGCAAGGTGCCAAACGGACGACACGCTCCGAAGTCGTTCCCAGATGGGTGTGCTTGGGTCCGGGTTTACAGTGCGTCGGGATGACAATAAGGTCAGCCTTCTTTTCTTTGGCTAGGCGGACAATTTCGACAAAAGGCTTGCCCCGGATAAGAAACTCTTCCACTTCGATTTGCCGCTTCAATTGCGACGAGATGACCTTGTGCAACTCGCCTCTAACGTGCTCCTCCAGGCCATGCTGGTATTCCACGGTCGTCGGGAATGAGCTGAGCGTGAAGGGAGAATTGAATCCGATGTCTTCGATCACATGAACCAGGTGAAGCCTGGCTTCGTGTTCGAGAGCCAGGGAAATCGCATAGTCCAGGGCGTGACTTGCCGCGGGCGAGAAATCCGTAGGGAAGAGGATGCGTTTGAACTTGATCATCTCGTTCTCCTTCGGGCAAAGAACTTTCAGGGGTTCCAAACAGTCTATTCCATAGGGTTGAGCGTTTCAATGTGGTCTTTGCAGCCAGCTTGACGGCCTCAGCCACGTGGGTTGGTACGATATCCGCCCTGCGCGAATGACAACAAGAACGTCAGGAACACAGTCGCGAACCAGTCTATGAGCTGACTAGCTGAGTCGGTGCTGGCGGACCTTCACCCCAGCTTGTGCGAACAAATGGAATGAAGTGTCGTTGAGGGGATAATCAATATTGAAAACTACTTCAAGAATCCCGCTATTGATAA
>Ga0075428_100008052_pt1 | contig 11700 bp, 12 predicted proteins | sample RhiMetdeltSRZDD2_FD_75291 | JGI IMG/M metagenome (GOLD analysis project Ga0075428, IMG submission 75291) | Populus rhizosphere microbial communities from Tennessee, USA - Rhizosphere MetaG P. deltoides SRZDD2 | ecosystem: Host-associated > Plants > Roots > Rhizosphere > Soil | place: USA...
ACACTCATCGAGAACGACGACCGCACCGGGGCGGCTGCGATTTCCATTGTCCTGCTGGTGATTTCGTTCGTGGTGCTGTTCATTCTGCGAGCGATCGGGTCACGGGCGGCCAAACGGGAGGAGCTGGCGCCATGACGTTGTCACCTGTTGTCCGTCACCTGCTGCGCTACCTCGCGCTGGCCTACATCGTGATCTTGGTGATCGTGCCTGTCGGGTTGATTCTGTGGCGCACGTTCACACCTGGCGTCGGCGCATTTGTTGCGTCGATCACGACGCCGGCGGCACTCTCGGCGCTGCAACTGTCGCTGCTGGTGGTCGCGATCGTGGTGCCGCTCAATGTCCTTTTCGGCGTCCCGACGGCACTGGTCTTGGCGCGCAACAGGTTCCGCGGAAAGAGTGCGCTGCAGGCAGTGATCGATCTGCCGTTCGCGGTGTCGCCCGTGGTGGTGGGTGTGGCGCTGATCCTGTTGTGGGGCTCGGCAGGATTGTTCGGCTTCGTCGAGAACAATCTGGGCTTCAAGATCATCTTCGGCTTCCCCGGCATCGTGTTGGCGAGCATCTTCGTCACCGTGCCGTTCGTCATCCGCGAGGTCGAACCGGTCCTGCATGAGATCGGCACCGACCAGGAAGAGGCGGCCTCGACGCTGGGATCGCAATGGTGGCAGACGTTCTGGCGCGTCACCCTCCCGTCGATCCGCTGGGGCCTGACCTACGGCGTCGTGCTGACGATCGCGCGCACGCTCGGCGAGTTCGGCGCGGTCATCATGGTGTCGTCCAACCTGCCGGGAACGTCGCAAACTCTCACACTGTTGGTGGCGGACCGGTACAGCCGCGGCGCGGAATACGGCGCATATGCCGTGTCCACGCTGTTGATGACGGTCGCCGTGATCGTCCTGATCGTTCAGGTGGTCCTCGACGCTCGGCGCTCGCGAGCGAGCAAGCAGGTCTAAGGAGACGCAGAAGAAATGACCGACGCAGCAATCATCGTGCGGGGCGCCAATAAACGCTACGGCGACTTCGCGGCGCTGGACAACGTCGACTTCGAGGTCCCGTCCGGCTCACTGACCGCCCTCTTGGGGCCCAGCGGCTCGGGCAAGTCCACTCTGTTGCGCGCCATCGCCGGCCTGGACCTGCCGGACACCGGCACCATCACGATCGACGGGCACGACGTGACGCACATCCCGCCGCAGCGGCGTGGCATCGGTTTCGTGTTCCAGCACTATGCAGCGTTCAAGCATCTGACCGTGCGCGACAACGTCGCCTTCGGATTGAAGATCCGCAAGCGACCGAAGGCCGAGATCAAAGAGAAGGTCGACAACCTGCTGGAAGTGGTGGGGCTGGCCGGTTTTCAGACCCGTTATCCCAACCAGCTTTCCGGTGGCCAGCGTCAGCGCATGGCATTGGCTCGCGCGCTCGCGGTGGACCCGCAGGTACTGCTGCTCGATGAGCCGTTCGGTGCGCTCGACGCCAAAGTCCGCGAGGACCTGCGGGCGTGGCTGCGCCGGCTGCACGATGAGGTGCACGTCACCACGGTGCTCGTGACCCACGATCAGGCCGAAGCCCTGGACGTCGCGGATCGCATTGCGGTGCTCAACAAGGGCCGGATTGAGCAGGTGGGCTCGCCGACCGACGTGTACGACACGCCGGCCAACGCGTTCGTGATGTCGTTCCTAGGGGCGGTGTCGTCGCTGAACGGCTCGCTCGTGCGTCCGCACGACATTCGCGTCGGCCGCAATCCCGACATGGCGATTGCGGCCAGCGACGATTCGGTCCAGACAACCGGCGTGGTGCGGGCGACGATCGATCGAATTGTCGTGCTGGGCTTCGAGGTTCGCGTGGAACTCACCAGTGCGGCCGACCACACGCCCTTCACCGCGCAGATTACCCGCGGTGACGCCGAGGCGCTCGGGCTGAAGGAAGGCGACACGGTGTACGTGCGTGCCACCCGGGTGCCGGCATTGCCGGGCGGAACCGAACTCCCGCGGGCGGACAAGGCCGACGAGGGAGAGCTGACGACGGCCTGACGCTGTCAGCTGTCGACGGAACCGGGCATCTGGAGAACGAGCTTGTGTCCGGGTGGCTGCGTGCCGATATCAGTATGTGCGCCAACGACCTCCGTGAATGGCACTGTGGTCACGGCGGGACCACGAAGAGCGCCATCGGCGATCCGGTTCAGTTGGTCGGTGAGGATCTGCCGATACTTCTCCGGCTGCAGTGCGACAAGCAAGGGCACTGAACACACTCGTTCACGCGGCGAGGCATACCGACGCAGGTTGGCGCACAGACCGCCGACGGCCGCGTCCCGCCGTCCGTGCCCGGGCCGCCCGGACCACGCCGTCCGTACCAGGGTGCCGTGTGGCGCTATCGCGGCCCGTGCCGCGGGGCCGCCGGTGTGGTCGATGCCGGCGTCGGCACCGCCCGACGTCAGCTCCCGCACCTGCACGGGCCAGTTTGGATCGTGGTAATCCACGACATGCGCACCGAAAGACTCGGCGAAACCCCGTGTGCGTTCCGATGCGGTGCCAACGACTTTCACGTCATTGGCGCTACCGTATTGGCTGACCAGGGCACCAACCGAACCCGAGACGCCCTGCACGAAAATGGTCCCACCGCTTGGTGCCCGGCCCAGTTCGATGCACAGTGCCGCGGTCACCAGATCAAGCGGCAACGCGGCTACCTGAGCCGAGTCGAGTGAATCCGGCACCGGTACAAGACGATTCGACGGCAGAACGAGTTCCGTTGTGTAGCTGCCCATCCGGGCCAGGCACCCGGTGACGCGCATGCCCGGCCGCAGTCCGCGGCGGTCCGCTGCGGTATCAACCGTTTCCAGTACGCCGACGAAGTCATAGCCGGGAACGAAACCCGGCCGCGGTTGGAGGAGATAGTCGCCCGAGCGCGCCATTGCGTCGGTGGACCCGACCGAGGCATGCGTCACCCGAACTCGCACCTTCTTGCGACTCGGCCGCGCAGGCGTGACCTCGTCGATTCCCAGGACGTCTGGCCCTCCGAAGCGACTGACCCGCGCGCGCAATACTTTGGTAGTCACGCGACATACGGTACAGTCTGCATCGTATGTCTGGCAAGACGGGCCGCCCGCGCGACACCTCTCTCGACGCCGCCATCGCTGCGGCGACGGAGTCGGTGCTGCTAGCCGAGGGTTACGCGGCCGTGTCCATTGACCGGGTTGCCAAAATCGCCGGTACGACGCGTGCCGCTGTCTACCGCCGCGTCAAGAGCCGCGCGGAACTTGTCGTCGGCCTCCTGATCCATCGCTTCGGCACGTCGCCCGCGCCGGACACCGGCGACTTGCGCCAAGACATCGAACACGTCCAAGCGGTTCAACGCATCTTCTTCGCCGATGCCATCGTGCGTGCCGGGCTCGCCGGTCTGCTCAGCGACACCTATGCCGACCCCACCCTCGGCGCGGCTCTGTACGACCGTTTCCTCGCGCCCAGGCGGCACTCGGTGGCAGCGATGCTCGCCCGAGCCGCCGACCGCGGGCAGATCACTCCCGTAGACGACCCCGCCCGCATCTCCGACATCCTCACCGGACCGCTGCTGTATCGCACTCTGGTACCGGCCATCGGGCAAATCGATGACGCGCTGGTCGAAGCCACCGTTAATGCCGCCCTTAGTGCGGTGTCTTCTTAGGCGGCGACGCGTTCGGCTAGTGCCTGATCGAAGCGATCCAACACCGTATCCGCCACCAAGCGATGCGGGCCAAGCGGCGCTGCCATCGGAATCCGTTGAGCGCGTGCGAAGTTCGTGACTCGGTCGGTGATCCGGCCGTGCGCGAGGAACCAGGGGGCGATGACCAATCGGGTGGCGCCGCGCTCGCGCAGAATGTCTGTGGCCTCGGCCAGCGTCGGGTGCGGCCCGGTGGCGAAGGCGGTGGTGGCGGTCCACCTTGTGTGTTGGACGAGATAGTCGGCGACCAAACTGGTGCGCGCATTGGCTTGCGGGCGTGAGGATCCCACCGCTGTGACGAGGACGCCCACGTCGGGGTCGAGTTGCGATACCCCGGCGTGTGTCAGGCGTTGCCGAAGCACTGCTACGAGTCGGTCGTCCTCGCCGAGCACGTCGGCCTGAATGGCGTTCGCCCCGGACTCTGCGATGAGCGCCGGGATGTCCACGCGAGCGTGATACGCGTCGGCGAGCAGCAGTGGCACCACAACCGCGTTGCTCCCTGTCGCTGCCAGCACGTCCCGCAGATCGGGGAAGTTCTGCTCGCAGAATGCCACCCGAACGTCGACATCACGCCGAATCATGCGGATGGTGTGCGCCACCTCGTGGGCCGATGCCGCGGATCGCGGGTCGGCACTACCGTGCGCCGTCAGGACAAGCGATGTCACGAAGCGTGTAACCCGCATTCCGTCTTCGATGTGCCGGCCCATCGGCCGCTGCGCGGGTCGGCGCCTTCAACAGGCTTCGCCGTGCACGGCGCGCAGCCGATTGACGGATAGCCTTCGAACACAAGGGGATTGACCAGCACATCGTTGGCATCGATGTAGTTCTGCATGTCCTCGTCGGTCCATGCGGCCAACGGATTGATCTTCACCAACCCGAATGCCTTGTCCCAGCTGATGAGTGGCGCATTGGCGCGCGTCGGCGCCTCGACGCGGCGGATGCCCGTCACCCACGCCGAGTAGCCCCGAAGCGCCTTGCTCAGCGGCTCGACCTTACGCATCCGGCAGCACTCGTTGGGCTCGCGGGCGAACAGGTCCTTGCCGAACAACCCGTTCTGCTTTTCGACCGAGTTCTCCGGCGTGACGTTGACGACGTTGATGTCGTAGACCGCCTCGACCGCGTCACGGGTGCCGATGGTCTCGACGAAGTGGTAGCCGGTGTCCAGGAACAGCACATCCACACCGGGGCGGACCTTGGCGGCGAGATCGACGAGCACCGCGTCCTGCATATTGGAGGCCACGATGTAATTGCCGCCGAAGTTCTCATCTGTCCAGCGCAGCAGGTCGAGGGCGCTCGCACCCTCCAACTCCGCGGCCCCGCCTTCCGCCAGTGCTTGTAGATCGCTGTCCGAAATCAAATCTGTCATCGCAAATCCGCCTCGTCTGCTCGTACTGCCCACGTAGCGAAACGCTCGCCCTGCTCACGTTGTTTCACGAAGTTCCGAACAACCCGGTCGATGTAGTCGCCGAGCTCCGTCGACAGCACCTTGTGCTGACGCAGCTTGCGGCCGAACCCGCTGTCCAGGCCCAGGCTGCCGCCCAGATGCACCTGGAAACCCTCGACCGACCCACCGTGGCCGTCGTCGACCATCTGCCCCTTGAACCCGATGTCGGCGACCTGAATGCGGGCGCACGAGTTGGGGCAGCCGTTGATGTTGACCGTGATCGGCACGTCGAGCTGGGCGTTGATGTCCTCCAGCCGCTTCTCCAGCTCGGGCACGAGCACCTGGGCCCGGTTGCGGGTCTCGGCGAACGACAGCTTGCAGTACTCGATGCCGGTGCAGGCCATCAGATTCTTACGCCACGCCGACGGCTGGGACGGCAGGCCGAGCGCGTCCAGGCCGGCGACCAACTCGTCGAGCTTCTCGTCGGCGACGTCGAGGATGACCAGCTTCTGGTACGGGGTGAACCGGACCCGGTCCGAACCCGCGGCCTCGGCGAGGTCGGCCACCTTCGTCAGGATGGTGCCCGTGACCCGACCCGCGATGGGCGCGACGCCGACCGCGTTCTTCCCGTTCTTCAACTTCTGAACGCCGACGTGGTCGATCGGGTGCTTGACGGGCTCCGGCGCCGGACCGTCGATCAGTTTGCGACCCAGGTATTCGTCCTCGAGTACTTGGCGGAACTTCTCGATACCCCAGTCCTTGATCAGGAACTTCAGCCGCGCCTTGGCCCGCAGCCGCCGGTAGCCGTAGTCGCGGAACACCGACGTCACCGCCTCCCAGACGTCCGGCACCTCCTCCAGCGGCACCCACGCGCCGACCCGCTGGGCCAGCATCGGGTTCGTCGACAAGCCGCCGCCCACCCACAGGTCAAGGCCGGGGCCGTGCTCGGGATGGTTGACGCCAATGAATGCGACGTCGTTCACCTCGTGCGCGACGTCCTGAAGGCCCGAGATCGCGGTCTTGAACTTGCGCGGCAGGTTGGAGAGCTCGGGACTGCCGATGTACCGGCGGACGATCTCGTCGATGGCCCATGTCGGGTCGAGCACTTCGTCGACCGACTCACCAGCCAGCGGCGAACCCAGCACCACGCGGGGGCAGTCGCCGCACGCCTCCGTGGTCTGAAGGCCGACCGCGGCCAGCCGCTGCCAGATCTCCGGCACGTCCTCGATCTGGATCCAGTGGTACTGGACGTTCTCTCGGTCGCTGATGTCGGCGGTGTCGCGTGCGAACTCGGTGGAGATCTCACCGAGCGTGCGCAAGGCCTGTGTGGTCAGCGCGCCGCCATCGCAGCGCACCCGCATCATGAAGTATCTCGCCTCGAGGACGTCGGCGTTCTCGTCGCCGGTCCACGTACCGTCGTAACCCTGTTCACGCTGGGTGTAGAGACCCATCCAGCGCATCCGGCCGCGCAGATCCTGCTTGTCGATGCTGTCGAAGCCCCGCTTGGAGTAGATGTCAAGAATGCGGGCCCGCACGTTCAGCGCGTCGTCATCCTTCTTGAACTGCTCGTTGGGGTTGAGTGGCTCGCGGTAACCGAGCTTCCACTGGCCCTCGCCACGCGGGCGCTTGACGGGCTTTGCGGTGGTCATATGGTGTGGCTCCTCTGTGGAGCCGGATCGCGCGTTCTCACCGGTGGGCTGTCCGGCGGCGCAGATCCGGCGGCCAGCTGAAAGTACAGGTGGGCAGGTCTACGACGTCAAGGCAGACAACAACAGGTACAAACGCGCTTGAAGTCGACGTGCCGCCGAGCCACCAACGAGACGCGGTGGGGGAAACGGGCGGCGATCACGTCGCCAATTGTGCCACGGACAACCGTCACGGCCCTAACCGGGCGAGATTTGCGCTCACGGTGAGCAAAAGTCGGCTCTGGGAGACTGGCTACATGACGGTCCGAACGGCTCCGCTGCAGCTGCCCGACCTGGCCACTGCGCCGGGTCGGCCGTTCGGCATCTATATCCACGTGCCCTTCTGCGCGACGCGCTGCGGCTACTGCGACTTCAACACCTACACACCCGCCGAGCTGGGCGGCGCGAACCCGGACGGATGGCTGGAGGCGCTGCGGGTCGAACTCGCCCTGGCGGCATCGCGGCTGGGCTCACCACCTGAGGTCGACACGGTGTTCGTCGGCGGCGGGACGCCCTCGCTGCTGGGTGGGGACGGCCTGCGGGCGGTGCTCGACGCGATCCGGGCGCATTTCACGCTGGCCGCGGACGTCGAGGTGACGACGGAGGCGAATCCTGAGTCCACCTCGTCGAGGTTCTTCGAACAGCTGCGGTCGGCGGGGTTCACCCGGTTGTCGCTGGGCATGCAGTCCGTGGCCTCGCACGTGTTGGCGGTGCTGGATCGGGTGCACTCGCCGGGCCGGGCGCTATCCGCAGCTGTTGAGGCCCGCGGCGCCGGCTTCGAGCACATCAACCTGGACCTCATCTATGGCACGCCGGGGGAGTCCGACGACGACCTGCGCCGCTCCGTGGACGCGGCGATCGACGCAGGCGTTGATCATGTGTCTGGATACGCGTTGGTGGTCGAAGACGGCACGGCGCTGGCGCGCCGGGTGCGTCGCGGCGAAATCGCCGCCCCGGACAACGACGTCCTGGCGCAGCGCTACGAGTTGCTCGATGAACGGCTGTCGGCAGCGGGCTTCGACTGGTATGAGGTCTCCAACTGGAGCAGGCCCGGTGGCGAATGCCGACACAACCTCGGGTACTGGAACGGCGGCGAATGGTGGGGCGCCGGACCGGGAGCGCATGGTTACGTCGGCACCACGCGGTGGTGGAATGTCAAGCACCCCAACGCTTATGCGCAATCGCTGGCCGACGGGCTGCTGCCGGTGGCCGATTTCGAGCAACTGGACGCCACGGCGTTGCACGTTGAGGATGTGATGCTGCGGCTGCGGCTGCGCGACGGCCTGCCGGTGGCCGTGTTGGGCAACGAGGAACGGGCCCGAGCGGAGACGGTGATCGGCGACGGACTGGTCGAATTGCACGCCGACCGACTGGTGCTGACGGACCGCGGCCGGCTGTTGGCCGACGCCGCGGTTCGCACGCTGCTCGACTAGCCGCCGAGTGTGGGCTTGATGCACGCTTCTGCGAATTTTCGCGTGACATAAGTCCACACTCGGCGTCAGGCTGATTGAACGACCTGGGCTGTCGGCCCGTTGTGCTCATCGAAGGCCGACCGAAAGCAAGGGATGTGCGGTGCGTGAAGCATGACTGACGATTCCGAGCAGGCGGCGCTGCTGCGGGCCGTGCACGACGAGCACGGCCAGTCGCTGCTGCGTTACGTGTTGAGACTGACCAGGGGTGATATGCCGTTCGCCGAAGATGTGGTGCAGGAGTCGCTATTGCGGCTCTGGCGTAAGCCGGAGGTGCTGCAGCAGCCGACGGACAACGTGCGCGCCTGGTTGTTCACCGTCGCGCGCAATCTGGTGATCGATGACCGGCGCAGCGCTCGCTACACCCGCGAGTTGCAGAGCGAGTACCTCCCCGAGCGGCCGTCGCCCGACGCGATCGGCCCGGCGTTCGACAAATGGATACTGTCGGACGCTTTGACGTCGCTGTCGCCGGAACATCGCACCGCGATTGTGCGCGCCTACTATCTCGGCCAAACAGTCGCGGACATTGCGCAGCAAGAGGGAATTCCGGAGGGAACGGTTAAGTCCAGGCTTCATTACGCGCTTCGCGCGTTGCGAATTGCGTTGCAAGAAAGGGGGGTTGTGCGGTGACCAGCTATCCACCCGAAGACAACCTTGCCGAATGGGACGCCGCCTATGTTCTGGGCGCGCTGAGCCTGGAGGAGCGGCGGACGTACGAAAATTACCTCGCTGCCAACCCGGCGCGGGCTGCGGAGCTCACCGAGCTCGCCGGGATGCCCGGCATTCTCAACGCGCTGAGCCGTGACGAAGCCGTCGCGCTGACCGACCTTGCCGGCGCGCCGCCCGTTGAAAGTCGGCCGGACAACGTTGCCTCGCTTGCCCAAGCTGCGGCCAAGCGGCAGCAGCGATCGCGGCGCACGTGGCTAGCGGCGGCGGTGGGGTCGGCAGCCGCGCTGTTGATTGCCGGCGGCATCGTGGGGTCGACGGTCTTCCCGCAGTCCTCGACACCGACGCAGACGGTGGCGATGCAGGCCATGCAGCCGACCCCGCGCGGCGGCCTGACCGCCGAACTCGCGGTGACCGAGAAGAAGTGGGGCACGGAGCTGAACTGGGCCTGCCAGTACACCAAGGACTGGTCACGCAACGTCGACAGCTACGACATCGTGGTGACGACGCACGACGGCGTGCAGCAGACGGTGGGCTCGTGGAAGCCGGCCGGAGATGAGGCGACGGGACTGTCGGCGGCGACGAGCATCCCGACGAAGCAGATTCGCACGGTCGACATCCGAGTGACCGGCAGCAACGAGCCGTTGGCGATCAAGACGTTGCGGTAGCTCCCAATTTGCGGCCGCCACCCACTAGCGTTAGGTAAACCTAACCTACACTGCTGGAGGGTGGATGACGGCTGTGCACGCGGCGCTCGAGGTCGAACCCGATCAATCGGGGCAGCCAGCCAACAGCCGCGCCACATTCGATGTGCTGGCGCTGCAGCAGCTGCTGGCTCCGGTTCGGCGGGTCACCGCCAACGCTCAACGGATCCAGCTGATCGCGTCGGCCGCCACGGTGTGCCGTTCGTCGGCATCGTCGATACCCTCGGCCCGTTGCCGCTTGGCTGGTTCAACACCACGTCATCCGGAGAAGTCCGCAAGGCCGTCCAGAACGACGTCGGCGAATTGCATTACCTGGTGGCGCATTCGGCGGTCGAAAATGCAGGCGCGATGGCGACGCCGCTGTTCGGGCTGATCTACTGCTTCTACCTCGACTGGCGCCTTGGACTGCTCGCGCTCGCGACCATTCCGGTCTATGTCGCCGTGTACTCATGGCTGGGCCGCGACGCCAGGACGCAGATGGAGCGGTTGGACCGCGGCGTCGAACGGATCAGCGCCACCATCGCCGAATTCATCGCAGGCCTGTCTGTGGTCAAGACGTTTGGCGAAGTGGGCAAGGCGCACAAGCGATTTGCCGACGCGGCCGATGAGTTCAACGACAGCTTCGCCAATTGGATGGGACCGCTGGTCAGGGTCAAAGCCGTTACGTCGATCTTCATCGAAACGCCACTGCTGTTGCTGGCCAACCTGGCCGGCGGTTACTGGTTCGTCCGCAGCGGCTGGGTGGCGCCCATCCACATGCTGGGTTCGACGCTGGTCGCCGTGACCATCCCCGCCGCGGTGCTGACCGTCGGATACTCCACCCACATCCGCAAACAGGCTCAAGCCGCGGCGGGCCGGCTACAGCGTCTGTTACAAACGCCGACCCTGCCCGTCGTCACGAATCCGCAAGTTCCCGAAGGAAACTCGATCGAGTTCGACGGGGTCAGCTTCTCCTACGACGGGCAGCGGTCGGTCCTCAACGACGTCTCGCTCACCCTCGCCCCGGGAACGATCACCGCACTGGTGGGGCCGTCGGGCAGTGGCGAGTCGACGCTGGCAACGCTGGTGCCCCGCTTCCATGACGTGACCGACGGCGCGATCTGCGTCGGCGGAGTCGACGTGCGCGAGATCGACCCGGCGGTGCTGTACCGACACGTCGGGTTCGTGCTCCAGGATGTCCAACTGCTCGGCATCAGCGTCGCCGACAACATCCGGTTGGGCCGGCCCGACGCCAGCGACGACGACATCGTCAGCGCGGCCAAGGCCGCCTACATTCACGACCGAATCACCGCCTTGCCCAACGGGTATGACTCAGTAGTCGGTGACGACGCGCACTTCTCCGGCGGCGAGGCACAACGTGTCAGCATCGCACGCGCCGTGCTGGCGGACACGCCGATCCTGGTCCTCGATGAGGCGACGGCGTTCGCCGACCCGGACTCGGAGGCGCAGATACAGGCCGCGCTGTCGCATCTGATCGTCGGCCGCACGGTACTTGTCATCGCCCACCGCCTCGGCTCGATCGTCGGCACCGACAACATCGTCGTACTCAACGACGGACGCGTTGCCGAGCAGGGCCAGCACGACGAACTGCTGGCGCGGGGCGGTCAATACGCGCGGATGTGGGCCAGCTACACCGCCGCTGCGGCCAAGGAGTGGGAGGTGGCCCAGTGATCCGGGGGTTTCTGCGTATTCTCGGCCCGCAGCGCGGCTGCATGTACGCCTACCTGGCGTGGGTCACGCTCTACGGCCTGCTGCACGGCGTCGCGATGATCCTGCTGGTGCCGATCTCGGTGGCGCTGTTCGACGAGCGGTATGCCGACGCGGGCCGGTGGCTGGGCGTGCTTGCCGTCGTCGTGGTCGTCGCCGCGCTGGCCCACTACGTCCAGGCAACGCTGGCGATTCGGATGGCGCTGACCACGATACGGCTGCTGCACCACCGGCTGGGTGACCACATGGTGACCTTGCCGCTGGGCTGGTTCAACCGCGAGACCGTCGGTCATGTGTCCCAGATCGCGGTCAAGGGAACCGTTTTCGTCGGTACCAGCGGCGCGAACTGATCACCCCGGTGGTGCTCAATTCCACCAGCGCGGCGACGGTGGTGGTCG
>Ga0075428_100008054_pt1 | contig 11700 bp, 9 predicted proteins | sample RhiMetdeltSRZDD2_FD_75291 | JGI IMG/M metagenome (GOLD analysis project Ga0075428, IMG submission 75291) | Populus rhizosphere microbial communities from Tennessee, USA - Rhizosphere MetaG P. deltoides SRZDD2 | ecosystem: Host-associated > Plants > Roots > Rhizosphere > Soil | place: USA...
TAGGCTAGCGCCCCAAGTCGTCTAAACCGTTCAATCGCTTCGCTCCGTTCAAATCATCAGAGTTCCAACCGGTTTAATCGCAGTGCGTTGCTGATCACCGACACGGAGCTGAACGTCATGGCGACGCTGGCGATCACTGGACTCAGCAACATGCCGAATATTGGGTAAAGCACGCCCGCGGCAATTGGAATGCCCAGCACGTTATAAATAAATGCAAAGAAGAGATTCTGCCGGATGTTGCGCATCGTCCCGCGGCTCAATCGGCGCGCCTTGACGATGCCGCGCAGATCGCCTTTGACCAGAGTGACCCCCGCGCTTTCCATGGCCACGTCAGTGCCGGTGCCCATCGCAATTCCTACATGAGCCAAGGCCAGAGCGGGAGCATCATTGACTCCGTCCCCCGCCATCGCCACCGTCCGACCCTCCGCCTGCAGCCGCTTCACCACTTCGCCCTTTTGCTCGGGCAATACATCGGCTTGAATTTCATCAATACTTAGCTTTTTCGCAACTGCCTCGGCTGTCGTTCGATTGTCCCCCGTGAGCATGACGATCCTTATTCCGTCCTGATGCAGCATCTGGATCGCCTCTGCGGTGGATTGCTTGACAGGGTCTGCGACACCAACCAGCCCAGCGACAGCTCTATCCACGACGACATACATGACTGTCTGTCCGTCTTTCCTGAGCTCTTCTGATTGATTCAAAAAGTCACCCGGTTCAACTTTCAACTCCTCCAACAGCTTGCGGTTTCCGAGTGCAACCCACTTCCCATCGACGGAACCGACAACACCCTTACCCGTAATCGAGCGAAACTCCCGGGCATCGGTAAGGCTCAGCTCTCTCTTCTCGGCGCCAGCGACGATAGCCGCCGCCAGCGGATGCTCGCTGCCCCGCTCCAGACTGGCTGCAAGACGCAATAGCTCGTCCTTGCTTTGTCCCGCCACCGGAACCAGGGCTGCCAAGTGCGGTTTGCCTTCGGTGAGCGTGCCGGTCTTATCGACCACCAACATGTCGATTTTTTCTAGGACCTCCAACGCTTCGGCATTCTTGATCAACACGCCGGCCATCGCGCCCCGCCCCGTGCCGACCATAATCGACATGGGCGTTGCCAAGCCTAGCGCACAGGGGCAGGCGATGATCAATACCGCGACGGCGTTGAGCAGAGCGTAAGCCATTGCAGGCTCCGGACCGAACAACGCCCAGACAATGAAAGTGATAACGGCGATCAGTACAACCGCTGGAACGAAATAACCGGCGACGACGTCGGCCAGTTTTTGGATCGGCGCCCGGCTGCGCTGCGCTTCGGCGACCATGCGGACGATCTGCGCCAGAAGCGTGTCGCTGCCGACGCGCTCGGCGCGCATTACGAAACTTCCCGTGCCGTTGACCGTCCCGCCGGTTACCCGGCTGCCTTTAGTTTTTTCTACCGGGATCGGCTCGCCGGTGATCATCGACTCATCAACTGAAGTCGCTCCTTCGAGGACGACGCCGTCCACAGGAACTTTCTCGCCGGGGCGGACGCGCAGACGGTCGCCGGCTTGCACGCGTTCGAGAGGCACGTCGGTTTCCGTACCGTCGTCGCGCAACTGCCGCGCCGTCTTAGGCGCGAGCCCCAATAATGCTTTGATCGCTTTGCTGGTCTTGCTGCGGGCGCGCAACTCCAACACCTGGCCGAGTAGCACCAGGGTGGTGATCACAGCCGCGGCATCGAAATAGACGGCAACTTCACCACCGTGACCGCGGAACGATGGCGGAAATGCGTCGGGAAAAAGCGTCGCCGCCAAACTGTAAACGTATGCCGTGCCGACGCCGATGGCGATGAGCGTGAACATGTTGAGACTGCGGTTGACGATGGATGTCCAGCCGCGCTGAAAAAACGGCCAGCCGCCCCAGAGCACCACCGGTGTGGCGAGTAGGAACTGTATCCAATTGAGTAGTAGCGGAGAAAAACTTCGCTGCAGCGGCTGTTCCGGAATCATTTCGGACATGGCGAGAAATGCGACCGGAAGGCTCAATATCACGCCGACCCAAAAGCGCCGCGTCATATCGATCAGCTCGGGATTGGCCTCTTCGTCTAAAGTCACCGTGCGCGGCTCGAGCGCCATCCCGCAGATGGGACAGGCACCGGGCTCGGGACGCACGATCTCCGGATGCATGGGACAAACGTACTCAGTCTTTACCAAAGGAGCCGCGGGCGCTGCCGGCTCCAGAGCCATACCGCATTTCGGGCACGCCCCTGGTTTGGACTCGCGCACCTCCGAATCCATCGGACAGATATAAACACCCTGTTCCTTCTCCGGCTGCGAAGCCTGCGAAGGCCCATGCATGTGTGAGTCGCCGTGACCGTGCACACCGTGTCCAGCCGCGCGCGACTCTAGGAACTTTTCGGGGTTTTCCTTAAATTTCGACAGACAGTGCTGGCTGCAGAAATAATAACGCTCCCCATTGTGTACGTAGTTTCCCGCAGCACTTTGCGGATTTACCGTCATTCCGCAAATTGGATCGGTAGCCATGACCTAGACGTTCCTTTCAATTCAGGTATTCCAGACTGGTGTAGGCCTCATCAGCGGACGGCACGTAGACAAAACCCAGCCCCACTTATCAATTACAGTGGGCTCTCTCAGACTTTCTGAATCGCGCGCCGCATTTTCCAACCCCTCCACACGTCAAAGATGGCCGGATAGACCAGGAGTTCGAGTAAAAAGGAAGTGATTACGCCGCCGATCATGGGTGCGGCAATCCGTTTCATAACGTCGGCCCCGGCGCCGTGGCTCCACATGATAGGCAGCAAGCCCATCAGGATCGCCATGATCGTCATCACCTTTGGCCGGATCCGTTTCACAGCGCCATCGATAATCGCTTCGTGGAGATCCTTGACCGTTTGCATGCGTCCCTCGGTGCGCCGTTTCTCATACGAGTGCTCTAGATAAAGAAGCATGATCACGCCAGTTTCGGCGTCCACCCCGGCCAACGCGATAATCCCGACCCAGACGGCAACGCTCATGTTGTAACCCAATATATATAGCAACCATACCGCGCCGATCATGGAAAACGGGACGGCCAGCAGCACGATCACGCAACGCGCCACAGATTTGAAGTTGACGTACAGCAATAAAAAAATAACCAGCAGAGTAAGCGGCACAACGTAAATCAATCGCTCTTTGGCGCGCTGCATGTATTCATACTGACCGCTCCATACAAGAGTATATCCAACCGGGATCTTGACCTGCTCAGCAACCTTTTTTTGCGCCTCTTCGACGTAACTACCGATATCTCGGCCCGCCATATCCACGAAAACATAACCGGCAAGTTGGCCATCCTCGTCCCTGATCATGGCCGGGCCGGAGGTGAGTTTAACATCGGCTAGTTGTCCGAGCGGTATCTGTGCGCCGTTCATCGCCGGGATCAGCACCCGTTCCAACTTGCCCACGTCGTCCCGTAGCTCACGAGCGTAGCGCACGTTGATCGGGTAGCGCTCCCGGCCCTCCACGGTGGTGGATATGCTCTCTCCACCGATAGCGGACTCAATGACCATCTGCACCTCGTCAAGCACCAAACCATAGCGGGCGATCTCTTCCCGCTTCAACTCAAAGTCGAGATAATATCCACTCATCACCCTTTCCGCATACACGGAGCGGGTTCCCGCGATCATTTGCAGGTTTGCCTCGATGTTCTTGCCGATTTCCTCGATCTTGGCCAAATCGGGGCCGAAGATTTTGATGCCGATCGGAGTTCGAATTCCGGTAGAAAGCATGTCGATGCGGTTTTTGATCGGCATGGTCCAGGCGTTGACCACTCCTGTCAGCCGGAGCTTCTTGTCCATTTCGGCGACCAGCTCGTCCCATGTCATCGTACGTGTGGGACTCAAAATAAGTTCACCAAGGTAGCGAAACGGCTGGGGCCAGTGAGACCGGTCAATTCCCAGCTTGCGCCACTCGGATTCCGGTTTCAGCATCACTGTGGTTTCTCCCATGCTAAAGGGCGCTGGGTCTGTCGAGGTTTCCGCCCTGCCGGTCTTACCGAAGACCCAGTACACCTCAGGGAAGGTCTTTAAAATCCGGTCCTGCATTTGCAGCAGCATGGTCGCCTGTGTGGCCGATATTCCGGGTAGTGTCGTCGGCATGTAATAGATCATTCCCTCGTTCAGGGGTGGCATGAACTCAGACCCCAAGCGCATGAAGGCGGGAACTGTCAGGATCAGCGCCACGATTGCCAGAGCGATGGTGATCTTTCTAAACCGCAGCACCAAGTGGATCACCGGCATATAGAGAGCGATCAGAAAGCGGCTGACCGGATTTCTCGCTTCCGGGCGAATCCGACCGCGAACGAGCAACACGAGCAGTACAGGAGCGAGGGTAATGGACAGAAACGCGGCAAAGAACATGGCGAACGTTTTCGTGAAAGCCAGCGGTTTAAAGAGTCTCCCTTCCTGACCCTCCAGCGTAAAGATCGGCAGAAAAGAGACCGTGATGATGAGCAAAGAAAAGAACAATGGTTTGCCAACTTCTTTGGCCGCTTCGATGAGAACTTCAGTCCGATTGCCGGGCCGGCCCTCCTCCTCCCAGTGTTCCAGTTTTTTGTGGGCGTTCTCCACCATGATGATGGCGGCGTCGACCATCGCGCCGATTGCGATGGCGATGCCCCCCAACGACATAATGTTCGTGGTGAGGTTGAGAAAATGCATGGCGATAAAAGAGATGATGATCGCGATCGGCAGCGTGATAATGACTACCAGCGCGCTCGGCACATGGAAAAGAAAAATGATGATTACGGCACTGACAATGAGGCCCTCCTCAATCAGCTTTTCCTTCAAAGTGGCGATCGATTTCAGGATGAGGTCCGAACGGTCATAGGCGGTGACGATCTTTACACCTGGAGGAAGAGAGGGCTCGATCTCTTTGATTTTTTGCTTGACCCGTTCGATTAAATTGAGCGCGTTCTCGCCGTAGCGCATGACCACGACACCACTCACGATCTCTCCTTCGCCGTTAAGTTCGGCGACACCGCGCCGCATATCCGGTCCCAAAGCCACCTGGCCGATATCGCGCACCAGGATCGGCGTGCCGCGGTCGCCGCCCACGGCGATCATTTCGATGTCTTTGATCGACTTAATGTAGCCGCGCCCGCGCACCATGTATTCCGCGCCGCTCAGTTCGACGGAGCGGCCGCCGACATCATTATTGCTCAAGCGGATGGCATCCATGACACTCTTGACCGGTAGACGATAGGCCGACAGACGGCTTGGGTCCAGGTTGACTTGATACTGGCGCACAAAACCGCCGAGACTCGCGACCTCCGCAACACCTTCGACGGCACCGATTTGATAGCGCAGGTACCAATCTTGAAGGGAGCGCAGTTGCGCCAAATCATGGTTGCCGCTCTTATCGACCAGGGCGTACTGGAAGACCCAGCCTACTCCTGTGGCATCTGGCCCCAACGTGGGGGTGACTCCCCGGGGAAGTCTATTCTGCACTTGATTCATATACTCGAGAACGCGACTTCTCGCCCAATAAATGTCAGTGCCGTCTTCGAAGATGATGTAGACATAAGAGAAACCAAAGTCGGAAAAGCCGCGCACGAACTTAACCTTCGGTGCAGAGATCATGGCAGTCACAATTGGGTAAGTAACCTGGTCTTCCATGATCGTCGGGTTTCGACCCATCCACGTGGTATAGACGATGACCTGGACATCGGAGAGGTCAGGAATCGCATCGAGAGGCGTGTTCTTCAGCGCCCAGAATCCTCCGGCGCTGAGAAAAAGCACCATGAGAAAGATGAGAAACTTATTTTTCGCGCTACCTTCGATAATTTTCTCGATCATAGCGCCAGCCTACTGTGCCGTGACCGTAAACTTTTCCTGCACCGGTTTTTGCCCCGGACGCTGCACCGTCGCGCCAATCTCCCAGGTTCCCGCCATGGCGAAATTGACCGTCGCTTCGTAGACACCGTCTTTGATATGTTTCGCGGTTGCTTTGCCAGCGGCCATCCCCGGCATGGTCATCGCTGAGGTAATATTGACGGTGGCGTCCAGCACAGCCGCGCCCTTGCTGTCGCGAATCTTGAGTCGAATTACGTTCTCGCCGAGCTTCGGCCTTGCCGGTTGCGTTTCAAGAGAGAGCATCAGGTCACCGGATTTTTTCTCTGTTACGGCTGCGGCGGCCGGTGCTTTCTTTTGCGTCTCGCCCATATCCATACCCGCCATACCCGCCATCGCGCCCATCGCTTCTTTAAGTCGGCTTTCGGAATCCAACAGAAAACTTGCGCTGGCAATGATGCGCTCGCCGGCAGACACGCCCCCAAGGACTTCGTAGTAACCATCATATTTGCTCCCGAGCTTGACCTCGGCAGGCGCATAGCGCCCTTCGCCTTTGTCGATAAAGACGATTTTTCTGAGGCCGGAATCCAACACCGCCTCATCGGGGATCGCCAGTTTCCTTCCGCCCTCCACTTCGATTTCCACATTGGCGTACATCTCCGGCTTGAGCTTGAACTCACGGTTAACGAACTCAAGTCGAACCTTCGTAGTACGGGTTTTTTCTTCGAGAACCGGTGCGATCCAAGACACCCTTCCGGAAAACGTTTGGCCGGGGAAATAGGACAGGGCGATCGTCGCTTTCTGTCCCAACCGGACACTGGCAAGCTCAAATTCGTAGATATCCGCATTCACCCAAACAGTGGATAGATCGGTGATGGTGTAAAGCTCCTTATCCGGCATCACCCGCATCCCTTGAACGGCTTCCTTCTTGATCACAAAGCCGCCTATAGGTGAGTAAAAGGTGAGATTTCTCTTGGGCTCGCGAGTCTTCTGCAACTCCGCGATCTGCTCATCGGAAATATCCCAGAGGCTGAGCCGGCGGCGTGTCGCTTCCAAAAGGGAAGTGGATCCAGCGCGAATCTCTTGGAGAGAACTGGAGGCGAGCGATTCTTTGGCCTGTAGCGCAAGGACGTACTCGTCTTGAGTCGCAACCAGGTCAGGGCTGTAGAGAGAGAAAAGAGGTTGTCCTTTTTCAACTAGCTTGCCGGTGTAGTTTACGTAGAGCTTGTCGATCCACCCCTCAACTTTGGTAAACACTTGAGCCACTTTGGTCTCGTCATAAGTAACAACTCCGACGGTCCTGATTTTCTTGACCAAGGGTCGGATTTCCGCCACTGCGGTGCGGATGCCGACAAGCTGCTGCTTTTCAGGGCTGACGTTGACGCTGCCTGACGACATGTCGTGCCCTTCCATCGCACCGCTTTCTGACTTCATTTCGCTAGACTGTTGCGACGAGGACGCTGGGGAATGGTCGACTGCTGTATTGCTCTGCCCACGCCAGTAGCCAATGGCAAATACCCCGACAATCAAGACCAGAAGCCCCAGAATTTTTACCGATTTCATACGCTTTCTCCGTTCGTGAACTGCCCGCGTTGGCTCCTATTGCAAGTCCTTGCCGATGACCCGCTCCAAATCAGCTAGATTTTGTATGAACCCTACCGTCGCTTTGTAATATCCCATTCTCGCCTCGCGCAGCGCGCGCTGGGCTTCCAAAAGCGCGACAAACTCCACCCGTCCAGTTTGATAGGCTGCCATAGCCGCCCTGAATGAAAGCTCTGCCTGTGTTAACAACCCTTCACTGTAGAGCTGCATCGATCGCTTTGCGGCTTGGACTTTCGCCTGCGACTCCGCCACTTCTCTCAGAGTCATGTTCCTGATCGCATCTCGGTTCGCCTTGGCAGCGCGAATCTCGGCGAGACTTTCTTCGACTTCATAGTTGCGTCTACCGATCGTCCAGGGCGAGAAAGGAATAGTAATATTGACCATGGCGCCGTAGCGCTCTTTGTTCATCTCCGTTGGCTTCTTCACGTAATCCCATCCCACCATGAAGTCAGGGAATTTACGATTTCGATCTGCTAGATCGTACATTCTTTCACTCCGCCCGATCTCTTCTTCCGCGCCTTTCAACTGCGGGCGATTTGTCAACGCTAGATTATCGAGGCTCGTGAGGTTCAGATCCGCGCTTGGCGCCGCCAGGTCTCCAGGCAATTGCACCGCCGATCGCGGCGGCCGATACATTGCAGTGTTCAATTTTGCCTGAGCGGCGCTACTCTCCTCTTCGACATTGATAAGTTGATTCATGATCTCACTCTGTTCCAATAGGGCCTTGAAAACATCTTGTTGTGTGACTCGGCCGACCTGATAGCGAGTTTCGGTGGCACGGATGATGGTGCGCATGATTTCCAACTGTTCACGCAGTATCTCGATGGCCTTTTGCGCCATGAAAAGATCGGCGTATGCCATCTTGACCATAGAGATAACCTCTCTCTCCTTCGCGCGAAGCTCCTGTTCTGCGACTCTCGTGTCCTGTTGTGCGATTTGTTCCTTCAACCCAAGTTTCCCGAAAAACGGCAACTTCTGCCGGATACCGATCGAGTTTGTATCGGACCTATTAAAGCTCGTGGGGTTTGATAGTGGAACTCCCATAAGTAGGAAAGCAATCTCAGGATCCTCCAGATACGGGGCCTGCTTAGCTCTGGCTGAGGCCACTTGAACGCGCTGCCTCCACAACTGAATCTCTGGGTTTTTTTCTAGTGCCGCGGTAACGGCATCCGAGAGCGTTAATTGCGTATTCGCTTCCGATCCCCAGGTCGAAAACGGCAGAATACAAGCCAACATCAATCCTAAAAGTAGTTTGACCAGGGTCAATTGAACTGTCGTCATAAGACCTCCGAACCAGCCCTCACAGAGGGCTGGTTCTAATTATGCCGGCGAAAACAGAAACTTTATTGAACCCGATCCAAGGCATCGGCAAGCAGACTAGCCGGCATCAAGAGCGATCCTTCACTTCGCCTCCGCCGCCATCTGACGATGAGATTCAGCCATACTCAGGTTCTCCGCAGCGGCCTGTTCATAGATCCGGACTAGACCTTGGCAATGGCTTATGAGACTCTGAGCTTGCTTCCCATAGAGACTTTTATTGGCCTCGTATTTGGCCAGCATTTTTTTATGCTCCGCCGCCTTTGCCTGCATTTCTTTGGCCGCGTCTTCATAATGCTTCGCCAAATTTTCCTGGTCGCTGCGGGTCGTGGCGCTTTGAATAGCTTGCGTCATGTCCATCGGATGAGGGTTCATTGTGCAGGAACCCATTAGACCAAACATCACTATAAGCGCGAGAGATATTATTGTTTTCATGATATTCTCCGTTGGGATTTTATTTTCAGACTCCCAATACACGCCACTCAGTATTCGTCCCCTGTGCGCCTCACATGATCAGCTACCTCCTTTCTTATGCTTCCTGTCGCCGCCGCGGCGCCCTTAGCCGCGGGAAAAACTGGGGTAATCCATAGGCAGGTTCGTTGGTCATTTTCGCTCTCCTCCATTGCCGTGCCTATCCTCATTGCCGTGATCTCCATGCCCGCCGTGAAATAAATGCATGAGCGGGCAGAGCAGTAGCAACGCATAAGGCAGCGCACCAAGAATATGCGCTTCGTGTTCTTCCCATAGAAAAAAGCCAGCGATCGCGGCAAAGCACAGCAAGACCAAGCCACTTCGCGAGCGCCACCAGGAACGTTGTTCGGAGTTCATGTTATCCTCCACTCTTCATCCGGCGAGATCTCTTCTCCTCGCCTCGAACTCATCTTTGTTGATCTCGCCGCGCGCATATCTCTGACGCAGGATCTCAAGCGCCGAATCCTGCTTCTGCTCATTGCTTTTGCCAAGGAGCCAGCGAATTCCTACGACGAGGCCGACGATAAACAGCACCCAGAAAAGAAACATCATCGCCATCATTCCCCAACCCCACCACCACATCGGATGCATTTCCCAGTGCCACTCGTACATGCGCCCCTGGGCGAGAACAGCGCCCGGCTTGCTCAACACAAATAAAATCGGCAACCAAATTTCATAGGTCATGACAATCTTCTCCGAGGGCTAATTTGCTTTTTTCACGCCCCGATTCATGCGCTCGGACATCTGCTTCATCATGCCGGACATGTCGCCCATCATCTTGGACATCTGACCCATCTCTTCCGGTGTCATCTTCCCCTCTCCCATCATGTTGCCCATATCGCCCATCATCCCTGACATCCCGCCCATCATCTTTCCCATCTCCTTGGCTTCCTCGCCCTTCATCATCCCCTGTCCCTTCATACCGCCCATACCCTTGCGCATCTCGCCCATTTTTCCTTGCATCTCTTTCATCTTGCCCATCATCATGCCGCCACCCTGCATTTCTTCCCCTTTCATCGGCATGCCCTCTTTCATGGGCACATCCTTCTTTTCCTGGGCCATCAAGGGAACCAATCCAATGGCGCCCGCAAAAAATACCGCCGCAATAAATTTGTTCATCACAACCTCCTTTTTGTTTGAGTGATGCCAATCATAAGCCTATACGTTCGATGTAAAGTGTCTTGCTAAACGCCGCCGCGATCACTGAACCTATCGCAATAGAAATCCACCAACGTTGAGTTTCATGACGCATCCTCTTTACTTTTTGCCTCTGCCAGAACTGTTTGAAGAACATCACTCAAGTAGCCGCGATATCGACTACAGACGGATGATCCAATTGGAAGGAAGGCAATCAGATGCGTAGAACGGAGAGTGAAAGATAGCGCGGCGGGCCGATCGGATGAGCACGCGCGGCGCCGTGGGACAAAGCTCTGCGCCAGTGATTCCCGCTCTCGGCTGTTCCGGCGCCGTGCAAGATCGATAAATCAGTTACGCGGGAAGCGATGTCAGTGGACAAAAGTCGCTGCTGAAGGGGAGCTGAAAATCCTCCCAGCGTTTCCGTGTGATAATCCGATCCCATGCAATCGAGATGCGCTCCATCTTGGCCCTGAAAGGAATAAGACGAGCCGGCGGTGTGGGCGCTCCCGTCGGACACAGCCGTCGCGGTATTTGCAAAATCTTCGTCATGAGAGCATCTCAACACCGCCCATGCGACGCTATAGTAAACGAGCACGAGCGCGATGAACGAGGAAATAGAAGTTTTTAAGATGGAGCGATTCATACCCTGAAACTTGAAATGAGCATGAATTATGCCACCGATTTTAATGACTTTGCTTGTAGTCTCGCTCGGTTTTTCTCCCGCGTGCGAAACTCCGAATCGGTCCTTGTCATAAATGCGAAAGCTTCCCATAACATCAAGCGGGGTGACCGCTCCTCTATCGGCGACTGTTCGGTGCGTTGCCGTCGCTGGCTATTTCAATCCCGTCTCTGGCCAGCTCCGCGTCGCTCGCTTTCATCGCCACTGTTCCCGCGGGATGTTGGTACCATCCCGGATCTTCGTCATAGCTTTTCAATCGATCGCGAACTTTGACCACTGTCATCATCCCGCCCATAGAAATGTAGTCGCCGAACGGTCCGGCCAGGCCTTTCATCGAGATGGTATTTTTGGGCATCGGCATCGCCTCGGCCATTTTCCCCATATCCATCCCAGTGTGTCCCATAGTCATGTAAGCCGGCAGCAGCGGTCTTAGCTTTTCGTCCAATCCCTCCGGTTTGACGCCGACCATGTTCGGAAACTCATGCCCCATCTGATTCATCACGTGATGGCTCATGTGGCAGTGAAACGCCCAATCGCCCGGCGCGTCGGCGATGAATTCGATGTCGCGCGTCTGGCCAACCCCGACCACCAGCGTCGATTCCGGCCACTGCGCCGAAAACGGAATATCACCGCCATCGGTTGCCGTGACCCTGAAGTGATAACCGTGGATGTGTATCGGGTG
>Ga0075428_100008055_pt1 | contig 11700 bp, 11 predicted proteins | sample RhiMetdeltSRZDD2_FD_75291 | JGI IMG/M metagenome (GOLD analysis project Ga0075428, IMG submission 75291) | Populus rhizosphere microbial communities from Tennessee, USA - Rhizosphere MetaG P. deltoides SRZDD2 | ecosystem: Host-associated > Plants > Roots > Rhizosphere > Soil | place: USA...
CCCGATGGGCCACATCTCCTTCGTGGGCAAGCTCGACGGCGTCGCCCTCTCCGCCGGCGCGCCGCCGCTCACGCCGGGCTTCACGCTCGACCTGATGGGCAAGCATTCCCTCGACTTCTGGATGACGTCCGAGGATCTGCCGGATCCCGAGAACCGCGTGACCCTCGACAAGCAGGGCAACATCGTCCTCAAGTACAAGCCCAACAACGAGGAGGGCCACAAGCGCCTCCGCAAGAAGCTCGAGAGCCTGATGCAGCAGCAGACCGAGTGCTCGCATCACGGCCACAAGTGCCACCAGGGCGTGTTCGCGCGCAGCCTGTTCGTGGGCGAGAAGATCCCTCTCGCGGGAGTGGCGCACCAGAACGGCACGATCCGCTTCGGGAGCGATCCGAAGGCCTCGGCCCTCGACACGAACTGCAAGGCCTGGGACCTGGACAACCTCTACGTGGTGGACGGCAGCTTCTTCGTCTCGAGCGCAGCGGTGAACCCGGCCCTGACGATCATGGCCAACGCGCTGCGCGTGGGCGACCACCTGAAAAGGCGCCTGCAGTGATCCGTCGGCTCCAGATCGCGCTGATCGCGATCCTCATCCTGCTTTGGGCCGCCCAGGTCGTCACCGCGCCGCTCCTCGCGGCGGAGGCTCCGCTCGTCCGCTCGGTGGATGCGGTCGCCGTCACGGTGTCCGACATGGTCCGCTCCGTGGAGTTCTTCACGAAAGTCCTGACGTTCGAGAGGGTTTCGGACCTGGAGGTTGCGGGGTCGGAGTACGAGCACCTGCAGGGCGTCTTCGGAGCGCGGATGCGAGTCGTGCGCCTGCGGCTGGGCGACGAGCAGATCGAGCTGCACGAATACCTCGCGCCGAAGGGCCGGCCGATCCCGCCGGACGCCCGGAGCAACGACAAGACCTTCCAGCACGTGGCCATCATCGTGAGCGACATGGCGAAGGCCTATGCGCGCCTGCGCGAGTTCAATGTGACCCACGCCTCGACGGGCCCGCAGAAGCTGCCCGAGTACATCAAACCCGCTGCTGGCATCGAGGCCTTCTACTTCAAGGACCCCGACGGCCACGCCCTCGAGGTGCTGGCCTTCCCTCCAGACAAGGGCGAGGCCCGCTGGCACTCGAAAGATCGGCTGTTCCTCGGCATCGACCATACCGCGATCGTGGTGAGCGACACCGACCGGAGCCTGCGCTTTTACCGGGACCTGCTCGGCCTGCGAGTGGCGGGGGAGAGCGAGAACTACGGGCCCGAGCAGGAGCACCTGAACAACGTGTTCGGGGCCCGGCTCCGCATCAGCGGTCTTCGCGCCGAGCGCGGCCCGGGGATCGAGTTCCTCGAGTACCTCGCGCCGCGCGACGGCCGGCCCACGCCGACCGACATCAAGGCCAACGACCTGTTCCACTGGCAGACCGTGATCGCGGCGCGCGATGCAGGACCGTCTTTCGCCTCGGTGGGCCTTGCCGGTGCGTTGTTCGTGTCGCCCGGAGCAGTGACGCTGAAGGACCGCGTCCTGGGCTTCGGCCGCGCCGCGCTGCTCCGTGACCCCGACGGGCACGCTGTGGAGCTGATCGAGAGATAGGGCTCAGGCCTTGTGGCCGGCCCGCCGCAGCAGGTCCAGGAAGCGCGGGTTGCGGCGAAGCGGCTGGAAGAGGGGCTCGACGGCCAGGAACAACATCCAAGGCGAGCGGTCTTCGTAGGCGCGCTCGAGCAAGGCGATCGCGAGGTCGTCCTGGCCCAGCCCGACGGCCACCATCGCCGGATACACGGGCGATACGTAGCTGCTCTTGGCCCCCGTGTCGAGGTCGACCTGGGCGCGGCGCGCGCCCGCCGGGTTCCCCGACGCGGCCAGCGCGAATCCGCGCCAGCCGAGAACCCATGCGTTCCCGCCCGACTCCTGGACTGCGCGCTCGGATTCGGCCACCGCTCGCTGCCGCTCGCCCTGCTCCCAATGGCATTGCGCCAGGCCCTGGATCGCGGGGAACGAGCGCGGGTCCAGCTCCAGCGTGCGCCGGAACTGCAGTAGGGCGCGGTCGTACTGCTTCGCGTAGTACAGCCGGTAGCCGAGCGTCTGCCCCGCGACCACCGAGAGCGGGTCCAGCTCCTGGGCGCGCTTCGCCTCGGCGACGGCTTCGTCGAAGCGTCCCAGCCCGGTGAGCAGCGCCGAGAAGCTCACCCGGGCGTCGGCGAAGCTCGGGTTCAGGTCGATCGCCTTCCGGAACAGCTCCTCGCTCTTCGCATACTCCCAGTCGAAGTCGGCGGCGACCACGGCCAAGGTCGCATAGGGCCCGGCCAGGGACGGATCCAGCTCCATGGCCTTCGCGGCCGCGTCCCGGGCCTTCGGCGCGACCTCCCCAGGCCGCTTCTCCTCGTAGCCGGAGCTGCCCATGATCCAATAGGTCTCCCCGAGCGCCGCCCAGGCCGGCGCGTACGCCGGATCGATCGCGATCGCCTCCTGAAGCGAGGCGATGCTGCGATCGAAGCCGGACGAGGTCATCCGTTCCCAGAAGAACAATCCGCGGAGATAGGCCTCGTACGCCTTCGGATCGACGCTCGCGGCGGAGCGCAGGCGGTGCTCCTCCTGCGGCGTGACGGTGACCTCGACGCCAAGGGCGATGGAGCGCGCCACCTCGCGCTGGAGGGCCAGGATGTCGCCCATGTCGCGCTCGTAGGTGTCCGCCCACAGCGGCCGATCGCTCGCGGCGTCGACGAGCTGCGCGGTCACGCGAACGCGATCGCCCGAGCGCAGCACCGAGCCCTCGACCACCGCGCCGACGCCCAGCTCTCGCGCCACCTCGGGCAGTCGCTTCGCGGTGCCCTTGAAGGACATCGCCGAGGTCCGCGAGATCACCCGGAGCGCGCGGATCCGAGCCAGGTCCGAGATGAGCGCATCGGTGAAGCCCTCGGCCAGGTACTCCTGGCCGGCGTCGACGCTGACGTTCCTGAAGGGCAGGACCGCGAGGCGCGTGGGGCCGCCGGGACTGCTCGCGCCGCGCCTGCTCAGCAAGACGACGACGCCGATCGAGACGGCGCCCACCAGGGCGAGGGTCGCGAGCAGGAGGGGAGAGCGCCGGGAGGGCGGAGGCGCGGGGGCCTCGACGGTGCGCTGCGGCTCGTCGATGACGACCGGCGCGATGAACCGGTAACCCTTCCTCGGGATCGTCTCGATGAAGCGCGGGTTGTCGGCCACGTCACCGAGCGCCTCGCGCAGCCGGTTCACGGCGGTGTTCACGCCGTGGTCGAAGTCGACGAACGTGTCGACGGCCCAGAGCCGCTCCTTCAGCTCCTCCCGGGTGATCACTTGGCCCGGGCGCTCGATCAGCAGGGCGAGGATGTCGAACGGCTTCCCTCGGACACGCACCTTCATCCCCTGCTTCAGCAGCTCGCCAGTGTCGAGGTGGGCCTCGAAGACTCCGAAACGAACGGCTCTGGCCACGGTGGGAGCGAGTCTAGCATCCGAGCGCGCGCGTGAGATGTGCCTGCAAGCCATCGTGGCTCAACAAATTGCCGTGAGAGGCACGTTCGACTCTCGTTGCATTGATGTGTGATGCCCTGCTGTCCTAGGTTGCCAGCATGGATGGCCTCGCACAGGCGACGGCGGGCACCGAGCGCGCGGATGCCTGCCGGGCGCCTCGCGACCGCTTCGAGGACCTCGTTCGCAGCTACGGCCCCCGGCTCCTGGCGACGGCGCGCCGGATCCTGCGCAACGAGGACGAAGCCCGGGACGCCCTCCAGGACGCCTTCCTCCAGGCGTTCAAGGCTTACGGGGCGTTCCGAGGCGAGTCGGCGGTCCAGACCTGGCTGCACCGGATTCTTGTCAATGCCTGCCTCATGCGCCTGCGCGCGCGCCGTCGCCGACCGGAGGAGCCGATCGAGGAGTTCCTGCCGGAGTTCCTCGAGGACGGGCACCACGCCCGGCACCCGAACCAGTGGCGCGCGGAGCCCGAGGTGCTGCTCGAGGCCCGCGAGAACCGCGAGCTCGTCCGCGCCGCCCTGGAGCGCCTGCCCGAGGCCTATCGGACCGTGATCGTGCTCCGCGACATCGAGGAGCTCACCACCGAGGAAGCCGCGATGGCGCTCAGGATCAGCGCCTGCGCATGCAAGGTACGCTTGCACCGCGCACGGCTGGCGCTGCGAGGCCTGCTGGCGCCGCACTTCGAGGCCCGGCCCTCGTAGGACGTTCGCGCAGCGATTTCACGCGGGCCTTGTAACCTCGCCGATGGTCGACGCATCGTAGCCACAGATGGAAGTCAGCGAGGAGAGCTGCGCGCTCTGCGGCGTTTCCCAGCCGCCGGCCCTGCTGGCGGAGGCGGCCTTCGTCTCGGACGAGGTTCGCGAAGGCTTGCGGAAGCACAAGGACGACTGGGAGCGGAAGGACGGCGCGTGCCCGGCGTGCGTCCAGGAAGTGCTTCTCACGACGCTGCTCGAGAAGGGCGAGGCCGCCCTGCACGAGGGTGTCCAGGCGGCCTGGCCGCTGGATGCCGAGGCGGCCTTCGGCGCGCTGCCGACCCCGCTGCGGCTGCATGCCGACCCGCGTTTCACGGGCAAGGGAGTGACGATCGCGCTCGTGGACTCGGCCTTCTTTCCTCATCCCGACCTGACCCAGCCGCACAACCGGATTCGCGCCTGGGTCGATGCCGGCCGCGAGCCCCTCATGGTGCGGCGCTTTCGAGTGGCGGAGCAGCCAACGTGGCCGCGCTGGGATGCAGGCGACGCGGCACAGTGGCACGGGCTGATGACGAGCAGCGTGGCGGCTGGAAACGGCCATCGCAGTCACGGCCTGTATCGCGGCCTCGCTCCGGGCGCCGATATCGTGCTGGTCCAGGTCCGCGACTCGGGCGGGCGCATCGGCAACGCTGCCATCGCCCGGGCGCTCGATTGGCTGCGCTGGGAGGGACCGGCGCTCGGCCTCCGCGTCGTCAACCTGTCGCTGGGTGGCGACGCGGTCACGCCGCTCCACCCCAACCCCGTGGACCAGGCTGTCCAGGCGCTAGTGGACAAGGGGATCACGGTCGTGGTCGCTGCCGGAAACGATGGCGAGCGCCGGCTGGTGCCCCCGGGGACGGCGCCCTTCGCGATCACGGTCGGGGGCCTCGACGATCGCAACACCTTGAGCCACGAGGAGCGCGAGCTCTGGCACAGCAACTATGGCGAAACAGCACACGGTGCGCCGAAGCCGGAGGTGGTGGCGCCGAGCCTGTGGGTCGTGGCGCCGATCCTCGGCGGGACGGATCTCGAGCGAGAGGCCGCCGAGCTCTTCGCGCGCCGCGCTGCCGACGACGCGGAGGTGGAGCCGCGGCTCCGCGAGTTGAAGTTGGTCACGCCTCAATACCAGCACGTCGAAGGCACCAGCTTCGCCGCCCCCTCGGTTGCGGGAATCGTCGCCGGCATGATCGAGGCGAACCCCGACCTGACGCCCCGACGTGTCCGTGAGCTGCTCATGGTCACGGCACAACCCGTGCCGGGAGCGCCCGCGGAGCGGCAGGGGGCCGGCGCAGTGAACGCGGGGCGTGCCGTTCTCGCGGCGCTCACCGACCGCCACGGCGCTCACGGCGAGTTCGACGTCTCGCCGGTGTTCGACGGCGAGCGAGTGCGATTCCTGCTCCACGACCACACCGCGCGCGAGGTGTGCGTCGTGGGGAGCTGGGACGATTGGAACCGGCCGGGTCTTCCGGCTCGGCGGCTCGAGGACGGGATCTGGGAGGCCACGCTACGGCGCCCGAAGGGCGGGCCGCACGGCTACAAGTTCCTGCTGGACGGAACGCGCCACATCGCCGATCCTGCAAATCCGGCGCGGAGCCACGACGGCTTCGGGGCCTGGAACAGCCTGCTGACGGAATAGACGAGGATCTTCGGCGACGATAAGGCTGAATGTGCCGTCAGATCTGCTCGGCCGCTAACCCCCCCGCTCCGGCTGTGCGCGTCGCCGGGGTTACCCTCGACTACGACCGCGGCTGGGACCGCGACGAGGACTGACTCCGGGCTGCGATGCGTCCGAACACGCCGCTCGTCTTTAATAGATCTGCAACTCGGGCCCGTCGGAGGCGCTCGCGCTGATCGCGCTGCGGACGTCAGTTCAGCCAGGATCGGCAGTGGGGAACGCGTCGCTCCAGCGACAGCAGGCGCGGAGGGTCGGGCAGCGTCTTGAGGCGGAAACGGACGCTTCGCTCGCCGCGCACCTGGTCGGAGCAGCGCCAGCACGAGGCCAGATGCTGCTCCATGAGCCGGCCCGACTCCTCGTCGAGCTCGCCGTCCACGAAGGCCGTGACCCAGTCTGGAGCGCAGGCCATTGTCCGCCTCCTGTGTGTTGGATCGATCGCGGGAGGCGAGGATATTCCCGAAGCAGCCGTTCAGGCCCGCTCGATCCGCCACTCCACGAACGCATGGGGCAGACCCGCGCGCACCAGCGTGGCGCGGTCGCCGGAGCGCAGCCGGAAACCCTGGGCGTGCGCTCCATCGACCGTGTCGTAGGAGTAGTTCAACTCGCCGCCGCGTGCCACGATCGTGTCGCCCTCGTTCGGAACGATGACCGCCATGTCCCATCCGGGTCCAGGGCGGACGACGAGCAGTCCGGGATAGTCGTCGACCCCGTGGGGGGTCATGAGGTTGCGGGCTCCGATGACGGTCTCCGAAGCCACGGCTCTTCTTACACGCCGTGCGCCGGGCGGGTCAAGACCCGAGACTCGCAAGCGATCTGCGCAGCAGCGCGCGTCCGCGATGGATTCGGGACATCACGGTGCCGATCGGGATGTCGAGGATCGCGGCGATCTCCTCGTAGCTGAACTCCTGGATGTCTCGGAGCAGGACCGCGCCGCGGAAGCATTCCGGCAGCTCGGCGAGCGCCCGCGCGACGTGCTCCTGGCCGCGAGCCAGTGCGTCCTGCGGAGGGGCCGTGCCGGGCCCCTCGCCTTCCAGCTCGACCGTCTGTACCGAGCGGCCGATGCGGCGGTAGTGATCCGCCCGCACTCGGTAGAGGATCGTGTACAGCCAGGCGCGGATGTTCGTATCGGGGGTGTAGCTGTCGAATGCGCGATACGCGCGGAGCATGGTCTCCTGGACCAGGTCTTCGGCGTCGGCCGAGTTGCGCGTGAGCCGATAGGCGGTCGAATAGAGCGACCTCATGTGAGGCAACGCTTCGCGCTCGAAACGGTCGTCGACGATGAGCCGTCCGGCCGCCGAATCGGCCGCCGCGCTTGACGGCATCGCGGCGTGCGCTGGGATCGCCAGGGTCGCTTCCATCTTCGGCATCTCGTTCCTCGCCTTCGTGAGCGTTGGATGCCGCCAGCGCTTCGGGGGTTACCCGGCCTGGGAGCGGCGCTGTGCAGCGAGGATGGCCTGGACCAGTTCCTCCGGCACGCCGCGGACAGGAGCGTCGTCCCCGAGCGCCTTCCTGGCGAGGCGCACGCTGTCCTGGTAGCTGCGTGCGTATGCGACACAGGAAGGGCACTGCGAAAGGTGCTCATGGAAGCGGGCTACGACCTGCTCCTGCAGCCGCCCCTCGAGGTAATCGTCCAGGAACTCGACGAAGTCGCGGCATGTCAGCACGGCTTCAGAGCCCTCCACCCGCTGAGATGCCGGGGCGAGGGCGCGGTTACACCGTCGGCGATTTCCCGGGTCTGGAGGCACCGGCGCCGAGGGCGCGGTCACGGCAGCTCAGGTCGTGTCCGCGCCCTTCGGGTCCGCGGCCTTCTGGCGGATCCACTCGGCACCGGCCCGGGCGGCGAAGATGTGCAGGACCGCCGCGGCGCTGTCGTCGTCGACCATCGGCTTGTCGTCGAGCATGGCCAGGTGACCGAGCGTCCGGCCATCGGCACCGACGATCGGAACGCCCATGTAACTCTGCGCCTCGAGCTCGGCCAACATCGAATCGCGGGGGAAGAGCGTCTGGAGGTCGCTGGGGTAGTGGCAGAAGCCGCTCGTCAGCACGCCCTCGCAGGGCGTGTCGGCCAGGTCGTACTCCACGTTTTCCCCCAGGCCGCGACCCGCCCAAAGGGCGAGAGTGCGGACACGTGTGGGGGGCGTGCCCAGCACCTCCGACACGAATGCGTAACGGACGCGGAGCGCCGCCGCGAGGTGCTGGACGAGGGAGCGCAGGAATTCGCAGCCGGTCGCAGCGCCTGTGCCCTCGACCACCGTGCGGAGCGCCGTTTCGATGCGGCGGTGCTCGGTGACATCGCGGCCGAAGCCGACGACGTCACCGTCCGGGAGCCGCCGGGCGACCAGCTCCCAGTCGCGGAGCGCGCCGTCCTTGCGCTGGACCCGGATTTCGACCGAGATCGACGCGCTCGGCGCGGCGAGCGCATGCTCGAACACGCAGCTAGCCAGTTGCAGGTCCTCGGAATGAACGAGCGTGGAGAAGTGCCGGCCAAGCAGCTCTTCCGACGAGTAGCCGACCATGGTCGTGACGGTCGGGCTCACGTAGCGGTACGTGCCCTCGGGGCTGAGGACCGCTGTGTGATCTGGGCTCAGCTCGACGAGCGAGCGGAAACGCTCCTCGCTGGCGCGAAGGGCTTCGCTGCGTGCCACCTCACGCGCGAGCTGCTCTTGCCGCTCCCGCTCGGCGTCGACGGCCGTGGTTATGAGCGCCACGATCTTGGCGACGAGTAGGCCGACCACGGCCACGACGCCGGCATTCATGGCGAAGGTGCGCCAGTCGGGGCGCCGCGAGCCGAGGGCCTCGGCGACGAACATGAGCGCCAGGTAGTACGCCGTGAGCAAGCGACCTGGGACACGCGAAGCGATCGGCAGGCCCAGGAGAGTGGCGCTGATCAGGCACATGATGAGGAACGCGGGCCACCAGCCGCCGAACGAGCCTGCCGCGGCCAGATAGGCCAAAGAGCCCAGTCCTGCGGCCAGCACGGCACGCAGCAGTTCCACGCGCTGCGGCCGGCCTGCGCGCCGTGCGAGCCGGCTGATGAGCACATTCACGATCGCGAACCCGAGGATGGCGGCGGCCCCGTGAGGTCGGGCCGCGGCCTGCCCACGCGCGCCCGATGCAAGCGCAGCCGCGAGGACGCAGTACAAGACGAAGATCGATTCGATGAAGGACAGCGGTCGGCGATGTTCGTCGGCGAGCGGGTGCCCGCGCTTGGGAAACGATACGGTTGCAAGCGACAGCGTCGTCATTGACTCTAGGGCCGCATGCAGCCTCGACCGCGGGATTACGGTTCGTGCGCCACGCGCAGTGAAGGACAACGCGCGCGGCGAGCAGCGCTATTCCAGGAGCCGGCCGGGAATGCGCCTGCCGCGGGAATGCCACCCGAGGCGACCATCCGCGAGATCGGGTGAAATCCGGCGACGCGGACCGCAGCGCGCGGATCGCGATCACGAGCATCGACGCCAGCGGGAAGGGCTACCTGTCCGCAAAAGTGGTGCGACGGTTGCAGGCCGCGGGGCTGCGTGCCGTCGCCATCAGCGTCGACGGCTGACTGAACCTGCCGCACGTGCGCTTCATCGCGTTGCGCCCGGCGAAGCATCTACTGCCATGCGATCCATTTCGAGAGATGTTCGAACAGCTGGTGCTGAGGCTTCGGGCCCGCGGCTCCCTGCGGATCGAAGTCGAACCCGGCGCGCAGCCGCGCCCACCGTTGGGGCTCGGCGAGCCTGGCTCCCAGCATCGGTCGCAGCTATTCCGTCCGGTTTCGATGCCCCGCGATCCTGGCTGTGGACAGCCACTGGAGTGGTCTCATCCCGGGTGATTCGCCAAGCCATCGGGAATACACGGGGGCGGCCGCCCGTTCCTGGGCGCGAGGAGGTAGGACTCATGATGTGGAGAGCGTGCGTGGTGGCGGTCATCGCCCTCGGCGCCTTCACGGCGCAGGCGGAGACCGTCACGTCAAAGAAGAGCCTGACCCTCGAGGGGGCGCGCAAGGCGATCGCCGCCGTCGAGGACGCCGCGAGGAAGGCGGGCGCCACCGGTGTCGTAGCCGTCGTCGACGACGGCGGGAACCTGATCGCGCTGGCCCGGATCGATGGCACGTTCGCGGCGGGGTCAACCGTCTCGGTGGGGAAGGCCCGTACGGCGGCCCTCTTCAAGAAGCCGACCCGTTTCTTCGAAGACGTCGTCAACAAGGGACGCACCGCCATGGTGACGGTCGACTTCACCCCGCTCCAGGGCGGCGTGCCGATCGTGATCGATGGACAGGTGGTCGGCGGCATCGGCGTCAGCGGGGCTTCGAGCGCGGCGCAGGACGAGGAGTTCGCCCTGGCCGGCGCGGCGTCGCTCGGTTCGGCGAACTGAGGCAGCCATGAAGGCGCTCCTGCCGAGCATGCTGGTGCTGATGGCCCTCACGACGGCGTCGCCGGCCAATGTGACCTACCTGCCCGCCGACCAGGTGAAGGCGGCCTTCGAGAAGGGCAAGCCGCTGCTCGAGGTCACGGGCTACAAGATCCACGCGAGCCGGCGCGACGGCGCGGGCCAGGTCGAGGTCCACGAGAAGGACACGGACATCGTGTACGTGCTCACGGGCACCGCGACGCTCGTGACCGGCGGCACGGTGGTCGGCCGAAAGAGCGTCGCGCCCGAGGAGATCCGCGGCTCCGACGTCCAGGGTGGCGAGACGCGAGAGATCAAGCCCGGCGATGTGGTCGTGATCCCCAACGGGACGCCGCACTGGTTCAAGGCCGTGCCCGCGCCGATGACGTACTACGTGGTCAAGGTTCGCGAGGGCGGGAAGTGAAGCCCGTCCTGCTCGGCGCCGCGCTCGTCGCCCTCGCGGGCGGGGCGCGCGCCCAGTCGCTCGTCGAGCCCACAGAGCCCCAGGGCGTGCCGGCCGCGACGATCGACCTGGGGACAAAGGAGGGCGCGGCGCTGGCGAAGGGCGAGTGGCGCTACTCGGACGCGCGCGTCGTCAGCGTGGACTTCAAGGCGGCGGGCCCCGACGGACAGCCGACGGGCGCGCCGATCAAGACCAACGAGGTCGAGCCCCATGCCGGTGGCGCGTCCTTCGACGACTCCGCCTGGGAGGTCCTCGACCCGACCACGCTCCAAGCGCGCCGCGGCACGGGCCGCGTGTCTTTCAACTGGTACCGCTTCGCGGTGACGATCCCCGAGCGCGTCGGGGCCTTGGACACGAAGGGCTCGACGGTCGTGTTCGAGACCTCCCTCGACGACTATGCCGAGGTCTGGGTGGACGGCGAGATCGCGCGGCGACCCGCACAGAGCGGCGGATCCGTGGTGAAGGGCTGGAACGCCACGAACCGGCTTGTGGTCGGCAGGAACGTCGCACCAGGCCAGAAGATCCAGCTCGCCGTCTTCGGGATCAACGGCCCGCTCTCGAACCCCCCCACCAACTACATCTGGATGCGCTTCGCACGGCTCCTGTTCTACCGCGAGGGAACGTCTGGGCCGTATGCGGTGCCGCCCCACGAGGTCAACGTCGAGGTCGTGCGACTCGATCCCGCCATCGACGCGATCGTTCCGCCGAACCCGAAGGTCCACAAGCTGGCCGAGGGATTCCAGTTCACCGAAGGACCGGTCTGGGTGGACCGGGACGGCGGCTATCTGCTCTTCAGCGACCCGAACGCGAACCGGATCTACAAGTACACGGCCGCAGGCGAGCTGACGGTCTTCAAGGAACCGAGCGGCTATGCCGGAGCCGACATCGCAGAGTACGGCCAGCCCGGCTCGAACGGCCTCACGCTCGACGCGGAAGACCGCCTCACGATCGACCAGCACGGCAACCGCCGCGTGATCCGCATCGAG
>Ga0075428_100008057_pt1 | contig 11699 bp, 11 predicted proteins | sample RhiMetdeltSRZDD2_FD_75291 | JGI IMG/M metagenome (GOLD analysis project Ga0075428, IMG submission 75291) | Populus rhizosphere microbial communities from Tennessee, USA - Rhizosphere MetaG P. deltoides SRZDD2 | ecosystem: Host-associated > Plants > Roots > Rhizosphere > Soil | place: USA...
CGGCGGTTGGCGCGAACCGTCTGGGCGACCTGGGCATCGGAGAACGTCAGCCGCACCTCGTCGCGACCAGAGAGGAAAAGCAGCAGTTCCTGCGGTTCGCCCGTCACGGTGAGCTCCGGCCCGCGGCCGAGGGCGACGACCTCTTTACCCTGTGGAGTGCGGAGGGTCACCCTCGCCGGGGCCTTGGCTAACGTGAGCCTGGCCATGATCGAAAGTCCCCGGCCCAGGGCCTTTACCAGCCCGTCGTCGAGCTGCCTTGGCTCCCAACCGGTTTGCGCGCGGCGGACATCCTCGTGGTGGATGTACATCTCGCCCAGGTTCGCTATCGGGTCGATGATCTTGAACGGTGAATAGAGCGGCGGGCCGGAGGCGATCTTGTCCAGCAGCTTCTCCCAGTCGGTGGACTCGGTGACCTGACGCTGAACCTTGGCCGTGTACCCGGCGAGAAACGGAATCGCAACCCCCGCAGTGGCATCCGGCCGGCCTTCCCGAACCACCAGGTGCGCGGCGAGGTCACGGGTCGTCCAGTCCCCGCATAGCGTGGGCGCATCAGGGCCGACGGCGCGCATGGTTTCGACAAGTGCGGCGCGTTCGCGCTGAGCCGCGGTCATGCGGCGCCCACCATCTCGGCATAACCGTCGGCCAGCGCCCGCAGCTGCGCGGCGCCGTCGCCGGAGTACGACGAGCCGTGCATGATCGCCAGCGTAGTCGGGTTCAGCTCGGCGAGTTGCTCTAGCGTCGGCCCGAGGTTCGTCGTCAGGCCTGTTGCGTGGAAAATCTCCTCGGCTTCCAATGCCGGTGCGACGCAGTCAGATTCGGTCAAAGCAGGACATTGCCCGGTGTGGGTGAGCAGGTCACCGGCCAACAGGGTCGACGTCGCCTCGTCGAACCAGAGTCCGGCTTCCCAGTTGTGCGGGACGTGTGGGGTGGCGATGAACCGCAGTCGGTGGCCGCCGGTGTCGTGGACGCCATCCTCGGGTGCCAGCACAGGCGGGCGGTCGCACAAATCGTTCAACGACACCAGGCACGCCAACGCGCTGTGGATGACCTCGGCATTCGGGGCAGCGCCCAGCAACAGGTTCACCGCTCCGCACTCGTCGGCCTCGAGATGGCCGAACGAGATCCACCGCAGCTTTTCCAGCGGCACGACCCGGTTGATGGCCTCCGAAACCAACGGGAACAGCTGGCGATGACCGCAGTGGAACAGGAACGGCTCGTCGCCGGTCAGCAGGAACTGGTTGAACGTGAACCCGTGCTCGGTGACGTCCGGAACCCAAGTGGAAAGCCGGAACACGTCGGGCCCGATCTCGTCGACTTTCGTCTCCATGAGTCCATCGTGCGCCTCGTCGTCAGGTCAAGTCGTCGAATGCGACGGCAAATCCCGCCACCGCGATAACGGCGGCGATCACCGCCCACCCGAACACCACGTAGTTCCATTTGGCGAGCACGACAACGCCGGAAGGTGTTCACTGTTATCACCGTCATTCGGTCTATCGAGGTGGGTCTCATGGCACGCGTTGATTTGTTCGCAAAGATTCCATTGATCGGGATGTCCCTGGTGTTCCTGGCGATGTTCATCGTCGCGGTCACCGCGTACCTCCATATCGGTTGGTACTCGATCATCGGCTACGCAATCGCGGCGGTCGTCGCCGTGTTCGGCTTCGTCATGACGTTCCGTGACGTCAGGGATACGCCAGGACCTGCGGAGAAGTGGGATGTCAAAGGCACCCCCATCGATCCTGCGTCACCCCAAAACTGACTAGAGCGAGGACTGGTTCGATGACCACCGCACCCCAGGAACATGTGTATGACAACTCCGCGCTGCTGGCGGAGGACGAGGGCTACCACAAGGGCCTAAAGCCCCGGCAACTGCAGATGATCGCGATCGGCGGTGCCATCGGCACCGGACTGTTCCTCGGTGCCGGCGGCCGACTACACAACGCCGGACCGGGGCTGTTCTTGAGCTATGCGTTCTGCGGCATCTTCGTCTTTCTGATCCTGCGGGCGCTGGGCGAACTCGTGCTGCACCGGCCGTCATCGGGGTCCTTCGTGTCGTATGCGCGCGAATTCCTCGGTGAGAAGGCGGCGTTCGTCGCCGGCTGGATGTACTGGCTGAACTGGGCGTTCACGGCCATTGTCGACTGCACCGCGATCGCCACCTATTTCCACTACTGGTCGGCGTTCGGGAGCGTCCCACAGTGGCTGCTCGCACTGCTCGCGCTGGCGGCCGTGGTGAGCGTAAACCTCATTTCGGTTACCCTGTTCGGGGAGCTCGAGTTCTGGGCTGCGGCCATCAAAGTCCTTGCGCTGATGACATTCCTGGTCGCAGGCACCATCTTTCTTGCCGGCCGCTACGACATTCAAGGGCAGTCAACCGGTTTCAGCGTGATCGCCGACAACGGTGGGCTTTTTCCCACCGGCCTCTTCCCATTGGTGATCGTCATGTCCGGCGTCGTGTTCGCTTACGCCGCAGTCGAACTCGTCGGAACAGCGGCCGGCGAGACCGCGCATCCGCATAAGATCATGCCACGCGCGATCAACTCGGTGATCGCACGTATCGCTGTCTTCTACGTCGGCTCGCTGTTCCTGCTGGCCCTTCTTCTCCCGTACACCACCTACAAGGCCGGCGAGAGCCCGTTCGTCACGTTCTTCGGCAAGATCGGGGTCGAGGGCGCGGGCACGGCCATGAACATCGTCGTGCTGACCGCCGCATTCTCCAGCCTGAACGCCGGGTTGTACTCGACCGGCCGGATCCTGCGGTCGATGGCAATGAACGGCAGCGCACCGAAGTTCACGGCGGTGATGTCCAGCCGAGGCGTGCCGTACGGCGGAATCTTCCTGACCGCAGCCGTCGGGCTGTTCGGTGTCATCCTCAACCTTCTCTTCCCCGGCGAGGCGTTCGAGATCGTGCTCAACATCGCGGCCCTCGGCATCATCGCGTCCTGGGGCACCATCGTCATCTGTCAGATCCAGCTCTACCGCTGGTCGAAACGCGGCATCCTGGAGCGGCCGTCATTCCGGATGTGGGGCACGCCGTACACCGGCTATCTCACGTTGGCGTTCCTGTTTGGCGTCGTCGTGCTGATGGCGCTCGACCCGCCGATCGGCACCTGGACCGTCGCCACGCTGGTGGTCATCATTCCGGCGCTCATCATCGGTTGGTATGCGGTTCGCGGGCGGGTGCTGGAGATCGCTCGGGAACGCGAGGGCTTCACCGGCCAATTCCCGGTCGTCGCCAACCGCCCGCTGCCACGCGACAAGGATGACGAAGACAAGGACAAATGACCTAGTCATTCCGTCTAGCTGACCGGCCGGTTTACCGGGACCGACCAGATGGCCGACCCTAACGGCGGTATGGATGGGAACAAATCGCGCCGACCTGCCGTTAACTAATCCGACAGTTGAGTTCAGCACGCTCAAGTCTGGGTTGACAGGGTAATGTCGGCCGGAGCAGTCTTGAGTGCGGTGCACTCAGACCCCTAGTACGTCTATTTCAGGAGGCAAAACCATGGCTCGTGCGGTCGGAATCGACCTCGGGACCACCAACTCCGTCGTCGCGGTGCTCGAGGGTGGCGACCCCGTTGTGATCGCCAACTCCGAGGGCTCCCGCACCACGCCGTCCGTCGTCGCGTTCGCGCGCAACGGTGAGGTGCTGGTCGGCCAGCCCGCCAAGAACCAGGCAGTGACCAACGTCGACCGCACCATACGGTCGGTCAAGCGTGAAATGGGCACCGACTGGTCCGTGGAGATCGACGGCAAGAAGTACACCGCGCAGGAGATCAGCGCTCGCGTGCTGATGAAACTCAAGCGCGACGCCGAGGCCTACCTCGGCGAGGACATCACCGACGCGGTGATCACCACGCCCGCCTACTTCAACGACGCCCAGCGCCAGGCCACCAAGGAGGCCGGCCAGATCGCCGGCATGAACGTGCTGCGCATCGTCAACGAGCCCACCGCGGCGGCGCTGGCCTACGGGCTGGACAAGGGCGAGAAGGAACAGACCATCCTGGTGTTCGACCTCGGTGGCGGCACCTTCGACGTCTCGCTGCTGGAGATCGGTGAGGGCGTTGTCGAGGTCCGCGCCACCTCGGGAGACAACCACCTGGGCGGCGACGACTGGGATCAGCGCATCGTCGATTGGCTCGTCGACAAGTTCAAGGGCACCAGCGGCATCGACCTGACCAAGGACAAGATGGCCATGCAGCGGCTGCGTGAGGCCGCCGAGAAGGCCAAGATCGAGCTGTCCAGCTCGCAGAGCACCTCGATCAACCTGCCCTACATCACCGTCGACGCAGACAAGAACCCGCTGTTCCTCGACGAGCAGCTGACCCGCGCCGAATTCCAGCGCATCACACAGGACCTGCTGGACCGCACCCGCAACCCGTTCAAGTCGGTGATCGCCGACACGGGCATCTCGGTGTCCGACATCGACCACGTGATCCTGGTCGGTGGTTCCACGCGCATGCCCGCGGTTACCGACCTGGTCAAGGAACTCACCGGCGGCAAGGAGCCCAACAAGGGCGTCAACCCGGATGAGGTCGTCGCGGTGGGCGCCGCGCTGCAGGCCGGCGTGCTCAAGGGCGAGGTGAAAGACGTTCTGCTGCTTGATGTCACGCCGCTGTCCCTCGGCATCGAGACCAAGGGTGGTGTGATGACCAAGCTGATCGAGCGCAACACCACGATCCCGACCAAGCGGTCGGAGACCTTCACCACTGCCGACGACAATCAGCCGTCGGTGCAGATCCAGGTCTATCAGGGTGAGCGCGAAATCGCCTCGCACAACAAGCTGCTCGGCAGCTTCGAGCTGACCGGCATCCCGCCGGCCCCGCGTGGCGTGCCGCAGATCGAGGTCACCTTCGACATCGACGCCAACGGCATCGTCCACGTCACCGCCAAGGACAAGGGCACCGGTAAGGAGAACACGATCCGCATCCAGGAAGGCTCCGGCCTGTCCAAGGAGGAGATCGACCGGATGATCAAGGACGCCGAGGCGCACGCCGACGAGGATCGCAAGCGTCGCGAGGAAGCGGACGTCCGCAACCAGGCCGAGTCGCTGGTGTACCAGACGGAGAAGTTCGTCAAGGATCAGCGTGAGGCGGAGGGCGGATCGAAGGTCCCCGAGGACACCCTGTCCAAGGTCGACACCGCGATCGCCGAGGCCAAGACGGCGCTGGAAGGCACCGACATCTCCGCGATCAAGTCCGCGATGGAGAAGCTGGGCGTTGAGTCGCAGGCTCTCGGCCAGGCGATCTACGACGCCACGCAGGCCGAGCAGGCTGCGGGCGGCGGCGCAGATGCCGGTGGGCCCTCGCAAGACGACGTCGTCGACGCCGAGGTCGTCGAAGATGACCGGGAGAACAAGTGAGCCAACACGATTCGCACGAGCCGGTGACCGTCACCGACAAACGGCGTATCGATCCCGAGACGGGCGAAATCCGTGAATCCGCAACCGGCCCGGCCCCCAGTGGGCCGGCGCCGGCGGGGGCCGCGGCTGGAGCCGCGCAAAGGGCAGATGCGTCGGCGTCGGAGGAAGTCACCGAGCTGAAATCCACCCTGCAGCGCGTCAAGGCGGAGTACGACAACTACCGCAAGCGCTCGCTGCGCGACCAGCAGCTCGCCGCCGAGCGGACCAAGGCCGCTGTTGTCAGCCAACTGCTTCCGGTGCTCGATGATCTTGACCGCGCCCGAAGCCACGGTGATCTGGAGTCCGGCCCCTTGAAGTCGGTCGCTGACAAGCTGGCGACCGCCCTTGAGGGGCTTGGCCTTTCGGGATTCGGCGAAGAAGGCGACGCCTTCGACCCGGCGCTGCACGAGGCCGTTCAGCACGAGGGCGAGGGAACGCATCCGATCGTCGGCACCGTGATGCGGCGCGGATACAGGGTCGGCGATCAAGTGGTGCGCCATGCCCTCGTCGGCGTGGTCGACACCGTGCCGGACGCCGAGGAAGTCGCGGACACGCTCGATAACGGCGACGAGCCGGCGGATGAGGCCGCAGAATCGTAAGAACTACTGCTAAGAGAAGAGGTAAGGAGGTGACGCGGTAATGGCCCAACGCGAATGGGTCGAAAAGGACTTCTACAAGGAGCTCGGCGTCTCCTCTGACGCCAGCGCCGACGAGATCAAGCGGGCCTACCGGAAATTGGCCCGCGATCTTCATCCCGACACCAACTCCGACCCGAGCGCCGCCGAGAAATTCAAGGCGGTGTCCGAGGCGCACAGCGTGCTGTCGGATCCGGCTAAGCGCAAGGAATACGACGAAACCCGACGGCTGTTCGCGGGCGGCGGATTCGGCCGGGGCCGCTTCAGTGGAGGCAACTTCGGCGGATTCGGTGGCGACGGCGCCGAGTTCAACCTGAACGACTTGTTCGACGCGGCCGGCCAGACCGGCGGGGCGAACATCGGCGACCTGTTCGGTGGTCTGTTCGGTCGTGGCGCACAACAGGCACGGCCCAGCCGGCCGCGGCGCGGCAACGACTTGGAGACCGAAACCGAGCTGTCGTTCATGGAGGCCACCAAGGGTGTGGCGATGCCGTTGCGGCTCACCAGCCCGGCGCCATGCACGAATTGCCATGGCAGCGGGGCGCGTCCGGGCACCAGCCCGAAGGTGTGCCCGAACTGCAACGGGTCCGGTGTCGTCAGCCGCAATCAGGGCGCGTTCGGGTTCTCCGAACCCTGCACAGAATGCCGGGGCAGCGGCTCGATCATCGAGCATCCGTGCGACGAATGTAAGGGCACCGGGGTGACCACCCGCACCCGCACCATCAACGTGCGGATCCCGCCGGGTGTCGAGGACGGCCAGCGGATCCGGTTGGCAGGGCAGGGCGAGGCCGGATTGCGCGGAGCCCCATCCGGCGACCTGTACGTGACCGTACATGTCAGACCGGACAAGGTGTTTGGCCGCGACGGCGACGACCTGACAGTCACGGTCCCTGTCGCCTTCCACGAGTTGGCGTTGGGTACCACGCTGTCGGTGCCGACGCTGGAAGGCAAGGTCGGCGTGCGGGTACCCAAAGGCACGTCCGATGGCCGCATCCTGCGGGTGCGGGGCCGTGGGGTCCCGAAACGCTCTGGTGGACATGGTGATCTGCTCGTCACAGTCAAGGTAGCGGTCCCGCAGAACCTGGAGGGCGAAGCGGCCGAAGCGTTGGAGTCCTACGCGAAAGCGGAGCGCGCCAGCGGGTTTGACCCGCGTGCGGGATGGGCGGGCGCATGATGGCCAAGAAGGACGATGCCCGAACGTTTCTGATCTCGGTGGCCGCCGAGCTGGCCGGTATGCACGCACAGACGCTGCGTACCTACGACCGGCTCGGCCTGGTCAGCCCGCAGCGCAGCTCCGGCGGCGGGCGCCGCTACTCGCAGCACGATGTCGATCTGCTGCGGGAAGTGCAGCGGCTGTCGCAGGACGAGGGTGTCAATCTCGCCGGCATCAAGCGGATCATCGAGCTGACGAATCAGGTTGAGGCGCTTCAGTCGCGCCTGCGTGAACTCGCCGAGGAGCTCGACCGGCTGCGCGCCGGGCAGCGCCGCGATGTCGCGGTGGTGCCGAAGAGCACGGCCGTGGTCGTCTGGCAACCGCGCAACAAGCGCTCTAGCTGACGGTGATGGAAAACAGCGTCGTGTCCGGCTCACCCGGCCGGGCGGATCGGTAGCCGCCGGCGTGCAGTGCGTTAGTGGGCGCGGTCATCGGTTCGAAGCAAATCACGGTTTCGCCCGCGGGCGCGAAAACCTGCGCGGTTGGATAACCCCGCTCGAATCGCACCTCCAGCCGGTGTCCGCCCCCGGAAACCGCGAATACTGCGCCGTCGGCGACCTGATCGAACCCATCGTCGAACACGTTGTCGCCCAGCGGCTCCGCACTAGCCGGCCATTCTTCCGTCGCGCCCGTTGGAATGCCCTTGCCGTCGAGGACGAGGTGACGCATCGTTGGCATCTCGACCTGCCAGTCGGCCCGCGGCACGTCGGACAGCTGTAGATATGGGTGGTACCCGTACACCAGTGGTACTGCTCTATCGGTCGTCGCTGTCACTGTGGTGCTGACGGTCAGCGTCCGGTCGGCTAGTTCGACGGTCAGCTCGATCCGATGCGGGAACGGGAAGCTCGCGAGCAGCTCCTCGTGCGCGCCGAAATCCAGTTCAGCGGTGATCTTCTGGTCGGAGACCTGTTGTGCTCGCCATCCGGGGTAGGCGGCCAGCACACCGTGGATGGGCAGTCCGTTGTTGTCAGCGTGCACACCATAGGCGTCGGGGGCAAGCGTGACGGTTTGGCCGTCGACGTCATATGTCCTGGCGCTCAATCGGTTTGCCCACGGATACAGCAGCGGGATGCCCATCGTCTTTGCAGCTGATACGTAGGCGTCCAGGCCACGGCGCTGGCCGAGCAGTTCGGTACCGCCGTCGGACAGCGACGTCGCGATCATGCCTGCACCGGGCACGTACACCACAGACAGCGGAGATGACGGGTCATGCAGGGTGACGGGCGTCAGATCGGTCACGAGCTCACCTTGATCCGGAACTGTGCAACGGCGGACTCACTGGGATTGACAACTCGGTAGCCGCCGCGGCGCAGCGAGTCGGTCGGGGCGGCCATCGGCTCGAAGCAGACCACGTCGTCATCGCCGGGCGCGAATACCTGTGCGGCCGGGTAGCCCTCGTCGAAGTGCACCTCGATGCGACGGTTTCCGCCCGACACCGCGAAGATCGAACCCGGCTTCACGTCGTCGTACCCGTCGTCGAAGAACTTGTCTCCCAACAACTCTGAGGTGGCCTCATGCGGTTCCATCTCGCCGGTCGGAATGCCCCAGGCGTTGACGGGTCGGAACCGCATCGCAGGCGTTTCCATCTGCCACTGCGCTCGCGGCACATCGGGCAGCTGTAGATACGGATGAAAGCCGAAGCACAACGGAACGCGCGAGCCGGTCGTTGCCGTCACCGTCGTCTTCACGGTAAGTGTGCGGTCCGCAAGCGTGATGTCGAGCTCCAACAGGTGTGGAAACGGAAACGTGGCCAGCAGCCCCGGCCGCGCGGCGTAATCCAGTTCGGCGGTCAACCGGGATTCGAGCTGCGTGGTGACGTTCCAGTCGGGGTAGCCGGCCAACGTGCCGTGGATCGGCACGCCGTGCTGGTCGGTGCGCACACCGCCGGTGCCCGGCGTTAGCGTGACGACGGCGCCGCCGACGCCATACCCGTTGCTGCTCAACCGATTCGCCCACGGATAAAGGATCGGAATGCCCATCGTGCGGTGGGTCGATACGTACGCCTGCAGACCACGACGCTGGCCGAGGAGTTCCACGCTGTCATCAGACAGGGACGTGCCGACCATGCCGGCGTTCGGCACGTACGTCGCGGTCAACGACGACGAGGGGTCACGCAGAGTAACGAACTCGAACTCGGGCATTGGTGTCGATCCTGCCACGCTCAACGGGCTAGCGGATCGTGTTGGATGCGTTCGGCTGGTGCGCCTTTGGCGATCAGCGCCGCCTTGGTGGCCTCGACCATCTTCGGCCCGCCACAGATCAGGATCTGCCGATCGCCCCAGCCGCCGTAGCGCGTCACGACGTCGGGCAGCAGGCCCGACTGTCGCACATGCAACCCACGCGGCGGCTCGACGTCGGGGAATTCGGCGGCCCATGGCGGTTCGGTGTTGTACTCCGACACCGGCGTGACCGATAGCCACGGGTTGGTCGACGCGATCTGCCACAGCGTCTGCAGGTCGTAGAGCTCGCTGGGATAGCGGGCGCCGAAGAACAAGTGCACACGCGGGTTCTCGCCGTAGCGGGTGAGGTCCATGATCAGCGTGCGCAGCGGCGCGAGGCCAGTGCTGCCGGCGACCATCAGCACATCCCCGCCGTCGCGGTCGACATGCATGCCGCCGTGTGGGTTGGACAGCCGCCACCGATCGCCGGGCTTGGTCTCGCCGACGATCGCCGTGCTGACCATGCCGCCGGTGACCGAGCGGATGTGGAACTCGATCGCTCCGCCACGGTCGGCCGGAATCGCCGGGCTCAGGTAACGCCACCGTCGCGGCCACTGCGGCACCTGGACCGTGACGTACTGGCCGGGGTGGTAGTACAGCGGCTTATCCAGCTGTAGCCGGATCACCGAGACATCGCGGGTGCTCCGCACGTGTTCGATCACCGTGCCGTCGCGGTACGGCGGTCCCTTCTCGGCATCGGCGGAGCCCCGCATCACCCCGATGATCAGCGTGACCGCGTCTTGCGCGGCCGCGGCCAGCCTGTCGTTCCAGCGCGCGATCAGATGACTGCGGAGGGTAGTGAGCAGCGCATCCTGCATCGTGTCGTAATGCTGTTGCGTCACAGCGTATTTGCGGTGGTCGCGGCCTAGCTGAGCGAGGAACGCCACCGGCTCATCCGCCCGCTGAGCGATCAATTCGGACAGCAGCCACGTCACAGCCTTGGCGAACGCGTCGCGTTGCACATCCATATCGGGCGGAAACAGGTCGCGGGCCGTGATGTCGACGGCGAACCAGCGGGTGTAGAAGTCGCGGATCAGCTCGTCGGACCCCAACGCAGGATCGATCGCGTCGCGCAGTATGCGCAGCGAGTCGCGGTCGTCCAGTCCCACGCCGCCCGAGTTTAGGCGGGCACCGATCTACCCTGGCGAACGGCGGCGATCACCACGAGTGCCGTACCGGTAACCGCCCAGCATGTCAGCGCCGCGATCGCAGTCGCCGCGCCTGCACCATCGAAGAACGCGGTGGAGCGCAGCAACGTCGCGGTGGCTCCCTGTGGCAGCCACTGGCCAAGGGTGCCCCACCCGCTCGGCAGCATTTCTGGCGCGCTGGTCAGGCCCGACAGCGGGTTGCCGAGCAGCAAGGCCAGCAGCGCGCCGACGGCGAGTCCACCGCGCCCGAACAGCGAGCCCAGGCCCAGCACCGACAGGCCGGCGGCCAGCAGTCCCAGGGTGAGCCCCGCCGCGACGCCCCACAGGTTCTGGTCGATGGACCCGAAGACGTAGCGCAGCAGCGCGGCAATCGTGACGCCCGCCCCCGCGGCGAACACCACCGCGGCGACGAGGCGCGTCCACACCTCGCGCCGCACCAGCAGCACCAGGGCGACAGCGGGCAGCAGGCCGGCCAGCGTGATCGGCAGCGCCGACGCGGCCAGGCCCGCGCCGCGGGGGTCGTCAGCGGTCGGCGGGGCGAGGTCCTCGGTGTGCAACGGCACGCCTGCTTGCTGCGCAACGCCGTTGCCGATCTGCGTCAGCATCTGCGCGACGACCGGGCTACCGCCGGTGGCGATCAGCAGGCTGCGGCCATCGGGGCGAAAGGACATGCCGCCGTAGACATCCCGATTGCGGATCGCATCGCGCAGCGCCGCCTCGCCGGGGTAATAGGTGAGTGCGAACGCGCCTGGCGCGTGCTGCTCGAGGATGTCGGCGACTTGTCCGCTCGCGGCCTGCGGCCCGGCAGCACCGATCGGGATATCGTGCGGCTTGGAGCGGGCGGCCGGCAGTGCGAACGCGATCGCGAGGATCGCCAACGCCGTCGTCAGGGCCACGACGATCGCGGTGGCGCGGATCGCCGCCGGCGGTTCGTGCACCGGCGCAGCGTGGTGGTTCCGTCTCGCTGTCGGTACTGAGTTGATCGTCACGACGGGCCCCTGTTGTCAGCCTGCGGCAGGATGCGCGTCGGACGTCCACCGTGGCCGAAATGACGTCGCGGCGGCTAAGTCCGGTTGCGGT
>Ga0075428_100008059_pt1 | contig 11699 bp, 11 predicted proteins | sample RhiMetdeltSRZDD2_FD_75291 | JGI IMG/M metagenome (GOLD analysis project Ga0075428, IMG submission 75291) | Populus rhizosphere microbial communities from Tennessee, USA - Rhizosphere MetaG P. deltoides SRZDD2 | ecosystem: Host-associated > Plants > Roots > Rhizosphere > Soil | place: USA...
TTGCCGAAGCCGGCGGCGGCGACGCAGCCGCATACCGTCGACCCCCAGCTCGGCGCCGCGGTGGTGGCGCAGGAAGTCGCTCGCACGCGGGTGGTCGACGAAGCCAAGGTGGAGCAGACGCCCCCGGGGGCGGCGCTGGCGCAGTCGTTCGATTCGGCCGAGGCGACGCAGCGGCTCGCGGCGTTGACCAGCACCGCTTCACAGCCGCAGACCGCTACTCAGGTGATGAAGAGCATCCCGCGCCCGCCGCCCTCCGTCGCCTGGCGGCGGCGCGACTGGGCGCTGGTGGGGACCGCGGTGGTGCTCGGCCTGGTGATCGCCTTCCTGAAGCTGCTGCGCTAGCGCCCGCCGCAGGCCTGGGGCATCGCGTTCACCGGGTAGCCCTTGCAGTTCCAGGTTGCCTTGCCGCCCTGCAGCGCGGGCGTAAGCGTGATTTCCAGCGCGTTTTTCTCGTTCCAGCCGCGGATGGCGCCGTCGGCGCTCACCAGCCACTTCAGCTCGCCGTGCTTCGGGTCGTTCTTCGCCGCGATCTTCACCTCGGCGCCCGCGCCGGCGAGCTTGCCCGACTTCTCCGCCGCCGCGGCCACCTGCTGGCGCGCCGCCTCGGCGCCCCCGACCAGCGCCTGCGCCGCTTCCTTCGCCTCGGCGCCCTGCATCTGCGGCAGGACGAACGCCACTGCGACGTACCCGACCAGCGCGAGGATCGCTATGACCACCAAGCCCGTTCGCATTCTTTGGTCCCCCTTCTCCCGCCAGCGGATTTGCGCGGCAGAATAGCACGCGCTCCAGCCCCCTTGCATGGTGACCCGGCAAATTCGTGTCAGTGGACGCGTCCAGGGCGTGGGCTACCGCGACGCGCTGCGCGTTGAGGCCGAGCGCCTCGGCGTGCGCGGCTGGGTGCGCAATCGCCTCGACGGCAGCGTCGAGGCGCTGCTGCAGGGAAACCACGATTCTGTGAAACGTTTGATTGACTGGGCGCGCCGCGGCCCCCCGGCGGCGCGCGTTTCCGGGTTGCAAGAAAGCGATGCCCCGGCTACGGCGGCGTGCCCGGGCTTCGAGCTCCGGCCAACGCTCTAGGCGCCGCCGTAGATCACCTGCACGTTCTCGGGCGCAAGCCACGCCGCCAGCTCGGAGATGAGCTGGCTGTCGGGCCGCACGCGCCAGGCCTCGCCCAGCGCCACTTCGCACTCGGCGCTGGCGCTGGCGTAGGCCACCACCACCAGGCAGGCGCCGTGGCCCGAGGCGCGATAGGGCGCGAGCATCTGCTGCAGGCGCCGCGCGTCGCGCGTGCCATCGGTCTTGCCGTTCATCGCGATGCGCAGGCGCGCGGCGTAGCGCCCGCGCAGGCCTTCCAGGTCGAGCAGGTCATCGGCGCTGACGCGCAGCCCGCCGGAGAACTCGTCGTTCTGCACCCGTCCCTGCACCACCAGCAGCGCGTCCTCCTTCAGCTTCTCGCGGTGCTTCTCGAACAGCTCGTTGAAGACCGAGACCTCCACCTGCGCCGTGCCGTCGTCGAGCACCACGGCCATCATGCGGCCGCGCCGTGTCATCTGCACCCGGGCTGAAACCACGATGCCGGCGAGCCAGACGCGCTCGCCGGGGGCGAGGCGCGCGAGCGCGGTGCGCGGGAAGCCGGCCAGCTCGCGCTCGTAGACCGAGAACAGGTGCGCGGAGAGCGAGAAGCCGAGCGCCGACTTTTCCTCCAGCAGCTTCTGCCTTTTTCCCCAGGGGACGGCATCGACGTAGGCATGCTCGCCGCCGCGCGGCACCTCGGCCTCGGCGAAGAGGCTGTTCTGCGTCGCGGCGCGCTCAGCCTGCTCCGCACCCTCGAGCGCCCGCCCGACCGAGGCGAGCAGCCGCGCGCGGTTGGCGTCGAGGCCGTCGAAGGCGCCGCTCTTCACCAGCGCCTCGACCGCGCGCCGGTTGACGATGCGCTTCTCCACGCGGCGGCAGAAGTCGAACAGGTCCTTGAACGGGACGCTCTTGCGCGCCTCGATGACGGCGTTGACCGCCGACTCGCCGGTGCCGCGCACCGCGCCGAGGCCGTAGCGGATGGTGCGGGCATCCACCGGCACGAAGCGGTATTCCGAGCCGTTGATGTCGGGCGGCAGGATGGTCAGCTTGTTGGCGACGCCGTCCTCGTAGAACTGGCGCACCTTGTCGGTGTCGTCCATCACCGCCGACAGGTTGGCGGCGACGAAGGCGGCGGCGTGGTGCGTCTTCATGTACGCAGTCTGGTAGGCGAGCAGCGCGTACGCGGCGGCGTGCGACTTGTTGAAGCCGTAGCCGGCGAACTTTTCCATGTGATCGAAGAGCTGCGACGCCTTGGCCTTGCTCAGGCCGTTCTTCTCCGCGCCGGCGACGAAACCGGCGCGCTGCTGCGCCATCTCCTCGGGCATCTTCTTGCCCATGGCGCGGCGCAGGAGGTCGGCGGCGCCGAGCGAGTAGCCGCCGATCACCTGCGCGATCTGCATCACCTGCTCCTGGTAGACCATGATGCCGTAGGTCGGCGCGAGGATCGGCTCCAGGCGCTTGTCGGGGTACTCGACGCGCTGCTCGCCGCGCTTGCGCGCGATGAAGTCCGGGATCAGCTCCATCGGGCCGGGGCGGAACAAGGCGACGAGGGCGATGATGTCCTCGAAGCGGTCGGGGCGCGCGCGCTTGAGCATGTCGCGCATGCCGCGCGATTCCAGCTGGAACACCGCGGTGGTGTTGCCGGCGGCGAGCAGCTTGTAGGTCTCCCCATCCTGCAAGGAGATCTTCTTCAGCGAAAACGCGGCGTCGCCCAGGCCGCGCACGTAGCGCTCGGCCCAGTCGAGGATGGTGAGCGTGGTGAGGCCGAGGAAATCGAACTTCACCAGGCCGACGGCCTCGACGTCGTCCTTGTCGAGCTGCGAGATGACGCCGCCGCCACCGTCGGCGGCGTACAGCGCGCAATAGTCGGTGAGGCGCCCGGGGGCGATGAGCACGCCGCCGGCATGCATGCCGACGTTGCGCACCAGGCCCTCGAGCGTGCCGCCCAGCGCCAGCAGCTCGCGCACCTCGTCCTCCTTCTTCTCGCGCTCGGCGAGCAGCGGCTCCATCTCGCGCGCCGACTCGAGCGTGACCTGCTTGCCCGGCTGCACCGGGATCAGCTTGGCGAGCTGGTCGCAGAAGTTGTAGCCGAGGTCGAGCACGCGGCCGACGTCGCGCACCACCGCGCGCGCCGCCATGGTGCCGAAGGTGGCGATCTGCGACACGCAGTCCTCGCCGTACTTGGCGCGCACGTAGCCGATGACGCGATCGCGGCCGTCCTGGCAGAAGTCGATGTCGAAGTCCGGCATCGACACGCGCTCCGGGTTGAGGAAGCGCTCGAACAGCAGGTCGTACTTGAGCGGGTCGAGGTCGGTGATGCCGAGCGCGTAGGCGACCAGCGACCCGGCCCCCGAGCCGCGCCCCGGGCCGACCGGGATGCCGTTCTGCTTCGCCCAGTTGATGAAGTCGGCGACGATGAGGAAGTAGCCGGCGAAGCCCATGTCGATGATGGTCTTCAGCTCGAACTCGAGGCGCTCGATGTTGTCGAGGCCGCGCTGCCTGAGGCCGGCGTGCGCCTGCTGCCGCAGGTAGTCCTCGACGCTCACGCCCGCCGGGGTGGGGAACGCCGGCAGGCGGTTGCGGCCGAGCTCGATCGCAAGGTTGCAGCGCTTCGCGATCTCGACCGCGTTGGCCAGCGCCTGCGGGATGTCGGCGAACAGGCGCGCCATCTCCTCCTGGCTCCTGAAGTACTGCTCCGGGGTGAAGGCTTTCGGCCGCCGCTGGTCGCCGAGCACGTAGCCCTGCGCGATGCACACGCGCGCCTCGTGCGCCTTGAAGTCCTGCGCCCGCAGGAACTGCACCGGGTGCGTGGCGACCACCGGCAGCCGCGCGCGCGTGGCAAGCGCCACCGTGCGCGACAGCAGCGCCTCGGCGTTCGGCTGGCCGAAGCGCTGCAGCTCGAGGTAGTAGCGTCCCGGGAACAGCTCGTTCCAGCCGCGCGCCAGCCGCTCGGCCGCCTCGGCGTGGTCGGCGAGCAGCACCTGGCCGACGTCCCCCTGCGCCGCAGCGGAAAGCGCGATCAGTCCCTCGGTGCCTTCCGCCAGCCAGGCGCGGGCGATCTCGGCGCGTCCGCGATGCTGGTTCTTCAGCCAGGCGCGCGACAGCAGCTCGCACAGGCGCAGATAGCCCGCGCGCGAGGTGCAGAGGAGGAGCAGCCGGTAAGGCTTGTCGCGGTCGGCGTCGTTTTGCAGCGCGCAGTCGACGCCGAGGATCGGCTTCACGCCGGCAGCGCGGCTGGCGCGGTAGAACTTCACCATGCCGAACAGGTTGGACGCGTCGGTGAGGGCCAGGGCCGGCATGCCGTCCGCCGCCGCCTGCCGCACCGCATCGTCGATGCGGACTATGCCGTCCGTCACCGAGTATTCGCTATGCAGCCTCAGGTGAACGAAACGCGGCCCTGCCATGCGGGAAATTTTACCCCGGGTGCGTCGGCTAACATGCGCGGGCCGTGCCACCCGCGCTCGCATTTTTGCTGCTCGGCGCGACGTTCATCGCGCTCTCGCCGATCTTCGTGCGCGTTTCCGAGGCCGGGCCCCTGCCGACCGCCTTCTGGCGCGCGGCGCTGGCCGTTCCGGTCCTGTGGCTGGTGCTTTTCCTGCGCCGGGAGGCCTCTGCGGGAAGCCGCAGCGCCTGGCCGCTGCTCCTCGCCGCGGGCGCCGCCTTCGCCGGCGACCTCGCCTTCTGGCACAAGTCGATCCAGTTCACCTCGGTCGCCAATTCGACGCTGCTGGCCAACCTGGCCTCGATCTTCGTCACCCTCGCGGCGTGGATCTTCCTGCGCCAGCGGCCGAGCGGCCTGTTCCTCGCCGGCCTGGGTGCGGCGCTGGCGGGGGTCGCCATGCTGGTGAAGACGAGCCTCGAGTTCTCCCCCACCGGCCTCCTCGGCGACGCCCTGGGCGTGGTCACCGCCATGTTCTATGCGGCTTACATCCTGTCCGTGAAAGGGCTGCGCGACCGGGGGGCGACCACGCTCTACCTGATGGCGGTGACGAGCACCATCACCGCCTTGCTGCTTCTTCCCGTCGCGCTCGCCTCCGGCGAGCCGATGCTGCCGCGCAGCGCGACCGGCTGGGGCGTTCTCCTCGGCCTCGCCCTCGTCTCCCACGCCGCGGGACAGGGCCTCATCGCCTACGCCCTCGCGCACCTGCCGGCGGCGTTCTCCTCGGTCGGCCTGCTGCTGCAGCCGGTGATGGCCGCGCTCTTCGCCTGGCTGCTGCTGGCCGAGGCCCTCGCGCCGCTGCAGGTCGCCGGGGCCTGCGTAGTGCTCGCCGGGATCTACCTTGCGCGCCGCGGCTCCAGAGCGGGAGAATGACCGCGCGAGGAGGTCCCATGGCAACCCGGAAAAAAGCGAAAGTCAGGAAGAAGGCGAAGCGCAAGGCCCCAGTCGTCAAGAAGAAGAAGGTCCTCAAGGTCGCGAAGAAACCGGCGCGCAAGCCGGAGCGCAAGGCGGCGAAGCCCAAGGTGGCCGCGCGCAAGCGCAAGCCTGCGATGCCGCCTGCGGCGCCGCCCCCGCCCGGGGAGCGCATCGGGGTCGTCACCCACTACTACGGCAACGTCTCGGTGGCGATCGTCAAGCTCGACCCGGGCGTGACGCTGCGCGTCGGCGACCAGATCCACATCCGCGGGCACACCAGCGACTTCGCCCAGCGCGTGGAGTCGCTGCAGGTCGAGCACGCCCAGGTGAGCGAGGTCGGCCCGCAGGATGACTTCGGCATGAAGGTGAAGGACCACGTGCGCGAGCACGACGTGGTCTACCGCGTGAAATAGTTCAGGTGATTATGCAGTCCGGCTCGCCGGACGCCTGCTCCACCGCGCCGATCTCGTAGACCGTCTCGCCCGCCGCGCGCAGGCGCGCGGCGGCGCGCCTGGCGTCGGCGGCGGCGACCACCACCACCATGCCGATGCCGCAGTTGAAGACGCGGAACATCTCGTCTTCGGCGACGTTGCCCGCGCGCTGCAGCCAGTCAAAGATCCCGGTCCGCGGCCAGGCGGCTTTGCGGATGACGGCGCGCGTCTTGCGCGGCAGCACGCGCGGCACGTTGCCGACCAGGCCGCCGCCGGTGATGTGCGCGAGGCCCTTCACCGGCACCTGCTTGAGCAGCTTGAGCACGGATTTGACGTAGATGCGCGTCGGCTCGAGCAGGGTTTCGATGCGGTCCGGTTTTTCCCGCTCGATAATTTTGCGGATGAGGGAAAAGCCGTTGGAATGCGGGCCGCTGGAGGCGAGGCCGAGCAGCACGTCGCCGGCGCGGATCGAACGACCGTCGATGATGCGATCCTTCTCCACCACGCCAACACAGAAGCCGGCGAGGTCGTACTCGCCCTCGGCATACATGCCCGGCATCTCGGCGGTCTCGCCGCCGATCAGCGCGCAGCCGGCGAGCTCGCAGCCGCGCGCGATGCCGCCCACCACCTGCGCCGCCACCGCGGCGTCGAGGCGGCCGCAGGCGAAATAGTCGAGGAAGAACAGCGGCTCCGCGCCCTGCACCAGCACGTCGTTGGCGCTCATCGCCACGAGGTCGATGCCCACCGTGTCGTGGCGCGCGAGCTCGAAGGCGAGCTTGAGCTTGGTGCCGACGCCGTCGGTGCCGGCGACGAGAACCGGGCGGCGGTACTTCTTCGGCAGCGCGCACAGGGCGCCGAAGCCGCCGATGCCGGCGAGCACTTCGGGCCGCAGCGTGCGGCGCGCGAGCGGCTTGATCGCCTCGACCAGCGCGTCGCCCGCGTCGATGTCGACGCCGGCGTCGCGGTAGGAAAGTCGCTTCGACATGCTAGAGTGCAAATTCTACATGCCGACCTTCGCCTCGCCGCAGCTCTGGGGCTGGCTCGCCATCGCGCTCGCGGCCGGATTTCTCCTCTGGCTGCTGTCGCCGATCCTCGCGCCGTTCCTGTTCGCGGCAATCCTCGCCTACATCTTCAATCCGCTGGTCGAGCGCCTGGCGCGCCGGCGCCTGCCGCGGGTGCTCGCCGTGATCGTGGTGATGCTGTTCATCCTCGCCCTGCTGGTCGGGCTGGTGCTGGTGGTGCTGCCGGTGTTCTACGCCGAGACGCGCCTGCTGATGGAGAAGCTGCCGGGCTTCGTCGCCTGGTTCAACCAGCACGTCGCGCCCTGGCTCAAGGCGAAGCTCGATCTCGAGCTGCAGCTCGACGCCGAGAGCGCGCGCCAGTACATGAAGGAGCTGGTGGCGGAGAACGAGAACCTGACGCGCCACCTCCTCGGCTCGCTCAAGCTCGGCGGCCTGCTGCTGCTCGCCCTGCTCGCCAACCTGGTGCTGGTGCCGGTGGTGTTGTTCTACCTGCTGCGCGACTGGCACGACCTCGTCGCCGCGCTCGACAGCCTCATCCCCCGCCGCATCTACGACAAGGTGCACGCCATGGCCGCCGAAAGCGACGCCGTGCTGGCGCAGTGGCTGCGCGGCCAGCTGCTGGTGATCGCCCTCATGAGCAGCTACTACGTCGCCGCGCTGTGGCTGGCGGGCCTGCAGTTCGCGCTGCCGATCGGCATCCTCACCGGCCTTGCCGTGATCATTCCGTATGTCGGCATCACCGTCGGCCTGGTGCTCGCCACGGTGGCGGCGTTGCTGCAGTTCGGCGCCGGCACGGGCGTGCTCTGGGTCTGGCTCGCCATCGGCATCGGCCAGGCGGTCGAGGGCATGGCGGTGACGCCCCTCATCGTCGGCGAGCGCATCGGCCTGCACCCGGTGGCGGTGATCTTCGCCCTCCTCGCCTTCGGCCAGCTGTTCGGCTTTTTCGGCGTGCTGCTCGCGCTGCCGGCGAGCGCCATCCTGCTGGTGGGCCTGCGCCACCTGAAAACCGCCTATTTCGGCAGCCCGCTCTACGGCAGGTAATGCAGCAACTGCCGCTCGACATCTCCAGCCGCGGCGAGCCCGCGTTCGACAACTTCGTCCAGGGCGCCAACGCCGAGGCGCTCGAGCGCGTGCGCGCGCTCGCGGCGGGCGCGTTGCGCGAGGCGATCGTCTACCTCTGGGGCGAGGCGGGCTGCGGGCGCACGCACCTCCTGCGCGCCGCCGCGCGCGCCAACCCCGCGCTGGTGGCGGCCGACGACGTGGAAAGCCTCGACGCCGCGGCCCAGCAGGCGCTGTTTGCCGCCATCAATGCGGCGCGCGAAGGCGGGCCGGGCGTGCTCGCCGCCGGGGGTGCGCCCCCGGCCAAGCTCACCCTGCGCGAGGACTTGCGCACCCGGCTCGCCTGGGGCCTCGTCTACCAGCTGAAGCCGCTCACCGACGCGGACAAGGTCCTGCACTTGCAGGCCGAGGCGCGGCGCCGGGGCCTGACGCTCGGCGACGAAGTCGCCGGCTACCTCCTGCAGCGGCTGCCGCGGGACCTGTCGAACCTCAACCGAGTGCTGGATCTCCTCGACCGGCATTCGCTCGCGCGTCAGCGTCCGCTCACCCTGGCCCTGGTGCGCGAGGCGCTTGCTGAAAAGCAACAACCCCGCGACCGTTAGCCGCGGACGGCGCCTTGTGCGCGTTTCCGGCTCGACAAACGCAGGCCGGTGGACTTAGATTTCGATAGTGCCGTTTCGCATCCTTTCCCGCGTTCTGTTCGGCGCCCTGATGGCCGTTGCCGCCACCGGCGCCCATGCCCAGTCGGGCCTGCAGCCGTCGACCGCCCTGGGGCTCGACCCCACCTTCGCGCGCGGCTGGCTGGCGCCGGACTTCGACCGCTTCGGCTTCGTCACCCACCCCTGGCGAGAGGCGACCGGCTTCGCCGCGGCGCAGCGCAGCCACTGGACCTACAGCGTCAGCCCGCGCAGCAGTTTCGGCATGTCCTACGCCAACCGCGAGTTCGTGGACAACGAGGCGCGCCAGATGTCCCTCTACGGCCGCTACTGGTTCTCGCAGGACTGGGCGCTCAGCGCCGAGGCGCTGTCGCGCGAGCCGAGCGGCCTGCTGCGCCTGCAGGACTTCCGCATCGGCGTGCAGCGCAGGTTCTAGCCGTCCGCTGGCAGCCCCTTAGCCGTTCGGTTTCTGACCCTTAGAATCCGGGGCGCGCATGCGCCTCGTCCTGTTCGATCTCGACAACACCCTGCTCGCGGGCGACAGCGACTACGAGTGGGGCCAGTTCCTCGTCGACCGCGGCGTGCTCGAGCGCGAGGCCTACGAGTCGCAGAACCGCGCCTACTACGAGCAGTACGTCGCCGGCACGCTCGACATCCACGAGTTCCTCGGCTTCGCCCTGCGGCCCCTCGCCGCGCATGCGCCCGCCGACCTCGCGCGCTGGCATGCCGAGTTCATGGCGAGCCGCATCCGGCCGCTGATCGGGGCGCCGGCGCGCGCCCTGGTGCACGAGCACCAGCACGCGGGCGACCTGTGCGCCATCATCACCGCCACCAACCGCTTCGTCACCGGGCCGATCGCGCGCGAGTTCGGCGTCGAGCACCTCATCGCCACCGAGCCCGAGTCGCGCAACGGCCGCTTCACCGGCAAAGTCGCCGGCGTGCCGTGCTTTCGCGAAGGCAAGGTCACGCGTTTGGAAGAGTGGCTGGCCGCGCAGAGGCGCCGCCTGGCGGACTTCGCCGAGAGCTGCTTCTACAGCGACTCGCACAACGACCTGCCGCTGCTCGAGCGCGTCACGCACCCGGTGGCGGTCGACCCCGACCGCGAGCTCGCCGCCGAGGCGGCGCGGCGCGGCTGGAAGACGCTCTCGCTGCGCGGCTAAGGCGGCTGCGCCTTTGCACGCACGCGCGGCAGCACAGTCTGCGCCGCGGCGAGCCACGCGCTCCAGGTGTGGCCGCCGGGGTACTCGACGAAGCGCCCTTCGGGCAGCTCCTGCGCCAGCAGGCGCGCCGCCTCGATGAGCGAATCCTCGGTGCCGCAGGCGAGCCAGACGCGGCCAGCCAGCGCGGGCTGCCCGCTCCACTCCTTCACCATCTTCCACACCTGGCGCTGGTAGTTGTCGCCGTTCATCTCGGCCGGCAGGGGGCCGGGGTTCCAGGCGCGCGCACCGCCCGCGGCGCGTAGCTCGCGCAACAGCTCGTTGTTGCCGAGGAAAGGCGCGAACAGCAGCAGCCCGGCGAGCTCCCCGGGGTGCTCGCGCTCGTACATCAGCGCACCCATGCCGCCCATCGAAGCGCCCGCCAGCCAGATGCGGCGGTAGCCCTGGCGCCGTGCGCGCCCGACGATCTCCTCGTGCAGGCGGCCCACCAGGCGGCCGTCGCGGTAGTAGGCGAAGGTCGCGCTGGTCAGCAGCACGTCGGCCTCCGGCCAGGACGCATGCACCGTGGCGGCGACGCCGCGCTCGCGCATCTCCTGCGCGTCGGTGCCGAAGCCCGGCAGCACGATGACCAGCGGCGGCTCCGCCGTGCGCTGCGGCGCGCTCACGGCAAGCGTGTCGATCGGCTGGCGCGAATCGCCGATGACGAAGCAGCCGGCGAGGGCCAGCGCGGCGGCGGCAAGCAGGGCGAGGGTCGGAACGCGGCGCATCGGGGGTCCGGGGACCATCCTAGTAGAATCTCGCCCCTCGATGATCAAGAGGTTCATCCGGCGCGTCTTCGGCCTGCCCGCGGATGTCACGGTGCGGGTGCCGCGCGCGAAGCACGGCATCGGCCGCGAATCGCTCAGCCCCGCCGCCGCCAAGGTCTGCGCCATCCTGCGCGACGCCGGCTACGAGGGCTATGTCGTCGGCGGGGCAGTGCGCGACCTGCTGCTCGGCATCGCCCCCGAGGACTACGACATCGCCACCGACGCCCGCCCGGAGCAGGTGAAGCCGCTGTTCCGCCGCGCGCTCATCATCGGCCGGCGCTTCCGCCTGGTGCACGTGATGCTCAGCGGCGAGACCATCGAGGTCTCCACTTTCCGCGGCGCCGACCCGGAAACGGCGGTGAAAGACGAGCACGGCCGCGTGCTGCGCGACAACGTCTTCGGCACGCAAGCCGAGGACGCGCGCCGGCGCGATTTCACCGTCAACGCGCTGTATTTCGACCCGGCGAGCGAGGAGCTGGTGGACTTCCACGGCGGGCTCGCCGACCTGAGAAAGCGCGTGCTGCGCGTCATCGGCGACCCGGCGACGCGCTACCGCGAGGACCCGGTGCGCATGCTGCGCGCGGTGCGCCTCGCCGCCAAGCTCGGCCTCGCGCTCGACTCCGCCACGCGCGCGCCGATCCGCAGCATGGCGCCGCTGATGGAGCGCGTGCCGCCGGCGCGCCTGTTCGACGAGATGCTGAAGCTGCTGCTCTCCGGCCACGCCAGCGCCTGCCTGCGCCAGCTGCGCGAGGTCGGCCTGCACAAGGGCCTGCTGCCGCTGCTCGACGTGATCCTCGAGCAGCCGCTGGGCGAGCGCTTCGTCACCCTCGCCCTGGCGCAGACCGACGAGCGCGTGCGCGCCGAGCGGCCGGTGTCGCCGGCCTTCCTCTTCGCCGCGCTGCTGTGGCACGAGGTGCTCGCTGCCTGGAAGGAGCGCCAGGCGCGCGGCGAGCGCCAGATCCCGGCGCTGGAGATCGCCATGGACGAGGTGCTCGACACGCAGGGCGCCAAGCTCGCCATCACGCGCAAGCTGACGGCGACCATGCGCGAGGTGTGGGCGATGCAGCCGCGCTTCGAGCAGCGCTCCGGCAGCCGCGCCTACCGCCTGCTCGAGGCGCCGCGCTTTCGCATGGCCTACGA
>Ga0075428_100008060_pt1 | contig 11698 bp, 8 predicted proteins | sample RhiMetdeltSRZDD2_FD_75291 | JGI IMG/M metagenome (GOLD analysis project Ga0075428, IMG submission 75291) | Populus rhizosphere microbial communities from Tennessee, USA - Rhizosphere MetaG P. deltoides SRZDD2 | ecosystem: Host-associated > Plants > Roots > Rhizosphere > Soil | place: USA...
CTAATATCGTCTCGTGACCAACCGTGAGCCAAGAGGTCTTCAACCGCCCGCTCGGCGTTTGAACGCGATTTAAACAATCCGGTTACTAATGTAGCCATTAAATGTTCCTCCTTTGAATTAGACAGTCGCTGAACCTTGACGCCGCAACATTGGTGCCAATCAAGAGCCTTCGTCGAAAGTCAAATCCAGCGCCTAAATACTGTGTTCTATTGCTCAATCGTTGTGTGACCGGCGGGCAAGAGGATCGCCGGAGCGTCCTCTTTCAGTACAAGCCGCGGAACTTGTTTGTACGGAATCATAAGGTGGTGTTAAGGCTATAGGAAAGCTGACCGCCCGAATCGTCGCTGAGAGAATCGCATTTGTCTTTGGAGTGCGCCGCCCTTTTCCGCATTCAACGCCTTTTGCATGCGTGGCGGCGCTTTCGTAGTGTGGTGCTAAGGCCCCTTTACGAATGTTGACACGAGGCGATAAGTGGCGACCTTTTGTTCCTCTTGGATTACCACAAGAGGCTTTTCGGGGATCTTAGCGTCATACTACAAAAGCGCCGCCACGCATGCGAAAGGTGTGCAATGAGAAAAGAGCGGCGCACTCCAAATAGGTGTTGAATGCGTAAAGGGCGGCGAAGCCCGAATAGCTATCTGACGAGGTGGTATTCTGTCTGGCGTTTCAAAACCCACGATGGGCGCCCCGCTTCATCGATAACGGCGTCTTCTTCAGCCCCTACCCAGAGCTCCTTGCCGCCCCACTCGCTAACTGGAGTCGTAGCCGAAAGCTCGATTGAAAACCAGGTTCCCGGCACAATCAGCACGTCGCCCCGCCCCGGTACCCCTTGCTGTCGGTCCCATAAGCCGATTAGCGGTCCAGCGCCGTGACCGTGATCTCCAATCGGGTGAGTGTATACCGTTCCGTTGATCCCTTCCGCTTTCATTGCGGCCAGCGTATCCGCAAGCACTTCGTTGCCGGAGCGCCCCGGCTTCATTCGGTCCATCAAAAGGTCCTGAAGTCGGTTCGCACTCGTCAGCGCTCGCTTGATACCTGGTGGAACGTCGGTCTCGCCTTCTCGCAACACGTAGCCCATGTGCTGAGTGTCAGTGTTCAATCGCATTGCGGTTATCCCGAAATCGACGTGCAGCACGTCCCCGCGCTCGATCAGCACCGGCGCGTCTTCAGCGAGCAGATTAACTCCGGTTTTCGAGGGTTTTTGAACTCGCACTGAGGGCTGAAACCAAGTGCCCAGTCCCAGATTATTCACTTGCTGCCGCAGCCACCACACCACGTCCTGATTCGTAGTCTTTCCCGGTGTGATGACTTCGTTTGAAAACCCGCGCCCAATCAGCCAGTGAACAGTCTCCATCATCTGGCGATAGACCGGCACCATTTCAGGCAGGCGTATCGCCACATATTCAAGAGCTAGATTCTCGGCGCGAACGATTCGCTTAGAGTATTCGGGTCCGAGGGTGGTTTCGAGTTTTTCGCGTTCACCGGCTGAAAGTCCGTCCGAGAATGCATGGGTGTGCGAAATGTCGATCGCAATCGTCGAGGGCTTGCGCTCTTCGATGAGCTTTTTGAGCAGCACCCATTGACCTTCACCGTAGATCTCGCGGCCTTCGACTTCAGGGTCTCGATACACCGTGTACAACCCGCCGTTGGAGCCGCCGCCAAGCGCTAATCGCTCGATGCCCTTCTCTTCTCCGCGATCGAAGAATACATAGATGGTGCGTCGCCGGGCCGCAAAAACAGTCGGCGAGACAAGCGAAAAGAACACCGGGTCTTCGTTGTACTCGCGACAGATAACCAGCCACATCGAGACTCCGTGCTTGCGCATCAGCCGGGGGAGCACCCGCTCCAGCCGGAGCTTTAACCATTGCTGCTGGATTCCGGCCTGCTGGCGCAACGACGGAAGCGGCTTCGGCGAATCGGCGGCAATTGAGTTGGCGATCAGTACGGTGGCTAGAATCGCAAGGCTCAATAACTTTTTCATCGGGACCTCAAGTAGAACCAAAGAATCCGACGGAAGCGTTCATTAGAGCGGTTAGTGTTCATTGGACCTCATATCACGTCGGCCGTGAGCGCGTCGAGAAAAACATTGAAAACGCCAGCAATACCCCCAACTTCAGTTGGGGGTTCTTTAGATTTAGCCTAGGTGCTGCGTCATCAGGCTTTCCGATCCTGCGCGTTGTAGGCCCGTAGTCTCACTCACGAGTCAAATCCGCACCGCTGTGAAAATGCATTGTTGAAAGTCCCGTGTGGATTCATCAGCGCGCGGACTTCGAGCCACTTATCCAGCATCGGATACATTTTTCTTATCAGATCCTTTCCGCCCGAAAGGTAGTGAATCTGACCCCAGTGCGGCCGTGCGCCAAGCTGGATCAACGCCTCTTCGATGTCCTTTAGTATCTCAAACCCGCCGTTGGTCGGGTCGATCATTGGGACCTCGATCATACAGGTGTCGCGACCGTACATCATCGACAGATACAGATCGTGTTTCGCGACGAAGCGGAGGGAAAACGGCACCGAGTGATATATCTTCCTGGCCGCGCGGTTGCGATCGGCAAGCTCGATGATTTTTTCTACCGCGGCGATATGCGACTGGTCAGCGATAGGCAAAGCCAGTTCGCTCGAATAACCATCGACATAGTTCGGAGCGCCGAGGTCCAGAACCTTATAACTCTTGCCGACGTAATCTTGATCCTCGAGTGCCTTTATCGAATTCTCAATAGTCTTCGGAGCCGAGCCGGCGAACAGCCGCAGCTTAAGGCTTTCCAGCTTTCCGAAGAGTTTAATGAGCGGGCGAGGCAAAAAAGAGAATCCCACCGACAAAGGGCTGCGATTCGCCTTTTCCGGTGACGGGTGATGCGGTTCCGGTATCTCGTTTCGACTTGTCACCAAACAGGTGTGATCGCCGTTGAGCTTGTAGGGATTGACCAGGACTTCATAGTGTAGATTCTTGTGAAGCACCTCGCCGTTTAATAAGTCTTCCTTGACCAGTTTCCAGGGGCTCACGATCCGGGCCTCGCTGAGCCAGTGTTTATCTCTAACAGCGAGGGTCACCGAATAGACAACACCCATACAACCCAGTCCGACCACAACCGAGTTAAACAACGCGTCATCCTGTCGCAATTCTACTTCGCTGTTCTTGCTTCTGAACCGGTCGGCATCGGTAATACCGTCTGAAGGCTCGATGCGGTACACTTTCCCTTCGCCGGCGACGACCACGATCGATCTCACTGCGCCGGCCAGAGACTCAAGACTGAGCCCCGACCCGTGAGTGGACGTCGAAAGCGCGCCGACGATCGTCTGCGCGGTGTGTCCCCCCATATTGAAAAGGGCAAGCCGCCGCTGATCCAGCTCTTCATTAAGATCGACGATCCTGATACCGCACTCAACGTCGACAAGCGTCGATCTCCGCGCGCCCTCCTTTAGTATTTCAGCATCCAGCGGAAGGACCTTCTTCAATCCGTGGGTGTCGATTAGAAAATCATCGGTGAGGGCGACATCGGAAAAGGAGTGGCCCGAACCCACCGCTCGGACTCTGAGATTTTCGGTCTCCGCGCGCTTGATGATCGCAACAATCTCCGCGAGCGTCGTCGGACGAAAGATGTTCAAAGGAGACGCGCTTTGGTTGCCGATGCAGTTACGCCACTGTTGTCGCGGACGATTGTCGCCCATGATCCAACCTCCGGGAGCCTTGGATACCGCTGTCGGCGAGATGCCGTCAAATCTGCGGACTTTGCTGCCCTGCCTTCCGCCTCCTGCCTTCTGCGTGCTGCCTTCTGCTCTATCTTCCTTCCAGCATCCTCGTCGCAGCCTCAACCTGCGAAGTCAGCGCCTTGATAACGTCGCTCGCTTTCTTAATCTCCGCGTCGACCTCGTTCCACTGCTTTTCTTCGATCGCTTCGCGCACACCCGGAATCGTCTTGACTCCGTATCCGGTGTAAAACCCCGGCGCGTAAATCTGATGGCGGAACCATGGGCGACGCGGGAGACCCTGCTCACTGGTCAGCCTTCTCTCGGATTGATACAGCAGCTTGTTGAGCTCCTTCGTCTGCCGAACCTGCTGGAATCCGGTGGCGCCGGCTCTTCCCAGCGCATCTTCATACCTGCGTGCACTTTCCTCGAGTGATCGTACGCCCGACTTCAGAGATGAAAGATCGATATCTCGCTGTCGCTTCCCTCTCATCGTCAGCTTGTCGATTTCCGCAACGTAGCGACCCATCGTTTCCGCAAGGTTTCCGAACTCAAAAGGCAACACATCTGCGTTCGCCAAACGCATGATGATCGTGCCGTTTACTTGAGAAAGAGCGCGCCCGTGTTCAAACGTGGGGTCGCCATACTTGCTGTACCACGCAAACGAATCGTAAACCGAGTGATAAATGCCTCCTCCGCCGTCCCCGCCAAACCCCGTGTTCATCGAAGCGATCCCCAGATGCTGAAGAAACGGCGTATAGTCTGAGCCCGAACCCAGCGCGCCGATTCGGAGGTCCGCGCGTTCGTTCAGCTCTTTCTTGTCCTCGTCCGATCGCGCTTGCTCGAGGCGATGTTCCTTCATCACCGTCCAAACTGATTTCGTCGACCTCGACTCGCCACCGCTCGCGGCGCGAGGCTGGTCCACATCGCGAGCGACTTCATTTAGAAACCGTTCGAGTGAATGAGACCCGCCGGCATTCAACCACCCCTTGCTGGTGCTGTCTGAATTCAAATAAGCAACGGCCTTTTGTTTGAGCTCATCCTCGTGTGTTTCAACCCATTCAGTGGAGCCTAACAGTCCTTGCTCTTCACCGTCCCAGCCGCAAAGTATTATCGTTCGTTTCGGCTGCCACCCTTGTTTGAGCAACTCACCCAGCGCGCGGCCTACTTCCATGACGGTCACCATCCCGCTGGTTGGATCTTCAGCACCGTTAACCCAGGCGTCGTGATGGTTCCCGGAGATCACCCACTCGTCCGGATAGGTGCTCCCTTCGATTCTAGCGATCACGTTGTACAACGTCTTCAACGACCATTCGAATGAGACCTTCAAACGGACTCGCGCGGGGCCGGATCCGATGTGATAGGTAATCGGAAGCGCACCGCGCCACGTTTCCGGCGCGACCGGGCCGGTCAGTTCACGTAGCATCGGCAAAGCGTCCCCGTAGGAAATGGGCAGCACAGGGATTTTGGTAATGACATCTACCTTGCTGCGATCGAGCCGCCGGGCTCCCTTCACTGCGCCCCACCCCGGAGTCAGCGGATCCCCTGGATGTATGGGCATATCCATAACCGAACCCCGCTGCGCGCCTTGCTCGGGACGGTACGGTCCTCGCGGAAAAACGTCGCCTTGATAGTAACCGTCGTCCTTTGGATCGGAGTAAATCAAACAACCGATCGCGCCGTGTTCAGCAGCAACTTTTGGTTTGATCCCCCGCCAGCTTCCGCCATAACGCGCGATGACGATCTTGCCTTTTACATCCACGCCGAGCCTGGCGAGTTCGTCGTAGTCGGCGGGCACTCCATAGTTCACATAGACGAGTTGTCCGGACACATCGCCGTCTATCGAATATGCGTTGTAAGTAGGCAGTTGATTGGCATCGCTTGAGTCCGGGTCATCCGGGATCACCGGCTCTTTCAACGCGGCGCGATATCGTTTCGGCTCGGTCATCTCGAGTAGGCGTTCGGTCGGGGTTGGGAAAAGCACTTCGAACTCTTCGAGCCTGGCGTCCAGTCCCCAAAACTTGAACTTATCGCGTATCCACTCGGCGTTCTGCTTGTCGTAAGGCGAGCCGAGGTGATGAGGCTCAGCCGAAAGGTGCTTCATGTATTCGCGCAGCAGCTCGGGTTTGGGAATCGCTCGCATCTTCTCTTCCCAGCGAATCTGAGCCGCGGAGCTTGCGTTAGTGAACCCGCGAAGCGTGGGTGTCTTGCCATTTGATTGAGCCAGGACGACGGGCTCAAAAACGTTGAGAGCCGTTACCGCCACAGACACAAGGGTGACCGTGATTGCTTTGATTGTTTGGCTGCGCATGTATCCTCCTGAAGTCGGAGCGGAAGTATATAGATACCTTAATCGCCGACGCAATCGCGGGGCTTTTAGAGCGGGATGACGAGACAGAAAAATATCAGGCGTGGAAGGGGTTGTTTTGTAGTAAACACGTAGTAACGAATTTATTCGTTTGCTCTGAATAGACTAAATTCGTAATGGAACGAATAAATTCGTCACTACGTAGCCGAGCCGACTTCAGCTTAAGTTTCAATGTTTCGTAGTCTCGCCTTCAGGCGGAAGTCTTTACGTGTCGACTCGTGAGTTCCGCATGAAGGCCGGACTACGAAACAGCTCAAAAGATTCGCTCGGCTTTACTGATATCAAACCCGAACCAACTGGTTGATCCTCTCGCGCACTTTGGCCGCGTAAGCACGTGACTCAGCCGCCGAATAGCCGGCGCCCAGAAAGGCGTCCCTTAGCTGCCGGTCCGACAGCTGGACTAACACCCCCCCGATCCACCGGGCATGTGAACGCGGAATGTTTTTGGCTACTCGTGACATCTTGGTTCGCTCGCGGTAGTAGGGCACAGCGGGGGCGTACAGAACTAATGGACGACTGTTCATAACCAGGTCTACCTTCGCCGATTCGACGTCGTCAATAAATCGGGACTCAAGATAGTCTTCCAGACTTCCCTTGGAACGACTCCCAATATCTCCGGTCTTGCCAAATGTCGCCCCGAGGTCGCTGACCATATATACGCGTTCGCGTCCTCCGACGTCGTAAATGCCATTATTCGTTTCTTTCAAGTCCCAATTATTCATCAGCGCCATCATTACCCGCAGCCCGTCAAACTCCCTCGAACCGGCAAAGGGGTTGTCAAACCAACTCCAATTATCGATCTTCTTGATCGACTTATCGACGCGTTCCAACCTCGCCCCGCTGACCACGCTGCCCGATACGTACTTCTGACCGCGACTGAGCTTTGGCAAGTTGGCGACTTGCAACCGGGGAAGATAGTAGGTGACATCGGCGAAGTAGCCGGCGGCCCACAACAGACGGGTGGCCGCTGTCTCCGGCCGTGCCTCTTCACCCAGCTTTACTTTCCATTGAACGCCCCTACGATCTTCGATCACAAATTTTGGGTTGGTCCCGTCCCGATCCTCCTCGATGAATTTAAAGGGAGCCTGTGGGCGGAGACTTTGGCCTCCGGGTCCGAGCAATAGGTTGCGCGTCCGCATATCGGTCGGGCGCCGCCACAAAACGCCTTGGACGTGTACTTTTTGCTTTTGGTGCTGCTTTATAGAGGTTTCTCGAGCGACGGAAAAACCAAACGCTGGGAACATCAGAACGGGTGCTATCAAACCAGATATCGTTCTTCTCATTGCGATTACCTCCTGACAAATGAGGCTTCAAAGATTGGAATGTCAACAGGTGTCCGGAAAACCCGGTGCAACATCTATGCCTAAATTAAGGATAACAGGCCGCCTCGTTTCGAGGTACCGCCTTCAGGCGGAAAGAGCGTTAAGAAGGGGCACTTGACTCGGTGTGTTGCTTTCGGATAATCAAGTCCTCGCCATAGATCAAATAGAGGTCACAGATCAATGAAACGAAAGCGCGTCGTCAGCTTCGCACTATTGCTGTTGATGCTTCAGGCGGTCGCATTAGTGTCAACGACTGCACAGAGCGTTCAGCCGACAATCATTAAATGCGGACGGTTGATCAATCCAGTCGACGGTTCCGTAACCCGGAACGCAATTATTGTCGTGCGCGGGGGAGTAATCGAGCGAGTCGGCGCCGCGCTCAACATTCCGGCCGGTGCGAAAGTTGTCGATCTATCTGCTTACACGGTTCTTCCTGGATTGATCGATTCTCACACTCACATTCTGCTTCAGCCCGAAGACGAGCGAGGCGCGCCACCGGTTGTCACCAAATCACAGGCCTTTCGAACCGTTCAGGGAGTTGCTGCCGCGAAGCGCGATCTCGAAGCCGGTTTCACCACTATGCGCGATCTGGACAGCGAGGGCGCCGGATTCGCGGACGTTGCGATCCGCGACGGAATCAATCGAGGTGTAATTCCAGGCCCGCGGCTGCTTGTATCGACCTATGCGCTGACAATCACCGGCGGGCACATGAACAACGCCGGTCTGAATCCTGACATTCCGATTCCGGAGCCGGCCACGCTCACCGACTCACGAGACGCGATGATCGCCGAGATCCGGCGCGAAGTGAAGTACGGCGCCGACTGGATCAAGCTGTACGCCACCGGAACATTGAGACACGTGGATCCGGTCACTCTCGAATCGCTCAGCCAGGTCTCGCTCGAGGAGGTAAAAGCTGTAGTGGCCGAGGCCGCGCGCTGGCGTCGCGATGTCGCAGCACATGCCTACGGAGGTGAAGGCGCTAAGAACGCGATTCGGGGCGGCGTTCGCTCGCTCGAGCACGGAATGTTGATGGATGATGAAACCTTAAAGCTTATGGTCGAGCACGGGACGTTCTGGTGCCCGACACTTTCAGTCTACCTTCCTGAATCGGCCGAGGACGATACCGAGCTGCGCCGCCGCATAGTCGCTCATCACAAGGAAGTCTTTCAAAAGGCAATGAAGATGGGCGTCAAGATCTGTTTTGGCACGGACGTGGGCGCTTTCGAGCACGGCACTTCAGCGCGGGAGTTCGTGAGGATGGTCGAGTATGGAATGAAACCTATCGACGCCATTCGCTCGGCTACGATTCGGGGAGCGGAGTTGTTGAGGATGGAAAAACAGATCGGGGTGCTCGAGCCAGGCAGGTTTGCCGACATCATCGCTGTGGAAGGCGACCCGATGAACGATATCAAAGCGCTGACGCGCGTGACCTTCGTGATGAAGGGCGGGAAGGTGTACAAGTCACCGTTGTAGTCGCGGTACTACGAAACGAACTCAAATGCACGCGGTCTCGTTGACTTGTAACCTTGAGTGCAGTAAAAGTTGTGCGCTGCTTTACGACGTTTGAGTGAGTGTCTAACCTTTCACGGAGGTAACAATGCTAAAAACAACTTTCAAGCTCACTTTAGTGCTAATCCTCCTGGGCCTGGTGTCATCAGTTGCACAAGGCCAGGAAGGTCGCCGATTCAAAGCCACGTTGGTCCCCACCGAGGAGGTACCCGCACTCTCGAACGTGGCCTCGGGTACCTTTACCCTGCTGATCGACTTCGACGAGTTAAGCTTTGACTATGAATTGTCGTATTCCGGTGTTTCAGGGACCGGGGCGACTCAGTCTCACATTCACCTCGCCCAGAAGGGTGTAAATGGAGGCATTATGGTCTTCTTTTGCACAAACCTGGGCAACGGCCCTCCAGGCACACAGGCATGTCCCGCGAATGGAACCGTCACCGGGACAGCTACCGCGGCCAACGTCATCGGCGGCGCTAACGCGCAGGGAATCGCTCCGGGACAATTCGACGAAGTACTAGCCGCGATTCGCGCGGGGGTCGTTTACGTCAATGTGCACTCCGCACTCTTCCCGGGAGGCGAAATCAGAGGCCAGCTCGTTCCGGGCTCCAAACCGCCGATACGATAACATTTCGAATATCGATCCGATCTTGGATCCTATCAACAGAAGCCGCCTGTCTCGGACCCGAGACGGCGGCTTCATTATTTCTGGGGTATTCTTATTTACCAATACTTCCAGCGGGGAACGACGTGCGCCTCGAACGAGAATGGATTGACAGCGCCCGGCGCAACCACTACACGAACCCACCCAACCGCCGGCGACCCGGGGACTTGCAGGCGAGTGACATTTTCTAACGGTCGACCGGTTGTGCGTCGCACCAGGGGTTGATCGACCGTGTATTCGTGACCGTCCCCGTGCGCCAGCAGCACCGGCTTCGCGAATCGCTCGGACTCTTCCTCGATTGTGTTTAGAAACGGCTCGAACGCCTGACGGTATTCGGCATCGGCGGGAGCTTCCAATTCCGCGCTGGCGTGAAAGCTTATGACAACGGCGGAGGCGTTCATCTTCCGAGCCTCAGCAAAGGTCTCGCGCACCCAGAATGCCGCGGCGTCGGTGCGGCGCCGGGAAGCGGCATCGTCGGCTTCCGTGCGGGCTGGAAATGCCTTCATGCCGTTCTGGCTGCCAATAATATGAACGGTGGCGAATACGATTCCCTCATGTATCCATCGAGCGTTTTCGACGAACTCGGGAAACGGTTCGTGATTCGCCTGGCTGACAAGAGTAAGCGGAGAACTTCCCAGACTGCGGGTGGGGTTATTGAAGAAGATCTGCCGAATTCGATCCAGGCGGTCCCGAGGCCCAAACCCTCCTGAGTTGGGCTCCCAACAGTCCATCCATTCGTTGTCGCCCGGAGTGTAGATTACAGCGTGTCGCAGATTGTTGAACCGTTGTAGATACTTCCTGTAGTGCTCGTCCGAGCACGGACGCCAAAAGATATCGCCTACGTCGATAACAAAGCTGAGATCGTTGAGGTCGAGCGTCTTGCGGACAAGACTGTACTGAAGGTCCTCCCACTCGTAGTAAGGAGCATCACCCAGAACTGCAAAAGCAAAGGTACCCGGTGGATTCGGGGTTGGCGCTTCCGGACCGCGGGTGATCAGGAACCCGGCGACAAGGCCCGCCAGGATCACCGCCAAGAACCAGATCTTACGGCGTTTAAGCACGTTGCCCACCACTAGCAATAACTATAACTTGCTCACCGACACAATCACTAACCCTATTCACGGAGCTGTTTTTCAACAGAACAACCTTTACAGTACAGTGGTTAAGCTGCTCGGGCCAATCGAGATGACTCGACCGTGGTCAGTCTGAAATTCAGACATTCGCGACACTGGACACGGTGACGGTTCGGCGAATTCAGGCCTGATCCCAACTAAAGGAGAGGATTTTGATATGGAAACGCCCACAAGCCCTGCGCCGATTAAGCCTGTTGTCTCAATCGACCTGCTCGAGCAACTTGACGTGCGCGTCGGCACAATCGAGCGCGTCGACGATCTAAAAGGTTCGAACAAGCTTGTCAGGTTGATCGTGGACTTCGGCGATCACAAACGAACGATCCTCGCGGGAATCAAACAAGAACGCGAACACCCGGAAGAGATTGTAGGCATACAGGCTCTGTTCGTCGTAAACCTCGAACCGAGAAAGATGATGGGGGAGGTTTCGGAAGGGATGCTGTTCGACATCGGTTATGCAGACGGGCTCACTCCGGTGCTCTCGGTGCCTGAGAAACGAGTTCCAAACGGTTCACGAGCGGGCTGATCGCGAGAAACCTGTTCAGCGTAAACTATGTTCCACGCTCCTGCGGAACGACCCCACCGGTGCCGGGACAACTATTCACCGTAAGCTATGTTCCAGACTCCCGCGAAAGCAATCTCGCCGATTGATCTGCGTCCGCGTGACGCTAATTCCTTGCCTCGAAGCTTTTCATCGAGATCCTCAAGACTCGCGCGATAAGGATAACCGATCGCAATCATCGCAATCGGAGTGAAGCCTTCCGGAATTCCAAACTCACTTCGCGCGCGGTCGGCGTCGTAACCGGCCATCGGATGAGCCGCGAGCCCCAGTTCAACGGCCTCCAATAGCAGGTTTTCAGTCGCGAGTCCCGTATCGTGCTGAGCCCACCGATTCGGTTTGCCGTTTTTTTCAAAAGTCTCACGCGACACCGAAAGCATGAGTACCGGCGCTTTGAGCGCCCAGGCATTCCCGGAATCTAAACAAGCGCGCGCCCGCTCCAACGCCTCGGAGTTTGAACCA
>Ga0075428_100008061_pt1 | contig 11698 bp, 9 predicted proteins | sample RhiMetdeltSRZDD2_FD_75291 | JGI IMG/M metagenome (GOLD analysis project Ga0075428, IMG submission 75291) | Populus rhizosphere microbial communities from Tennessee, USA - Rhizosphere MetaG P. deltoides SRZDD2 | ecosystem: Host-associated > Plants > Roots > Rhizosphere > Soil | place: USA...
TGAGCTTCAGCGATCGCGTTGAAGATGTCCGATGTCGTTGCAGCGCGGGGCACAGCGCGGAATTATATTCCCATCACGGAATATGTCAACTCCTCGGGGTCAGACCCCGGTGATCGCTTGGACCGGGGTCAGACGCCGAGTACGAGACGACTCAACGTACGCAATTTATGAAATGCTACGGGCATGACGGGCACGGCAGCCCTCGCACGCGGCAGAGACGCGTTCGCGCGAGAGGCATGGTCACAAGCCTACGAACAGCTGCTGGCTGCCGACCGCGCCGCTCCGCTCGGGCCCGAAGATCTCGACTCACTTGCGACCGCCGCATTCCTCGTCGGTGAGGACACGGTCTGCATTGACGCGCTCACGCGAGCGCACCAGGGGTATCTCGAAGGAAATCATCCGATTCGAGCGGCGCGGTGCGCGGTCTGGCTGGCGTTCGCGATGTTCGAGCGGCCGGCGCTGCAGTCGCAGGCGACTGGATGGGTCGCTCGCGCACGGCGACTCTTTGACGAATGCGGGACCGACTGCGCCGAGCGTGGATTTCTGCTGTGCGCCGAGGCGTTCATGCAGATGCGCACCAACGACCCCGTGGCAGCCAGCACGTTGTTCGCCAATGCGGTCGACGTCGGTACGCGCTTCAAGGATCGCGATGTGCTCGCCCTCGCACGGCATGGACAGGGACGTGCGCTGCTCTTTCAGAACAGGACGACGGAAGGCTTCGCGATGCTGGACGAAGTGATGGTGAGCGTCACCTGCGGCGAGGTTCACCCGATCATCTCCGGCGTCGTCTACTGCAGCGTGCTCAGCGCGTGTCATGACCTCTTCGATCTGCGTCGCGCCAAGGAATGGACCACCGCGCTGACGGCTTGGTGCGAGGCGCATCCCGACATGCTGTTCCGCGGCGAATGCCTGGTCCGCCGGTCCGAGATGCTCCAGCTGGAAGGTGCGTGGGATGAAGCGCTCGCCGAAGCAGAACACGCCTGCGCACGTCTGAACGCACGCAGCCATCCGCGCGACGCGGTCACCTCACCCTATCGGGCCGCCGAGTTGCACCGGCTGCGAGGAGATTTCCAGAAGGCAGAGGATCTCTATCGACGTGCAAGCCAGGCCGGTCGCACGCCTCATCCCGGCCTCGCGCTGCTCCGTCTCGCGCAGGGACAGGTCGAGGCCGCGGCCGTGGCGGTTCGTCATGAACTGCAGGAACGGCGAAGCCCCGCGATCCGTGCCGAAATGCTTCGTGCAGCCGTCGATATCCTGATCGCGGCGAAAGATACTGCCGCGGCGCGCAGCGCGGCCGAGGAACTGGCGCGCACCGCGAGCGTCGTCAACGCACCGTTTCTTCGCGCGTCGAGCGCTGGAGCGGCAGGTGCCGTGGCACTCGCCGCCGGTGATCCGGCGGGCGCAGTCACGCTGCTCCGCGACGCATGCGCCATCTGGCGCGAGCTCGAAGCACCCTACGAAATCGCCCGCCTTCGTGAGTTGACGGGACTGGCGTATCGCCAGATTGGCGACGACGAAGGCGCTCAGCTTGAATTCGAGGCGGCTTCCGAAGCATTTGAACGGCTTGGGGCGCGACCGGACGCGGCGCGCGTCGCGGCGCTGATGACCCAGCCGTCGCCTGACGTCCACGGACCATTGACCGGCCGCGAAGTCGAAGTCCTTCGCCTGATTGCCGCAGGCAAGACGAATCGCGCGATTGCCGCGGAATTGGCGATCAGCGAAAAAACCGTCGCGAGGCACGTGAGCAACATCCTGACGAAGCTGGACTTGCCGTCGCGTTCCGCGGCGACCGCCTACGCGTACAGCCGCAACCTCCTGTAGTGGGCGGTGGGCTGTGGGCAGTAGGCAGTGAATACCGCCGACTGCCGGCTGCCGACCATACATAGAAATACCCACGCGGAAAATTCGACCGCCTGCGTATTCCGGCCGATGCGCGCGCCGGCGGCGGTGCCCTATCTTCGTGGGCAAGGGGGACGACATGAACAGACAGCGCATCAACACGGTGGTAATCGGTGGGGGACAGGCGGGCCTCTCGGTCGGCTATCACCTGCAGCGGAAGGGCGTCCAGTTCGTGATCCTCGACGCGAGCGCGCGCGTCGGCGACGCCTGGCGCAACCGTTGGGATTCGCTGCGACTCTTCACGCCTGCGCGGTTCTCGGGCCTCGACGGCATGCCGTTTCCAGCGGACCCGCATTCGTTCCCGACGAAGGACGCAATGGGGGACTATCTCGAAGCGTATGCGCGGCACTTTCAGCTGGCCGTGCGGAACGGCGTGCGCGTCGAGCGTCTGTCGCGTCTCGGCGATCGGTTTCTCGTTGTCGCTGGCGACCAGCAGCTCGAGGCGGACAACGTCGTCGTCGCAATGTCGGGTTGGCAGCGTCCGCGCATACCGGCGTTCGCAAGCGAACTCTCTCCACGGATCGTGCAGATCCATTCGTTCGACTATCGGAATCCGTCGCAACTGCAACCGGGTGGCGTGGTCGTCGTCGGCGCGGGGAATTCAGGAGCAGAAATCGCCCTCGATGTGGTCCCCGGACACGAGACGTGGCTTTCGGGACCCGACACCGGCCACGTGCCGTTTCGCATCGACGGTCTCGCGGCGCGCCTGCTGCTCGTCAGATTGGTGCTGCGAGTGGTCTTCCACCGAATTCTGACTGTGAAGACGCCGATAGGCCGCAAGGCTCGCGCCAAGATGCTGCACCGAGGGGAACCGCTCGTACGCACGAAGCCACAGGACCTTGTTGCGGCTGGCGTCAACCGAGTACCGCGCGTCGTACGTGTTGAAAATGGGTTACCAGTCCTCGAGGACGGCCGCGTGCTCGACGTCGCAAACATCATCTGGTGCACGGGCTTCCATTCGGGCTCCTCCTGGATCGACCTACGGGTGTTCGACGCCGACGGCGACGCGAGGCACGATTCGGGTGTGGTCGCGAGCGAGCCAGGACTGTATTTCGTCGGTCTCAAGTTTCTCTATGCGGCATCGTCGTCGGCTATCCACGGCGTCGGCCGCGACGCGGCACGGATTGCAGATAGAATCAGCGCCACACGGAGGAAGGCCGATGAAGCACGCGTCTCTGATCCTGGCGCTGCTGCTGCCCGCGTCGCTTGACGCCCAGTCTCGACTCGGTTCGACGGACGGCGCGGCCGCTATCCGATCGCACCGGTCGGGTGTAGACGTCAGATGGGAAAACAAAGTCGGCCGTGCGCTGAGCGAGCTTGCCATCCTCGCGACGGCCCGTGAGCACGACCAGCCATACGAGTGGTCGCTTCACGAGATGGAAGCGATTGCCGTCGGACTCGATCCTGCAGTCATCGATGTCGTCCGCAACCGCAAGCCGCTTGCAGGAATTGGCGACAAGGAGACCACCATCATCGAACTGGCGCGTGAGATCGCCGGGCACCGGGTGACGCCGGAAACGTATTCGCGCGCGTTGACCACGTACGGCGAAACGACGCTCCTCGATGTCGTGGCACTCATGGGCGGCTACGCGGCGACGGCGACGCGTCTGTCCGCGGTGAATCAGCAGATGCCTCCTGGCTGGAAGCAGTTTCTTCCGCTGCCGTTCACGGCGCCGTCCGACATTCACGCCGACTCGCGCAGCCGTCTTCCGCTGATTCGAACCCCCGCGCCGCCGCCGGCCAATCCGCCTGCTCTGTACAGTCGCGGGCTGGCGCCGGAGGGCACCGGACCCGGACAAATTGGACGTCATGGCGGCGGGCTGAAGTCGCTCGAGGCGAGCGTCGGTCGTGCGCTCATTGACGTCGCCGCACTCGTAACGGCTCGCGCGCACAACCAGCAGTACGACTGGACGATGACCGAACTCGCCGCGCAGCGCGACGGCGTTTCCTCTGCTGTCATCGATGTGATTCGGACGAATAAGCCGACGACGGGAATCGGCGAGAAGGAAACGATCGTTATCGAATTCGGCCGCGAGCTGTTCGGCCGTCACTATGTGACAGCCGAAACCTACGCGCGTGCGTTACGGGTGTTTGGCGAGCGCGATCTCGTGGACCTCGTCGGCGTGATGGCGCAACACGCCGACGATGCGACGCTGCTGACCGTGTTCGATCAGCAGCTGCCGGCGGGACAGAAACCACTGCTCACCCCGTGATCGTAGAGGCGGGCCTTCAGGCCCGCCTTGAAGGCGGACGTAAACGGACGGCGGACCTAAGGGTCCGCCTCTACTGGGTACTCCGCGGCTGCGGCGCTACCGGCTTGAACGGATATCCCGGTGGACCGTTCAGATAGTGCGCCCCGAGCGTTGTTATCTTGTCCATGTCGGGGTACAGCACGCCGAACGCCGGTGCATCCAGACTGCCGCGCGGCGAGTACCAGACCGCGCCGTCCCTAGTGACCTGAATCTTCGGCGTATCCGCGCTCTTCTGCGGCTTCGGATAGAGCGTGAACGTCTGGTCGCGCGGGTTGAACTTCCAGATCGATGCCCAGCTCCCACCGACATCCGCGCTCCAGATATTCCCTTCAGCGTCCTGCATCACGTCGTACGGATTCGAGTTGCGGCGCGGAATCGTGTACTCGGTGATCCGGCCCGTCGTCTGATCGAGCTTGTCAAGCTTCGCAGGGCGGTTCCCCGCGGACCAGATGCCGAACCAGATGTTGTTCTGCGCGTCGACGTTCAGCCGGCGAACGTGGCCCGGATACGTCGGCGGCGTGAAGATGGTCCATTCGTTCGTCGTCGTATCGAATTTCGCGATGTTGCCCGAATCCCAGAGCGCCATCCAGATGTTGTCGTTCCGATCGGCGATGACGCCGTAGACGATCGCATTGTGCGTCGGCACGGGAAAGACTGAAACCTTCTTCGTTACGCGGTCGTACTTACTGAGCGCGCCCCCCATGATCCAGCCGACGTAGATGTTGTCCTTCGAGTCGAACGCGATCGACTGTGTCCACTTGATCGTGTTACGGACGACGTTGTCTGGATCCAGGGGAATCTGCTCCTCGAACTTTTCCGTCTTCGGGTTGAAGCGAAGCAGGTGCTTCACTGCCGACGGTGTCTGGCCTCCGTGTTCGGGCAGCCAGATGTTGCCGCTGCGATCGATGTTCACCTCGTGGATGCCGTTGATCGAACCATTCGGCAGCATGAACGACTTCTGCTCGCCCGTGCGCGGATCGAGCTTGACCAGCCGGTGCGGATAGCCGCGATCGGTCAGCCAGACGTAGCCGTCCGCATCGAAGCGAACATCCTGGCCGGCGCGTCTGCCGGTGAAACCGCCTGTGAGCTTGCTGAATTCGGGTGCATGGATGCCCTGCCCGGGAGGGTCGGGCGTCAGGTAGTACTCGATGTACTCCGCCTTTCCGAGCTTCGCCTCGTCGAGCGGGATCTCCTTGTCCACGCGCACCGCACGCGGCGGCTTGTCAGGCCCGAGGTTCTTGGCGAGATACTGCACCAGCGTTTCGCGATCCTCGCGCGAGAATCGCAGCGCCGACGCGCGAAACGACAAGAGGCCTTCGGCGTAGGACGCCGCAGTCTTGTCGAACAGGTTGCGCCCTTGCATGCGATCGAGCCTCAGGTTCCACGTGCCGAGCGTCGCCGGCTGCGTGGAGAGGAAATTCTCGCCGTGGCAGATCATGCAGGTCCGTTCCGCGATCTCGCGGCCCGGCCCGGGCGGAAAGATCTCGTCGTAGCTGGCTTCCTGCGTCACGGTGCGATCGGCGTTGCTCTCACCTTCCAGCGCGCCAACGATCGTCCGCCGTCCGTCGCTCGCGGCGGCGCGCAGCGACAACGTGACCGGCCCGTTGTCGCCCGCCTTCACCACCAGTTTCTGCACGTCAGACTGCAGCGTTCCCGAGCGTGCGCTCACCTCGTAGCTGCCGGGAAACAGGGCGACGGATCGGAACTTCCCGCCGTTTGTGTAAACCATGTAAAGGACGCGTTTATCGACGTTCCTGATAAGCACCTGCGCCGCCTTAAACGGCGTCGACGCCTGGACCGTGCCCGTCAGGTTGCCTGATCCAGGGACGGCGGCCTGTGCCACCGGCGGCGTCCCTCCGAGGCGGCCGGCAACGGCAGCGGCGATGATGAGCGCCAATATCAACGCAAGGCTGAACAACAGGAATCGAGGAACCGAGGCGACTCGCTGACGCATGTGACACCTCCAGGCGGGCGCTAGTGTAGCGCAGGCGACGGGGACCGGTAGCACAAGCTGGAGAATCGGTGTATAACGCCGGGCGAGACGTCACGAATCACGGAAAGACTCCGTGTTCTTCGTGCCTTCCGTGGTTCGGAACCAAAGACGGCCGGGGCTGACAGGGAGGATACGTATGACACGGCTCTCGAAGTTGCTCGTTCTGGTTGCCGTGATCGTGGTCATCGCCGCAGTGCACGCGGCGGACACGGCTGCGACTGACTGGCCGAGTTATAACCGGACGCTCACTTCCGAGCGCTACGCCCCACTCGATCAAATCAACAAGAGCAACATCTCCCGGTTGAAACAGGTGTGCGTCTACGACCTCAACGTGGACGTCAATTTCCAGACAGGACCGATCGTCGTCGGCCGCACGATGTACCTGACCGCAGACAGGGAAATCCTCGCGATCGACGCGGGGACCTGTCAGGAGAAATGGCGCGTGCGCGAAGAGAGTCCAGCGCCAGGTCAGCGTGTGAATCGTGGCGCCGCCTATCTCGACGGCCGGCTGTTTCGGGGCACCGGGGATGGTGACGTCGTGTCCTACGACGCGGCGACGGGAAAGAAGCTGTGGACGACCCACCTTGCCAATCCGGAGAAAGGTGAGAGCACTCCGGCCGCGCCCATCGCGTGGAACGGCATGATCTTCATCGGCACCGCGGGCAGCGAGCGCTACGGCGTACAGGGGCGTGTCTATGCGCTCGATGCCGGCACCGGCAAACGCATCTGGGAGACGTACACGGTGCCGACCGATGCGCCGCAGCCTGGCAACGAGGCAATGCACAAGCAGGCGCGCGCGACGTGGGGCAATGCTGAGGGCGTGCCGATTACCGGCGGCGGTACCTGGACAAGCTACACGCTGGATCCGGATCGCGGACTGTTGTACGTACCCGTTGGCAACCCTGGTCCCGACTTCGCAACGGAAGTACGTCCAGGCACCAACCTGTACACGAATTCCATCCTGGTGCTCGATGCCAAGACCGGCATCTATCGCAGCCACTACTCGCTCGTGCCCGCGGACTTTCACGATTGGGATCTTGGCGCGGCTCCAGTGCTCGTTACCACGAAGGGAGGCAAACGCGTCGTGGCAGGAGCGCCAAAGGATGGCCTGCTCCACGTGTACGACGTCGAGAAGAGCACCAAGCTCTACGCGACGCCAATCACAACTCGTCTGAACGACACCGTGCCGCTCTCGACGACGCCGCTACGCTTTTGCCCGGGCGCAGCGGGTGGCACTGAATGGAACGGGCCGGCATTCAGTCCGGACACGAATCTGTTTTACGACGGCACCGTTGACTGGTGCGTCACCATCACCCTCGATCCGTCGCAGCTCGCCAGAAAACCCGGTCAGACCTGGACCGGGACCGACCTGGCTGCCCAATTCGGCAGGCGCGATCTCAATTGGGCGGGATGGCTGATCGCGACCGATGCTGATACCGGTCAAGTGAAATGGCGCTTCCGCGCGGGCGCGCCCGTGCTATCGGGTATCACGCCGACCAAAGGCGGTGTCGTGTTCGCGGGCGATATGGACAAGCACGCGTACGCCTTCGATGCCGCCAATGGCAACGTCCTCTGGCGAGCCGAGTTGCCCGGAGCAGCAGGCGGTGGCGTAATTACCTACATGATCGAAGGCCGGCAGAGCGTGGCGTTTGTCGCGGGAACCCGATCCGGGGTGTTCCCTGTCTCCGCGTCGAGCGCGAAGATCGTGATTTTCGGCTTGTAAACGACGGATGGTCCGGCTGAAGCCGGACCCACGTCATTGATGATGTAGAGGCCGACCTTTAGGTCGGCCTATGAAAAGAGGACGTCGATGCGCCGTTTGCTTGTGTTGATTGCCGCAGTCGCCATCGCTGCTCTGATGTCATCGGGACCTGCAGCGCAGCGGGCCCCTGTGCATCTCAATCCGGTCATCGAGAAACTCTCTCAGGGCAAAGCGTTTGTCGGCGTCAACACCGGCGACCTCTCGCTCGAGAACGCACGGACGCTTGCCCGCGCCCAAATCGATTACGTCTACGTCGACATGGAGCACACCCCGCTCGACATCGCGGGGCTGCACATGTTCAACATCGGCATGATCGACAAGGCAGCGGCCGCGAAGAAAGGGAGCGTCGCGCCGAACGTCGCGCTCTTCGCGCGCTTTCCGCCGGAAGCCGACGAGGGCGCGTGGGTGGTCAAGCAGGCGCTCGATATCGGCCTGCATGGAGTCATCTTCAACGGCGTGGATACGCGCGAACAGGCGCTCGCCGCCGTGAAGAGCATGCGGTATCCGCAGCTGCGCGGCTCGAAATACTTCGAGCCCGCGGGCGTACGCGGAGCCGCGCCCGGGCTGGCCACCTGGATCTGGGGGCTCACCACCGAAGAGTATGAACGTCACGCAGACCTCTGGCCGCTCAATCCCGAGGGCGATCTGCTGGCGATCGCGATGATCGAATCCGTCGAGGGGATGAAAAACCTCGACGCGATCCTGTCGACACCGGGGATCGGCGCGGTGTTCATTGGCAACGCGAACGACCTGCGGCACTCGATGGGCGTGCCGGCGAACTCGCCCGACGTCGAAACCGCGCGTCAGACGATTCTCGCGGGATGCAAGCGGCACAACATCGCGTGCGGCATCACCGTCGCAAACGGGGCGGAGATGGTGAAGCGGCTCGACGAAGGCTGGAAGATGATTCGCGCGACCGTCGAGATCATCCGCGATGGACGCGCTCTCCAAGAGAAACGGTGATCATCCATGACCGGCGGCGCCGAGGGCGGGAATTAGCGGGTGGGCCGACCTGAAGGTCGGCCCCTACTTCAGTTCCGCGATCACGGCGTCAAGGGATCTGATCGGGTTGCCTGTCGCCTCCCAACCAAAGTCATTGACCAACACCTGCTCGATGTCCGTCTTTGTCTTCCCGATGCGCGTCATCGTCCTCACGCGATCGATGATGGTATCGACCTCCCTGCGCCACTTCAGAAACGATGCGCGATTCGTTGTCGGTCCGTGGCCCGGGACGACCACATCCCAATCCAGTTTGATGGCCGCATCCACCGACGTGGGCCAGTTGAGGACGCTGCCGTTCATGGTGTAGTCGGCGTAAAAGCCGGGTGTTGCCGATCCCGCGGGATTCAGGCCTCGCCCATTGCCGGTGTTGAAGCAGTCGCCCGTCACGATCACCTTGTCGCCAGGGAAATAGACGAACGTATCGCCATCGGTATGACAACGGCCGAAGTACCGGAGATCAATCTCCTTTCCACCTAGAAAGATCGTCATCTGATCGGCATAGGTGAGCGACGGAATGCCGGGTAACTTCGCTTTGATCATGTCCGCACGCTCGTTGACGTGGCCGATGATCGCCGCCCCGCTCAATTTCTGATTGCCGCCCGTGTGGTCACCGTGCGCATGCGTGTTGATCACGTACTTGACTGGTTTGTCGCTCAGCGCCGTGACCGCTGCGACCAGATCGTCGTGATTCCGATCGTTCTTGTCATCGACGAGAATCACCCCTTCATCGGTCAAATAGGCAGTTGTATTGCCGCCGTCGCCGGTTATCACGTAGAGGTCGTCCTTAATCCTCTCGGCTTTCAACGGTTGGGGCGGTTGTTGCGGATTCTGAGCGTCTGCGGTCCACTCGCCGGCGGCAACGATAAACGCAGCGAACACGATTGCCAGGCACGTTTTCATCAGAATGACTTTCAAAACGGCGATGGTCGGCGGGCGGGGATGCTAGCGTGAGGAGAAAATAGTGTCAATGCGTTAGCTTGACAGCCAAAGAGGGGGGTTCCTACAATCGGCTGCCTTCAAAACGACGCGCCATGTAACTCAAAGAGGTGAAACATGTCACCGAAGACGATCGCGATGATCGCAGCATGCGTGGGAGTGTTCGGGGCGACAACACCAGCATCCGCGCACCACTCATTCGCGTCCGTGTTCGACGCCGACAAGCCTGTCGAAGTACACGGAGTGCTTGTTGAAATCCGCCTCCAGAATCCACATTCCTGGTTTTACGTGGACGTGACCGATCCAGACGGCAAGGTCGTGCGCTGGGGATTCGAGGGCAGCACCCCGACATCATTGATTCGGAGCGGGTTCAAGCCTAATAGCCTCAAGGTTGGAGACGAAGTCACCGTCAAGGGATCCCACGCTCGAGACATGTCGAAGAACGAAGGCGCCGCGAGATCGTTGACGCTGAAGGATGGGCGCGCGTTCATCGTGGGGCCACTCGGGAACGAGGCCGACTCGAAGTACTAGACCGCAAGGATTCACCATGAAGCAGCGTTGCATCCGCTGTAGCGTCGCAGTTGCCGCGATCGCGATAACGATGTTGCTCGTACCAACGGGATCGTCGTACGCGCAGAACCGCACCGATCGACCATCCGCCGGGCAGACGAAAGCAGCCGCTGGACCTCTGCCTCGCGCCGCCGACGGCCATCCAGATTTGTCCGGTGTCTGGTGGCCCGGCGCGGATGTCCCTGTCACCAACCTGAGAGTGGGGTCTTCAGGCGGCCGGCCGGAGGGGCAGCCTCGACAAGGACCAAAAACCTTCGCCAGCTTCTACCAGCCGTGGGCAGCAGAAAAGGCGAAAACACTCGACGAAAAGGACGATCCCGCCCTCCGGTGTATCCCGGGCGTCATTGGCCCGCACGTGAGCTTGACGGACCAGGGATTGATCGGACAAATCGTCCAGACTCCGAAGTTCGTCGTACTCCTGACAGAGACCTATCACAGCTTCAAGCTCGTTCCGACCGACGGACGGGGACATCGAGATGATGTCGCGCCCTCGTACCACGGCGACTCGGTTGGTCATTGGGAAGGCGATACGCTCGTCGTCGACACGACGAATTTCAACGATCAGAACTGGGTACTCGATCACGGCAATGTGTCGTTTCACTCCGACGCGCTGCATTTGGTCGAACGCTACCGCCTGACCGACGCGAACCACCTCTCAATCGACACGACAGTCGAGGATCCCAAAGTACTGACACAGCCCTGGACGGTGGCGACACAGGTCCTGGAGCGCGCCCCCTTCGATCAGATCATGGAAGTGCTGTGCACGAACACCGAGACCGCGAATCTGTTGGAGGGCGCTGCCAAAGAGAATTACGGCAGGAAATAATAAGCCGCACGACGAGGGGTGCTCACCATGAAACAGTTTTCGACCGCTTCCCGCATCGTCGGTGCCGTCGTTGCGTTCTCGATCGTGTTTGCGGCAGGGTCCGCTGAAGGCCAGGTGTTCGGCCCTGAACGCTGGTTTGTCGATCGACCGGTCGAGGCAAAGGAGCCGCCTGCCGGTCCCGCGCCGCGCACGGCCGATGGGCATCCGGACCTATCCGGCGTGTGGTGGCCTGGCGGAGACGTGGCGGTGGCGAAACTCGGGGTCGGAGAGTCGCGTGCGCCATCAGGGCCGCCGCGGCAGGATCCCAATTCCCCCGCCTTGTATGCCAGCCTTTATAAGCCAGACACGGCGGCGAAGGCGAAGACACTCGGCGAAAAAGACGATCCCGCGCTGCGTTGCATACCGAGCGTAATCGGGCCGCACGTCAGCCTCGTGGACCAGGGGTACATCGGCCAGAT
>Ga0075428_100008062_pt1 | contig 11697 bp, 13 predicted proteins | sample RhiMetdeltSRZDD2_FD_75291 | JGI IMG/M metagenome (GOLD analysis project Ga0075428, IMG submission 75291) | Populus rhizosphere microbial communities from Tennessee, USA - Rhizosphere MetaG P. deltoides SRZDD2 | ecosystem: Host-associated > Plants > Roots > Rhizosphere > Soil | place: USA...
TGGCTCGATGCTACCCCGGGTCAGGAGACGCTAGTGCGAGCCGCCGGAGCCGCAACCGCCGCCCGCATGCGCCTGCACGGCCTCGCCCTCAGCCGCGCCTTCCTTCGCCTGGAAGGACGAGCCGCATCCACACGCGGCTTCGACGTTCGGATTGTTGATCGCGAAGCCGGCGCCCATGAGCGCGTCCACATAGTCGATCTCGGCACCGGCGAGATACGGAGCGCTGAAGGGGTCGATGACGACGCGGACGCCGTTCATCTCGATCTCGTTGTCACCGTCCTGGGGCCCGCGATCGAAGCCGAGGGCGTACTGAAAACCCGAGCACCCGCCGCCCTGAATGGCGATACGGAGAACGGAGACGTCGCTCTCGGGCTCTTCGGCCATGAGGGCGCGGATCTTGGTGGCCGCAGACTCGGTGACGGTGACCATCGGTCTCAGTGTACCAACGGCCTAACCGGTCAAACACCCCCCGACCTTGTGACACGTAAGCCGCCGAAAAACGCTGGAAAGAACGTGGAGTTCGTGACAAGTCTCACGGACCCGAGGACGGTTAGTATGCGGGCGTGCCGCTGGCCGTCCTGGACGACTGGTTCCCGTTCCTCGTCTACGGCTTCTTCGCCTTGGCGATCCCGGCCTCGCTGATCGCGGCTTCGTTCATCCTCGCGACCCGTCCGAAGACAAAGGCTCGCCAGCAGACGATCCCCTTCGAGTCGGGCGTCTCGGTCGGGCCGCCGAAGCGGCAGCGCTTCACGATCAGCTTCTACCTGACGGCGATGCTCTTCATCGTCTTCGACATCGAGATCGTCTTCCTCTACCCGGTCGCGCTCTGGCTGGACGCACTCGGGAGCTTCGCGCTCGCCGAGTTCGGCTTCTTCATCGCGATCCTTGCGGTCGCCTACGTCTACGTCTGGAAGAAGGGGGCGCTGGATTGGCGGACGTAGGACGGAAGAAGCGCCTCGCCGACTACGGGCTCCATTCGGAGCGCACCCTCATGCGCAAGAAGGGGCCCGGCGTCTTCGAGCAGGAGCTCGGCGACCTCGAGTCCAAGATCGGGCTCACGACCATGGGGAAGGCGGTCGCCTGGGCGCAGGGGCACTCGATCTGGCCGGACACGTTCGGACTCGCCTGCTGTGCGATGGAGATGATCGCGATCGTCGGCGCGCGCTACGACGTCGCGCGCTTCGGTGCAGAGGTGTTCCGCTCCTCGCCGCGCCAGGCAGACCTGATGATCGTCTCGGGACGCGTCTCCCACAAGATGGCCGCACCCCTCCGGCAGATCTACGACCAGATGCTCGAGCCGAAGTGGGTGATCGCCATGGGCGCCTGCGCCAGCTCCGGCGGGATGTTCTCGAACTACGCGGTCCTCCAGGGCGTGGACAAGATCGTGCCCGTCGACGTCCATGTGCCGGGCTGCCCGCCTCGGCCCGAGGCACTCCTCGAGGGCATCGTCCGGCTGCAGGAGAAGATCCTCGCCGGCGTCCCGCCCGCGTACGAGATCCGCGGAGTCGCATCGTGAACTTCGCCGACGTCCCGGGGTTCGCCTCGGTGACCGAGGAGCGCGGCGAGACGACCGTGGTGGTCGAGACGGCGCGGCTTCGCGAGGCATCTGAGTACCTGCGCGACGAGTGCGGCTTCAACTTCCTCGCCGACATCGCTGCTGCCGACTACCTCGGCTGGAACGAGCGCACGGTGGCCGGTTACTGGGGCCACCGCGATGGGCGCGACATCAACCGGCCCGGCTCATGGGGCCTCGCGAAGAAGCCGGAGCCGAAAGCGAAGCGCTTCTCGGTCTCGTACCACCTCGTCGCCGTCGTCTCGGGCGCCCGCGGGGCGCCGCGCGTCCGGCTTCAGGTCTGGTGCGACGAGGGAGAGTCCGTTCCGAGCGTGGTTTCCGTCTGGCCGACCGCCGACTGGCACGAGCGCGAGGCGTACGACCTGATGGGGATCGCGTTCGAGGGCCACCCGAACCTGAAGCGGATCCTCATGGACGACGACTGGCAGGGCCACCCGCTCCGCAAGGATTACCCGATCGGCGGCGAGCCGGTGCGATTCTCGGGAGCCGAGTAAGTGGCGACAGCCGTCGCGCGCGGGAAGGTGCCGATCTACACCGGGACAAGGATCCCGAGCCCGATCCCGTCGGTCCTGCAGGTCGACCCGGCTCTTCGCGAGGAAGGCGACATCCTCGAGGTCAACTTCGGGCCGAACCATCCCTCCACACACGGCGTCCTCCGCCTCATCGTGGAGCTGAACGGCGAACGGGTCGAGGGCGTCGAGGCCGTCATCGGCTACCTCCACACGGGCTTCGAGAAGAACATGGAGCAGAAGACCTGGTGGAAGGCGATCACGTACCCGGAGCGGATCGACTACCTCTCGTTCCAGATCAACGAGCTCGCCTTCGTCCTCGCGATCGAGAAGCTCCTCGGGGTCGAGCCGCCGCCGAAGGCGACCTGGATGCGGACGCTCCTCTCCGAGCTCTCGCGCATCCACTCGCACCTCATCTGGCTCGGCACGGGCGCCCTCGAGCTCGGGGCGATCTCGCTCCTCTGGTACTGCTTCCGCGAACGCGACGCCGTGCTCGACCTCTTCGAGCTCGTCACCGGCGTCCGCATGCACACGCGCTACTTCCAGGCCGGCGGGCTCGCCGAGGACATCCCGGCCGGTTTCTTCACGGAGTGCCGCAAGTTCGCGGACGTGTTCCCGGGCCGCGTCGACGAGTACGAGGCGCTCCTCGACCGGCAGGCGATCTGGCTCGAGCGGACGAAGGGCATCGGCCTGCTCTCCGCGGAGGACGCGATTGCGCTCGGCCAGTCCGGCCCTGTCCTGCGCGCATCGGGAGTCGACTGGGACCTGCGCAAGGTCCAGCCCTACCTCGCCTACGACCAGGTCGACTTCCACGTGCCGGTCTATTTCAACGGAGACGTCTACGACCGCTACAAGGTGCGCATGGACGAGATGCGCGAGTCGACGCGCATCGTCCAGCAGTGCCTCGACGGCATGCCCGAGGGACCGTGGACCGTGGACGACCGCAAGATCGTCCTGCCTCCTCGCCACGAGCTGCATACGTCGATGGAGAGCCTCATCCACCACTTCAAGCTCGTGACCGAGGGCTACCGCGTGCCCGCGGGCGAGGTGTACGTGGCCGTCGAGTCCGCACGCGGGGAGCTCGGGTGCTACGTCGTCTCCGACGGCGGGTCGAAGCCCTGGCGCGTGAAGTTCCGCGCCCCCTCCTTCGTCGCCCTCGAGGCGACGGCGACCACCGTCGCGGGCTCGCTCGTGGCCGATCTCATCGCAATCCTCGGCTCCCTCGACACGGTCATGGGCGACTGCGACCGCTAATGGCGCCCGAAGCCCTCTACGACGAGATCCAGACGATCGCGGCGCGCTACCCGCAGCGGCTCTCGGCGGTCATGCCCGCGCTCAGGCTCGCGCAGGAGCGCTACGGCTGGCTACCCCCGGACGCGTTCCGCGAGGTGGGCGAGGCGCTCGACCTGACTCCCGCCTATTGCAAGGCGGTCGCGAGCTTCTACGACATGTTCCATCTCGAGCCCGTCGGCCGGCACATGATCGAGGTCTGCACGAACGTCTCGTGCGCGCTCGTCGGTGCGCAGCAGGTGCTCGAGGCGTTCGAGGGGGAGCTCGGCGTCCACGCCGGCGAGACGACCGAGGACGGCGAGTTCACGCTCCGCACGATCGAGTGCGCGGGCGGCTGCGGCTGGGGCACCGTGGTCTCCGTAGACCACCGCTATCGCGAGCCGGTGAAGCCCGAGGACGTCCCCGCCATCGTCGAGGAGCTCCGCAATGGCTCCGAGTGAGAAGGCGCTGACGAAGCTCCTCTTCGCGGACACGGAAGGTCGCGACCTCACCAGACTCAGCGAGTACGAGGAGGTCGGCGGCTACAAGTCCCTCAGGAAGGCGCTGAAGATGAAACGCGCGAAGGTCCTCGACGAGCTCCTCGCCGCGGACGTGCGCGGGCGCGGCGGCGCCGGCTTCCCGATGGGTCGCAAGGCGAGCTTTCTCCCCAAGCCGAAGGAGAGCGCGAAGCCGATCTACCTGGTCTCGAACGCGGACGAGTCCGAGCCGGGCACCTTCAAGGACCGCGAGATCATGGCCCGGATCCCGCACATGTTCATCGAAGGAGTCGTGATCGCCTCGCGCGTGATCGGGGCGAAAACGGCCTTCATCTACATCCGCGGCGAGTATCTGACCGAGTTCGAGATCCTGCGCGACGCCCTCGAGGAGGCGCGGAACGCCGGCCTGGTCGGGCCCGACGTCCTCGGCTCCGGCTGGGACCTCACGGTTGTCGTCCACCGCGGAGCCGGCGCCTACATCTGCGGCGAGGAGACCGCGCTCCTCGAATCGCTCGAGGGGAAGCGCGGCCAGCCCCGCTCGAAGCCTCCCTTCCCGGCGATCTCAGGCGTGTACGCCTCGCCGACGCTCATCAACAACGTCGAGACGCTCGCGACGGTGCCCAAGATCCTCGAGATCGGCGGCGCCGAGTACGCGAAGCTCGGCGTCGAGCACTCGACGGGCACGCGCGTCTTCTCGCTCTCGGGAAACGTGGCCAACGGCGGCAACTACGAGGTCGAGCTCGGCACGAGCCTCCGGGAGCTGGTCTACGACATCGGCGGCGGAATCCCGGGCGGGCGCGAGCTGAAGGCGATCATCCCCGGCGGCTCGTCGGTGCCCGTGCTGACCGCAGACGAGGTCGACACCGCGCTCGACTTCGACTCGATGGCCGCTCGCGGCACGATGCTCGGATCGGGCGCGGTCATCGTCATGGACGACCGTTGCTGCATGGTGCAGCTCGGTCTACGGGTCGCTCAGTTCTACATGCACGAGTCCTGCGGGAAGTGCACGCCCTGCCGCGAGGGGACGCGCTGGATGGTCTCGATCCTCCGGAAGATCGAGGACGGCGAGGCCTCGCAGGGAGAGCTGGACCTCCTCCTGAACGTCTGCGACCGTATCCTCGGCAACTGCCTGTGCCCGCTCGGCGACGCGGCCGCGATGCCGGTGGCGAGCTACGTCGCCAAGTTCCGCGACGAGTACCAGCGCCACATCGACGAGGGCGGGTGCCCGTTCCACGGCGACTCCACGCTCGACCACGTCATGGCGCCGGTCGACCAGCACCACGCGCGCATCCGCGCGGAGATCGAGGTACCGGCGTGAGCAGCCCCGAGCTCGTCACCGTCACCGTCGACGGCCGCGAGATTCAGGTCCCCAAGGGGCAGGGGATGATCGAGACCGCGCTCGAGGCCGGGATCGAGATCCCGGTCTTCTGCTACGAGCCGAGGCTCGGCGCGCCGGTCGGCGCCTGCCGCATGTGCCTCTGCGAGGTCGAGGGCATGCCGAAGCTCCAGGCGGCGTGCACGATGACCGCCCAGGACGGCCTCGTCCTCTCGACCGCGCAGACGAGCGCGAAGGCAGCGGAGGGCCAGAACGCCGTCCTCGAGTTCATCCTCCTGAACCACCCGCTCGACTGCCCGGATTGCGACAAGGGCGGCGAGTGCCCGCTCCAGGACCTCACATTCCGCTGGGGGCCGAGCGCGACCCGCATGCGCTTCGAAAAGCGCACCTTCGACAAGCCGATCCCGGTCTCGCCGCTGATTGCGCTCGACCGCGAGCGCTGCATCCTCTGCTACCGCTGCACCCGCTTCTCCGAGACCGTCGCCGAGGACGGGCAGCTCGTTGCGATCAACCGCGGCGCGGGCTCCGTCATCGCCACCTTCGAGGACGAGCCCTATCGCGCGCACTTCTCCGGCAACGTCCTCGAGCTCTGCCCGGTCGGCGCGCTCACCTCGACGACCTATCGGTTCCGCGCCCGCCCCTGGGAGATCCAGAACGTCCCCACGGTCTGCGGCCTCTGCCCGGTCGGGTGCAACACCTGGGCGACGACGCGCGAGGGCAAGGTGGCGCGCATCCTCTCCAGAAACCACGCCGAGGTGGACGAAGGGTGGCTGTGCGACAAGGGCCGCTTCGCCTACGGGCACTTGAAGGCAGACGACCGGATCTCGGTCCCTCGACGCCGTGTGCGCAGGCGAGGCTTCGAGCCGGTCTCATGGGAGCAGGCTCTGGACGAGGCCGAGCGCGGCCTGAAGGAGGCCGGCGGCCCGGTGGTCGTCGCCTTCTCCGGAGGCGAGACCGTCGAGACGGCGACCGCGATCGCCCGACTGGTCAAGGAAGGGCTCGGAGGAGGAAGCGCACTGCTCCCGGACACCTTCCATCCCGCCCTCGACCGCTTCCGCGCGCCGATCTCGGCGATTCGCGAAGCGGATGTCTGCCTCGTCTTCGGGGACGAGCCGGTCGTGGAGCGAGCCCCGGTTCTCGACCTCTGGCTCCGCGCAGCCCGCCGCGCGGGTGCCGAGGTCGTCACCCTGAACCCGGCGGGCTCCGCCGCACTTCGGCCCGGAAGCGCCGCCTGGGCAGCCGCCCAGCTCGTGGCCGCAAGCCCTGCCGAGGAGCTCCGCGACGCGAAGCGCAGCCTCGAGGAGGCAAGGCGAATCGCGATCGTCTGGTCGGAGGACGACCCGACGGGCGGAGCGCACGCGCTCGCCCTGGCGGAGAGCCTCGGCGACAAGGCGTCCGTCTACCTCATCCCGCGCACGCCGAACGGACGCGGTGTCGCGGCTGCCTGGGGCGACCCCGGAACCGTGCCCGAAGGCGAGCTAGGCGCGCTGATCGTCTCCGGCGATGAGGCCGCCGGAAATCCGGACGTCCGCGACCTCGCGGAGCGCACGGGGTTCGTGATCACGACGGCGATGTTCGAGTCGGAGGGGACGCTCTGGTCGCACCTGGTCATCCCGGGCACGAGCTACCTCGAGCGCGACGGGACGACGGTCAACCTCGAGGGCCGGGCGCAGCGCCAGCGGCGCGCGGTCGCGCCTCCCTCCGAGGACGAGCTCGCCTTCTTCGCCGGGCTCGCCCGGCGCTTCGGCGTCGAGGTCGACCCCTGGCCCACGATGCTGCCCGACGACCACGCCGCGCTGCCCGAGGTGGAGGAACAGGACGTAGCCGTCGCGGCGCCGAAGGCAGCCGCCCCGAAGCGTCGGCAGGGCCTCGCGCTGGTGCGCTACCGGTCCCTGTTCAGCGGCCCGGCGGTCGAGCGCGTTCAGCAGCTCCAGTTCCAGCGCCCGGCCGATGAGGTCGAGCTCTCCTACGAAGACGCGTCGGCTCGCGGGATCGCCGCGGGCTCCACGGTGACGGTCTCCTCCAACGGCACGAGCCGCTCCCTCCGGGCCCGGGTGAACCGCCGCCTGCGCAAAGGGGTCGTCCGCATTCCGTCCGAGCACGCTGAGGGCCTGCACGACCGCGTCGAGGTGAAGGCGGGCTGATGGACCAGAGCCTGAACCAGCCGTGGTGGATCGACGTCATCAAGGCGCTCGTGGTCATCAACCTCGTCATGGCCGCGTTTGCCTACTCGACCTGGCTCGAGCGCAAGCTGCTCGGCCGCATGCAGCAGCGCTACGGGCCGAACCGAGCAGGCCCCTTCGGGCTCCTACAGCCCATCGCGGATCTCGTGAAGCTGCTGCGCAAGGAGAGCTTTTTCCCCGCGAACGCGATCGATCTCCTCTACATCGCCGCTCCCGCCGTTGCCTGTTTCACCGCGCTCGCCGCGTTCAGCGTGATCCCCTTCGGCGGCGTCTGGCATGTGGGCGACTACGACGTCACCGGCTGGATCGCGAACGTGTCCATCGGCCTCCTGCTGATCTTCGCCCTCGGCGCAATCGGCATCTACGCCTTCCTGGTCGGCGGCTGGGCGAGCGAGTCGAAGTATTCGCTGCTCGGCTCGATGCGCACCGCAGCGCAGCTCGTCTCGTACGAAGTCTCGCTCGCGCTCTCGGTGCTCGGGGTCGTGATCATGGGCCAGTCGCTCTCCCTCGTCGACATCGCCGAGAAGCAGCAGGCGACGATTTGGTTCGCGGCGCCGCAGTTCGTCGGACTCCTCGTCTTCTTCGTCGCCGGAATCGCCGAGACGAACCGGCCCCCCTTCGACCTCCCCGAAGCCGAGCAGGAACTCGTTGCCGGCTACCACACCGAGTACAGCGGCATGCGCTTCGGCCTCTACTCGACGGCTGAGTACATCAACATGATCACGCTCTCCGGTCTCGCCGTGACGCTCTTCTTCGGCGGGTGGGGCGGGCCGTGGCTGCCCGGGCCGATCTGGTTCCTGCTCAAGCTCGGCGCCTTCCTCTTCGCCTTCATCTGGCTGCGCGCGACGCTGCCGCGCCTGCGCTACGACCAGCTCATGCGCTTCGGCTGGAAGGTCCTCCTGCCCGTTGCGACCCTGAACGCGCTTGTAACAGCCATCTTGGTGGCGCTGGTATGAGCCCGCAGCCCTTCGACAGCCTCAAGGGATTCGCGGTCACGTTCCGGCAGATCTTCAAGAAGCCGATCACGCAGCAGTACCCCGAGTACAAGCGCCCGGTGTACCCGCGCTTCCGCGGACGGCACCGCCTCTGGCGCCACGAGAACGGGCTCGAGAAGTGCGTGGGCTGCTCGCTCTGCGCGGCGGCCTGCCCGGCCGATTGCATCCGGGTCGTCGCCGACGAGAACACCGCGGACAACCGCGTCTCGCCGGGCGAGCGCTACGCGCGCATCTACGAGATCAACCTCTCGCGCTGCATCTTCTGCGGCTACTGCGAGCTCGCGTGCCCGTTCGACGCGATCACACTCGAGGCCGAGTACGAGCTCTCCGAGTACTCGCGCGACGACCTCATCTACACGAAGGACATGCTGCTCGCCCCGCCGGTCAAGCGCGTGCCCGTTGCCGACCGCGAGCTCTACGACACACCGATCCCTGTCTGGAGATCGGAATCGTGACGAACTTCATCGTCTGGGTCGTCTGGGTGCTGGCGGCGCTGGCGCTGCTGAGCTCGGGGATCGCCGTCGTCCTCTTCCAGAACCCCTTCTACAGCGCCCTCGCGCTGATCGGGAACCTCGCCTCACTCGCGGTGCTCTACCTGCTCCTCGCCGCCGAGTTCGTCGCCGCCGCGCAGGTGCTCGTCTACGCCGGCGCCGTCGTCGTGATGTTCCTCTTCGTCATCGCCTACCTCGGCGGAAGGGCGGACGCGCCCTGGGCGGGCAAGCCGAGCCCCCAGTCCCTCGCCGCGATCGTGGCCGCGGCGGCAATCGCCGTCGAGATCGTTGTCGTCATCGCCCTGAAGGCGGGCGACCAGCTCTCGTCTCCCGCCCAGATCGAAGGCAGCTTCGGCACGCCGGCGGAGATCGGCCGGCTCTTCCTCGGCGACCACCTGCTCGCGTTCGAGGTGACGTCCATCGTGCTCCTCGTCGCAGCCGTAGGAGGCGTGATCCTGGGAAGCGCGGTTCCAAGGGAGAGCAGGTCCTGATGCCCGGGCCCGGCGTCGCCGCGTACCTGATCCTCTCGGTGATCCTCTTCGCCACCGGCGCCTTCGGCGTGCTCATCCGCCGCAGCCCGCTGATCGTCCTCCTTGCACTCGAGATCATGCTGAACGCGGGGAACCTCGCGCTGATCGCCTTCGCGCGCCAGACCGGGACCGGGACCGGCCAGATCTTCGCGCTGACCGTGATGGTCGTCGCCGCAGCGGAGGCGGTCGTCGGGCTCGGCCTCATCGTCGCGGTCTCGCGCCGGCACGTCGAGCTCGACGTCGACAAGCTCACCACGTTGCGCGGATGATCGCCGCCGCCTGGATCGCGCTCTTCGCCCCGGCGGCCGCGGTCGTCGCGATCGCTCTCGGGGGGACGGGCATCACGCGCTCCGTCGCCGGCTTCCTCGCCGCCGGGTCGGCGCTCGTGTCCTTTGTCGCGTCGGTGGTCGTCTTCGCCGTCCTGCTCGGCGAGAATCCGGACGAGAGGACGCACTCCTCGACGCTCTGGACCTGGCTCTCGGCCGGCGACCTCAAGATCGGCGCCGAGATCCAGGTCGACCCGCTCTCGGTCTTCATGATGCTGGTCGTCAGCGGCGTCGGCTTCCTCATCCTCGCCTACGCCGTCGGCTACATGAACGGTGACGCCGAGGAGCGGCGCTACCACGCGTACAAGGCGCTTTTCGTCTTCTCGATGCTCCTCCTCGTCGAGGCCGGCAACCTCGTGCTCCTGCTGGCGGGCTGGGGCATGGTCGGCCTCAGCTCCTACCTCCTGATCAACTTCTGGCACCAGCGGGCAACCGCCGTGGCGGCGGGCAAGAAGGCGTTCATCATGAACGCGTTCGGCGACGCCACCTTCGTGCTCGCAATCTTCCTGCTCATCCAGCGCACGGGCTCGGTGGAGTTCGACGCGGTCTTCAGGTCGGACGTCGTGGAGCACGGGAGCACCGCATCCGTTCTGATCGCGCTCGGGCTGCTCGGCGGTGCGGTTGCCAAGTCCGCGCAGGTGCCGCTCCACACCTGGCTCCCCGACGCGATGGAGGGCCCGACACCCGTTTCCGCCCTCATCCACGCGGCGACGATGGTGACCGCCGGTGTCTACCTGATCGCGCGCACGAACGTCCTCTTCGAGCTCGCGCCCGACATCCAGGACCTCGCGGGGATCCTCGGCGGCGTCACGATCCTCCTCGCCGGGCTCATCGCTCTCGTGCAGACGGACATCAAGCGCGTCATCGCCTACTCGACGATGAGCCAGATCGGCTACATGTTCGTCGCCGTCGGGCTCGGCGCGTACGGCTCCGGCCTCTTCCACCTGATGACGCACGCGTTCTTCAAGGCGCTCCTCTTCATGGCGGCCGGCATCGTCATCCACGCGCTCTCCGACGAGCAGGACATCCGGCGCATGGGCGGACTCGGGCGCGCCATGCCGTTCACCTACCGCGTCTTCGTCGTCGGTGCGCTCTCGCTCGCGGCGATCCCGCCTTTCTCCGGGTTCTTTTCCAAGGACTCGATCCTCGGCGCGGCGGCGAATGCCGGCACGCTGGGCTGGATCCTCTGGACGGCAGGCGCGATCGGGGCGTTCCTCACCGCGCTCTACACCTTCCGCCTCCTCTTCATCGTCTTCTGGGGCGAGATGACGCCCTTTGCCCGCGAGCACCTGCACCTGAAGCGCTTCGAGGGCGGGCTCGCGATGGCGTGGCCCGTGGCGATCCTCGCCGTCCTCTCGTTCTTCGGCGGCTGGCTCCAGGTGCCGTGGGGCTGGGACCTCGTCAACGAGTGGATCGACCCCGTCGCCCAGTCGGCGGCCGAGGCAACGGGCGCGACACTCGTCTTCTCGGTGCTCGCGTCCCTCGCCCTCGCGGTCGCGGGCATCTGGCTCGCCTGGCGCTGGTACGGGCGGCCGAGCGACGTGCCCGAACGGACGCGCAGGCGCCTGCCGTGGGCGGCCCGGACCCTCGAGCGCAAGTTCTACTTCGACGAGGCCTACGACCTCGCGTTCTACGAGCCCGCCTCCCGCAAGGCGATCTTCCTCACCCAGTACGTCGAGCAGCCGCTCTTCCTCGCCTCCCTCGGTGAGCTCGGTTCGAGCGTGCGCGCGGCTTCACGGCGCCTCTCCTCCTTGCAGACCGGCTACGTGCGCGAGTACGCGTTCGCGCTCGCCGCCGGCGTCGCCGTCCTCGCCATCGTCTTCATCCTCGTGACGTAGCCGTGCTCACCTCCATCCTCATCTTCCTTCCGATCGCAGGCGCGCTCTTCGTCTGGATCGTTCCCTGGCCGACGCCGCGGGCCGCCGGAGGCGCGGCTCTCCTCGTGGCGCTCGCCGAGCTGATCGTCTGGGTGAACCGGGTGCTCAACT
>Ga0075428_100008064_pt1 | contig 11697 bp, 9 predicted proteins | sample RhiMetdeltSRZDD2_FD_75291 | JGI IMG/M metagenome (GOLD analysis project Ga0075428, IMG submission 75291) | Populus rhizosphere microbial communities from Tennessee, USA - Rhizosphere MetaG P. deltoides SRZDD2 | ecosystem: Host-associated > Plants > Roots > Rhizosphere > Soil | place: USA...
AGACGTTCGCCATTCCGCACGGTGGGGGAGGGCCCGGCATGGGGCCGATCGCCGTAGCCGCTCACCTGGCGCCCTACCTGCCGGGCCACCCGATGATCCAGACCGGTGGGGAGCGCGCCATCCATCCGGTGTCGGCCGCGCCCTGGGGAAGCGCGAGCATCCTCCTGATCCCGCATGCCTATATCCGGCTGCTCGGCGCCGAAGGCCTCACCGCCGCCACCCAATACGCCATCCTCAACGCCAACTACATCAAGTCGCGTCTGGAGTCGCACTACCCGGTGCTCTACGCCCGCCACAACGGCCGCGTGGCTCACGAACTGATCTTCGATCTCCGCGAGTTCAAGGCGGCCGGCATCGAGGAGATGGACGTGGCCAAGCGTCTCATCGACTATGGGTTCCATGCGCCGACGGTCTCGTTCCCGGTTCCGGGCACGCTGATGGTGGAGCCGACCGAGAGCGAATCCAAAGCCGAGATCGATCGATTCTGCGACGCGATGGTTCGCATCCGTGAGGAGATCGAGGATGTGGTGACCGGCCGCGCAGACCGGGAGGACAACGTGCTGAAGAACTCGCCGCACACAGCGGAGGCTGTCGTGTCCTCGACGTGGACGCATCCCTATACGCGCGAGGAGGCCGCGTTCCCGCTGCCGTTCGTGCGGCGAGGCAAGTTCTGGCCGGCCGTCGGGCGGATCGACAATGCCTACGGCGATCGAAACCTGTTCTGCTCATGCCCGCCCTTGTCGTCGGACTCTTGAAGCTGCCTGATCAGTCAGGGGCGAGACAAAGGAAGCACGACCGACGGGACTGGGTCGGGAAAGCGAGCCTGTCCGTTGTGGTACACTCCGCCGCAAGGCACGCCGGCCGCAGGTGCCCCGTCCGCTAGATGCGAATCCTCACCGCCGCGCAAATGCGCGAGGCCGATCGCTACACCATCGAAGACATCGGCATCCCCTCGCTCGTGTTGATGGAGAACGCCGGCCGTCAGGTCGTGGCCGCGATGGAGGCGTCGTACGAAGTGCAGCTCGCCGGCCGTGTGGCCGTGCTGTGCGGCCGCGGCAACAACGGCGGCGACGGCTTCGTGGTGGCGCGCACGCTGCTCCAGCGCGGCGTCGAGACGCTGGTGTGCGTCATCGGCTCGCTCGCGGACGTGCGCGGCGATGCCGGCACGAACCTCGCGATTCTCGGTCAGCTCGGCGTCACCGTCGTGGAGATTGCCGACGAGCAGCGCTGGGAGCTCCATTTCTCGGAGATCTCGAAGTGTTCGCTCATTGTCGATGCGATCTTCGGGACCGGGCTTCGCTCGCCGCTGGGCGGGATGCTCGAGACGGTGGTTGCCGACGTCAACGCCTCGGATATTCCGGTCGTGTCGATCGATCTGCCGAGCGGGATCTCCGCGGACACGCCACAGCTCATTGGCGACTGCATCGACGCGTCGATGACGGTCACGCTCGGTGCCTTGAAGCTGCCGCTGGTCCTGCCGCCCGGCGAGGCATACGCGGGCGACGTCGTGATCGCGGACATCGGCATCCCGCACGCGGTGTTCGAGGCGCTCGAAGGCCCACACGTCGAGCTGTTGACGCCCGAACAAATGCGCCACCTGGTCTCGCCGCGCGCCGCGGATTCGCACAAGGGGGATTTCGGCCGCGTCACGGTCGTCGCCGGATCGTGGGGCAAGACGGGGGCGGCACATCTCACGGGGATGGCCGCGCTCCATTCCGGCGCCGGGCTGGTGACCGTTGCCACACCGGAGTCGTGTCTGCCGATCGTGGCTTCGATGGGGCCCGAGTTGATGACCGAGCCGCTGGCCGAGAGCGCGGGACGAACGATCGCCGCCGCCGCGCTCGACCGGCTGCTCGAGCTCGATCACGACGTCATCGCATGCGGCCCAGGGCTCGGCAGACACGACGACGTCGCACAGTTCGTGCGCGGCTTGATCGCACGAGCCACGGTGCCGCTGGTACTGGACGCGGACGCCATCACCGTGCTTGCCGGCGACTCGGACGTTCTCACCGGCTCCGAGGAGCGGGATTTGATCATCACCCCGCATCCTGGTGAGATGGCGCGGCTCATCGGCACATCGGTGGAACACGTGCAGGCCAATCGCCTGCAGGTCGCGAACGAGTTCGCCAGCAGCCGGCGCGTCTACGTCGTGCTGAAAGGACATCGAACCATCATCGCCACGCCCGAGGGCCGCGTCTTCATCAACCCGACAGGTAATCCCGGCATGGCGACCGGCGGCACTGGTGATGTCCTGACCGGGATGATTGCGGCCTGGCTCGCGCAGCTGCTCGACGCCGAAGCGGCCTGCCGGCTGGCGGTGTTCCTCCACGGCATCGCCGGCGACCTGGCCGAAGCGAGCGAAGGGCAGGTCGCCATGACTGCCACGGACATGGTCGACCTGCTCGGCAGCGCCTTGACCCACCTCACGACCGGGGATCGGCAGGCGCCGTCGGGCGACGCGTCATAGCAGTGCGGCCCGTGGCGCCGACGCGCGAGTGACCACAACTCACATTACGCACTCGGAAGACGAGACACAGGCCGTGGCGCGCGACCTCGCGTCGAGAATCAGGCCCGGTGATGTGGTGCTGCTCTCCGGGAGCCTGGGCGCCGGAAAGACGGCCTTCGTTCGCGGCCTGGCCGTCGGCCTCGGCATCGATCCCGGAGAGGTGAGCAGCCCGACCTTCACGCTCATCCACGAGTATCGTGGCGGCCGCCTGGTGCTCTACCACGCGGATCTCTACAGACTGGGAAGCGCTGCGTCGGAAGACCTCGGTCTGGAGGAAGCCGGCGCCCGCACCGGTGTGTTGGCGATCGAATGGCCGGAGCGTCTGGCGCGTACGCCGCCGGGCCCCGTGACGGTGACCATCGACATGGTCGACGAATCGACACGCCGTATCGTCATTCAGGGGGCGTGACCCGGAACGCCGGAGCTCATTCCATCCGATAGTTGGGCGCTTCCTTCGTGATCGTCACGTCGTGCACGTGGCTCTCGCGCACACCTGCGGGGGTGATGCGAATGACCTTGGCCTTGCGCTGCAGCTCGGGAATCGTCGCGCTGCCGCAGTAGCCCATCCCGGCACGCAGCCCGCCCATCAGCTGGTGGATGACCGCCGCGGCGCTGCCCTTGTGCGCGACCCGACCCTCGATGCCCTCGGGGACGAGCTTGTCTGCCGCGCGGCCGCCCTCGAGATCGAATTCGTCCTGGAAGTAGCGGTCTCGGCTGCCGCGGCGCATGGCGCCAATCGACCCCATGCCGCGGTATTCCTTGTATGTCCTTCCCTGGAACAGGATCAGCTCTCCGGGGCTCTCGTCGGTGCCGGCGAAGAGATTTCCGATCATGGCCGCGCCGGCGCCGACGGCCAGCGCTTTGACGATGTCGCCGGAATAGCGGATACCGCCGTCGGCGATGACCGGGACGTGCCGAAGAGCGGCCGCCTGCGCGCATTCCATGATCGAGCTGATCATCGGCACGCCGATGCCGGCGACCACCCGCGTCGTGCAGATCGACCCGGCGCCGATGCCGACCTTCACCGCGTCGACGCCGACGCCGATCAGCGCCTCGGTTGCCTCGGCGGTCGCCACGTTGCCGGCGATCAGATCGGTGTTCGGGAACTCGCGGCGCACTCTCGCCACCATGTCGAGCACGCCCTGCGAGTGACCGTGCGCGGTGTCGATCACCAGCACGTCGACGCCGGCGGCCACGAGCGCGTGGGCGCGCTCCAGCGAATCCTTGGCGACGCCGATCGCTGCGCCGCAGCGCAGGCGCCCGAGCGCGTCCTTGCAGGCATTTGGGTATTTGATCGCCTTCTGGATGTCCTTGACCGTGATCAGCCCCTTGAGCCTGAAGTCGCGATCGACGACGAGCAGCTTCTCCACTTTGTGCCGGTGCAGGATCTCGCGGGCCTCGTCGAGCGTGGTCCCCACCGGCACGGTGAAGAGCGGATCGCTCGTCATCACCTCGCTGATCGGCCGGTTGACGTTGGTCTCGAAGCGCAGATCGCGGTTGGTCAGGATGCCGACAAGCCGACCTTCCTTGCTGCCGTCGTCGGTGATGGGAACCCCCGATATCCGGTAGTTCTTCATCAGATCGAGCGCTTCGTAGATCCGGTTCGAGGGCGACAGCGTGATCGGGTTGACGATCATCCCGCTCTCGGAGCGCTTGACGCGGTCCACCTCGGCAGCGTGCTCCTCGATGGACAAGTTCTTGTGGATCACTCCGAGCCCGCCGAGCTGGGCCATGGCGATGGCCAGCCCCGACTCGGTCACGGTGTCCATGGCGGCGCTCAGGAGCGGCACGTTGAGGCGGATGTTCCGGGTCAGCCGCGTGGAGACGTCGACCTGTGTCGGCAGCACCGTCGAGTGCTGGGGGACCAGGAGCACGTCGTCAAACGTCAGCGCCGTGGTGAGGGCAGTGTCGATGGGGGAGAGCGTCAGCGATCCGGACTTCAATTCCATGAGCTCCTCACTGGCGCACCCGTCTCAGAGGTGGCGCATCAGGCTACGAAGCCGACGCCTGTCGGCCGATGCCGTCACGCGGCAGCCCCGTGGCACTTTTTGTACTTCTTGCCGCTGCCGCACGGGCACGGATCATTCCGTCCCACTTTCGGCTCCTCACGCCGCACCGTCTTGATCACGTCATCGCCGCCCGTGCGGGCCGGCGTCGGAGCTCCACCGACGGCTGCCATGGCCTCTGACTGCCGGCGCGTCGACGCAAACGCCGGCGCAGCTTCGGCCCCGGGATCGTTCAGCGTGATCGGCGCGCTCCGGCGCTGCGGCGGCCGCGTCGGCCGGGGCCGGGCGGGCACGGGTGCGGCATCGCCGCCTCCTTCCTCGATCACCGGCCGCAGCCAGAAGAGATACCGGACCATCTCTTCCTCGATCCGCACCTTCATGTCCTGGAAGAGCGTGAAGCTTTCTTTCTTGTACTCGACAAGCGGGTCGCGCTGACCGTAGCCGCGAAGACCGATGCCTTCCTTGAGGTGATCGAGGGAATAGAGGTGATCCTTCCACTGGGCGTCGACGATCTGCAGCATGATGTCGCGCTCGACCCGGCGAAGGATCTCGGCGCCCACCACCTTCTCCTTGGCCTCGTAGCTCTCCTTCACGATCGCCCAGATCGTGTCGGTGATCTCCTCCGAGTCCATGCTGGTCAGATCGACCGCTTCGATCGACCGCGCCTCCACCCCGAACACTCGCGACGCGTCCCGGACCAGCGCCGGCAGGTCCCATTCCTCGACATCCAGAGCCTTGCCTGCGTGCCGCTCGACCTGATCCTCCAGCAGGTCTTCGGCCAGCGCCAGCAGGTAGGCACGGGTATCGACGATCTCTTCCTCGCTGAGGTGGATGTGCCCTTCGAGAACCTCGCGCCGCAGCGTGTAGACGCTCTCACGCTGCTTGTTCATCACATCGTCGTACTCGAGCAGGTGCTTGCGGACTGAGAAGTTCTGCGCTTCCACCTGCTTCTGCGCCCGCTCGATGGCCTTGGTGACCATGTTGTGCTCGATTGGAACGCCTTCCTCCATCCCGAGGCGCTGCATCAGGCCGGCGATGCGATCCGAGCCGAAGATCCGCATCAGGTCGTCTTCGAGCGACAGGTAGAACCGCGATGAACCGGGATCGCCCTGGCGGCCGGCGCGTCCGCGTAACTGGTTGTCGATGCGCCGCGCCTCGTGCCGCTCCGTCCCGAGAATGTGGAGGCCGCCGAGCCGGACGACGTCGTCGTGCTCGACCTCGGTCTGCTGCCGGAAGTGCGTGAAGATGCGCTCCCACTCCGGTCTCGGCACGCGATAGAAGCCGTCGACGTGGAAGAAATAGATGAACTCGTCGTCGTCGATGAACTTTTCCTCGCCGCGCGGAAGCCGCTCGGCAATCTCCTCGTGCAGCGTCTGTTGCCGCGCCATGTGCTCGGCGTTGCCGCCAAGCAGGATGTCGGTGCCGCGGCCGGCCATGTTGGTGGCGATGGTGACGTTGCCCTTGCGCCCTGCCTGGGCGACGATCTCCGCCTCCTGCGCGTGGTACTTGGCGTTCAGCACCACGTGCTTGATGCCCCGCTTGCGCAGAAGGCCGGACAGCTTCTCTGATTTCTCGATCGACACCGTTCCAACGAGCGTCGGCCGGCCGGACGTCTGCTTCTCGATGATGTCGTTGACGATCGCGTCGAACTTCTCGGGCTGCGTGCGGTAGACGAGATCGGGCTCCTCGACTCGCTGCAGCGTCCGGTTGGTCGGGACGACGATGACGTCGAGGTTATAGATCTTGGCGAACTCGGGGGCCTCGGTTTCGGCCGTCCCGGTCATGCCTGACAGCTTCTTGTACTTGCGGAAGTAGTTCTGGAAGGTGATGGTGGCGAGCGTCTGGTTCTCGCGCTCGATCTTCACCTTTTCCTTGGCCTCGACCGCCTGATGCAGGCCATCGCTCCAACGGCGGCCCGGCATGAGCCGGCCCGTGAACTCGTCCACGATCACGACGCCGCCGTCCTTGATCATGTAGTCGACGTCGAGACGGAAGAGCGTGTGCGCCCGTAGCCCCTGGTGAACATGGTGCAGGAGCGGCATGTTGACCGGGTCGTACAGGCCGCCGGAGTCTGGCACGAGCCGGTGCGACAACATCTCCTCGGCCTTGGCCATGCCGGTCTCGGTCAGCGTGACCGTCTTGTGCTTCTCGTCGATGATGTAATCGCCGGTCGTTTCGAGCTGTTCGCGATCCTCCGCCTTGACGTCGCCACGGGTAACCGCGCCCTTCTTCAAACGCGGGATGATGCGGTCCACCTCATAGTAGAGGTCGGTGGATTCTTCGGCCGGACCCGAGATGATGAGCGGCGTGCGCGCTTCGTCGATGAGGATGCTGTCGACTTCGTCGACGATGGCGAAGTGGTGCCCGCGCTGCACCATCGAGGTGAGCTCGAACTTCATGTTGTCGCGGAGGTAGTCGAACCCAAACTCGTTGTTGGTGCCGTAGGTGATGTCGGCGCCGTAGGCGACCTGCCGCTGCTGGTCGTTGAGCTCGTGCTGGATGACGCCGACGGTCATTCCGAGGAACCGGTAAAGGCGGCCCATCCACTCGGAGTCGCGGCGGGCGAGGTAGTCGTTCACGGTCACGACGTGCACGCCTTTGCCTTCGAGGGCGTTGAGGTACGCCGGGAGCGTGGCGACGAGCGTTTTGCCTTCGCCCGTCTTCATCTCGGCGATCTTGCCGGTGTGCAGCACCATGCCGCCGATCAGCTGCACATCGAAATGGCGCATGTTGAGCACGCGGCGTCCTGCTTCGCGGACGGCGGCGAAAGCCTCCGGCAGCAGGTCGTCGAGCGGGGCGCCGCCGGCGAGGCGGGCCTTGAACTCACCCGTCTTCTCGCGGAGCTGTTCGTCCGAGAGCGCCCGCATCGACGCCTCGAAGGCGTTGATGTCGCCCACACGCGGGCGGATGCGCTTGATTTCGCGTTCGTTCTGAGTGCCGACGACCTTGGCGAGCAGTTGACCGATCATGCTGCGTATGGACGGGACAGAAACGCAGTGAGTATCTACCGATTGTAGCTAAGCAGCTACGACATCGGCAAGGAAACCGCAGATTGTGAGGGAGTTAGCGGTCTCGCGGTCTCTGCGTGAGGAGCCGGAGGGGATTGAGCAGCTTGCCGTTGGCAAGCACTTCGTAGTGGAGGTGGGGTCCGGTAGCCTTGCCCGTTGCCCCGACCAGGCCGATGACGTCGCCGCGCTTGACCTGGTCGCCTTGCTTGACCGACAGCCCCGACAGGTGCCCGTACCTGGTCAGGATGCCGAAGCCGTGATCCAGGACGATGAGATTCCCGTACGACGAGTGATAGCCCGCCTCGATGACGGTGCCTTCGGCCGTTGCGTAGACGGGTGCGCCACGCTCGGCCGCAATATCCAGTCCGGCATGAAAGTCGTCGCCACCAAACACGGGATCCTGGCGATGGCCCATCGTGGAGGTCAGCCAGCCTTTCGCCGGCCACAGCGACGGCGTGGCGGCAGCCAGCGCGTTCCGGCGCTCCACGAACCCTCGTACCGTCAGCAGCCGCGACTCGAGGCTTTCGAGCAGCGTTCGGAGCAGTCCAAAGGTGTCTTCGGGGCCTGATAGGGCGGTCAGCGCCTTGAGGTAGGGCTCCTGCCGGAGGGAGGCCTCGGTCACGGGCGTTCCCCCGCCCATGGCCTGCGACTTCACCAGCGCCGGCAGTCGCTCCATTGCCCGCGCCAGGTTCGGGTCGAGCGCCGATCGGGAGCCGAGGTCAACGAGAGCGGACTGCAGCGACTCAATCTGGCCGGAGAGCGCTTCCGTGGCCTCCCGGTAGCTGTTGTTCTCGACCTCGAGGGCGTGATGGCTGGCGTAGAGCGAAGCCACGTCGCTCCTCGCCTTCCAGGCCGCGCCGGCCCCGACGAGCACCGGCAGCGTCAGCGCCGCGCAGGCCACGGCTACCACCGGTCTGACAGAAAGAGTCAGTTGCCGGGTGGAACCGGTTCGGCGATCGGTGAGAACGACGGTGTATCGCTTCGACGGCATTCAGATTCGGAAGAGCCGCGCGCTCGAACTGCCCGGCATAAGCTAAGACCAGCCCCAGCACCCCAGGGCACGTCTTTCGAGCGTACCACGTGTTGGGCGCGGCGATAAAGGTCAACTTTCTGTAACCACCGATCAGAAGGCGAAAACGGGCTGATGAATACAGCCACAGCGCGACTGCAGGCCCTGGCGGCAGCCCTGTTGTTCTCGACGGGCGGTGCCGGGCTGAAGACAGCCGCCTTCACCGCGGCCCAGTTGTCGGCCCTCCGATCTGGAGTAGCGGCAATTGCGCTAATACTCTGGCTCCGCGGCCGCGTCTCTCTGACACCTGGCGTGATCGGCGCCGCGGTGGCCTATGCGGCGACGGTGACGTTGTTCGTCGCTTCGACCAAGCTCACGACGGCGGCCAGCGCGATCTTCCTCCAGGCATCGGCCCCGCTGCTGATCGTGCCGCTCGGCGCCTTTCTGCTGAACGAGCACCTACGCCTGCGCGACGTGCCGTTTCTCGCCGTCATGGCTGGCGGGATGTGGCTCTCGCTCTCTGGACGCGCGGCTACGTCGGGGACGGCACCCGATCCCTTCAGCGGGAACCTCCTCGCGCTGGCGTGTTCCGCGACTTGGGCGGTGACGCTGCTCTCGCTTCGCGCCCTCGAGCGACGCCCGTCCAGACAGGGCTCGGGCTTGAGTGTCGTCGTCGCGGGCAACGCCATCGCCGCCATCGTGGCGCTGCCCTTTGCGTGGCCCCTGCCGCCGGCGCCCGCGGTCGACTGGGGAACCATTCTCTATCTGGGCATCTTCCAGATTGCTTTGGCTTACTGGTGCCTGACGGCCGCGGTCCGTCATCTTCCGGCACTGGAAGTCTCGCTCCTTCTCCTGCTCGAACCGGTGCTGAACCCGATCTGGACATGGCTCGTTCGAGGCGAGGAGCCCGGAAGCGCGGTCGTCGCCGGCGGGGCGGTGATCATCGCCGCCACCGCGCTCCGGGCCGTCTTCCTGTCGAGGGAGATCGCGAAGCCGCTGGCATTTCCCGATTGAGCGACGTGTGAAGCGGGGTGAATCATGGAGAGTCACCGTGCGGGCGCGGTCGTCGATTCGGTCGAGAACCGCGCCCGATGTCAGCGTGCCGCGACGCACTGCTCGAGCAGACGCATCGACAGCATGATCGGCACGTAGGCGAGCACCACGACGGCCAGGGTCACATCAACGTTCCGCCGTCCCTGCGCCGCAGCCGGATGACCCCTGAGACGGGCGACCACGAAAAGGGGAGCCGCGAGAAACAGCACCTGCAGGATCCAGAACAGATCGATCCAGCCCGACGTAACCTCGCAGCGGTCGAAGGCTCGATACGTCTGCCACGCTGCGAGAACGCACCAGGTACCGGCAAAAGCAGAGGCGTTCGGAAACGCAAGACTCATGGGCTCACCTGACTCAGGTTGCGCGGGTCAGCACGCCGCCACGAAGTTCAGCACCTTGAAGATGGCCAGAACCACCGAGGAGGCGAAGCATTCCGGGCCGAGGATGGGAAGGAGGAGCGCGCCCACGCACATGACGGCGGCCATGGCTTCGAGCACGCGCATCGCCTCGAGCACGAAGTCGCAGAACGTGGGGCCGGCCAGAGCTTCGATCGCCCAGGCGAAATAGGCCACAATCCCGTAGATGTCTTCGTAGAAGGCGCCCGGCCCCTCCTTGACCAGCACATCGAGCGCTTCGCCCCGTCGGCGGCTGTCGGCGCTCAACACGATTGCCGGCGCCCGCAGCCCGTAGTGCTGCAGCCCCCGGTTCAACAGCGCCGGGTCTGGATCGAGGCGGGTGAGCCGGTCGCGCCCTTCGCGCGCGACGAGATCGCGCAGCGCCGCAGACAACTCGGCGTCGCGATTCGACTGCTGGTGGTACGTCACCAGCGCCCGCAGCGGCGGCGCCACCAGCCTGGCGTCGCTCCGCACCGGCCCGCGCTGCACGATCTGGTTGTACACGGCCGAGAGCTCACGAAGCGCCCTGTCGACCCCGGCCGCCGGCGCCTCCGCGATCAAGCGGTAGGCATCGCCCCCGGCGAAGCCGTGGACCGTAGACGAAAATGCGGATGCGCCGGCGAGTGCGGGGATTCCAACCAGCATGTTCCGGACGAAGACTCGACGATCCGACTCTGGGTTCATAGATCACCTGACAATCCCGCACCCGACCCTCACTCCACCACTCGGTACTGCAGCGCTTCCGCCACATGACGCGCATCCACGACCGGCGCCGCCGACAGGTCGGCGACGGTCCTCGCAATCTTGAGGACCCGGTCGTAGCCGCGCGCACTCAACCCGAACGTCTCGACGGCGCGGCGCAGCAGCGCACGCCCGGCCATGTCGGGACGGCAGGCCTCCACCACCACCTTGCCGCGCAGCTCGGCGTTCGTCAGCGAGGCATGCCGATACCGGCTCTGCTGTGCCTGACGGGCACCGATGACGCGCGCGCGCACGTCGGCCGACGACTCTCCCGGGGCGCCGTCCGAGATGGCGTTGACATCCACACCGGGCACATCGACCGTGAGATCGATCCGATCGCGCAGCGGTCCGGAGAGTCGCCCCCGGTAGCGCGCGATCTGGGACGGCGTACATCGGCAAGGCCTGCGCTCGTAGCCGAGGAATCCGCACGGGCAGGGATTCATCGCCGCCACGAGCAGGAACCGCGCGGGAAACACCGCCGTCCGGGCGGCGCGCGCAATGGTCACGCGACGTTCCTCGAGCGGCTGCCTCAGGACCTCGAGCACCCGCCGGTCGAACTCGGGCATCTCGTCGAGAAACAGCACGCCGTTGTGCGCGAGCGAGATTTCACCGGGCCTCGGGAGAGCGCCGCCGCCAACGAGCGCGACGTTCGAAATGGTGTGATGAGGGGCCCGAAAGGGGCGTTCCACCAACAGACCGGCGCCCGGAGGGAGCACACCGGCCACGGAATGAATCGAGGTGCACTCGAGCGACTCGTCGAACGTCAGCGGCGGCAGAATCGTCGCCAGCCGCCTGGCCAGCATCGTTTTGCCCGAGCCGGGCGGCCCGGTCAGAAGCAGATTGTGACCACCGGCCGCGGCGACCTCGAGCGCGCGGCGCGCGAGCAACTGGCCGCGAACGTCGGCAAGGTCCCCATCTGCGCCAGCGCTCGCGGTGGGCCCGGGAGTCGGCGCACAGGCGGCCAGCGGCGCCCGCTCCG
>Ga0075428_100008065_pt1 | contig 11696 bp, 9 predicted proteins | sample RhiMetdeltSRZDD2_FD_75291 | JGI IMG/M metagenome (GOLD analysis project Ga0075428, IMG submission 75291) | Populus rhizosphere microbial communities from Tennessee, USA - Rhizosphere MetaG P. deltoides SRZDD2 | ecosystem: Host-associated > Plants > Roots > Rhizosphere > Soil | place: USA...
AACGGCTCGTTCAGATAGGTCGGATCGTCGACCATACTGGTGACGACAAGCCATTCGTCGCCGTTGGGCGCCGTCACGCGCACGTAGTATTCGGTGACCACGGCGTTTTCGCTGTAGGGAACGCCGTTGGTCCGCAGATACCCGGCCCGCAGATTGGTGGTGACAGTCTTGAGCTGACCCGAACGCGGTCCGCCGCGTCCACCGCGCCCGGTTGCTTCCGGTATCTGCCAGATCGCCTTCGTCTGACCCTGCCACGTACGCGCGTTACCGGTCTCGGACGGCCCGTAGCGCAGCATTCGCGTCTGGGCGCCGGCATCGGTTTCGACCTTCAGCGTGTTGTCGTCAGCCCAGCTGACCCGCAGGCGGCCGGGGACCCGCATCACGGCGGCGGCGCCGTAGATCTTGCACTGCTGACCGGCGGCCTCGTCAGCCGCGGGATCCCAGTTGTCGGCCACGCGGCGCGCGTCCGCGTTCATGGGGACGGCGGCGTAGTCGTACCGCGGCGGCGTCATCATGCGCCATCGCCAGTCTTCGCTCACCACCGAGACCCACGTCCCGGTCAGATCGATCGGCGCCGCTGCACGCAGCGTCCGCGGCACCTCGGGCGCCGGGCCCTGCTGGACCTCTCTCTGCCCCTGGGCCAACGCGGGCGTCGCCCAACTCCCAACGCCCAACGCCCAAATCCCAACTCCCAACACCCACGTCGCAACGACCCAACTCCGCGACCTTTGGGAGTTGGACGTTGGGAGTTGGGAGTTATCGGTGTTCTTAGTCAAATTCCCCACCCCACCGCCATTCGTCCTTGGGACGGTAAATGGTCCGGACTCGCACCCGGTAGTCGCCCGGCGTGCGCGATGGATCGCCCGTGATAATCAGATGGTCGCCGACCTGCAGCGTGTTGCGCGCCACGCCCTGGTTGCCCAGCTGGCCGCCGCTGCCCCATTCCGCGGCCCACCGCTGCTGTTCCTCGCCGCCCTTCTTTGCCGCGGCGGGGTCCTTGACGACGATGTGCACGAATGAATGCGGATTGCGCCACAGGAACTGCACCAGCGTCCCTTCAATCGTCACCTTCTTGTTCTCGTCGTACGTGGCGGCAAACGAGTGATGCGCCGACGCGCGCGCGCCGCCGGCGAGCGTGGCGATCACCAGCAGGCCAATCAGATTGCGCTTCATTCCTTTTTTCTCCCCTTGAGGTCGTTATAAACCGCTTCCACGAACATGTCGGTCGTCCAGGCGCGGTTCGTGCCGTACCGGAAGTCATAGTCGAGCGTCGGGCGCGCCGCCTTGACCTGTGCGAGCGTCATTCCCTTCTTCACCAGATCCTGGATCCGGTCGCGAACGATCACGACCATGTTGCGGTACTCGACGACATCCGATTCATCTGACAGCCGCCCCTGGCCGGGCACGATCAGCGTGCCGCCCTCGCCGCTGTTCTCGGGAATCGCGATGTCGAGAATTCTGTTGAGACCGTCGATGACGCCCTTGATGCTCCCTCCGTGCTCGACGTCGAGGACGGGGTAGCTGGTGGTGACGTAGAGATCGCCCGCGCTGATGACGTCCGACTTCCGGAAATAGACGATCGTGTCCCCATCGGTGTGCGCGTTCGGCTGGTGAAACAGCTGGATGGCCTCTCCGTTGAGCCAGATCTCCTTGGTGTCGAGGTAGGTGTCGGTCGGGAGCCCTCCCTGGGGAACGCTTCCTTCCTCCGCGAGCTTGAGCAGCACGTTTTCGTGCGACACGATCAGCGTGGCGCCGCCGTCGCGCGCTCCCGGCTCCGGCCGGGCCACCGCCGCGTTCCCGCCGATGTGATCGTCGTGGATGTGGGTATTGATGATGAATCGCACCGGCCCCGGAGACAGCCGTCGTACCGCGGTCCGCAGCGCCTCGCCCTGTCCGGCGGACTGCGTGTCGACGACGAGCACGCCGTAGGTGCCCTGGTAAAAACCGGGGATTCGCGCCGGCCGGGTTGCGGGCTCGACCTGCACCACCGTGTTGCCGCTCGCACCGACGAGCATGAAGACGTTGTCGCGCAGCGGCAGCACGCGGATCTCGGCGGCGGCGCCCTGGTCCGCCTGAAGCCGGACACTACGGCCGTAGTGTCCGGCTTTAGCCGGACCCGCCAGAAGAATGAGGGACAGGAGAGCAACAGCAGTTCGCATAGGCGCGCGCAGTATGAAACGGCCGAACGGCCTCGTCAATGTCCCGATCACCGCGGTGGACCCTTCGGTGGTTCGGCCACGAGTTTCTCGTCCACAATCTTCAGGATCGCGTCGAAGAACTCGTTAATGCGGGCGGGGCCGATGATCGCGGGATGCATCCCGCCGGGGCGCGAGCTCAACTGCTGCTCGACGACTTCGAGATCGACCGGCGAGAGAAACGGATGATTGCCGAGCGCGACGTCCCACGGCCCCAGTGCCCGCAGCCGCGCGATGCTTTTCTTGAACGTCGGACCCCAGTCGGGCGCGTAATGCAGTCCCAGCCCGCCTGGCGTGAGGGCGCGATAGGTCCGGCCCATCCACCGAACCGGGAACTCGATCGATGTGGATCCCACTGTGTGGCCCGGCGTGAAGTAGAACTTGAACGTCGTGTCACCGACCGTCAACGAGTCGTTGTCTTTCAGGATCAGGTCGCGCTGGATGCGCACGGGGAAGCTGCCACGCGGGTTGTTCTGCTGCTCTTCGACCGCCCCCCAGTCCTCCGCCGAAAGCCCGACGCGCGCGCTGGTGACCTGCTTCATGCGTGCCGCGCCGCTGGCGTGGTCGACGTGCGAGTGCGTCACGAAGATGTACTTGACGTTTGCGGGATCGAACCCGGCCGCGCGGATATTCTCGAGCAGCCAGTCCACCGTCTGCGCGTAACCCGCGTCGACGAGCACCAGGCCGTCCGACGTCGACACGAGGTAGACGCTGACAGTCTGGAAGCCGACGTACCACACGTTGTCGAACACCTTGAAGGGTTTCTTGCGCTGTGCCTCGATCGGCGCGCTCCGCTCCGTCTTGCCCCAGGGGCCCTTGGCGTTCCACTTGTTCTGGTTCGGTTGATCGGCGCCGCGCGTGATCTGGGCGGCCGCCGGGGACGCGGCCAGCACTCCCGCCAGCAGGCCGACGAGTAACAGGAATCGCTTCATACGCACCTCAGGGCGCCGTCAACGCGCCGGAATCGTAGACGAGGCGTCCGCCGACGATCGTCAGTTCGGAGTGCAGCTGCCTGATGGCCTCGTCGGGCACCCGCGCCGGGTCGAGAAAGTCGCCGCTCAGCACAACGAGATCGGCCAGCTTACCTGCTTCAATCGAGCCGAGCTTGTCCTCGTCCCTGGAAAACCAGGCGCCATTGATCGTATACAAGCGCAGCGCGTCGAGCCGGCTGAGGGTTTCGTCCACTTCGATCAGCCGCTTCGCGTAGTTCCTTCCCGTGACGATCGCGTACATGTGCAGCCACGGGTTGGTCGGCGGCGACGTGGGGTTGTCGCTGCCGTAGCTGGCCCGGACGCCGCTGGCGACGATCGTGCGGATCGGCGGACCGGGACGATCACCTTCGCTCATGTAGCGGGTGCCTGTAATCGACACGCCGACGCCGATCGCCTTCAACCGATCAAGCGTGGGCCGATCGATGCCGCGGACGTGGGCCAGAGTCCAGCGAAGCGGGCCCAGCGGCATCTCGGCATTCACGCGCTCCCAGAGATCCACGTGCCGCTTCGCATCGTCGAGGGCGGTCGTGTGTTGCTGCAGCGCCCAGCCGCGTTGCGCCACAAGGCGGACGGCTGCCTCGTACTGCGGCGTCGGGCGGCCGTTCGCATCCCATTCGGCGTCGCCCGGGCCGTCGCCACCCCCGACCCGCTCGCCCACGCCGGCGACCCTGATCCAGTCGTTGCCGAATCCCATCATCTGGTTGTCGAGCCGCGATCGCAGAAGCGGAAGCTGGGGCGTGAGATCGAACGAATAGAACAGCACACGCAGACGTCCGGGCAGGCGCCCTTCGCGGTCCAGGGCAAGTTGAGGAAGGTACCCGGTCGCGGGGTCGAGCGTGTTCAGGCCGCCATCGCTTGTCCTCGACACGCCGGCCATCGCCGGCGACGGTGCCCGCGGGCCGCCGTTGTCGATATGGGTCGTCACGCCCAGGCTGGAGTAGTAGGCAAGCAGATCGCGGACGGTCCGCTTCTGATCCTCGAACGTCATCGTCGCTCTGAGCGCGTTGAGCGCGGCAATCGATTCGGGGCCCGCCAGCGCGCCGTTATCGCCGGCTGCGACCTGGTGCGCGGTGAGCCACATGCGGCCTCGCGCGTTCGTCGCGCCCTGGCCGGCAATGGTCAGCAGTACCGGATGGTCTGGCGCAGCCGCGTCGAGCTCGGCGCTGGTGGGCATGCGCTTCTCGGCGAGATGGGCCGGGCTCCATCCGCCGAGCGACGTGACCCACGATCCCTTCTCGACGGTCGCGGCGCGGGCGCGAATCATTTGCTGCAGCTCAGCGATCGACCCCGCGGAGTCGAGCCGCACGTCGTGCCCGGGGCGAGCGGTGAAATACGACACGTGATCGTGCGTGTCGATCATGCCGGGGATGACCAGCCGGCCACGGAGATTGATCACACGCGCGCAGGAGCTGTGGGGAGGAATGCCGCCGCTGATCGAGACCGCGGCGATCCGATCGTCGCGAATGACGACGGACGAGGCGGTGGTCGTCCGCGCGTCCATCGTCGCGATTTTTCCGCCGTAGAGCACGAGCTCCCGGCACGTGTCGGGTGTCTGGGCGGGCGCCTGCGCGCCCGCGAACGCAACGAACGTCCCGACGAGTAGAAAAGCGATCCTCATCAGTCGTAGTGTCCGGCTTTAGCCGGACCCGGCTGGGTCCGCCTGAAGGCGGACACTACGATTCTGGGTGATCGGCATCAGAAATCGAACTGGACGCCGATCTTGGCGAACCGCGCGAGCAGGATCGACGTCGGCCGCTGCCAGGTGGCGAACGCGTTGTTGACCGTCAGCACCGTGTTCACGTTGAACAGGTTGTAGAGGTCGAGGTTCAGCGACGTCTTCGTGCGCCCGAACCGCAGGATCTTTCCGACCCGCAGATCGACCTGGTTCAACCGCTCGCCGTAGAGCGTCCCGGGCTCGACGATCGGTACCGGCACGTTCGCCGCGCCGCCCGAGAGCGGACGTCCGAGCGACGGCGCGATCACGGCGTTCGTGGCCACATAGGTGGCGAGGATTTCAGGTCCCGGCACGCTTCGGAACGTACCGCTGATCAACACGTCGAGACGAGGGACGGTGTAGCTGCCGGAAAACTTCACGTTCGTCAGGAACGCGGTGTCCTGACGGCAGAACTGGTCCGGCACGGTTCGGATTTCGGGGAGCTGGTCGGCCACCGCGCAGTTGTCGGTCAGCGTGCTCCCGGTGCTGAGCCCGCCTCGCAGTTGCACCCCGGATTCCAGCCGAGTGTTGAGGTTCACGTCCACGCCGTGCCAGCGCTCGATCTGCTCGCCGTAGTTCTCGGCAAGCGTCACGAAATTGTCCGCGGCCCGGCCGAAGCTGGCAGGCTTCAGATCGTAGTTACCGGACACGGTGTAGCCGCCGCCGCCGGGCAGCCGCGGATCTGCCGGCGCCGTAATGTTGAACCGGTCGTAGTCGGACGGGCCGACTGAACGGTTGTCGGTGACGACAAAGTTCTGATAGGCGCGGCGGAAATACGCGACGTCGATCGCCGTGCGCGGCATCAGCTCGTGCTGCACGCCTGCCGAGAACTCCCAGTTAGCCGTGCGTTTGCCCCAGCCGCGAAGCAGGTCGGGATCGTAGACCGAACCGGGCCGCAGTGTGCCGAACGCCGCGTTGGCCATCGCGCCGCATTCGCCGTTTGCAATCGGACTGAGCAGATCGCAGTCAGGCCTGAAATTGCGGTTGGCGTCGTTCCACGAACGCGTGGTGTTGGTGACGAGCGTATTCAGTGGGCTTGGATCGAAAGCGAGCGGGGAGCCGGCAGCCTCGTTCTGCAGGTACTTGTTCATGCTGACCTTGATCGCCGTCTTTCCATTGCCGGTCGGATCGTAGCTGGCGCCGAGCCGGGGGCTGATGTCGTGCCATGCCACGTTCTTCTGCGCGGGGAAGGTGAGGTTCCGCGTCGGCGCGAGCGTCGCCGGGCCGGCGTGCTGCTCGGGGAAGCTGGTCGCGAAATAGTCATAGCGGATTCCATAGCTGGCCGTCAGATGGCGGGTCGTCCACTTGTCCTGGGCGTAGAACGCCAGGTTGTGATCGACGTTGACCTGCCCGAACAGCGGCAACGCGCGCTGCGTGAGCTGGTTCGGGATGCCGTTGTTGAAGCGGTAGGTCAGCGACTGGCCGCCGTCGTTGGTGTCGCGCCCTTCGTATCCGTGGCTGTGCGTGAATCCGGCCTTGTAGGCGTGCGCGCCGGTGATGTAGGCGGCGGAAAACCGCAGGTGAATGGCGTGGTTCGGTCCGTTGCGGAAGTTGTCGGCCGCCCGGTACCGAAGCCCGCTCGATTGTTCGTTGACGGTGATCATCTCAGGGCTCGAATCGAGCGCCCGCAGACGAATGCTGCGGCCGTAATGATTGGCGCCGCCGGCCTCGAGCAGAAGCCGGCTCGTCACCGGAGACGTCCAGTCGAGCAGCTGCCGGCGCTGGATCGGGAACTTCTCCCGGATGTCGGCTTCAGGCGCCACGGTGGCGGACACGACGCCCACGCACGTGCACCCCGTCTGATCGGCCACGAGAATGCCGAGTTTGTGGCGCGGGCTGACCTGCCACGTCAGGCGCGCGTCGCCTCCCTGGTAATGCGTGTCCTTGACCGCCGGCCGGTCCAGATCGGGCTCGTAGGTCCACACATTGGGATTGTTCGCGTTCTTGTTGAAGAACATGTCCGCCACGTCGAGCTGCGACCCTGAATAGAGTCCCGAGACGTAGAACCAGACTTTGTCGCGGCGCAGCGGGCCGCCAAACCCGGGATTGACGTCCCACAGCCTCCGGACGGCGTCCGGCGTGCGCAGGCCCTGCGCCTTCAAGTCATCGGAGAGGTTGTTCGCCTGCATCCCGCTCGTGGCGATGCTGGAGAAGAAGGTCCCGTTGAAGGTGTTGCCCCCTTCCCGCGGGATGATGTTGATGCGGACGCCGCCGGTCGGCACTTCGGCGGTGTTCGCCGAATAATCCAGCGTCACCTCCTGCAGGCTCGCCATGCTGTAGATGAGTCGAGTGGTGAAGCCCTGCGACGCCATCGCGTTCATGGTGATTCCGGCCATTGACGTCCAACCATCGTTGCTGCGGCTGCCGTGCGACGACATGCCGGTCGTGGCATTGATGACGGCGCCGCCAACGTCCTGGGGCACGTTGGTCGTGATGCCGGGATTGAGCGCGCCGAGTGCCCAGATGTTCCGGCCGGCCGGAATGTTCTCGATCGTCTCGCGATCCACGATGCCCTGCCGGGCCGTGTTCTGGACGTCCACAATCGGCGACTCGCCTGTGACCGTGATGGTTTCCTCGAGCGCGCCGACTCGAAGGTCGGCGTTCACAGTCGCGGTGAAGTTGCCCGTCAGCTCGACGCCTTCACGCCGGAACGCGTTGAACCCCGCGAGCGTGAACGTCACGATGTAGGCGCCAGGCGGCAGATTGACGATTTGGTACTGCCCCGTGCCGTCGGTCACCACAGACCGGACTTTTTCGATGAGCGCCGGGCTGGCGGCTTCCACGGTCACGCCCGGAAGAACGGCGCCAGATGTGTCGGTGACGAGGCCGGCAATCGCGCCCTGTGCGGAAGCGATCGCGGGAATGAACAGCGTCGAGGCGAGCAGCGTGACCAGCGTCGCAAGTCTGCGCATAGGTCTCCCTTAGATTTCGTTCGGATCGTTCGAGTCGTTCGATTCAGCGGCGGCGATACGCGGCGTATCGCTTGTCGCTTTCGGTCAGCCAGGTGCCCCACGGGCGCGGATCGGTCGAGTCCCAGTAGAGCGGATCTCCCGGGAGGCGTTCGTTCAGCAGACCCTTCTCGTCCATGAAGACCTTGGTCGAAGGGCCGTTGGTGTCGGTGCACGTGTTGTACAGCGGTCGAAGCTCGATGCGGGTCTCCTTGCTGCGCTGGAATCGGAGCCTCGCATTCACCGGCCGTACCAGGACCTTCGGATCGTAGAGCGTGATCTCGCCTTCGATCGTGTCGCCCGCACGCCGATACGTTTCGACGGTCTCGAGATCATCAGTGTATTCAGAAACTCCGCCCCTCCATCCGCGAATCTGGTTGGTATGGACGATGAGCGTGTCGCGGTCCCAGAAGCCAACCGATTCCCCGTGCCACTTGGCGAACTGAAACTGTTCCGGGGAGTGCGGGCTGCCGTCGGTGTAAATCCAGCGGGTGGTGTTGTTGCCGTTGCCGGCACCGAGCGTGACGACGCGATCGGGTGTTACCAGGAATTCCTCGGCGCCGACCGCGGCAAAGAATCCGGACGGAAGGCAGAACGCCCCGGCGCTCCAGATCCGCCCCTCGGTCGAGCCTTTCAATTCCTGGACGTAATATTCCTGGTACTCCGGCGTGAGCAGCTTGACGATGTCGCTCGCGGGCGCCTGTCCACCGAAGCCGGCGCCGCCTTCCCAGCGGCCACTCCAGTCGGGAATCGTGTCCTTCGTATGCCTGGTGCCGCCGCTGGCGGCCTTCAATCGCGCCTGGTAGTGCTCCCAGGCGGTCTTGTAGGGATGCGGGCTGGTCAGGTTGACGGCACCGGCTTTCCCGGTGCCCTCGGATCCGTACTTCCGGGCGTCGGCCACTTGCCCGCTGTTCTCGTAGGGAACAATGTCCAGCGCCATCCCGCGGAGCTGCCCCGGGGTGTTGTTCCGGTAATACGCGGGATCGGTCCAGAGTGCCCGGTCCTTGTGGAAGTCCGTAGTGGTGAAGATGTCGGTCTTCTGCTGCGCGGCAGGCGCCGACAGCAGCACTCCGACCAGGACTGCCGCCGCCGATGCCGTCCTACTCATAGACCTTCCCGTCCGCCGCGGTGATCGTCACGTAGCTTCCGCCCGGACGTCCATCTTTGAGCGGATGGAGGTTCACGGTGACGCGGTCGCCCGGCTTGAAGGTCGTCCGGCCGATGCCGCGAGTCACCATATTGGTGAGGTTCGACATCTCGACCCAGTAATTCACCGTCTCGCCGTTGTCCTGTTTGACGTCGATGTAGAGGAACCCGTGTGGATTGCGGTAGACGAATTCGGTCACCGTGCCCGACACGGTCATCCGCGTGGCATGGTCGAACATCGCGTGGGAATGATGCGACCAGGCGGTCGAGCTAAGGCCCAGCGCCAGCGCCGCCGCCAGGAGAACGTTCCGCGTCACATGCTGCATCGGCTGATCCTCCCGCTATGTCGCGCTTATCGCTCACCCGTGGCATTTTGTCAACCACGCGTATCGCGGGAGCAGGGGGGCGCGGTCCGGCCTCGCGGCGCCGGCACGCCACTGCGGCGGTTAACGCAAGCGGCGGTACGAGTGTAGACGTATAATCCGCCGCGTGTCGATCGAACCGTGCAGGTTGGCATAGGAGGTACCGTATGAAAAGTAGCCTTCTCGTGGCGTGTGCTTTCGGGGTTGGTGTTTTGACTGTTTGCGACCCTGCGCTGGCCCATCACGGAAATGCGGCGTACGAGGACCACTGGACTGAATTCAAGCAAGTGAAGGTGACGAAATTCGCGTGGGCCAATCCTCACACCCTTGTTTTTTTCGAGGTTAAGGATCCCCAAGGCAAGGTCGTGGAGTGGGTTGCCGAAACGGCCGCCCCCCAGGCGTTGAGGCTCATTGGGTGGGACAACACTGCGATCGCGCCCGGCGATGTCATTGACATCTTCGTGTACGCCACCAAGACCGGCAACCCTGCCGGCCGCCTCAATAGGATCTTCCTCGCCAACGGCACCGTCTTGCATGACACGCAACTTGGCGGAGAGACGGGAGGCGGATACCGCCCCCAATGAGGACCCCAGGATGAGCAAGGAGGGGAATCGTCCCTGAGTCAAGGAGGCGACGAAATGCGGAAGTCGATTGCCCGATCAACCGTTGCGTTGTTGGCTGCGCTGGCGCTTTCTCAGATTGCGATGGCTCAAGGTCGAGGTGGACGGCCGTTGCCCCCCGGCTTCGTCGCCGAGGGAGTTCCGAAGATGCCGAATCCGCCCGGTCCTGCTCCGACGCGGGACCTGTCGGGCGCCTGGGTGGGACCGCAGAATTTCGTCGTCGGACCCATACCCGCCCTGACGCCTGCGGGGGAGGCGCGGTTCAAGTTGAATCATCGCTATCTGGGTTTTGACGTCGGCAAAAACGACCCAATCCCGGCGTCAAACGATCCATTCATTACCTGTGATCCATTGGGATTTCCGCGCAACCTCATGGCCCATGCGATCAGCCAGCGGGGAGGCGTCTTGTTCGGGTCGGCTCCGAACCGCATCATCATCGCGTATGAACAGCAGCGGGTGTGGCGTGAAATCTGGATGGACGGACGAGCGCTTCCCAAGCAGGTGGACGTGAAGGGGGCGCCGGAGTCCAGGTATTACGGACACTCGGTAGGCCGCTGGGATGGGGACCACACGTTGGTGATCGATACCACGGGCGTGGATGACAGAGCCTGGCTCTATGAAGAGGGCTATCCCCGCAGCTCGTCCGCGCTCATCCAGGAGCGCTACACGCGCGTGGACCAGTACAACATACAGTTCACGGTCACCGTGGACGATCCGAAGTTCTATACCAAGCCCTTTCAATTCATGAAAGCAAACCTCTATTGGATGAAGGATCAGATGTTTGCCGAGACCTTCTGCATCCCGTCCGAGGGCATCCAGTACCGAGACAGCATAACCGCGCCGTCTGGCATTAAAGTCCTCCAGTAAAGACACGCTCCAGGCGCCTGCGAATTGTTCGCTTGGCCCCGCGGAACGCGGGGCCAAGCGAGAAAGTAGAGCGGACGCTAACCTCTTACGATGTCTCCCGGCCTGAGTGGCGCATCCTGCGCCACTAGCGAGAGCCCCATCAGCATCAGCGCCTCACTGCTCCCCGCGCCCGCCGCGCCCGCCGCGCCCGCCGCCGCCACCCCCGTAAAGCTGCAGTTTCTCAGAGAAGGCGGGCTCCTCGTTATGCGTACAGATGTATTCGTCCCAGTCGTCGTCGGGATCCTGCGCCAGCGACCACCTGCGAGATCCGTGAACGTACGGCTTTGCCAGCACCACCGGGTCCTCAATCATGAGATCGTACACGATGAAGTTCTTCGAGGGCCGGGTGAAGCGCTCGACGACGTGCACCTTCTCACTCGGATGCCATCCACCGGGATTCGTCACCCTCCGATCAATGGCAATCGTATCGACGACCAGCGTATCTCCCTCCCAACGGCCGACCGACTCGCCAACGAACGACGGGTCAGGATCCTGGGAATGCGGGCGCCCGTCGGTGGGTACATAGCGAATCGTTGTCGGCCATTCAGTCAGAATCCAGACACTTCCCGGCAGTTGTATCAACTGCATGGGGCCGTGTTGACTGGTTTGCATGGTTATCGATTGCGGAGTGCCGCCGACAGGACACTCTCCATAAAGTTCCTGCGGGAACCTGTATTTTGCCGTCCCCTCAGGCGTGAGGACCGCCGACGCCTCGGGCGGGCGCGGCACCGCGGGATCGAATTCCAAATAGATACTGTCGTCGATCTGGTAACCACCCTGAAGCATTCTTCCAGCCTGGTTCGGATAGTACCG
>Ga0075428_100008066_pt1 | contig 11695 bp, 10 predicted proteins | sample RhiMetdeltSRZDD2_FD_75291 | JGI IMG/M metagenome (GOLD analysis project Ga0075428, IMG submission 75291) | Populus rhizosphere microbial communities from Tennessee, USA - Rhizosphere MetaG P. deltoides SRZDD2 | ecosystem: Host-associated > Plants > Roots > Rhizosphere > Soil | place: USA...
TACCCGCCCCACCTGCCTTACCCGCCTTACCTGCCCGTGCAGCAATCCACTCCCGTGCGAGCGCCACCGACGTCGTCGCCGCACGCTCCGGCATGATGAACTCCGTTGGCGCGCGCGTTTCGCCGAAGCGATCGTCGTACACGTCGAAGCCCCGGTCGAGGCCGAAGCGCCGTGCGACCGGAAAGGCACCGACGAAGGCGGCAGTGCGGAGCCCTCGCTCCCGCATCACCTCGGCCAGGGTGCGCGACCCTTTGCCCAGCGCGAACGCGCCGTTGCCGCGGACCCCGTGCTGGGGCGGCAGCAGGCCGGTGAGGATCGTGGCGTGGGCAGGGAGCGTCAAGGGGGCCGGCGTGAACGCTCTCTCGAAGAGCACCCCCTTGCGCGCGAGCTCGTCCAGGCGCGGGGTGCGCGCCGCCCTGTCACCATACGCGCCCACGCGGTCGGCCCGCAGCGTGTCGATGGTCACAAGCAGGACTGACGGCGTTGGCTTAGGATGGGTAGAGCGAACGCACGCGGCGAGGACCGCGGCGAGAATCAGCAGCCGCCGCACGCTGGCATGCTACCACCCACCTACGTGGCCCCCGGGCGGCGGTACGATCTATGAGAGGAGGCCGATGAGGCAGCTCGAGTCCTACGATCTACGCCCCGATCCTGAAGACGAAGAGGAAGTCGAATCGATACCGTCGCCGTACGAGCCGCGCGAGGAGCGTAGCTTCGGGCTGGTCCTGCTGATGGGGGTGCTGGTCCTCGTCGCTGGAACCGGCGGCTACCTTTTCTATCGCGCGCGGCAGGCACCCGCTCCCGTGCCAGTGACGACCATGCCGGTGCAGCGCGCGACACCCGCGCCCGTTCCCGAGCCGGAAGCGGTCGGCCTGCCTGCGCTTGGCCAGAGCGACGCCTTCGTGCGCGATCTCGCGAAAGGGCTATCGACGCACCCGCAACTCGGGCTCTGGCTCGCACAGGAGAGCCTCGTGCGTTCGTTTGTCAACGTCGTCGAGACCGTCATGAAAGGGGAGAGCCCGCGCGCGAGCCTGGGCTTCCTGGCCCCGAAGGGTCCGTTCGTGGTCGCGCAGCGGAAGGGACGCGACGTGATCGACGCGAAGAGCTTCGCCCGCTACGACTCCTTCGCGGAAGGCGTGGCCTCTCTCGACGCCACCGCCGGCGCCGCGGCTCTGAAGCGCGGGCTGCCCCTTCTCGAAGCCGCCTACCGAGAGCTCGGCTATCCGCAGGGCGGCTTCGAAAAGGCGCTGCGCGAGGGGATCGCCCACCTCCTCGAGGTCCCCGTGGTCCAGGGGGAGGTGAGGGTCAAGCCGGTTCGTCGCGGTAACGTGCTCGTCTACGAGTACACCGACTCCAAGCTCGAAGGGCTATCGGCCGCTCAGAAGCACCTGCTGCGCATGGGGCCCGCCAACGTCGAACGCATCCAGGGGACGCTCCGGGCGTTCGACACCGCGCTCGGATCCTGACGGCCCGATCGATCGCCTACTCCCCCCGAGCCCGCTTGAGGAGCTCGGGCGCCGAATCGCCGAAATACTTCACGACCAGGCGGCCCCAGGTCTGCGTTCGCCGCAGGTTCGACAGGTAGTCGTCGAGGGAGCGCTTGAGCTCGGGAGCGTCCTTGCGCACGCCGTAGGCGAGACGGCCCGGTGCGCCGACGAACACACCGATCTGGATGTTCGGATCGCTGTGGCGATACAGGAGCGCGTCTTCGATGCCGCTGAGCGTCGCGGTGATGCGGCCTGCCCGCAGCGCGTCCGGCGCGCCGCCCGAGGGGATCCCCTCGTCGAAGCGCACGCCGGCGGCGGTGAGCGCCTCGGCCATGCTCGAGCCCTTGACGGTGCCCACCTTCTCCGTTTTCAAGGCCTCGAGCGCGGTGATCGGCGGTGCCGGTTTGCGATTGACCACCACGTTCCGCGTCGGCATCACCTCCACGGTGAAGTCGATCCGAGCGCTGCGAGCTGGCGTGACCGTCACGCCACCGGCGGCCACGTCGCCGCGGCCGTCGAGGAGCCCCGGCACCAGCTCGTTCCAGCCCGACACCTGCACTGTCTCGAGGGACAGCTTGTGGAGCCGTGCGAAGCCCTCGAGGATCTCCCGGTCCAGCCCGGGCTCGCCTCCCGGCTTGAGGGCGTAGAAGGCGGGTGAACCGTCGACGACCAGCGCGCGGAGCTTGCCGGCGGAGCGGATCTCGGCGAGGTCCGCAGCCGCCGAAGTCCCGGCAAGCAGCGCAACGGCGAACGCGAGGCGCGGGAAGGATCGTGGCACCACGCCCTCCTTTCCATCGATCGGGGGATTCTGCCACGGCGGAAGCGCTTTTCGCAGGTGGGCGGCTGGTCAGCCCACGAACCACATCGCGCTCGGGACCATCGCCGATTCGGTTACGATGCCGGGCCGTGGGCTCGCTCGCCGAGTTCGCGCAGGGCCAGATCCGGGCGCTCCAGCGCACGCCGGGAGCGCCGATGCCGCGCCCAGCGCAGTGCCAGCTCGTCACGAAGCTGGCGGCCTATGGCGTGGCGGCCCAGGCGGGCGTGGCCCACAAGGACTTCCTGGCGCTCGTCGACGGGCTGCCAGCCGCGCGCGCGTCATCCCGGCTCTACCTGACGAAGGCGGAGCAGCGCTCCTACACCTTCTACTCGCGGCCGCGCCATGAGCGGATCGAGCTGGCCTGCACGGGGATCGAGATCGGCGTGCTCCTGGAGCTGACGACCAGCGCGATCAGCGCCACCTACAAGCCGCAGAACAACGACCCGACGGCCCAGGAGATCCTCTGGGCGGGCCGGGACTGGGAGGTTCTCGAGCGACTGACCGCCGCGACGCTGGCGGGTGGCAAGGAACGATCCTCGCCCGCACTGCTCTTTCACGGAGCCGCGCTGTTCGAGACGGGACGCTTGCAGCCCGGGATCGCCGAGATCCGTGAATACATGAGCCAGCACGCCGACAAATGGACGATGAACTTCGCCGGCATCGGCTTCTACTACCTGGCCCTCGAATCCAGGCGCACTCCCCCCGGCGGGGATGCGGCGGCCCTGTTCCAGCAAGCCTGGGAGTACAACGACTCCGAGCGAATGGCCGCGCTGATCGAGAAGGCCATCGGCGCGCGGCCCAGGAAGCCTCCCTCGGCCTGGCTGCAGCGCCGCTTCCCGGTCGAATACACGTACCGGACCTTCGACGTGCCCAGCCCGTGCCACGTGTCGTTGCGAGGGTCACTGGAAGCGATGACGAACGACCAGCTCCTGGCGGTCTGCCTGCTCGCGACCTATCGCAGCAACGGGCCCTACGCCGACTTCCTGCTGCGCTGGAGGAACTACGCCACCCACTTCCACGGATACTTCGCCGGCCTCCACGTGTTGACGACGTCCACGGAGCGCTACCCGGGGCGCGAGTACCACTATGAGCGCGAGGCCGAGGTCCGCGCCCTCGGCATTCCGTTTCACCTGCTCCACGAGAGCGATGAAGCCGTCATCGGCACGGTCCTGCCTCCGGGCAGCCCCTCGATCTTCCTGCTCGACCGAACGGGCACGGTGGTTTATCAGGGGGAGCTCGACTCGGTGGAGGTATGGGACGTGCTGGCGAGCGTCAGCGCCTAGTCGCGGCCGACGACCAGCGGCCGGTTCTCTCGCCGAGGACTTCGAGGTAGCGGGTTCCATAACCCGCGTAACGGAAGCCCTTGGTGTAGGTATTGCCGGCCTTGCTGACGTCGACGACGGTGCCCTCGGCCACGCTCAGCGGCTCGATCGCCGTGTCCTCGTTCCACTCGTTCCAGGACGTGATGAGGATCATCGGCAGGCCGGGATCCACGAGCGGCAGCGTGAAACCCTCGAGCCAGCGTGAGAAGAAGGTGCCCTCGCCGGCGCCGGCGCGCCACTCGCGCGGAATCGGGTGATGGTCGAGCTCGAGGCGGGTCCCGCGGTCGTTGTAGCCGGGCATGGCCATGGGTATCACGGGCTTGCCGCCGGCGGCCGCACTGTAGCGCCCGTAGAGCGCACGGGCGTCACCCAGGAACGCGCTCGATGCCCCGTAGCCGAAGTGGCTGCGCTCGGTCGAGTCGTAGAGGTTGTAGGCCGTGATCGCGTCGAAGAGCGCGATGCGCCCCGCCTGCGGCTCGTCGGTGTTCCCCGAGCCGTCCTCCTTCGCGACCATCCAGAAGATCTCGTCGCCGATGACGAACGGGTCGAAGCCCAGCTTTGCGAGCCGCTCGCGCGCGCGCAGCATGGCCTCCGCGAAGCGGCCGACGGCAGTCCGGGTCACATAGAGCACGATCACGGGGCGGCCGCCGATCCGCAGATGGGAAGGATGCGCGAAGAAGCGACTGGCGATCTCTTCCATGTCGAACACGAAGCGATCGATGCTGGGGTCGTCGAAGACGGTGAAGCCTGTGGCAGCGTCGTATCCGAGGTCCAGCAGCTCGTAGAAGATGCAGAACCGGATGCTTTCGATGTTCTGCGCCGCCAGGAAGGCCTCGATCCGCACGTTCTGCTGCGTAACGCTGGGCCAGTAGTCGAGCGTGAAGAAATCCACGCCGAAGCTCGACGCCCACGCGATGTGCTGCTCGGCCGTAGCCGGCGCGGCGGACGAGTACTCACCCAGCAGCGGCTGCTGGGCCGGACGCAGCTTCGCCCTCAGGTAGCGCCCGCCCTGGAAGTGGTCGGGGAACCAGAGGTAGTAGTGTGCTCCGACGAGCAGCCTGGGTGGTGCCGACCGAGCGGAAGCGAGGAGCGGCGCCGCGCCGAGGCACACGGCCTGCGCGCCGGCTCGCTTCAGGAATCCGCGACGAGTGGTCCGCGTCACTCGCGCGCGCTCTTGCAACCCGTTTGCACAATCAACATCGCACCGCGGCAATAACCGGCAGTTCGGCCATGCTTAGCGAGCACGCGGTCATGAGGCGGCAACGCGCGTGCCACGGGCGCGACGGCTGCGTGCGTTATGATCGCGACGCAGTGCCGGCCGAGGTCCTGATCCTCGACGCGGGGCGGCCCTGCCGCCTGTGCGGCCCGTCACACTCGCCGGAACGGAGATCGTGCTCGGCACGCTCGTCGCTGCGTTGATGAACCTCCACCTGTCGAACGAGCCCGACGGCGTCCGGCTTCGCACGCAGACCCGCGTCGACGCGACGAGCCCGGACGCGGCGTCCCGCTTCGCGCTCTACTGGCGGGCGATCTACCCTGGCAGCGCCCTGATTAGACGCATGTGGCTCGCCGCGATCCGGCGGCGGGCAGAGGGGAGCCGATGATCGGAGTGGTGATGCTCGCGCTGCTCGCCGGCCCGGCCGACGCCGTCTACGACCTCGTTCTCGCCGGAGGCAGCGTCGTGGACGGGAGCGGGGACCCCGCGAGAACGGCGGACGTCGCCATCGCGGGCGACCGCATCGCCGCAGTCGGCGACCTGGCCTCGGCCGGCGCGCGCCGCCGCATCGATGCGCGCGGGCTGGTCGTCGCGCCCGGGTTCATCGACATGCTGGGCCAGTCCGAGTACAACGTCCTCGTCGACCCACGCGCCGCAAGCAAGATCACCCAGGGCATCACCACCGAGATCACCGGCGAGGGCACCGCGATCGCGCCGCTCAACGCGCGGATGATCGAGGACGGACGCGCCGTGTACGAGCATTACGGCGTCACGCCCGACTGGACGACGCTGGCCGGATATTGGAAGGCGTTCGAGCGCGCTCGACCCGCGATCAACCTCGGGACATTCGTGGGGGCGGGCGGAGTGCGCAAGCACGTCATGGGCAGCGACAACCGGTCTCCATCGGCCGCCGAGCTCGAGGAGATGAAGCAGCTCGTGGCGCAGGCCATGGAGGAGGGCGCGTTCGGCCTGTCGACCTCGCTCATCTACGTGCCGGGCCGCTTTGCGAAGACCTCCGAGATCATCGCGCTGGCCAGGGTCGCCAAGGGCTATGGCGGGACGTACATCACCCACCAGCGGGACGAGGGCGACGTGATCTTCAAGAGCCTCGACGAGGTGTTTCGGATCGCCCGCGAGGCCCAGATCCCCACCGAGATCTACCATCTGAAAACGGCAGGGCGGGCCAACTGGGGCCGGATGCCGGCCGTGCTGCGGCGCATCGAGCAGGCCCGCGCCGACGGCCTCGACATCCGCGCCGACGTCTATCCGTGGACGGCGAGCGCGAACGCCCTCGAGGCGGCGCTGCCGGCCTGGGTGAGGGAAGGGGGGCGGGCGAAGCTCGTGGAGCGGCTCAAGGACCCGAGCCTGCGCGAGCGTGTGAAGAAGGATCTGCTCAAGGAGAACCGGCGCTGGGACGTGACCAGCGCCCGGGCGATCGTGATCACATCCGTCATCAACCCCGCGCTCAAGAGCTACGAGGGCAAGACCCTCGTCCAGATCGGCCGCGAGGAGAAGAAGACCCCTCGCGACGCCGCGATCGACCTGCTCATCGCCGATGAGGCCAACACCGGGCGCATCACCTTCAGCATGGGCGAGGACGACGTGCGCGCGGCGCTCAAGCACCCGCTCGTGGCGATGTGCACCGACTCGGGAGCGGCGGCGGAGGACGGCATTTTCTCCAAGGAGGGCTCGCACCCGCGGGCCTGGGCCTCGACGGCCCGCATCCTCGGCCGGTACGTGCGGGACGAGAAGCTGCTGCCGCTCGAGGAGGCGATCCGCAAGATGACGTCGCTGCCGGCATCGCGCATGCGGCTCACGGATCGCGGCGTCGTCCGCGCGGGAGCCTACGCCGACCTCGTCGCCTTCGACCCGGCGCGGGTCAATGAGCGCTCGGCGTTCACGGATCCGAGGCACTACAGCGAGGGCTTCGCCTACGTTGCGGTGAACGGGCAGCTCGTCGTGGACGGCGGGCGCCTGACCGGCGCTCGGCCCGGCCGGCCGCTCTGCGGCCCGGGCTGGCGCCCGGCCGGCCGATAGCACGCGAGGTCAATCCGTTGCACAGAACGGGCATCGAAAATGCTGCTGGATCCGCGGCGAGAGGATAGACTCGAAACATGGGGTGGAGTTCGACTTCCACGCGGAGCGCGCGCGTCGACGATGCTCGCAACACGAACGAGCGCCTGGAGCGGATGGCGCGCGAGGTGCGCACCGGCCTTCTGACGCAACCACTGCCGACGCTGCCGTGCAAGTACTTCTACGACGAGCGCGGCTCGGAGCTCTTCGACGAGATCACACGCCTTCCGGAGTACTACCCGACCCGGACCGAGGAGGCGATCCTCGCGTCGATTGCGGACGAGGTGGTGGACCGTGTGCGTCCGCGCGAGCTGGCGGAGCTGGGGTCCGGGGTCGGTCGCAAGGTGCGCATCCTCCTGGACGCCATGCGCCGCCGCGGCCTGCTCGAGAGATGCGTGCTCTTCGACATCAGCCACGAGGTCCTCACCGAGTCGGTCGAAGCCCTCGCCGCCGACTACCCCGGCATGGACGTGCGCGGCGTCGTGGGGGACTTTCTCCAGGACCTCGAGGCTCTTGGCCCGGGAGGCGGACGGCTCGGCCTGTTCCTGGCGGGGACCATCGGCAACCTGCACCCTGATGAGGTGCCCGGCTTTCTGCGTGGGGTCGCCCAACAGCTCGAGCCTGGCGACGGCTTCCTGGTGGGAGTGGACCTCGTCAAGGACCCGGCCCGCCTCAATGCCGCCTACAACGACGCGGCTGGCGTGACCGCGGAGTTCAACCGCAACATCCTGCGCGTGATCAACAGGACCTTCGGGGCGGACTTCGATCCCGAGGCCTTCGAGCACGTGGCGTTCTACGATCCGGACAACGCCTGGATCGAGATGCGGCTTCGAGCGCGGCGCAGGATGCGAGTCCGCGTGCCCTACGCAGGGGTGGCGTTGCGGCTCGAGACCGGGGACGAGATCCGCACGGAGCTTTCGTGCAAGTACACGCGCCAATCGTTCTCCTCGCGGCTGGCCAACACGGGTCTCGTCCTCGAATGCTGGTTCACCGATCCTCAAGACCTCTTCGCATCCGCCCTCCTCCGCAAGAGTGGTGCGCCGGAGGCGGCGTGAATCAGGACGTGATGGCGGCGTTCGGCACGGGGCTCGAGGCGGCGTGGGAACGGAGCGACCGGATCTTCAGCCTGCTCGCGCCCGAAGCGATCTGCTCGAGGCCCATCCCCTTGCGCCAGCCCTTCCTTTTCTACGTTGGCCACCTGCCCGCGTTCGCCTGGAACCAGTTGGCCCGCGGAGCCGCGGGGCGAGCCTCGTTCAATGCTCGCTTCGACGAGCTCTTCGAGCGCGGCATCGATCCGCCCGACGACGCCGAGCCCGGGGTGGACGACCCGCTGGCGTGGCCTCCCCTCGAGGAGGTGCTGGCGTACCGCGATCGCATCAGGGCGGAGCTGCCGTGTTTGTTGGAGCTTCCGCTCGTGCGCGAGGTGCTGCCCATGGTGCTCGAGCACGAATTGATGCACCACGAGACGCTTCTCTACATGGTCCATGAGCTGTCGCCGTCGCTGAAGCGGCAACCGGCCGATCTGCGCGCGCCCGCGGCGGGCACGTCGCCGAAAGGACGCGTGGTCCAGGTGCCGGCCGGGTGCGCGCGTCTCGGTGCACGACGGGACGGTCGATTCCGCTGGGACAACGAGTTCGGCGAGCATGCGGTGAATGTGCCGGCCTTCGACATGGACACGCTGCCTGTCACGAATCGGGACTTCCTCGCGTTCGTCGACGCGGGCGGCTATCGCGACCCGCGCTTGTGGAGCGAGGACGGCTGGGCCTGGCGCGAGCGACACGGCCTCCACGCGCCGCCGTTCTGGAGTCGCGACGCAGCGGGCGTTCGCGTCCGCGCGCTGTTCGAAGAAGTGGATTTCGGCGAGGCGGCGGACGGGCCGGCGTACGTCACGCACTGCGAAGCCTCTGCCTTCGCGCGCTGGGCCGGCGCGCGGCTCCCGACCGAGCCCGAGTTCCACCGGGCCGCCTTCGTCACGCCCGACGGCGAGCACAACGAGCATCCGTGGGGAGATGCGCCCCCTGGCGCCGAGCGCGGCAACCTCGGCTTTCACTACTGGGGACCGACGCCGGTCGGCTCCTTCCCGAAAGGGCAGAGCGCCTGGGGCATTCACGAGCTTGTGGGCAACGGCTGGGAATGGACGGCGAGCCCCTTCGCTCCCTTCCCAGGCTTCGAGCCGATGCCGCGCTACCCTGGCTACTCTGCCGACTTCTTCGACGGGCGCCACTTCGTGATGTTGGGCGCGTCGTGGGCGACCGACCCGCGGCTGGTGCGTCGCAGCTTTCGCAACTGGTTCCAGCCTCACTATCCCTACGTGTTCGCCAAGTTCCGCTGCGTCAGGGCTGCTAACATCACCGCTTCATGATCGTCCGCTCGTTTCCAGTCGGGCTTCTTCAATGCAACTGCACCGTGATCGGAGACCCGGTCACGAAGGACGCGATCGTCGTCGATCCCGGTGATGATCCCGACAAGGTGCTGGCCGTGCTGCGCGACCACGAGCTGCGTTGTCGCGCGATCCTCAACACCCACACCCACATCGACCATGTCGGCGCGAACCAGGCCCTGAAGGACGCGACCGGCGCGCGCCTGATGCTCCACGAGGCCGACCTGCCGCTCTACGACCACTTGAAGGCGCAGTCCGAATGGATGGGCGGCTTGGTCGCGGCTCCCCTCCGGGCGGAGGTCGACGAGCATCTGCACCAGGGTGATCGCGTGAACGCCGGAGCAATCGTCGCCGAGGTGCTCCACACGCCGGGACACACACCCGGAAGCTTGTGCTTCCATGTGGACGCGGCGCCGCTGCTCCTCTCCGGGGACACGCTGTTCGCGGGCAGCGTTGGCCGCACCGACCTGTGGGGAGGCGACTACGCGCTGGAGATCGCCTCGATCAGGACACGGCTACTAGAGCTCGACGATGCGACGCGCGTCATCCCCGGCCACGGGCCGGAGACCACCATCGGTCAGGAGCGCCGATCCAACCCGTTTCTCCTCGAATAGCCGCGGGAGCTTCGCCATGATCCGCACTTCAGCCGTGCTGCCGCTGCTGCTGCTCGCCACCCCAGCGGCAGCCGTCGACCTCCAGATGGTGACGAAGATCCGGGACGAGGCCTTCCATCGCTCGATGGTCATGGACACGGCTGCGTATCTGACCGATGTGATCGGCCCGCGGTTGACGCTCTCGCCGCAGCTCAAGAAGGCGAACGAATGGACGCGGGACCGCTTGTCGGGGTGGGGGCTCAGCAACGGGCGCCTCGAGGCCTGGGGTCCTTTCGGCTCGGGCTGGAGCCTGGACCGGGTCTCGGTCCACCTCGTCGCGCCCACGATCCAGCCCCTGGTCGCGCTGCCGCGGCCCTGGACACCCGGGACGAACGGTCCGGTCCGGGCCAAAGCGGTGTACGCGAAGCTCGAGAAGGAGGAGGACTTCGAAGCCTGGAAGGGGAAGCTGAAGGGCAGCTTCGTCCTCGTATCAGCACCGATGGAGATCAAGGACGAGGACGTGGTGCCGCTCGCGCGCTACGACGACGATGAGCTCAGTGATCTGGGCAAGTACGAGATCGAGCGCCTGGACGAGAAACGCGAGGAGTGGAAGAAACAGCGCGGCTTCCGCCAGAAATACCTCAAGTTCCTGCGCGAACAGGGGGCGCTCGCGGCGTTGGGACACAGCCAAGCGCCTGGCGTCCTGTTCGTGACCGGCACCTCCGGCTACAAGAAGGACAGCGAGCGCGGTGTGCCCACGCTGATCCTGCTTCCCGAGCAGTACAACCGCCTGGTGCGGCTCGTGGAGCGGAAGTTGGAGGTGGAGCTGGAGATCGACGTGCGCGCCACGTTCCACGAGGGCGACGGGATGGGCTTCAACACCCTCGCTGAGCTGCCGGGCAGCGACAAGGCCGACGAGCTCGTGATGGCGGGTGCACACCTCGACTCCTGGATCGCCGGCACCGGCGCCACCGACAACGCGGCGGGCTGTGCGGTGATCATGGAGGCCGCCCGCATCCTCGGGGCCGTGGGCGCGAAACCGCGCCGGACCATCCGCTTCGCGCTCTGGACGGGCGAGGAGCAGACGCTCGGTGGCTCCAAGGGCTACGTCGAGGCTCACTTCGCGAAGCGAGGGCCGCCCGCGGACCCGCAGGAGAGCGACCTGTCCCTCGAGCAGCAGTCGAAGCCAGGCAAGCTCGAGCTGCTGCCCGGCCACGCGAAGCTCTCGGCCTATTTCAACGTCGACAGCGGCACCGGTCGGATCCGCGGCATCTACGCGATGGAGAACGCCGGCGCCGCCGCCCTCTTCGAGGACTGGCTGCGGCCGCTTCGCGACCTGGGCGCGACCCAGGTCACCATGCGCAAGGAGGGGAGCACGGACACCGAGCCGTTCGACGAGGCCGGTCTGCCGGCGTTTCCCTTCATTCAGGACGACGTCGAGTACGTGAGCCGGACCTGGCATTCGAACCTGGACGTATACGACCGCTTGAAGCGCGAGGACCTGATGCAGGCGTCCGCCGTGGTCGCGGCGTTTCTCTACGAGGCGGCGATGCGGGACGATCCGCTGCCACGCGGCCCCCTGCCGCGCTGACGCCATGGGCGAACGCATCCCGGCGATCAAGCTCCTGCTGCTGCCGAAGGACACGAACGCCTACGGCACCATCTTCGGAGGCGTGATCCTCTCCCACATCGACCTGGCGTCGGCCGTGGAGGCGCGCAAGTCCGGCAACCACCGCTACGTGACGAAAGCGATGCGCGAGGTGGAGTTCCATCAGCCGGTTTTCCTCGGCGACATCGTCAGCTTCTA
>Ga0075428_100008067_pt1 | contig 11694 bp, 10 predicted proteins | sample RhiMetdeltSRZDD2_FD_75291 | JGI IMG/M metagenome (GOLD analysis project Ga0075428, IMG submission 75291) | Populus rhizosphere microbial communities from Tennessee, USA - Rhizosphere MetaG P. deltoides SRZDD2 | ecosystem: Host-associated > Plants > Roots > Rhizosphere > Soil | place: USA...
TCCCGGCACACGGCGGCCCGGGTCGAGGCCGCCCACCCGGAGCTCGCCGCGCGCATCCGCCCGGTGCCGCTCTGCATCGACCCGGAGCGGGTCGAGCTGTGGGAGCGCGCGCCGCGCGGGCCCGCTCCCGCGCGCGAGGCCGCCGCGCTGATCGTCGGCCGCATGTGGTCCGAGGAGCGCGGCAAGGGTCACGACGCGCTGCTCGAGGCCTGGGGCGAGGTCGGCCGGCGCTGCCCGGGGGCCGAGCTCTGGGTCGTCGGCGAGGGGGACGACGCCGCGCGGCTGCGCGACAAGGCGCACGGGGCCGGCGTCGGCGAGCGGGTGCGCTTCCTCGGCCGCGTGTCGGACGCCGAGCTCGGCGACCTGTACCGGCGCGCCAGCGTCTACGCCATGCCGAGCCGGCAGGAGGGCTTCGGGCTCAGCTACGCGGAGGCGATGTGGCACGGCACGCCGTGCATCGCCTCGTCGCAGGACGCCGCGGGCGAGGTGATCCGCGACGGCGAGTCGGGGCTCCTCGTCCCCTACGCCGACCCGGCCGCGCTCGCGGCCGCGCTGGTGCGGCTGCTCGGCGACCCCGACCTGCGCGCGCGGATGGGCGAGGCCGGCCGCCGGCGCGCGCGCGAGCGCTTCGGCTTCGCGCGCTTCCGCGAGGATCTGCTGGGGGCCCTCGAGCTCGATCCGCGGGCCTAACGCGCCGGGGAGAGCAGGCGCTCGATCAGCACCGCGGCAGCGCCGAGATCGTCGACGACGTAGTCCGGCTGCAGCTCGCCCGAGCCCGCCAGCCGGGCGCCGTGGCCGGTGCGGACCAGCAGGGTCGTGGCGCCGACCGCCCGGCCGAGGTCGACGTCGCTCGCCATGTCGCCGACGACGAAGGCACGGCTCGGCTCGAAGCCGAGCTCGCGGGCGGCGCGGTCGAGGAGCGCCGTGCGCGGCTTCCGGCAGGCGCAGCGATCCTCCGGGTGGTGCGGGCAGTAGTAGATCCCGGCGAGGCGCACCCCCTCCCCCGCGAGCAGCGCCTCGACCCTCGCGTGGATCTCGCCGAGCCGCGCGTGATCGAAGAGGCCGCGTCCGATCCCCGACTGGTTCGTCACGACCACGAGGCCCAGGCCCAGGGCCGCGAGCCGGCGCAGCGCGTCGCCGGCCCCGGCGATCAGCTCCACGCCTTCGGGATCCGAGAGGTAGTGCCTCTCCACGATCACGGTGCCGTCCCGATCGAGGACGACGAAGCGGCGCTCGTTCGCGGGCATGACGATCCGCGCAGCATAGGTTTCGCCCCCGGTCGCTGTCGACGCTGCCCCGCGCGCGGCGCGGAGCGTGATAACCTCTGCGCATGCGAGTGCTCGTGACCGGAGGCGCCGGCTTCATCGGCTCGCACACCGTGGACCGCCTCGTGGAGCGCGGCGACACGGTGCGCGTGCTCGACAGCCTCGAACGGCCGGTCCACCAGTCGGACCGGCCGCCGGCGTGGCTCCACCCCGCGGCCGAGTTCGTGCGCGGCGACGTGACGCGCCGCGAGGACCTCCTGCGCGCGCTCGCCGGGATCGACGCGGTGATCCACCTCGCCGCCTACCAGGACTATCTCCCGGACTTCAGCAAGTTCTTCCGCGTGAACGCCGCGGGCACGGCGCTCCTCTACGAGCTCGTCGTGGAGCACCGGTTGCCGCTGCGCAAGATCGTGGTCGCGTCCTCGCAGGCGGTGTACGGCGAGGGCCGGCATCGCGGCCCGGACGGGCGGATCCTGCACCCCTCGATGCGCCCGGAGGAGCAGCTGCGGCGCGGGGACTTCGAGCTCCACTGCCCGGAGACCGGCGCCCCGACGCAGTGGCTCCCCACGGACGAGACGCTGGTGAACCCGCAGAACCAGTATGCCCTCTCCAAGCACTCGCAGGAGCAGATCGCGATCCAGCTCGGCCGCCGCTACGGGATTCCCTCCGTGGCGATGCGCTACTCGATCGTGCAGGGCCCGCGCCAGTCCTTCACCAATGCCTACTCCGGCGCCTGCCGGGTCTTCTGCCTGGCGCTGCACCTCGGGCGGGTACCGCCGATCTACGAGGACGGACTCCAGGTGCGCGATTTCGTGAACATCCACGACGTCGTCGACGCGAACCTGAAGGTCCTCGACGATCCCCGCGCCGACTACCGCGTCTTCAACGTCGGCGGGGGCCGACCCTACACGGTGCTCGAGTTCGCCGCGATCGTCGCCCGCGTCTTCGGGCGCGAGCTCGAGCTGCGCGCCTCGGGGAGCTACCGCTTCGGCGACACCCGCCACATCGTCTCCGACGTCTCGAGCCTGCGCGGTCTCGGCTGGGAGCCGCAGCGCTCGGCCGAGGACTCGGTCGCCGAGTACCGCGAGTGGCTCGGCGGCTTCGCGGGTGTGGACGACGTGCTCGCCGGCGCCGAGGCGCGGATGCGCGAGCTCGGCGTCGTGCGCGAGGTGCTGCGATGAAGGCCGTGCTGCTCGCCGCCGGCCTCGGCACCCGGATGGGCGAGATCACGCGCACGCGGCCCAAGTGCCTGCTCCCGGTCGCCGGGCGCCCGCTGCTCGGGCGCTGGCTCGAGCAGCTCGCGCGCGCCGGGGTCGCCGAGGCGCTCGTCAACACCCATCACCTCGCGCCCCAGGTCCGCGACTACCTCGCCGGCGCGCGCCCGCCGCTCCCGGTGCGGCTCGCGCACGAGCCCGAGCTGCTCGGCAGCGCCGGCACGCTGGCGGAGAACCGCGCCTTCCTCGCGGGCGAGTCCGCCTTCCTCGTCGTCTACGCCGACAACGCCTCGACCGTCGACCTGCGCGAGCTCGTGCGCGAGCACCGCCCGGAGTCGGCGGCCACGCTCGGCCTCTTCCGCGTGCCCGACCCCGAGCGGCGCGGCATCGTCGAGCTCGACGCCGACGGCGCCGTCACGGCGTTCGTCGAGAAGCCGCCGCGTCCGCGCGGGAACCTCGCCTGGGCGGGGCTCCTGGTCGGCGGCCCGTCGCTCCTCGACGCGATCCCCGCCGAGCGCCCGTGCGACCTCGGCCATCACGTCCTCCCCCGGCTGCTCGGCCGGATGCGCGGCACGCCGATCCGCGGCTATCACGCCGACGTGGGCACCCCGGAGGCCTACGCGGCCACCTGCGCCGACTTCGAGCGAATGGAGAGCGCGGCATGATCGTGACCCAGACGCCGCTGCGCGTCTCGCTGGCCGGCGGCGCCACGGACCTCGCGGCCTACTACGAGGAGCACGAGGGCTTCGTCGTCTCGACGGCGATCGACAAGTTCGCCTTCGTGATCGTGAAGGAGCGCTTCGACGACGAAGTCTACTTGAACTACATGCGCAAGGAGATCGTCTCCTCGGTCGACGCGATCCAGCACGAGCTGATCCGCGAGGCGATGCGCATCACCGGCGTCGACCGCGGCGTCGAGGTGACGCTGCTCTCGGACATCCCCTCCGAGGGCTCGGGGCTGGGCTCGAGCAGCAGCTTCAGCGTCGGCCTGCTCAACGCCTTCTACGCCTACCGAGGCGAGCAGGTGACGGCCGAGCGCCTGGCGCGCGAGGCTTGCGAGATCGAGATCGAGCGCCTCGGCAAGCCGATCGGCAAGCAGGACCAGTACATCGCGGCCTACGGCGGGCTGCGCGCGCTGCGCTTCCGCCGCGACGGCGAGGTCGACGTCCGCTCGCTGCGCCTGGCGCCCTCCGACCTGCGCGACATCTCGTCGCGGCTGCACCTCTACTTCACCGGTCGCACGCGCCGGGCCGAGTCGATCCTCAGCGAGCAGCGGGCCCGGACCCAGGACCGGCGCGCGGAGCTCGACGGCATCAAGGCGCTGGCGCTGGAGCTCGAGGAGGCGCTCGAGGCCCGCGAGCTCGACCGCCTGGGCGAGGTGCTGCACGAGAGCTGGGAGCTGAAGCGCCGGCTCGCGAGCGGGATCAGCGACGGCCCGATCGAGCAGCTCTACGCCCAGGCGCGCAGCCACGGCGCGCTCGGCGGCAAGATCTGCGGAGCGGGCGGCGGCGGCTTCCTGCTCGTCGACTGCCCGCCGGAGCACGGCCAGCGCCTCGCCAAGGGCATGGCCTCGCACCGGGAGCTCCCGTTCCGGCTCGAGCGCGACGGCTCCAAGGTGATCTTCAACTACCGGAGAGAGGCCTGGCGATGAAGGGGTACCCGACCTACGCGTCGTCGCGCGAGTACCTCGCCCGCCTCGGCGAGCTCCTCGAGGTGCTGCCGGACCAGGCCGATCGATTCGTCGACGCGCTCTGGGCCGCGTTCGAGAGCGGCGCCACCGTGTTCCTCGCCGGCAACGGCGGCAGCGCGGCGGCGGCATCCCACTTCGGCCAGGACCTCGCCAAGGGCACGCTCGCCGACATGCGCGCGACGCGGCGCTTCCGCGTCGTCCCGCTCACCGACAACGTCGGCTTCATCACGGCACTCGCCAACGACGAGGGCTACGAGAGCATCTTCGAGCAGCAGCTGCGCAACCTCGGCCGCTCCGGCGACGTGCTGGTCGCGATCAGCGGCTCCGGCAACTCGCCGAACGTGCTGCGCGCCGTCGACTACGCGCGGGAGATCGGCATGCGCACGATCGGGATCACGGGCTACGACGGCGGCAAGCTGCACCGCGTGGCCGACCTCTCCGTCCACGTGCCGGTCTGGGACATGGGGATGGCGGAGGCGCTGCACGGCGTCGTCTTCCACCTCGCGATGAGTCGGCTGCGCGAGCGGGTCGCCGCGGCCCAGCCCGGAGCGGCGCGAACCACCTCGCCATGAGGCCCTCGGGAGCCGGTGTCGCGCTGCGCGGCCCCGGCTAAAGCGTGCAGGCGCCCGCCGGGTCCGACGCGCGAGTCGCTCCTCCGGGGCTGCGGTCGAGCAGCGGGGACGAGTAGCCGGCGACGCACACGGAATCGTAGAGGGTGGTGGCGGAGCTCGCGGCATCGAGCTGCAGGCCCACCCCCTCCGAACCTCTACCCTCGATGCGGAGGTCGCGGAGCACGACGTCGCTGGTCGGCTGCGTCGGCCAGCCCATGAAGAGTCCCACCCGCGTCCCGAGGCCGCTCTCGATGCTTCCGCCCTCGATGCGCACGTCTCGCGCGCCCTGGACCGACACCGAGACGCCGCAACCTTCCGGGGGGTCCGAAACGCTGTTCCCGAGCAACTGAACACCCTCGGTGAAGGCCAACTGCAGGCTCGACCCAAACTTGCGACAGTTCCCGACGATGGCGTTGCCCTGTACCAGGAGCTGCGGCCCCGAGCAGAGGATGCGGATGCCGGTCCCGTCGCTGGAGATTACGACGTTTTGCAAGATCGAGAGATCGTCGACCGTCCCCACGCAGTTGATTCCCTGAGAGGTGTCCCCTTTGTATCCATCCGGCCAGGCCGCGTTCCGACCCGTCGGATAGTGCGTCGAACTCACGAGGTTGCGCTCGATCACCCCCGCGCGGCAGCTGTTGCACCCGATCCCCACCCCGACACTTGCTTCTACGACGTTGTCGTGGAAATGAAAGCCTTGCGCCCCGAACACCGCGGCGATCCCGTACTTGACCGCCCGCACGATGCGGTTGTGCCGTACCACGGTACCGATGGTCGCCGACTCGGAGTAGAAACCGAAGCCGTCCGCGTACAGGCCGGGGACCGAGGCCCATTCTGGGGTATCCCGCAATGTGTCGCAGGGCGTTAGGTCCCCCTGGCAGCCGAGGTCCATCGCCGTGCTGTACTCGAAGATCCAGCCGTTTCCGTTGCGCACGTCGAAGCCGCCCGTCAGGAGCTCGCGGGCAGTCACGTTGTGGACGCAGCCCCCGTCGGTCGGCGTGAGGCTCGCCGACTTCACAGTGATGCCCCATTGCAGCCAGGAGACCTGGGAGATTCCCGGATCGGGCTGCTCGCGCTTGCGCCCGTCGATCTGGAAGTTCCGGAAGCGCACGCCGTCGAGGCGCGCCGTCCCCCCTCGGGAGATGGAGATGACCGGACTTGGCTGGTAGCAGAGCGAAGGGCTTCCCGCCGGGCAGAAGCTCGGGTCGTGGTCGCGCTGCGAAAACACGCGCGAGCGGAAGACGGACGCCGAGCCGTAGCCCTCGATCACCAGCCCGCGCGAGAAGTCGTAGCCGCTGGACTGCGAAAGCTCCACGTTCACGTCGTCGTAGGTGACGGGCAGCGCCCGCAGCACGCAGCCGCGCAGCTGCGAGCACACCGCGAGCGCGGCCGAAACGTCGTCCCCGTCGTAGTCGCCGTCGGGCTCGTCGTCGACGATCTCGACGACCGGCAGGAGCGGGCTGGTCGCCAGCTGGCCCTCGCACTCCTCGGGGAGGGTCACGCTCCGGGGCACCGACGCCGGGCCGTCGCCCTTCACGCGGTACTCGTAGGTGCCGGCCGCGAGGCCGAAGCCGTTCGGGCCGTGGTCGACGAAGTCGTGGTCGCGGCCGCCCAGACGAGCCCCGACGAACTCCCAGGCTCCACCCGGCACGCGCCGCTCGACCTTCTCGATGAACGAGGGAGAGGCCGCGGTCCAGGTGAGGCGCACCGCGCGCGAGAGCACCTCCTCCGCCCCGTCGAGTACGATCGGGCCGGCGGCGCACCCGGCCGTCCCCGCGCAGTCGAGACCCGAGGGCCCGGGAGCGCGGCCGAAGACGCGGCGCGCCGCGAACAGCTCCGGAAGCCCGACCCGGCCATCGCCTTCGAGGTCGAGGTCGGCGGAGTAGGCGGGCGACCCCTCGCTCGACCCGAAGGCCCGCCCGATTGCGATCACGTCCGACATGCCGACGACGCCGTCGTTGTCGTAGTCGGCGTCGCAGGCATTCCCGAACCCGTCGCGATTCGTGTCGCGCTGCCCCGAATCCCTGACGTCCAGGCAGTCGTCGATGAGATCGTCGACGCCGTCGCCATCGCGATCCGCGGCCCGGGCCGGACCCGGGAAGAGCGCGACCCCGACGGCGAATGCAGCAAGCCAGTGGAGCGGTCGCACGATCGATCCCCCCCAGGACCGGGCTCCGCAAGAACGCAGCCTCGCCGAGAGTAGCGGCGCGCAGCGGCGCGAGTAGAAAAATTTCGAGGAAATCGACGGCAGCCTGCGTGGGAAGCCGATGCTCGCGTCGTCCCGGAGGGCCAGCGGTCGGACCGCAGATCGCAACGCTGCGCTGCAGCCCGGCTCAGCGCCCCGGCAGCAGGACCGCGAGGGCCGGCCGGACCTCGTGGACGAGGTCTGCGACGCGCCGATGCTCCTCCGGGTGCGCGAGGGTCATGGCGGCACGAGTGCGTGCTACCGAAACTCGGATAGCAGCGTCCGCCCCACGCGACGCAATCTCGAGAGCGGGCGGTTGCCAAAACCTCTCACAATCCGTGGTTCCTTCGACAGCAGGAAGACACGTCCTGCCCCGCAGTTCTGGTAGTCGAGATAGGGCGCAAACCGGAAGTCACGAGGCGCCCAGTGGCTAACGTGTTGCTCGTGTGTGCTCCCATACAGTTCCTGATGAAAGTAGTCCTTCGGTGTGGACACGATCACCGCGCTGCCCTTCTCTACGAAATGCTGCATGACCTCGAGGCCGACGCCTTTCTCGATGTGTTCGATGACGTCGGACATGAGCACCACGTCATAGGCTGCTAGTTTGGTGTACAGATCTTCGATCCTGCCGATGAATGTTTGACGATAGAGCTGCGCTATATGCGGCCAGAGATAGCTCTCCTGGACTTCGACCGCGTCGACCGCGACGTCGCTTTGCTGAATCAGGGTACGTGCCGGATCGGGCGCCTTCGATGCCGAGACACCAACGTATTCATGGAGCAGAAAGCCATACTTGCCAAAACCCTTCCCGACGTCGAGAACCGTCCGAGGGTGGAGCTGCTGCAACAGGTAGACGATGACGGGAACCTGATCGACGAAGCTGGATGCCATGGCCCGTTGTGTCTCACTTTGCGAGGAAATTCGTCAGCGGGGGGTCGGTCCCTTCGCTGCTTCCCCAGATGATGGTCCGTACGCCACGAATACGCGCTGCGCTGCACGCCAGCACGCTCAGCGCTCCCGCAGCAGGGCCGCGAGCGCCGGCAGCACCTCGCGCACGCGGTCGACCTCGAAGTAGCCCGATTCGACGCAGCGGCGCCGACCCGCCTCGGCGACGCGGCGGCGCTCGTCGGGATGCGCGAGGTAGTGGCGGCACTTCTCGACCAGCTCCTCGGCCGAGCCGAAGAACTCCGCTTCGATCCCCTCGCGGAAGTAGCCCGCGATCAGCTCGTTTCGCTCGTGGAGCAGGAAGGCGCCGAGCGCCGGAATCTGGAAGCTGCGCGACGCCGTGTGGTTGCGGTTCCACTTCGAGACGATGCCGAGGTTCACGTCGAACGAGCAGATCGCACGAGCGTACTCGTCGCCCCAGACCAAACGCCGTTCGATCGCGCCCTGCAGCGGCCCTCCGGGGGACGCATCCTCCCAGCCCCCGCCGTAGATCCGGGTCGGGATGCCGGCCGCCGCGACCGCCGAGAGCAGCCGCTCGGTCTCGGGCTCGTAGTGCCCGACGAAGCCGACCGCGGCGCCGAGGCGGCGGCGCTCCGCCTCGGGGAGCGCACCGGGGTCGTGGATCACCGGGTTCGCCGCGAGCTCCATGTGGTGCACCGGCACGAGGCCGGCCTCGCGGAACTCCGCCACGTTGTGCGCGTTCGAGAGCACGTAGAGGTCGTAGAGGCGCAGGCCGCGCAGCAGGTAGCGCCAGTGGAGAGCGTGCAGGCGGTCGCGACCGCGCCAGTCGTCGGTGTTGTGGTAGGCGAGGCGCAGGCCGGGGGTGCGGCGCAGGCGCCGCAGCGTGCTCGGAAACACGAAGACCGGCTTCTCGAGCCATACCACGTTCGGTCGGAAGCGCGCGCAGGCGTCGAGCAGCGCGCGGTTGTAGGCGTACACGGCCGGCGTGCGCAGCGTCCAGTGCGTGAGGCGCCGAAGCCACGAGCCATGGGCCGCGAGGAAGGGGCGCGCGTCGACCCCCTCGATCTCGATGCCGAGCTCGCGAAAGGCCGCGAAGCGCGCCCCGGTCGTGAGCAGCGGATCGAGCTCGCCCGCCAGGAGCACGCGCGGCACCGGCGCAGATTCCGGGGCGTTCATCGGGCCGCTGAAAGTATCACAGCGGCGGGGTCGGAGCGCTGCGCGCGGCGGTCGCCGCGCCTCCGGGCACGCCCACGCGGTGCAGGAGACCGTCGCCGGAAACCTGCCACTCGCCCGCGGCCCAGGGGGCGAGTGCGGCCTCGCCCGCCCGCAGCTCGACCGCGCCGCCTTCGGCCGCGACGCACAGCGCCCCGCGCGTGCAGGCGAGGATCTCGACCCCCTCGCGCGGCCCCGACGCGAACGCGTCCCCCGCTGCGAGCTCGAGCGCGGAGAGCGCGAACTCCTCGGCGGGCGCCGCGTAGCGGGTGACACCGGCGCGTGCGGGGCGCAGGATCTGCGGCGCGCGCGCCTCGCAGCGCAGGATCCGCAGCAGCGCGTCGACGTCGACGTACTTCTGCGTGAGCCCGCCGCGCAGCACGTTGTCGGAGCTCGCCATCACCTCGACGACGAAGCCCTCGAGGTGACCATGCAGCTCGCCGGGAGCGAGGAAGACCGCCTCGCCGGGTGCCAGGCGCAGGTGGTGCAGGAAGAGCGGTGCGAGCGCACCCGGGTCGCCCGGGTGGAGCGCGTGCAGACGCGGAATCCAGGCGAGGGCGGGATCGCTCGACCCCGCCGCCGCGAGCGCGGCCTCGGCGACGAGCGGTGCGCGTCGCTCGGGCGCAAGCCGCAGCAGCGCCGCGAGCAGCGCGGCGAGCGGCGCCGGATCGGCCAGCGCCGCCGCGACCTCGCGCGCGAGCCCGGGCGCACCGAGGGCCTGCGCGAGCTCGCGGATCTCCCCGGGCGGGCGCAGGCCGCAGAGCGCCTCGAAGGGCTCGAGCGCGCACACGAGCTCCGGCTTCGCGAACGGGTCGCGGTAGCAGCGCCGCCCGGAGTCGAGCGCGATCCCCTGCGCGTCCTCGCGCGCGAAGCCCTCGCGCGCCTGCCGCGCGTCGGGGTGCGCCTGGATCGAGAGCGGCTCGCCCGCCGCGAGCAGCTTCGCGAGGAAGGGGAGCCGCGGCCCGAAGCGCGCCGCGACGGCGGGGCCGAGCACGGCCTCGGGCTCCGCGCTCACGAGGTCGGCCAGCGAGACGCGCCGGCCGTCGGCGACGAGGTGCGAGGGCGCCGCGGGGTGTGCTCCGATCCAGAGCTCGGCCTGCGGCGTCGGCGAGGGCACGGGCTCGCCGCGCAGGCGCGCGAGCGCGGTCCGCGAGCCCCAGGCGTAGGTCTGGACGGCGCACTCGAGGCGGGCGATGCGCCACATGCCGCGCCTCACCCCCGAGATTCGGGCTTCGGCGCCTGCTTCCTCTGCAAGGAGACCCACTGGTTCATCCCCAGGCTGAAGGAGCGGTAGTCGCGCACCTCGAGCGCCGCAGCATCGGCCAGCGCCTGGAGGCCGGCCCGGGTCAGGTAGAGCTTGTGGTCGGCGATCTCCTGCTTGTCGAAGACCCCGATCACGGAAAGCATCCACAGCACCGCATGCGCTTGCGGCTGAGGGGAGGTGAGCAACGCGATGCCATCGGTGGTGAGGGCATCCGCGATCAGCTCGAAGTGACGCGGCAGGTCCACCAGGTGCTCGGCAAGGGCGAGGGAGAGCACGAGATCGAAGGCTCCGGGGGGCTGCCAGGCATCGATGCTTCCGGCCACGAGGCGAACCGGGCCGCGGGACAGCTCCGGATTCACTCGCAGATCGACGCCGAGGAAGCTGGCTCGCGGGTACCGGGCCTGCAGGTAGGCGAGGTTGTCGCCATGGTAGCCGCAGCCGAGCTCGAGGACCGAGAGATCCTCCCTGGCCAGGGCACGGCGCTGGCGCTCGAAGCCAGCGACCGCGGCCGCGAGCCTCAATCGGATGGCGAACTTCTCGAGCCCGCGAAACCTGCGGCTCTCTCCGTAGGCTCGAACCCGCGGCGCGCCGTCGGCCGTCATGCGTCTCCCGTTACCCGGCGGGCCAAGTCTCGCACGTGGGCGAGGGGCGACCAAACCGCCGGAAGCCACCCCCCGATTGCCGCCGCCGAGTGGGCGCAGCTGGCGAACTCGCGCGGAATCATTGTATATTTTATGGGTGGGGGCGCCCGCAGTGACGTCGACCGACGGGGCCAGGCCGCGAACGAAGGTGGTGATGTTCAGCGGCGGGCGCGGTTCCGCCTCCATCAGCCGTTCGCTGATCCGGAATCCCGACATCGAGCTGACCAACATCATCAACGCCTACGACGACGGCCTGTCCACCGGACGGCTTCGCTTCTTCCTTCCGGGATTTCTCGGTCCTTCCGACGTTCGCAAGAACATCACCACCCTGATGCCCACCCGCGACCGGGAGCTCCGGAGCCTGAGGTCGCTCCTCGAATACCGCTTCCCGGAAGACCTCGCCCAGGAGAAGCTGGAGCGGGTGCTGTATGCGATGCGGGATGCCGAGGAGGTCGAGGGCGAGGACCTCCGGACGCACTGGCTCGGATTGAGCATGGGCCGCGCCGCGGTGATCCGACGCCAGCTCGTCGCGTTTCTCGGGCTCTACGAGCGGAGGCAGGCGGCGGGGACGACGCTGGACCTGCGCGATGCGTCGCTGGGCAACCTGTTGATGACCGGGGAGTACCTGCTCCAGGGCGAGTCCTTCAACTCGATGATCGAGAGCTTCAGCCGGCTCTGCGAGAGCCGCGGCCGGGTCCTCAACGTG
>Ga0075428_100008069_pt1 | contig 11693 bp, 10 predicted proteins | sample RhiMetdeltSRZDD2_FD_75291 | JGI IMG/M metagenome (GOLD analysis project Ga0075428, IMG submission 75291) | Populus rhizosphere microbial communities from Tennessee, USA - Rhizosphere MetaG P. deltoides SRZDD2 | ecosystem: Host-associated > Plants > Roots > Rhizosphere > Soil | place: USA...
ACCCCTGCGAACCGACCTGCAACTTCTTGCCCGTCTTCTTGACCGTGTCGTATATTTCGAATGCTTCTCCCAGGTAGCGGGTCATCGGCTTTTCCACGTAAACGTGCTTGCCGGCGTTCATGGCATCGACACAGATTTTCGTATGCCAGTGATCGACGGTGGCGCAGACGATGACGTCGATGTCTTTGCGTTCGAGAAGTTTGCGGTAATCTTCAAACCCTTCGACCTTGGCGTCCGCGTTGTCCTTTTCGATGAACGCTTTCGAGCTGGCGACGCGTTTCTTCCAGACATCGCAAACTGCCGCCTGGGCGACGTTGTTCTCGCTCGCATGCGTTTTGATCTGCCGCACGTGGGCCATGCCCTGACCGCCGACACCGATGTGGCCAATGACGATGCGGTCGTTGGCGCCGATCACCCGGCCGGTCGAGGGGGCGGTGCTGGCGCCATAGACGGGCGTGCGGAAAATATTTGTCGACGCGACAGCCGCTGCCGCCGTGGCGGTCTTTTTGATGAAATCCCGGCGCGTATCACCGCCGGCCACTGGCTTGTTATCTTTAGTATCCATAGCTTTCGTTGATTGTGAGTGTCGTTAGCGGTTCGTACGCGCTAGAGTACCCGAACGAAGGGACGGGTCAACCACGGTTTTCATTGAAAACATGAGAGAATCCGCGCCGTCAATACCGTCACGTTTCAGGAGAAAAGACGTGTGCTGGGGCGCAAAATTCATCAGGATTCATTGACACGGTGGGGACGTTTGCGCATCGTCGCGCCGGCACCCCGCTCCGGCGGGGTGTTGTTGCAATGGAGCAAAGATTTTGAATGCAGAAACGTTAGCCAGAGCCAAGTCCCTCGGATTTTCCGACCGGCAGATCGCCAACCTCACCGGGCAGACCGAGGATGCCGTGCGCGCCGAACGCAAGCGCCTCGGCATCGTGCCGAGTTACCGGCTCGTGGACACGTGCGCGGCCGAGTTCGAGGCCTACACCCCCTATTTTTATTCCACTTACGATCGCGGGGATGACGAGGTGCGGCCATCCGATAAACGCAAGGTGATGATCCTGGGCGGCGGGCCGAACCGAATCGGGCAGGGGATCGAGTTCGATTATTGCTGCGTGCACGCGGCGTTCGCGCTCAAGGAGGACGGCTTTGAGACGCTGATGGTGAATTCGAATCCGGAGACCGTTTCCACGGATTACGACACGAGCGACAAATTGTTTTTCGAGCCGTTGACGCTGGAGGACGTGCTGCACATTTACGAACGGGAAAAGTGCTGGGGGGCAATCGCGCAATTCGGCGGGCAGACTCCGCTGAACCTGGCGCTCGGTTTGCAGAAGAACGGCGTGAACATTATCGGCACGTCGCCGCAGAGCATTGAGATCGCCGAGGACCGCAAGCTGTTCGCGGCCATGCTGCGCAGACTGAAAATTCCGCAGCCGCCGAATGGGATTGCGGTGAACGAGACGGAGGCGCTCGCGGCGTCAAAGGAACTCGGATATCCCGTGCTTGTCCGCCCGTCGTTCGTGCTTGGCGGGCGCGCCATGCAGATCGTTTACTCGGACGCGGAGTTGTCGCACTATATGCGCTTCGCGGTGGAGGCTTCGCCGGAACGGCCTGTGCTCGTTGACAAGTTTCTTGAGGATGCCACGGAAGTGGACGTGGACTGCATCGCCGACGTGGGCCACTTCAACAATCCATCAGAGGGAACCATCGTAATGGGCGGATTGCTCGAGCACATCGAGTTCGCGGGCGTGCACTCCGGCGACGCGGCGATGGTGCTGCCGCCCCACACGCTTTCGAAGGGCGTCATCAATACGATCCGCGAGTACACGCACGCGATGGCGCGAGAGTTGCGCGTGATCGGTTTGATGAACGTGCAGTATGCGGTGAAGGGCGACTCCGTTTATGTGCTCGAAGTGAACCCCCGCGCGTCGCGCACTGTGCCCTTCGTGAGCAAAGCCATCGGCGTGCCGTTGGCGAAACTCGCCGCCAAAATCATGGCGGGAAAGAGGCTCAAAGACCTTGGATTTACCGAGGAAGCGTGGCCGAAGTACTGGGCGGTGAAGGAGTCGGTGTTTCCCTTCAACCGTTTTCACGGCCAGGACATTCTGCTCTCGCCGGAGATGCGCTCGACCGGCGAAGTCATGGGCCTGGATGCCGATCTGGGAATCGCTTACGCCAAGTCGCAAATGGCTGCCGGAGCGCCGTTGCCCATGAGCGGGCGGCTTTTCATTAGCGTCAGCGACGCGCACAAGAAGGAAGTGGCCGCAGTCGCGCGGCAATTCGTCGACCTTGGCTTTGGCATCATCGCCACGAGTGGAACGGCCGCGGTGCTGGAGGCTGCCGGGTTGAAAGTGGAGCGGGTCGCGAAATTGTCGGAGGGTCGCCCCAACGCGCAGGACCTTCTCAAGAACCGCGAAATTCAACTTGTCATTAACACCCCGGCGGGGCAAACGCCGCGCGCGGACGAAGTGAAAATTCGAACTACGGCGGTTTACACGAGCACGCCGATCATGACGACTCTGAGCGGCGCCAAGGCAGCCGCGCTGGGGATCGCGGCGCTGAAGAAGAGCGGCTACGGCGTCAAAACGTTGCAGGAATATCACTAAACGTTCAATTTTCGATCCGGCGAAAATAAGACTTCATTTGAACGTCTCATGTGGTTGAAGTATCTCTTATGTAATGCCTGAGGTTTGGTTGAAGCGGCTGTGTGTCTGCTCGCTGGTGGCGGGGACCGCTTTGTTTGCTGCGGCTGCCGACATCCCCGCCGAGTTAACGGCAGAACAGATCGTCCAGCGGACAATGGCGCGCGCGCAGTTCGCGCAAAAATTCAACCGGCAAACCAATTTCACGTATCAAAAGACCACGATGGTTGAGGAACTGGACGGCAAAGGGCAGATCAAAAGCAGCAAAGAGAAGGTCCTCGAATTTGAACGTGGTGTCGGCACGATCAAAGAAATGAGGAAGAACGGCAAACCGCTTGCATTGCCTGCGAAAGCCGAGACGTCCGAAGGCGCGGCTGACCGCGAGCAAGTGGTCAAAGCGCCTCGCAACCGGCGCGACGACAATTGGGTAGAGTATCTGAACAAAGAACTCATTGCCCGGTACGATTTCGAGTTGGTGGGACGCGAAGACGTGGCAGGGCGCGACGCTTACGTGATGAAATTCAAACCGAAGAGCGAGGACCTGCCGGTAAAGCAAATCACCGATCGGCTCATTAACCGTCTCGGCGGCAAGGTGTGGGTGGACGCCCGTGAGTTCGAGGTGGCGAAGGCCGAAATCGGTTTGCTGAGCGAAATCACCATGTGGGGCGGCGTGCTCGGCGCGATGAAAAAGTTTTCGTTCGACGTGGAGCGCACGCGCGTGGAGGGCGTATGGTTCAATCGCGTTACGAACTTCGAGATGGAAGGACGCAAGCTGTTCGATGGCACGCGCATGCGCGTGAAGTCCGAGACCAGCAACTTTCGCCCGAGTGGGGCGTTTAAGAAATAGACATGCGAGATCGTTCTGAAATTTGCGCGCGGCTCACCAATCCCGGTTTGGTGGCGGTTATCCGCACGCCGCGCCACGAAGATGTGCTGCCCGTTTGCGAGGCGCTGCTGGAGGGCGGCATTCACGCCTTGGAGATCACGTTAACGGTGCCCAATGCGCTGAAAGCAATCAAAGACGCGCGCGAGCGACTGGGCGCAAAAGCCGTGGTCGGGGCCGGAACGGTGACCAGCGCGGCGTCGAGCCGCGATGCGATTGGGGCGGGCGCGCAATTCATCGTGAGCCCGATCATGCGCCAGGAGGTCGTGGAAACCGCGCACGCCGCGGGCTGTCCGGTGATGCTCGGTGCGTACACACCGACCGAAGCGCAGACGGCGTATGAAGCGGGGGCTGACTTCATCAAAATCTTCCCTGCGGACCGGCTGGGCGCGACGTACGTAAAGGCTTTGCTAGCGCCCTTGCCGCACCTGCGCGTGGTGCCCACTGGCGGCGTCGATCTGGAGACCGCACCCGAATTCATCAAAGCCGGGTGCGTGGCGCTGGGTGTGGGTTCGTCGCTTCTGAACCCCGAGTCGATCAGAAATGCCGACTGGAAAGGCCTCAGCCGTCTGGCCAAGGCTTACGTGGATGTAGTGGCCAAAGCCAGGGCACCAGCCAACCCTCGTTAACAGAGTCGGTCGATTCCGCCTGAGCGGTTCCATCTTTCCAAAAAGTGCGGGCTTATCCATGTTGCCCGCATGAGCCCCGCTGCACCGGCGCACATCATGTCTCTTGAGCGGCCGCACCGCTCGCTTTGGACCTACTACGTGATTCGGGCGATCCTCACGGGGCCGGGCATCCTCGCCACGTTGCCATATCTGTTTTTCCGTTATCACACGCTGCGGTATCGCTTCGACGACGAAGGGATTCACATGAAAGTGGGTCTTTTGTTTCGGCGGGAAGTGAATATCACCTACGCGCGTATCCAGGACATTCATCTGAAGTCCGGACTCCTTCAGCGCTGGTTGGGACTGGCCAACGTAGAAATTCAAACGGCGGCAGGAAGTTCGAATGCGGAAGTCTTAATCGAAGGTTTTAAGGAGTTCGAAGCGATCCGCGATTTTCTCTACACGCGAATGCGCGGGTATCAGGCGAAAAAGCCGGCGCCTGCTCACGCGACCGCCGACAACGAAGTTGTGTCGCTCCTTGTTTCCATCCGAGATGAACTTCAGCGCACGCGCGAAACGCTCGAAGCGAGGAACCGAAATGTATAACGCGTTTCGAACCACGTGGGAGCGGTTGCTGCGGATTCCCGCCGACCCGGAACCCCCGCCCGGCGATGAAGCTTCGACAAAAATCTATCGGGCGGCCGACAACTACTACAAATACCTGCTTGTGGTCTGGGCGTTGTCGAGTTTCGCCGGGCTTCTGCCTGCACTCATCGCGACGATCGCGTGTGTTGTGGCGGCCGCCACATCAAACCTCAATGCGTGGGTCATTGTGATCCCGGCATTCGTGCTGGGCTTGATGATCCTGATTTCGGTGATCCATCTGGCCATTGTTCGGCTGAATTACGAGAAGCGGTGGTACATCGTCACCGATCGAAGCCTCCGTGTGCGCGAAGGTGTTATCATCGTGCGCGAGATGACAGTTACCTTCGCGAACATCCAGAACATCTCGATCTCGCAAGGGCCCCTTCAACGGCTGCTTGGCATCGCCAACCTGCGCGTCGACACGGCGGGAGGAGCTGGCGCGGCTGGCCACAGCCATCACGGAGCGGCGCAAACCGCACACGTCGCGTGGTTCCGCGGGATCGACAACGCGCCCCAGGTGCGGGAACTGATGCAGACGCGTTTACGACAATGGAAAGACGCGGGGCTGGGCGATCACGAAGACCAGTTCGCGGAAGCGTCGGCGTCCGACCAACTATCCGTAGTTGCAGCGTTGCGCGATGTTCGCGCCGCCGCCACTGCCCTGCGCGAAGCGGTTGCCCGTCCGGCTTAAGTATCGGAGCCGCCCTTGATGTCGTAGCAGTAGATCAGGTCCTGGTCGCGCAAGTAGAGCTTGCCGTTGCTGATGACGGGATGGGTCCAGATGCGGCCCTGCGGACTGCGGATTTTAGTTTGAGGATCGAGCTTGAAGCGCCCGTGCTCGCTCCACCCTTTCGGTGAGGCTTCGATCAAAACCACCGTGCCGCTGCCTTCGTCAAGGCAATAGAGCATTCCATCCGCGCAGGCGATGGCGCCTTTTCCCAGTTTGCTGCGTTCGGACCACACCTCGTTGCCGGTCTTGAAATCCTGGCACACCCAACCGCTTCCATCGGAGTGACCGTACAAGTGATCGCCGACAAGGATCACTCCACCGTGATGATTCTTCATTACCTTGTTTTCGTAAACGGTGGTTGCTTTGTTGCCGGATTCGATCTTCACCAGCTTGCAACCCGCGCCGTACCCTGCGGTGACGTAGACGTGCGAATCGTGATAAATCGGTGTCGGGATCACAGCGGTTTTTCCGGGCCAATCGCTGCTCCAGAGTTGCTTACCGTCTTTAGCCGAAATGCCGACGACATGCTGCATGGTGAGTTGAATGTATTGGCGCTGACCGTGGATGTCGGCGGGCACGACCGATGCGTATTGGGCGCCATCGGTGAAGTCAGTGGAGCGCCAAATCACTTTGCCATCTGCTTTGTTCAACGCGGCCAACGCGCCTTTCGATCCGCCGGGCGTGCACACCACTTTGTCGCCATCGACAAGGACCGATTCCGTATAACCCCAGCCCGGAGTCTTGCCACCCATCGCGGTCATGCTCGCCGTCCACACCACTTTGCCGTCGGCGATATTGATGCACGCGAGATCGCCTTTGCCGCTCATGGCGTAAACTCGATCACCGTCAACTGTCGGAGTGCCGCGCGGTCCTTCACCCCAGCGGTTCTCCAGCACGCCGCCGATGTTAGCCACCCACAGTTCCTTGCCTGTGTTGGCATCGAGCGCCAGGATGCATTCGTTGTTGTCGCGCGTGCCGATGGTAAAAAACTTTCCGTTCGCAATCGCCGGCCCTGAGTAGCCGTTGCCGGCGTTTTCGTAGAGCCATACGCGCTTGGGGCCTTCTGCGGGCCACTTCTTCAACAGCCCCGTTTCTTTCGAGGCATCGCTGCGATCAGGTCCGCGCCACTGTGGCCAATCGAAGCTCGCCGCGGGAATATTTCCCAAACACAACGCGGCGAACGCGGCGCCGACAACCATGGATTTGAATCGAATCATAAAACGTAATGAGTGGGGCAGAGATTTATCGGTTACAGTTTAGCCAGCAGGATTTTCCACATCCTCACCCTCAGACTAGCGCGAAGGAACAAGTATTCAACCGCGGAAAAAGCGGTTTTCAAAAACTCATTACAAGCGCAACAATGTATTGGTAATGCCCCGCAGCCCCACGGCCTCATTCGTAACGCAGGGAGTCTATGGGATCGAGGTTCGCGGCTTTGATCGCGGGATAGGTGCCGAAGACGATCCCTACCACGGAGCAAATGACCAGGCCCAGCACGGCCCAATCGAGCGGGATTGCCGGAGGAACTTTGAAGGCGAAGGCTGCGGCGTTGCCGCCGGCAATTCCGAGGAGCACGCCGATCACGCCGCCGACCTGGCAGAGTACGATGGCTTCGGTGATGAATTGCGTGAGGATGGTTCGCTTCTTCGCGCCGACGGCGCGGCGAATCCCAATCTCGCGCGTGCGCTCGGTCACCGACACGAGCATAATATTCATGATGCCGATGCCCGCGGCGAGCAAAGCGATGCCGCTGATAATGCCGGCGCCGAGACGCGCCGCGAAGGTGATCGAGCGAAATTGCTCGATGAGCGAGTCGTTGGTGGACAGCTCAAAATCGTCCTCGTCTCCGGGGGGAACTTTGCGGATGGCGCGCAGCGCGCCTCTGGCCTGCTCGATCGTGTCGTCGAACAGCGCTTCGCTCGGGGCGCGCACCAGAATTTCGAGACTGCGCCAGTGAACACCAAAACGGTTTAGGCCTGTGCTCAACGGGATGACCAAAAAATTGTCCTGATCTCCACCGAGCGAACGCCCTCGTGTTTCCAGCACGCCGACGACGGCGTAGTTGATGCCACGGAATTTTACCTTCTGACCGAGCGGCGAGCTGTGCGGAAACAGGTTTTTGGCGACACTCGCACCCAGCACGCACACGTTGCGCGCGCTGTCGACGTCCGAGGCCATGATGGCCCGCCCCGAATCGACCGTCCAGTTGCGCGCCTCAAACGCCTCAGGTGTGGTGCCAATGATCTGCGTGTCAGGATTGGTTTCGGCGACGGTTGTTTTGGCCGAATCGCGGCCAAGATACGCCTGCACGCCGACGGTGAGCGCCAGGGTGGCTTTTGACCTCAGTTGTTCGGCCTGTTGCCACGAAATATTTTTGCGCCGCCAAATGCGCTCCCAGCCGTCCGGGCCATGGACGAAGAACGCGGGGAACTTTTGAATGCTGAAAGTGTGCGTGCCCAGTTGCCCCAGTTCTTTTTCGATGTTCGCCTGCATCACGCGCATCGCAGTCATGACGACGATGATTGAAAAGACACCGACGACGATCCCCAGCAGGGTGAGACCCGAGCGCAGTTTGTGCGCGACGATGGCGCTCATCGCCATGAGGAAGCTTTCTTTGATCTCGGCAGCGCGCATAACTACTCCGCTCGCAAGGCGTCGACCGGGTTCATGCGCGCGGCGCGCCAGGCGGGCATAAAGCCCGCGACCACGCCTGTAATGAGTGACATCATGACGGCAATGGCGATCACAGTGGGCGAAATCGCGGTCGGCATCAGTTTCTTCAAACCGAGACTCGCGGAATAGGCAATGCCCAGGCCGATCAGACCACCAAACAAGCAAACGAGCATGGCTTCGATGAGGAACTGTAGTAGAATTGTTCGCCGCTTTGCGCCAATGGCCTTGCGGATTCCAATCTCTCTCGTTCGCTCGGCCACCGAAACAAACATGATGTTCATGATCCCGATGCCGCCCACGAAAAGTGAGAGCCCCGTGATGAACAACCCGACGGAGGCGATGATGCCGCCGATGCGCTGAAAGGTTTCCACGACCATGTCCTGTTGGTTGATCGCGAAATCGTCGTCGGCGCCCGGGGGCACTCGCCGAATCTTTCGCACCAGGCCCCGCAATTCCTCGCGCGCCTCTTCCATTTGTTTGGGATCGCGGACTTTGACCATGAACAAGACGTAGGGACGCCGCGCGTAGTCGCTCATGAAACGCGTGATGGGAATGATCACCTGGTTGTCCATGTTGCCGAAGAGGAACTGCCCGAACTTTTCGTTGACGCCGATGACGTCGAAATTCTTGAAGCCGATTTGCACGCGTTTGCCCACGGGCGACTCGTTCGGAAAGAGCTTCCGGGCAACTTCCGAACCGAGCACGCAGACCGGGCGGCCACCGTTGACATCGGCTTCGGACAAAAAGCGTCCCTCTTTCACGTTCAATTGCCGAACCAGGGCGCTCTGCTCATTGTTGCCGCAAATCCAGACGTTCTGCGCCTGCGTTTCTTTGTATTTTACATTCCAGTTACCGGAGGCCTCGATGGAAACGGCGAGCGCGTGGGCGGACTCGTCCGCGATGCGCTTGCCATCCTGCACGGTGAAGTCGCGGCGGTTGCGATATTTCCACCAGGTATTGCCGCGCTCCCACGGCATCTTCTCGATGTAGAAGACGTCGCTACCCAGGGCGGACACGCTGCGCATAAATGCGCCGCGCAATCCCTCGATGGCCATCGCCATGAGCGAGACTGTCAGAATACCAATGACGATGCCGAGGGTCGTGAGGCCGGAGCGCAATTTATTCGCCACGATTGCGCCGGCAGAAATCCGAAGACCCTCACGCAACTCGGAGACGAGCGTCATAACCCGTTTCGAGTCTCGTCGCTGGCGATGTCGCCGTCGCGGATGCGAACGATGCGACGCGCGTGACGCGCGACGTCTTCTTCGTGAGTGACGACGATAATGGTGTTTCCCTTGTGTGCGAGATCTTCAAAGAGTGCCATGATCTCGACGCCTGTTTTTGAATCGAGGTTCCCCGTAGGTTCATCCGCCAGGAGGATCGACGGGCTGTTGACGAGCGCGCGGGCGATGGCAACGCGCTGTCTCTGCCCGCCCGAAAGCTCGTTGGGTTTGTGATGAACGCGGTCCGAAAGGCCGACGTTGTCCAGCGCCTGCAACGCGCGCTCGCGCCGCGTGTCGGAGTCCATGCCCGCGTAGATCAGCGGCAGTTCGACGTTGTGCAGCGCGTTGGATCGGGGGAGCAGATTGAAAGTTTGAAAGACGAAACCAATCTCGCGGTTGCGCACATCAGCTAGATCGTTGTCGTCCATTTCACTGACATCAGTGCCATTGAGCTCGTAGCGGCCGGAAGTGGGCGTATCGAGACAGCCGAGGAGGTTCATCAGGGTGGATTTGCCTGAGCCTGAGGGTCCCATGATGGCGACGTACTCTCCGCGCTCGATCTTTAGCGTCACATCGCGCAAGGCGTGCACGGTTTCCGAGCCCATCTCGTATCGCCGTGAAATATTCTCCAACCGAATCAGGCTCACACATCAAAGCGCCCCGACGCTATTTTTCTTCCTCGTCCTTCTTTGGCTCCTTGTTGGGGTCGCCCTTTTGGATTTTGCGCCCGTCCTCCAACTCGCGATTGATCGCTTTGTAAGTGCCCGAGACGACCTCCTGGCCCTCCTCGACTCCCTCGATGATCTCCACGTAACTATCGTCGCTGATGCCGCGCTTGACGGGCTTCATTTTCACGAACTCACTTCCGAGGACGAAGACAATTTCGGCCGGTTTCTTCGCGTCGCTCTTGCGCCTGGCTTCCATTGTCGGCGGCTTCTCGTCTTTGGCCTTATCGTCCTTTTTATCTTTGTCCTTTTTGGGTACCCGCGTCGTGACGCTCTGGATCGGCACGCACAGCACGTTGGTTCGGTAACGCGTTTCGATTTCGGAGGTGACCGACATACCTGGCCGGAAGATTTCTTTTTCCTGAATACGAATCTTGACTTCGAACTTTGTTGCTTCCTGGCCGGATCCGGAACCCGAGGACGAAGAGGACGACGATTGCGAAGACGAACTCAAACCTTTCGCAGCGTTGGCAATCTCGCTCACGGTCCCGTGAAATTCCCGGTCGCGAAATGCGTCTACTTCCAGCTTCGCCTTCTGTCCGACGTTGATCAGGATTACGTCGATCTCCCCGATGTCGACGCGCGCCTCCATTTCGTCGAGATTGGATACGGTCATGATTTCCGTTCCGGCCATCATCGCCGTTCCAACAACCCGCTCACCGACTTGCGACTTCAATTTCGTGATCGTCCCGTCGATGGGCGCTACGATGGTCGTTTTCGTCCAGTCATCGTCGGCTTTAGCCAGGGATGCTTTTGCCTGGTCAGCCTGGTGCCCGCTGCTTTCCACCGTGGCCTTCGCCACTTCATACCCGGTCTTGGCCTCGATGTACTGCGAATCGGATACGAACTTGTCGCGAAAGAGCTGCTCCATGCGCTTGTATTCCGCATCCGCCTTGGCGAGATTGGCTTCGGCGAGTGTTTTAGAAGCAAGCGCCGACCGATAGTTGGCTTCAGACGAGTTGCGAATCGCCCGATAATTGTCCGGTTTGATGCGCACCAGCAAATCGCCCTTCTTCACGTCCTGGCCTTCCTTGACCGGCAATTCGATGATTTCGCCGCTCACCTCAGGATTAATCATTACCTGCAGAACCGGCTGGATTTTGCCGTTGGCTACCACGATTTCGGTGATGTTGCGGCGCGTCACCTTCTCGGTTTGGACTGTGACAATCGGTTCCTTCTTGCGAATGAAGAAATACCAGCCACTTCCACCGCCGCCTGCCAGCAGCAGAACGATGATGACAAGCCAAAGCCAGCCGCGGCGCTTTTTTTTAGGATTCGCCATGTGTAGTACTCAGTACATATAGACACCGCACCGGTGGTGTTTTGTTTCAAAATTCCGGCGCCCACTTGAGAGTGCCCGACGGGCGTTCGATTGCCAAGCCAGTTCGAGAGGCCGGAAGGAGCAGGGGCGCATCTCATTTTTGGCACCCTTTGAAGCGGCGTTGCCCAATGTCGCCCGAAGAAAGCGCCAGAGCACCGGCGCACTCCACGACGCTCGCGCGAATCTTATGGCGGCTTCGAGCACGCGAAGCGTCCTGGAGTGCGCCGGTGCTCTGGCGCTTTG
>Ga0075428_100008070_pt1 | contig 11693 bp, 11 predicted proteins | sample RhiMetdeltSRZDD2_FD_75291 | JGI IMG/M metagenome (GOLD analysis project Ga0075428, IMG submission 75291) | Populus rhizosphere microbial communities from Tennessee, USA - Rhizosphere MetaG P. deltoides SRZDD2 | ecosystem: Host-associated > Plants > Roots > Rhizosphere > Soil | place: USA...
ACCGCCCAGCTCTTCATCACCCCGTCGAGCTCCAGCCGGAGATCGAAATGGAGGTTTCTCGCGGCATGCTTCTGAATGACGAAGGCGAGGGTGTTGCGGGATTCCGGCGCCGGTGCGCCTTCGGGCTCGGCGGTCTTGGTAAAGTCCCGCTTGCGGCGGTACTCGGTCAGGGGCGCGGCCTTTTTCGCCGCGGCTTTCTTCACTGCTTTCTTCTTCACGGGCATCGTGTCGCTCGGCGTTGGGCTCTCTTCAATCAACGTCCGGCGAGCCCCCGGGACGCACATTCACATCGGGCCCAGCATCCTGTCGATCGCGGTGCGGGCGGCCAGAAAACGGTCCCGCCAGGCGCCCGAGACCTCTACCACGGGAAACCCTCTCGAGCCGAGGGCGTCGCGGAAGAGTCGCTGCATCGCCTCCCGGTCGTCGGGGCGGTCGCGCTGCGGATCAGCGGTCCAGGGAACATCGATGCCGCAGAGGAGGTAGAGATCGGCGGGCCGGGCCAGCACCGACTGGGTCACCCAGGCGGGGCAGTGCCCGTAGTAATGCTCGGCGTAGACCGCCGTGCTCAGGAGATCGGTGTCGAGCAGGAGAAGGCCGCGCGCTCGCAAGAGCGCGGCGTCCTGCACCGCGATCTGGCCGAGGGCGATGGGGGTGACGTCGCCGGCATCGAGGGGCGCGCGCTTCCAGGCGGCATAGCTGCGCACATACTCGGGTACCCAGAGTACGTGGTAGTGCCGCGCGAGATCAGCAGCCAGCGTGGTCTTCCCGGTCGACTCGGATCCGGTCAGGACGACGCGGCGAGGGATGCCTTCCAATGTCGCCAACCCATGACTGCCAGAACAAGAAACACCGCATACTGACCGGCGGTGGCGTAATTGTGCCGCAGCAGGAAGAACGGCACCGAGATGCAATTTATCGAAATCCAGATCGGCCAGCACTCGACCAGTTTCCGGGCCATCATCCACTGCGCCACCAGGCTCACCGCGAAGAAGAACGCGTCGAGCAGCGGCGCCGAGTCATTGGTGGCCTGGAGTACCAGATAGAGCGCCAGCCACCCGAGCAGGCCGATAGACAGCAGGGCGGCGCCCAGCCGGGGGCCGGTGCGCGACACTTTGAGCTCCGTCTTCGCGACACCTCCGAAGAGCCATTCGTACCACCCGTAGATCGATACCGCCGCGAAGAACACCTGAATCGCCATCAGGCCGTAGAGTTTCTGCTGCAGGAAGATCACCGTGTACATCGAAACGTTCACCAGCGATGTGGGCCAGCTCAACACGTTCTGGCGGGTGCTCAGAAAGACACTGATGATTCCGAATGCGGCGGCGATCAGCTCGAAAGGGCTCACAGATCATCCCGGGGGTGGAGGCGGCGGGTCTCCGGAGGTCGGAAGTCGGCCATGGCGCGAAGCAGCGAATCGAGATCGGCGTCCACGATCAGCATGCCCCGCTGCGACTCCCGCACGAAACGCTCGACCGCGGCATCGGATTCGTCCTTGAGCAGCGCGGTGAAGTAGCCGGCAACGTTGAGGAGGCCGGTCGGTCGCTCGGCATCTCCCGCATGCTGCCAGCTCCAGAGCTGAAAGAGCTCGTCGAGATTGGCGATGCCCTGGGGTAGCGCCAGGAATCCGTCGGCCTTCTCGACCATGACGGGATCCCGTGCCATGTGCACGACCGTGCCACCGGCTTGCCGCGCGGCCTCGGTCACCGTTTCGGTGAGGCCGGTGGTAATACCTTCGGTCAGCAGGGTGATCCCGCTCCCGGCGAGCAATCGACCGGCGCGGACGGCCGCGTCGGCATACTCCGGCGCAAGCGCCTCGGCGGACCCGGCGAAGACAGCGACGCGGCGCATCGGCATGGTGAGGTATAATAAGTCATGCCTACTCGCCGCGAATTCCTCGAGAGCTCGTCCGTCGCGGTGGCCGCCGCGATCATCGCACCTTCCCCGTCTTCACCCGCTTCCCCGTTCTATCAGGGCGCCGCCATTCCCCCGTCGATCCAGGCGCTCACCTCCCAGAAGTCCAGAGCCCGCCCCATCACCACCGGTGAGCGCCAGGGAAGAATCGAACGGGCCCGGGGCCTGCTGGCCGGGGAGAAGCTCGATGGTCTCCTTCTCACCGGAGGAACCTCGCTCCGCTACTTCACCAACATCAGCTGGGGCCTGAGCGAGCGGCTGCTCGCGCTGATTCTGCCACGCGAAGGCCGGGCCTTCGTCGTCTGTCCCGCCTTCGAGCACGATCGGGCCCAGGAACAAATCGAAGCCGGGCCGCTCACAGGCACCGCCGACGTGATGATCTGGGAAGAGCACGAGGACCCCTACCAGCGGGTCGCCGAAGGCCTGCGGGCGCGCGGGATCACAACCGGACGGCTCGGCGTGGAAGAAACCGTGCGCCATGTCTTCGCCAGCGGGGCGGCAGCCGCACTGCCGGCGATGCAGCTCGCGAGCGGCACCCCTGTCACCGCCGGCTGCCGGATGGTGAAGGACGGACACGAGCTCGAGCTCATGCGCTTGGCGGCCGAGGTGACGCTCAAGGCCTACGAGGCAGCCTATCTCGCGCTCAAGGACGGGATGACGCAGAACGATTTTGCCGCCCTGGTATCCCTGGCCCACCAGCGGCTCGGATTCACCGGGAGTGCCGGCGTGCAGGTGGGCAAGTACTCGGCCCTTCCCCATGGGTCCGCGACACCGCAAGTCATCCGCGAGGGGACCATTCTGCTGATCGATGGGGGTTGTTCGGTCGAGGGATACGCCAGCGACATCAGCCGGACTTTCGTGCTCGGCCGCGCTACTGACAGGATGAAGCAGGTGTTCGAGATCGAGCAGCGGGCCCAGAAAGCGGCACTCTCGGCCGCCCGGCCCGGCGTGGAATGCCAGACGGTGGACGCGGCCGCGCGAAAGGTCATCGTCGATGCCGGCTTCGGTCCCGACTACAAGTACTTCACCCATCGGGTGGGGCATGGCATGGGAATGGATGGACACGAGTGGCCCTACCTGGTGCGCGGAAATACCCTGCCGCTCAAGCCGGGAATGACCTTCAGCGACGAGCCGGGGATTTACATCCCCGGTGAGTTCGGAGTGCGGCTGGAGGACGACATGGTGATCACGGAAAGCGGAGCGGAGCTGTTTACCCCGACGTCGCCATCGCTGGAAGCTCCGTTTGGAAGGTGAGAGGTGAGAGGTGAGAGGTGAGACGGACCTGCCGCACTCACCTCTCACGTCTTACGTCTTACGTCTCACGTCTCACGTCTCACCTCTTCACCTTGTACGCCCGCACGTGATTTACCTCCTCGGGATCTCTCCAGAGGCCGAGGATCTCGGTCGGCCCGACTTCGTAAGGCCGTACCCGGTCGGGGCACCTCACCGCCGCGATGGCCTTCCCCGTTGAGTCGTAGACGATGTAGCGCCGGCCTTCGTCCTCGCTGCGCCTCGCCCGCTCGACCCAGAGACTTCCATCGGTGGCAATCAGAAGGCGCTCATAGAAGGGGAACACCTCTGCATAGCGGGGTTTTTCCTGATTCTTGCGCCATTCAGCTTTCACCTGTTCGGGAGCGTTCTGCCGGTCCAGTCGTGCCAGGTTTTCCCGAGCCCTCTGGGCCCGGTGTTCTTCGGTGACCGGCTCGGCGGGAGTTGCGTTTCGAATGATCCGCAGCAACCTCCCATCCGCTTCGAAAACCCGGATGCCCACTGGCTCATTGCTGCCGACGTAGATCCTCACGCCATCAGTGGTGAACACCGTTTGGCGACCGAACTCGAGGCTCTTCAAGTTCGGATACTCGTGTCCCCCCTCCCGCACGATCCCGGGATACACCTCCGACCCCGGCACGGTCACGAGTGTGTCGAAGCCGCTCCCATCTGCGCGAAGAAGCACGATCGCGGAGGACCGGCGACGGACAGGACCCGAGGTTTCCTTCCCATCCTCATAAATCGTCTCGGTACCCACGATCCTGCCGTCGAAAAGTCGTAACGACGCCGCGACGCCTCCCCTCTCCGAGTGCACAATCGCCGATGTGCCGCGAACGAACTCTCCGGAGGGGGTAAACAAGGAAAACCGCGACGTTTGATTGTCCAGAGCCACCAGTGTATCACCCGGGAGACTCCATACAGCGCCAAGCGAGCCAAATTCTCCTGGTCCCTGGCCCTTCCGCCCAATCGGGTTCAAGTATTTTCCAGCGCCGTCGAATACCCGGAGCTCGCCGCTGCCCGAATTCGCCACCACGATGCGCCCATCGCTGAGCCGCACCGCGCCACGCACCAGGTGGAGATCCTGTCCCGCGTCATCGCCGCCGCCGATGTCCACGACCGGCTCACCGCGCGCGTTCCAGACCGGCAGAGAGTCTTCAAATCCGGCGGGATGCTCTACGATCTGGATGCCTGAGCTGTCCCGAACGGCAATCATGCCAACCGGCGCCGGGGATTTCCTCTCTTGGCCGCACCCGGAGGACAGGATGACCAGGCACAGCGTCACGAATGGTCGATAGCTCACTGATCCCTCCGCGCGGCAGGTCAAACGAAAGGAGCCGCGCACCAGCCGCGGCCCCCAAGTCTATCGCCCCGCTTGACACTTTGCGATTGGCCAGCAGCTCACGTCTCACCTCTCACGTCTCACCTCTCACGTCTCACGTCTCACCTCTCACCTCTCACCGGCCAGCGCCCCGAGCGTCGCCTCCAGCTCCGCTTCCGCGACCTCACCGCCGCGTCGCGCCTCGGCGAGCGTGTGTCGAGTGAGGAAATGCCCGGTCCATACCCCCGGCGCGCTGCGGCGCAGCAGCTCCAGAGTTTCCCTCAGATCCGACGGCGCAACCGGCTTGACCAGGTAGCCGCAGAAGCCGACTTCCCGGAGGCGGCGTGCGTCGCCGGGATTCCCGACCGCAGGCAGCATGATCAATGCGGGACGGCCCAGGCGTTCGTCGTCCAGGATCAACCGGCCGACATTGTCATATCCGTGGGCGTCGTGATCGCTGAAAATCACCATGGAGACCGGAACGCCCGCGAGGGCTCGCCGGCGGAGCTCCGCGATCGCCTCGTCGCGATCTCCGAAGCCGGTCGCCTGATAGCCCGCCGCATCGGCAATCGCCGCCCAGCCCGCGCGCATGCCGGCATCGGCTTCGACGACGAAGAGCGCAGCCGGCCGTACCGGGGCGGAGGGCGGCTCGGTGACCGCCGCGACGAGCGCCATCCCCCGAGGCTCGGCGTCGACCGTCGCAAGTGGCAGGGTCAGCGAAAAACGGGTCCCTGATCCGTCGATATTCGTCGCTTCCAGCTCGCCGCCCATCAGCCGGGTCAGATGATGGGCGATGGGAAGCGCCAGACCGCCGTCACGTGCGGGATAGGTATCGCCCCGGGAGAACGGCTCGAAGAGCGTCGTCAGAAGATCGGGAGAAATCGCCGGTCCGCTGTCTTCCACGGAGAAGCGCACCCCGCCTCCGGACATACGCAGCGTTCCGGGGGCGACTTCCAGGACGAGCTCTCCTCGTTCGATCCGGTTGAGCCCATCCTTGATGAGCGCGGTCAGGACCTGCCGGATCCGGCCCGGGTCACCGGTCACCCGGCGGGGGGAATCGGGTCGCCAGGCCAGCCGAAGCGCCAGCCCCTTGGCTTCCGCCTGGCCGCTCTGCGCCGCCGCCATGTCCTCGATCATCACGCGCAGGTCGAACGGAATCGGTTCCAGCGGAAGGGTGCCGCTCTCCAGCCGCGAAAAATCCGAGACGTCGTTGAGAATGCCCCGCAGTGCCTCGCCGGCGCCCTGGATGGCATCGACGTAGGCGCGCTGAGTCGGGAGCAGGGCGCCGGTGCGGAGCAGCCCGGCAAGACCCAGAATCGCATCAGCCGGTGTCCGCATGGTCCGGCTCACGGTCGAGAGGATCTCGCCCCGGACCAGATTGGTCGATTCGGCCACGGCCCGTGCCCGGCGAAGCGCATCCAGCTCGACCAGGAGCTCGTGCATCTCGGTACTGGTGCGTTCCACCGCCCGCGAGAGGCGGTCACGCTCCACTTCCCCATCCGCCAGGGCTTGATTCAACGCCTCGAGGACCTCCCGCCACGTCGGCGGCAAGGCCTCCAGGGACCCGAATGCGCGGAGCAGCGGATCGGCCAGTCGATCCAGCACCAAGAGCCCTCCCGGGCGGCACGATAGCAGGCCGTTCCATCCCACGACGGAGCGGCTTGCTACGATCTGATGGGGTGAATTATATGCATTTATTGATCCAGCCTGCACTTACGGAAGGCGGAATGACGCAAAGGCGCAAAGACGCAAGGCAAATTCTATACGGAGTATGTGTTACAACCTCAAAACGGTGATTTACTGCGCCAAAAACACCGATCCAGCAAAGGGTTGAGCGACTCACAGAACCGACCAATTCTTGACAGGTACATTTCCGCCCTACCGCCCTGCCGCCCTCCCGCCCCTCCCAGCCGTCCAAGCCATCTAGGCCGTCCAGGCCGTCCAGGCCGTCCACCCCAGCATCCAGCCCTCATTCTCGCTCACCGCCGCACCGGTTCAATCGGAATCCTGACCCGGGTGCGCTCCCAGGCCAGGACCACTCCGGCCGAGTCCGGGAGGAAGGTGAGCCGCTCGACGAAGCTGTCGCTCTGTTCGCTGGGCACGATCGCGCGGCCCAGCTCCCGCGACCGAATCGCATCGCGGTATTCCGTCTCGAGCCCCCACTGCGAGGTCGATGCGTTCAAAATGATCTCCCAGCTCTCGGGGCCAGGAATGGTGTAGAGTGCGGCGCGGCCCGCGGGAATCTGGACCCCGGCCACCACCAAGCCAATCGGTGCAACGATCGTGGTGGGCTCGTTGGCACCGGTGCGCCAGAGCTGACCGAAGGGCACCCGGGATCCACCCAGCATGGTGCGGCCCCGGGCTGCGGGGCGGCCGTAACAGATCTTTACCGGCGTGCCGTCGACCCTGACAAACGTGGTGCCGATTGGGCTCGATCGCAGCATCCAGGTTGCGAGCCACCCCCAATTGCGCGGACAGGGCAGCCGCATCGCGAGATCCGGCGGCGCAGGGATCATGGTCCCGGCCACCGGCACCAGCACCGCGATGACGACGATCGCCGCCGCCATCCGCGGCCCGAGCCAGCTGCGGAGCACGATGTAGGCGGCGTACAGAAGGAATCCGAGGAGAGCGAGCCACACCAGGGAGACCGGGATCGCAACGGCAGGGGAAAGCGACGGCGCGAGCCAGAGCCCGGCCAGGAGGAACACCCCGGTTGCGACCACCATCCAGCGCAGCCGCGACCGGGTCATCGTCACCACTTCATTTCCATTCCATTCGATCGCGAACCCCCGTGATATGCGCCGTGTGGTGCTTGCCGTGCCAGGCGTACATCGCGAGCACTCCGTCGAGCCTGAGGGATTTCTTCTGCTCCGGATGGAAGAAGGTGCGACTCCACTGCTGCTCGCTCATCGAGCGCAGCAAGGTGACCCAGCGGCGGTGCAGCGCTTCGAGCATCACGAGCGAGACCCCGATCAGCGTGCCCTTGGTGTCGGGCAGCTCCGCCCACAGCGCCTCCTCGTACGGCTTGATGGTCGGGTTGTCCTCGGTGAGCGCCAGCTTGAACCGGATATAGGCGTTGAGGTGACTGTCCGGCACGTGATGCACCACCTGTCGCACCGTCCATCCCCCCGGCCGGTAGGGGGTGTCGAGCTGAGCGTCCGTCAAACCTTGAACGATGCCGCGAAACTTCGCGGGAAGCTCGGCAATCTCGGTGATCCACGCCGCGCGCTGCTCGGCCGTGATCTCGCCGGCGGCCAGCGCGAATTTCCCGATCGGATAGCGCAGATCATTCATGGCCGGGCGTCCTTGCCGGGAGCGGCGGGAGGCGCCGCGATGCGGACCCCGTTCAAGACCAGCACGACCGAGCCATCGGGAGGAATTTGCACGAACAGGTCGCGCCCGGTCTTGGTGAGCTCGGGATAGCGCTCACCGATATTGAGCAGCATATAGCGAAGCACCGTTTCGGGAACCGGGAAGCCCCCGACGGTCACCCGGCTGAGCCGAAAATGCGCGATGCCCGTGCTGGCGGGGAGCTGCACCACCTGCGCCGCGAGGACGGTGCTGGAGTCCATCATTGCGAGCAGCGGACCGAGCATCTCTCGGCCTTCGGGAGGGAGATCCTGAATCCGACCGGTGAACGTGATTGCCTGGCTGTCGGTCGTGACGACGATGCCGATGCTGTCGGGAAGCGGGGTCACTCCGAGGCGGACCATGAGGTAGGACGCCCAGTCGCCGCCGTCGATAAAGCCCTCGCGAGCCTTGCGGTCGAGAAAGACGGAATCCACGACGGCCTGGGCCCGCACCACACCCGCCGGGGTGATGCGCCCCGGGGGCGCCTGGATCGAGATGATCGCCGCCGCGGCGATCCAGACCACCTTTCCGATCACGCCGCCTCCTTCGCGAGCTTCTCGTCCCGCCACAGCACCATCGCGAGCAGCAGGGCGCCGACGACAACTCCCATATCGGCCACATTGAACGTCCAGAATCGCGCGTCACCGATCCCTACGTCGATGAAGTCGATGACGCCGAGCGGTGAGCGGAGACGATCGAGCAGATTGCCCAATGCACCACCGGCCACCAGCGCAAGCGCCGCCGCCCGCAGCCGAGCCGTGGGCGGAGTGCGGCGATAGAGGAGCAAGAGCGCCACGACCGCCGTGGCGGCGATCGTGCCGAACACGACCCGGGAGGCATCACCCAGCGAGAGGTTCAGGGCGGCACCGGGATTGTAGGCCAGGGTGACCCGGAGCCAGTCTCCCAGCAAGGGATGCGGGCCGGGATTCCCGGTCAGTGCTGTTTGGACCAATTCCTTGGTCGAGCAGTCCGCCAGGACCAGGGTGCCGAGAATCGGCCAGAAGAATCGGGCTTTGGGCATGGCTATCACTGGGGAAATATATCCGTACGGCTCTACACGGTGGGCAGGAATGTCGGGGCCTTCCGCGCATTGACCTCCTGTTCGAAATCATACGCCATCCCGATCAGCGTCCCTTCGCTCCACGCCCGTCCGAAGAATGAGAGTCCGATCGGGAGCCCGTGCAACCACCCTGCCGACACGGTGACATGGGGGTAACCCGCCACCGCGGCGGGTGAGGTAGCACCGCCGGTGTACCGGTCTCCGTTGACCAGATCCGTGGGCCAGGTCGGGCCCGCGGTGATGGCGATCAATGCATCGAGCCGAAGCCGCGACATGACCGCGTCGATGCCGAGCCCCCGCGAGAGCTGCCGGCACCGCGCCAGTGCCTTCCGGTAGACCGGATCGGTGAGCGGCCCTCTCTTGACCGCCCGCTCGAAGATCTCCTGTCCGAACCACGGCATTTCACGGTCCCGGTTTCTGAGATTGAACCCGATGACATCCGCGAGCGTTCTGACCCCTGACCCCTGACTCCTGCCCCCTAAGTAGGCCGCGAGCCCCGCCTTGAATTCGAAGTCCAAGACCACGATCTCAGGCTCCCCCAGTTTCTCGGCGTTGGGGACCTCTGCGGGATCGACGATCACCGCACCCAGACTCCTGAGGGCCGCGATGGCTTCCGCGAGAATCGGGTCGACACTTCCCGGCAGCCCGAAGCCCTTTCGCGCCACGCCGAGTCGCACCCCCTTGAGGGCGCCACGGCGGAGCGCCTCGGCATAGCGCGTTCCCGAATGGCCCTCCGACCTGCGGGTAGCCGGATCTCGAGGATCGACACCCTGGATCGCTTCGAGCACCAGGGCCGCATCTCGGACGGTTCGGCACATCGGCCCCGCGGTATCCTGGGTGGCAGAAATCGGGATGATCCCCGCGCGACTCACCAGCCCGACGGTCGGCTTGATCCCGACCAGCGCACAGATCGACGCCGGGCAGGTGATCGATCCGTCGGTCTCGGTGCCGATCGTCACCGTGGCCAGATTCGCCGCGCCTGCGGCGCCCGAGCCCGACGAGGAGCCGCAGGCGTTGCGGTCCAGCACGTACGGATTGCGGGTCAGGCCTCCCCGGGCGCTCCAGCCGCTGGTTGAGCTGGTGGATCGATAGTTGGCCCATTCGCTCAGGTTGGTCTTACCGAGCAGCACGGCCCCTGCCCGGCGGAGATTCGCGACCACCGTCGAGTCCTGGGACGCACGGGTGTCGGCGAGGGCCAGCGAGCCCGCCGTCGTGCGCATCTGATCGCCGCTGTCGAGGTTGTCCTTGACGAGTACCGGAACCCCGTGCAGCGGGCCCCGAGGGCCGCGCTCCCGTCGCTCGGCATCGAGTTGATCGGCGATCCGGAGTGCGTCGGGGTTGAGCTCGATGACCGAGTTGAGCGTCGGGCCCGCCTTGTCGATGGCGGCGATGCGCGCGAGGTACTGCTCGGTGATCCCCCGCGCGGTCCGCTTCCCTGAAGCCATGTCGAGGGAGAGCGAGGCGATCGTCGCCTCATCCAGCTCGAAGCTTTGGGCCGCGGCGGAGTGGAGTGCCCGGGACGCGACCCCGCCGGCAGGAAGCGCGCGAGCGGCGCCCAGCAGCGCCGCGCTGTGCAGGAAGTCTCGACGATCCATGGGAGCTCCCGGGGGGAGACGGGACCAACAATCTAGCTGAAGGTTGGAGACAGATGGCTGATGGCTGCCTGCTGTTTACATTTCGCCCTTCCATGTCCTCGTCTCCCGTCTCCACCCCCCTCGCCCTCTCCGAGGTGCTCGCCGCGCTGTCCTCGGCGCTCGACCTGACCGAGGGGCAGTCCCTCGGGCATTCCGCGCGCAGCTGCCTCATCGGCATGCGGCTCGCCGAGCGCCTCGATCTCTCTGCCGACCAGCGCCACGCGCTCTTCTACGCCCTCCTCCTCAAGGACGCCGGCTGCTCCAGTAACGCCGGCAGGCTCGCGTCGCTCTTTCAGGCGGACGACATGCTGCTCAAACGCGAGCACAAGCTCATTGACTGGACCCGTACCCTTCCAGCGTTCGGCTACGCCGTCCGGCTCGCCGCGCCCGATGGGACCCTGTTCGAGCGGGTCCGCCGGGTTCTGGAGATTGCGCTTCGAAAAGACGAGGTCGGCCGCGGGATGATCGAGATCCGTTGCGAGCGGGGAGCCGAGATCGTCCGCATGCTGGGGCTCCCGGAAGCCACCGCGGAAGCGGTCCGCAATCTCGACGAGCATTGGGATGGCAAGGGTCACCCCAAGGGGCTCGTGGGCGAACAGATCCCCCTGCTCGGACGAATACTCTGTCTGGCCCAGACCGTCGACGTGTTCTACTGCGCGTACGGGCTCGAGGCTTTGACGACGATGCTCAACAACCGTCGCCGGCGATGGTTCGACCCCGAGCTGGTGTTCCATCTGGCCGGATTCCTGGGCGACAGCGAATTCTGGGAGAGCCTGCGCACCGAAAACCCCGCCGCGCTGACTGCTGAGTACGAGCCGCCGGACCGGATCCTCGAAGCGACGGACCACCGGCTCGATGCGGTGACTCGGGCCTTTGCCCGGGTGATCGACGCCAAGTCGGCATGGACTGCGCACCACTCGGAGCGGGTCGCCCGGCTCGCCCAGTCGATGGCCCGGGCCCTGGGCGTGGCTCCCGATCAGGTGCGGGATCTGGTGCGCGCGGCACTGCTTCACGACATCGGGATGCTCGGCGTCTCGAGCCGCATCATCGACAAACCTGCCGCGCTTACGGCAGAGGAGTGGAAGGACGTCCGGCGCCACCCCGAATTCACCCTGGCCATCCTGGGGCGGGTCACCCCCCTGCGGCAGGT
>Ga0075428_100008074_pt1 | contig 11688 bp, 9 predicted proteins | sample RhiMetdeltSRZDD2_FD_75291 | JGI IMG/M metagenome (GOLD analysis project Ga0075428, IMG submission 75291) | Populus rhizosphere microbial communities from Tennessee, USA - Rhizosphere MetaG P. deltoides SRZDD2 | ecosystem: Host-associated > Plants > Roots > Rhizosphere > Soil | place: USA...
AGGCCAACCAACGTATCAAATCGAAACAGTGTATGGATGAATCCGGTCCGTTTGCTGTTCCTTATTAATATCCAGGTAAAAACAGTCAAGAGAGCAATTCCTAAAAGTAAGGTGAAGACTTTCATTAAATCAACTTACAAAAAGTTTATGAAGGATTTCGAGGGTTTAGTTTGCATAATTATTGATCGTCATTGCATAATCACAAAGGAATAAAAACCGCAAGTAGTTTGAGTGTTAGTTATTTCAGAAATCCCTTTGGGACCAATTCATGCACAGCCTTCATGATCCTTTCTTCCGTGTCTTCAGTCAGTCGTGAAGGATGATTGTAATAAGGCATGGACCCATCTACTTCATAACCGCCCTCACTGAACAGTCTTTTAGATGCGATGTATGTAGAGACATCATTCGAGTAGGCGTTAACCCAAATTTTTTCTTTATTGAACTCGCGTTTGATCCGGAGACTATAATCCACGACAACTTCTCCACCTAAGAATACGATGGCCAACTGATTTCCAAAACTCCACACTTGAACCGGGTACGACATCGTTGGGGAAATCGTTCCGCCTTGCGCTAGTATCGACAAACAGTTTCGTGCATAAAGACCTCGTGCACCCTCAAGACTAGACTGCTCAACAAATTCCTTCGCATCGGGAACATGGGCGAATGTAAGCTCCACACTTTTTATTTTCCCAACGGGAATGTCATTCAACGTCGAGAACTTATTTGCCTTAAGAAGCTCATCGATCTTCTCTGTGATCATCGCGGCGTGTTGGTTAAGGTACTCGAACTCTCCACGAGGTGACGGATTCGAATCGCCGGCACAACCGATTGCCACCATGGCCATCGTTCCTGGATATTTTTTTTCAATCATCTCTTGTGTCGCGCCGATCCAATCCCCATGAACAAAATTATGGTGAGGCAGAAGGGTTGTACCATGGCAGGCGTAGTTAATCAAAAGGGCAATCTGCTTTCCTTCAGAATCTGTCGCGCGAAGCACAGGTAAGTCATGATCAACGGGACCGTCAGGCGTCTCGCCAAAGTCCTTCCACTTCCCTCCTTCCAGTACGCGTCGGTTGATGGCGAAAGTTACCCGGTCGAGTGCCCAGCTAATTTGCCCTGGTGTTCTTGACGAATATGCTTCGACGACAAGCTTTTCAAGTTTGTCGAGCAAGCCGTCGCTGTAAAGTTTTACATCAGCCAGCTGATTGGGAGGAACGGATTCTCCTGATATGTTAACCAACACACCCGTCTCCGGGCCATTATGAGTATGCGAGGCTGATAGAACCAATTGCGCGCGGTCTTTTAATCCAATCTTTTGAACCAGCCGTACATACAAAGCGTCGGCAAAACGACTTTGAAACCCAATGAGATCAAGTGTTATCCACACCATTGTTGGTTTTCCTTTTTGACGAAGCACCAACGCCTTTGCCCACAACTTTTGTTCAACGCTGTCAAAAACATTTTTTCGCGCACCATAACCCGTAAGACGGACCGGGTGGTCTGGAGTGATGTCTGTTCGGGATATGCCAATCTCTATAGGCCTATCCGTTTTGGCGACTATTTGTTCAAATGAAAAGAGAAGTGTAAGAATGAACAAAACAATCCAATTCCTAATCATTTTAATTCACATTTTGTACAGTCCCAGACGGGCACTTTTAATTTACTCATGTTTTGAAAAAAGCCGCAGTAGGACATTAAGAAAATAAGCGAATTGTCCGTCAACAGATAGAGTAAAAACAACCCGCGTTGCGTGGACTGTCTCATTCCAAAAATTCTTTTTCCTATTCTATAAATATAACTGAAAATCCATTCATAGCGGCGCTAGGCTTTACTGCTTATTGATTCTCTTTTCATTGTTTGCGGTTTCCAATAAGTAAGGCTTCTCCACAACCATTCTAATGGACCGAAATGAAATTGGCTCAACCACCAGTTGCTCAAAACAATTTGCAATGCGAATACGATTATGCTTATCAATACACAACAGGTTGTGCCGATCTTCCCCATCAATGCGAATCCGTATCCATAGAAAAGGAACAGGTTAATAACTGATTGCATTAAGTAATTTGTCAATGCCATGCGCCCCACTGGTGCCAACCACAAAAGATTTCTTTTCCACGTTGCACGTTGAAATAGCAGCGTTAAAGCGGAAAGATAAAAAGCGGCAAGCGCAACCATGCCTGTAAACTCTGAAAAGTGCGAAGCTACTAACCAAGGAGAAGAATCATCAAATAATTTGACGTTAGCGATTAGGACCCATGCCGAGTTGCAAATCAGTCCTATTGCGAGTCCCAACCACATTAATCTACGAAAGAACCGTAAGTTTTCGCGAGCATTCTGGAGAAGATGTCGCCGACCTGCATAGAAGCCGAGAAGAAATTTGCCAAAAATATGAGGCAGGGTAAAAAGAAAAATTCCTTTTAACCAAAAACTAGCGTTAATTTTAGCATTCTCAGGAAAAACATCCAAATATGTTCCTTTCGTGAACGCTGCTAACCTGACTGCTTTTACTGCCGGACTAGTCATTTCGGTTTTACTCCTGATTGCAAGCACAAGCACCGGCACTAAGATGGCGAGAATAAGACCCCAAGTGATGAGTGTGCGGTCGCTACGTAAGCGGAAAAGGATTAATGCAAAGCCAAGCAGTGCGTAAAAGACCAGGATATCACCATACCAAAGCAAATAGGCATGCATTAAACCAAAGCAAAGTAAAATAAATAAGCGGCGCATGTAGACAGGAACGATACTTGCATTTCTTGACTCGGCTCTACTTAGCTGCACTGAAAATCCAAGCCCAAACAGGAAGGAGAATAGCGTAACAAACTTTCCATCAATAAAGAATTGCACAAAATATCTCGAGATCCGGTCAATACCGGCTGTAGGTAGCTTCGAAAGCTGTTCGCTAGTAAGTGCTATTTCTTGGCTCAGCCATACCATATTAGCCAACAAGACTCCAAATAACGCAAAACCCCGAACCACATCAATTAGTAGTGTCCGTTCCTCTAGTGTTATAGGAATGGGTCGACTACTTCTTATGCTTGGTTCTTTTGAAGGACTTGAATCGGTAGGCATATCATGCTTTCACTTTTAACAATACTCCTGGGAACTTTCTCGTAAGGCTGAGGAATTTTGTAAAATATAATCGACAAAGTTGCCAGAAATTCATTGCCACCACCCTGATCTGCTGGAGAGCGCTTCCAACCATTTGGAAGGATCACTTGTTAGCTCACCTGCGCAAGCAGGGCGCCCGGAACAAACAAAACAATATGCATTTTATAAAGGCGGAACGCATTTCTGTTTTTTCCTGAAGCTACGAATGAAAACTGACTTCAAACGCTAAATTTTGGTTAGGTGATGTTCATGTTTCTGCGAACATTACCGGTTGCGTCAGGGCCGCTTTTCTTGAGTCACTGCGGATTTTAGTTTTAGGCGAATGTATTGTTGCAAGAGGTTTGGATATATGTTATAGAGCAGATTGCATATTGTTAAAATTAATACCCAAATGAATTGTCCTTGGACAGCTGCATAAATTGTGATCATCGTAAAAAAAAGGAACAATGAAAAATGGAATTTCTCGTAGAAATAGGTTTGATAGTATTGCTTTCTTATCGATGCATTGGTTTTATAGATAGATTTAAAACCGACATATTTCCTTTTCAAAATTTTATTGACGATTGTTCCGTGTTGGGCGAATGTGTTTATAATCCCGACACCAATTCTTCTGTACCAACGGGGGTTTCTGCTGAGTTGTACTTTATCAAAAAATGAGTTGGGGAAGAAGAGGGGTACAAGGCAAACCGCCAACAGGATATAGATTGTTCTAGGATTTATAAACGTATAGGAAAATATTGTTATTGGAGTAAGAAATAATGCGGTCCAGATCAGATTGGGTATCATGTTGTAGATCGCCGCAATCCTGTTTATTTTTTGAAGTTCTTTTTGTTCGGGGGAAATCAATGGTCTTTCAGAGAGTATCACTATACAACTAATGCTTAACCAGCTTACAACTTCCCACGCTGTTCTTAGTAGACACCTTCATAATGTAATATCCCGCCCGCAATCCTTCGAGGTTCAGTGGTATCGGACTTGTACCCGCCGACTCTATATTGTACTCGAACACGCGCTGCCCCAGGATGTTAATAATTTCTACCCTGCTGCTAGTCGTGGGTTCCTTAAAATGTAGATTGACTTCGCGCGTAAACGGATTGGGATAACATGTGAATCCGGCGTTCAGCTCTTCGGGTATGGATGTGATCACATCGTCACCGATTTCACGTTCGCCCGTGGCAAAGTACACCGGCCATTTTGTATTACTATACATCGGTACTTCGGCATCAGTTGAAGATATTTTATCCGCGGCAAGCTTGATGTAACTGGTTTGATAGTCTGTTTCATCGTCAAGCATAGCTGTAAAGCCAATACGGGTATCATTCTTGTCGTAGGACGGAAAACCCAACGTCTTATTTTCAACTATTACGTTCACGTCATTGGTTTCGATATTGCACCCGAGGATAGCGTATTCACCGGTTCCTTCATCCACATAGTCAAACGCGATGATGTAAGGAGACTTCTTAGCGAACGCAGGATTGCCGATACTTACTCCGTCCGGCAAACTAGGAAACAGTTTTTCTATCGTTCCATCTGCAAAATCACCTTCCTCATTATCCCATACATGAATAAAATTCACATCCCAATATTCAATGTCCGTACCATCTTCGTTCGCAATGCGGTTAAAACAGTCGTACACGAGAAATTCTCCGCTATAATCAAATTCAAGTGCATCTGCATAAACGGGGCCCGCCGAATTAACCCCCTCGGTATACGTCGGATTATAAAGCTCAAATTCACCCCACTCTTCAGTTTCGAAATCGTAGACATGGATTGTCGCATCCTGACCATTGGTGACTGCTGCAATCTTGGTACCTCCCTTCGAAATTACGACGTTGGACCACATTGCGTCGTCCTGCAAAACGTTTTCTACCGGATCTTTATCAGGCGATGTGGTGACCACATGGATCGTATTATCGTCGGCGACAAAAACCGCTACGTCACCTTTGTCGGTCACACTCGGCCGGCTCTTGAAGCCTGTTGTTGAAAGGGGAATTACTTCATTGTTAAAAAAATTGTCATCGGCATCTACCTTGACCCGGTATAGCGTATTGTTGTCACTTTCATCCGTATTATAAATCAGAAAATATTCTGCACCTGGATTATCAGGAAGGTTCTCAGTGTAGTCACCACCCTGGCCGTTAGTGATGCCAACGAAATCAAAAGCGAGACCCGCCTGCGCTACTTCATTGGAAGAAGTTCCAAACAAATCGCCGGCTGCCTTGACTACAGCAAGTCTCAGATCTATAAACTTCGAAGATTTTGTGAGGTAATCGTCTAGCGCCTTATAAAATACATCAGCCGCTTTTTCGCGGCCGATTGCTTCGGCGTATTTATAAAATGCATGGTTGGGAATACCGCTGTTGATATGTACACCTCCGTTATCCTCGAGCCCAGTGTACGCTTCATTCTTATGTTTAGGTTGAAAACCGGGACTGGAAAGGTTAGTGCCCCCGTTGTGCGGATCCTCCAGCGAGCGCAACGCGCCACCGGGAAAGACTCCGGGTTTTACCACATCTTCCCCGATCAGCCAGTCGGCATCGTCCATCATCGAACCGAAAATATCGGCAATAGATTCATTTATCGAGCCCGATTCTCCCTGGTACTCCAGGTTCGCGGTGCCTTGAACGACCCCGTGCGTCATTTCATGACCAGCTACATCAATAGCACCCGCGAGAGGTTTGAACGCGTCCAACCCATTTCCATAAAACATCGCTTTGCCATTCCAGTACGCGTTGTCCAAGCCAGTTCCGTCATCATCAGGGACATTGACTATCGATATGATCGTTCCTCCCTCACCATCGATGGAATTGCGATTATGAATTGAACGGAAGTATTCATAAGCTACTCCCGCATTGAAGTGGGCGGTTAACGCCTTTACCTGAGTGACGGTCGCCCACGTATTGTTTGTTGACGAGACATGCTTTACGCTTTGATCATCTCCAAACGTGTTGTTCATGTCAATTGTCAAAATGCCACCGACAGGTTCGTCAGGAAGTACTGATGTTGCAGCTATGTACATCGGCCTCGAGACGTCTAGCATATAATAGGCCGTTCCCTTCTGATACGTGTCTACCGTCCGGGAAATTCCATTCAAATCATTGCCAGTCGCTGTCCGTGGTCCATCCGCACTACAGGTGCTTTCAAAATGATGTAGTATCGCACCCGTTGTAGCATCCACAAAATACTCCCATCGTTCGACTACTGATGGACAAACAACAATGTGATATGCAAGCACATTCGTTCTTACCAGTTTTTTATCCTGGTAAATACAAAGAGTGGCCTCCGGCTTTTCGAACTGAACAAGTTTCTTTTCCAGGGCAGAAAGTTCACGATGAAATCCTCTTGCATTCAACTGCGAGGTCGCCCTTTCAATAGCAGATTGTTTTGATACTTGGGGAAGAGGGTTGATATCCTCGGTTACCTTTATGTAGTTTCCATTGAAAGCCTCCCCTTCGTTCAACTCGTTGAGGTGTACAACAACTTCAGCTCCATAAACAGGCAAACCTTTGTATACCTGATTCATCCGCACATGTGTTTTATTAAATTTATCAGTCCGGACGTTCCGCACGGCGAATTCTGATGGGACCTTTTCGAGCTGTAACAAAGGTTTCAACTCGTCGAGGTATGTTTTTGTCGCCTGGGTAATATCCCTTATAACACCGGACCTGGCAGAGGAACGATCTCGTGTCGAAGTAATAAACGTGGGCAGACCAGTTTCGGAAGAGTAAAATACTTTGCCAGGATCTTTTTGAAGTACTTTGGGAAACGATAGGTTCTTCTTTAGCATCACGGTTGATGGCAAACCACGTGCTCCCGCAGTTACACTGGAGGCCCCGTTGATTTTCAATGCGCGTAGCGATGTCGTATTGACCACCTTCTTCTCCTTCTTCTTCGAATCAAACGTCTGTTGCGCTCTGATTGGATGTGTCAGGCCCACCGTTAGCAATGTGAGTGAGATTATCGACCAGACGTTTTTCATAAGGGTCAATTTTTTATTTAGGAGAACCCGAACTAAATGTTAATCGTGACACTGCCGTATTGATCTTACTATACAATTTCTTAGCGTCTTCAGGAGCCGGAAACTCAGCATGGCCCCATGTAATCCTGTTTTCCTTGCCTTCTTCATACAGCGCAAGCGAAGAGTACATGTTTCCGGGGTGAATGAAATCGGGGGACGATTTTAGAACTGCTTTTGCGTGCTTAAAGTATTTCTTTGCAGCGCATTTTTTCAGCTTGCTCTCTTCTGTGTACGTTATTTCACCTAACCCTTGTCCTTTCATAACCTTGCCAGCCTTATCGATCTTGTAAACGGTTGCTGTGCCGGCGACCCCTCCGCCGTTGCTGACGAGCAGGTAACTTTCCTGCGCATAGCTTGACAGGACACAAAATGACAAAAACATGCCTAACTGAAGGCTCTTCATAAGAGAGGGGTTATATTAAAGATACTATCAAATAACCAATTATTTGCAAAAAGATACATCCCATGAAAATGGGAATTTCATAAGTCATGGGTAGGCTTGGAGTAACGGTTTTAATGTCCGAGTTGATTGAGGCAAAGTCGTAAACGAGATTAGGAGTTTATGCGTGAAAATCTTCAGAACTATGCCGGCCCAACTCTGAGTTTGTAGATCAGCAAAATCTCAAAATCGCAGAATAATGATGTCGCCCGATTTGTTATATTTAGCCTATGCCGTTTCGTGGCCTCCCGTTTCAAATAACTCTCGCGATTCGTGTCGATGGACACATACCAGTCCAGGGGGGACTGTTGTTCAAATTGATTTCGGAATCCTAAACTAATTATGCATTCTTTGATCCCAGGTTATCAGTACGATGTATTTATCAGCTACCGTCAAAAGGACAACAAATATGACGGGTGGGTAACAACATTCGTGGAAAATCTAAGGCGGGAGCTTGACGCCACATTTAAAGAAGATATTTCAATTTATTTTGATGCAAATCAGCATGATGGGCTGCACGATACGCACGATGTTGATGAAAGCCTAAAGGAAAAATTACGGTGTGTCATCTTCATTCCCGTGGTGTCGCGGACATATTGCGACCCTAACAGTTTTGCGTGGAAACACGAGCTAATTCCCTTTCTTCGTTTAGTTGAGAACGATGCTCATGGCCTGAAAGTAAAAGTCAATAATGGAAATATCGCGAGCAGGATTTTGCCGATCCGTATTCACCAGCTTGAAGTGGACGACATTAAGCTTTTTGAGAAAGAGACCGGCAGCGCTATAAGACCAGTCGATTTTGTCTTCAGGACATCGGGTGTAAACAGGCCGTTACGTGCTGATGAAGACAATCCACATGATAACCTCAATAAAACTTACTATCGCGACCAGATCAACAAGGTCGCCAATGCAATCAATGAGATTGTAAGCGGACTTCTGTACGAGCATTCAACACACCAGAATATAACAAATGATGCTACTATCACTGGAAGATTGGAGCAAAAAAAATCTCGATCTCCGATAAAATGGACATGGGCTACTTCGATCATCCCTTTGTTACTGATCGGCGTCCTATTGTGGAACTACTTTAGAGGGTCTAATCCTGAAGTCGCGGGACCTTCAGAAAAACAGTCCATTGCTGTAATACCTTTCAAGAACCTTAATGAAACGAAAGAAAATGAAGTGATCTGTAATAGCCTTGCTGAGGATATATTGACCCACTTATCAGGTTTGCCAGATTTGAAAGTTCCTTCGCGTATCTCTTCCAACGCATATCGTAACTCAGAGAAAAGCGCGAAGACCATTAGCAATGAACTTGGAGTTCGTTATATCCTCGAAGGCAGCGTACTTGCCACTAACGTCGACCTGAGAATAACGGCCCGGCTGATCGACGCCGAGAAGGACGAAATCGTCTGGACAAAACCCTTCAACAGAAAACTTGAAGACTACTTTAAAGTACAGGGGGAAGTGGCACAGTCTGTGGTTTCTTCTCTTCGATTGAATCTTCAAGGACATGAAAAAGACCTGTCGCAAATCGATCAGTTCGATATTAAAGCCTATGAATTGTACAAAACCGGTCTCAACAACCTCGACAAAGGCGGAACACTTCCTACGTTGGAGAATATCATTCCATATTTTGAAGAAGCCCTTAAGATCGATTCATCTCTATATCCCGCGTATGCGGAAATGGCAAATGCATACGTGAAGTTTATGTCTTATGGAAGAGGAGCCTCCAAGGAAATTTACCCCAAGGTAAAAAATGCTCTTGACCGATGTAAGGCTTTAAACCCTGAGTATCCCAAATTGTATAGTGCCCTGGCAGCAACAGCATTACATTTTGATTTTGATTTAGATATGTACAAAGTCTACACGGAAATGGCGATGAGACTCGATCCTAATAATCCGGATATATACTTTAATGAGGGATTGTACTATACTATTAAGAGGGAATTTGACAAAGCATACCAGGCATATGATAAAGCAGCTGAATTGGATCCCGCTGGAAAGCCATGGTATAATTACAGTAAAGGATTCTCCTATTACGTCGCGAGAGATTATGAAGGGGCCATTCGAGCTTTCGATGAAAGTCTTGCATCAGATCCACAGTACAACAGTGCACTTTGGGGCAAGGGCCTCACGTATGTCCAGCTAAAAGAATATAACAAGGCAGTTGAAACGTTCCACAGGCGAACGGCCGGTACTTATACCAATTGGGTTTTGGCGAATGCCTTATCAAAACTCGGTAACAATGAAGAGGTGAACAAAATTTTGAAGTATAATGTCGACCTCGCCAAGATACAATATGTCTCTCCTGTAGTGCTTGGACATCTTTATCTTGCGGCCAATAATAAGGATGAAGCTTGTAAGTGGTTTATGAAGGAGGCAGAAACTCTCGACGGAGGAATTTACTGGATATTAATGGTCAAACTTGATCCCCGCATGGATGATATGAGAGGTCATCCATGCTATGATGAGATACAGCGGCGAATGCCTTTGTAGATTTTCCCTCCATCGCTCACTGCTCATTGCTCATTACACAAAATAGCGCATCCTGAATATCTTCAGTAACCTGTATCTGGCAAGCTAATCGACTACAGCTCGTTGCGTTTGGGAGAGTGTCTATCATATCGAGCTCGTTGTCACTTGCAGGAGGCAAAGCTGCAAGACCGCTTTTTACTTCAACATGACAGGTGGCACACAACGCCATGCCTCCACAAGTTGCTGGAATGGAATATTCGGATGCCTTTAGTACTTCCATCAGATTCAGCTTGATGCCTTCCGGAATTTCTATGAGCTTCACCAATCCGTGGCTATCCTCTACTTGAAATGTGATCATTGACGTATCCATTATCTAAAACGCATTTATTCCGTTGACGGTGGTGTATTTAAAGCTCAGCTTCTGGTTAGGATAAACAAACCGGAAAGCACTTTGTGCCATGAGCGCGGCTTCGTGGAATCCACACAAGATCAACTTGAGCTTACCGGGATATGTATTGATATCACCGATAGCATACACGCCGTCAACATTGGTTGAATAATCCAACGTATTAACGACAATTGCCTGTTTATCCATACTAAGTCCCCAGTCGGCGATAGGACCCAGCTTCGGACTCAAACCAAACAGAGGGATCAGAAAATCGGCTTCCAGTTCGGTGACCTGCTTGTCTTTACCCACGCATGCCACTGAATTCATCACACCGTTACCATGTATGGAGTGAAGGTTGGTATTAAGTAAAAGGTTGATCTTTCCGCTTCGCGCCAGAGCTGCGACTTTTTCTGCTGAGTCTGGTGCACCCCGGAATGATTCATTGCGATGTACAAGCGTGACCTGTTTAGCCACCTCGGCAAGGTGTAACGTCCAGTCGAGAGCCGAGTCCCCTCCTCCTGCGATAACAAGCTTTTTCTCGCGAAATGATTCAGGATCTTTAACCATATAAACCACACCTTTGCCTTCGAAGTGTTCGAGGTTCTCCAGTTCCGGTTTACGCGGTTCAAAACATCCCAAGCCCCCAGCAATTACCACAACCCGACACTGGATCGTGGTCTCATCAGAAGTGGTCAAAACGAACGAACCGTCGTCAATTCTTTTAAGACTGGTGACTTTTTCACCTAGCGTAAATGTTGGCTTGAAAGGCTCGATCTGGGCGCGTAGGTTCTCTACCAGGTCGCCGGCCAATACTTCCGGGAATCCAGGAATATCATATATCGGTTTCTTTGGATATATCTCTGAAAGCTGGCCGCCGATCTGCGGCAACACGTCAACCAGATGACAGCGCATTTTTAGTAATCCTGCCTCAAATACCGCAAACAATCCAACTGGCCCTGCCCCGATAATACAAATGTCAGTGGTGATCATATCCTTAAACATCTTTGCTAGCTTAAAATTAGTATAATTATTATTAGTATGACAACTATTTTCCTATTTAAATACGAAAGGCCGGCCAAAGAGTTCGTGCTTTTAACTCAAATTGTTATAAATAGTATTTAGGATTTTTTTGAACTGATTGAAATCGCGTTCCGTAAGCCCCTCCCATGCCTTTAAGCGTACAGCGCGTATTTTCGGTTTGAGCTGCTCCACTTTCTTCGCACCTGCCTTCGTTAGCGAGACGATGAAGCTCCTTCT
>Ga0075428_100008077_pt1 | contig 11686 bp, 15 predicted proteins | sample RhiMetdeltSRZDD2_FD_75291 | JGI IMG/M metagenome (GOLD analysis project Ga0075428, IMG submission 75291) | Populus rhizosphere microbial communities from Tennessee, USA - Rhizosphere MetaG P. deltoides SRZDD2 | ecosystem: Host-associated > Plants > Roots > Rhizosphere > Soil | place: USA...
GCTCCTCCCGCCGAGCGCCGCTAGTCGGGGCGCCCGGATTTGAACCGGGGACCTCCTGCTCCCAAAGCAGGCGCGATACCAGGCTACGCTACGCCCCGCTGCGACCAATCTTAGTTGGGTCGATAAACCCGGTCAACGCCCCGACTTGATCCGCGCGAGCAACTCGCGAAACGCCCGAGCGCGATGGCTGACGCGCTCCTTCTCGGCCGGGGTGCTTTCACCGAACGTCCGGCCCAGCTCGGAAGACAGAAAGTAGGGATCGTAACCGAAGCCGCCCGTGCCGCGGGCCGTGCGAACGATGGACCCTGTAGTTTCGCCCCGCGCAGTCAACGCCTGACCCACGGCCACATACGCGGCGACACAAACATAGCGCGCGGCGGTGTCGGCGGCCCCACCGATCGACGCGATCAGCGCACGATTGTTTTCCTCATCCAGGTCGACTCCTTTCAGGTCCTGCCGCCCCGACCACCGCTTGCTTCGCACACCCGGCTGGCCGCCGAGCGCCGCGACTTCCAAGCCGGAGTCATCGGCGACGGTGGGGATACCACCGCTCACCTCGTAGAAGTAGCGCGCCTTCGATAGCGCGTTCTCCTCGAAGGTCGCGTGGGGTTCGAGCTCGGCTTCCTCGTCAGACTCGTCGATCTCCAACTCATCGAGCGAAACCAGCGTCAGTCCGGCAGCGGCGAACATCGGCCGGATCTCTCGAAGCTTCCCCTCGCTCCGCGTCGCGACGAGCAGCGCGGTTGCGCTCATTGGGCCAACGCTCGGCGCTGTGCGGCATCGAGGCTCGCGATTCCACTGGTCGCCAGGTCGAGCAGCCGGTCGAGCTGCGAGCGATCGAACGTGCCATGCTCGCCGGTTCCCTGAACCTCGACGAAGCGACCTTCGCTGCTCATCACGACGTTCATGTCTACCTCCGCACGGACGTCGAGGTCGTAATCGAGATCGAGCCACAGCACGCCACCAATGACTCCGACACTCACGGCGGCAACGCGTCGTCGCACCGGCGACGCTGACATGTGCCCCTGAGCGACCAGCCAGCTGAACGCATCGTGGACCGCGACACACGATCCGGTGATCGCTGCCGTGCGCGTGCCGCCGTCCGCCTGGAGCACGTCACAGTCCACGCGGACGGTGAACTCGCCGAATCGAAAGTCATCGACCATGGCGCGAACGCTGCGGCCGATCAGTCGTTGGATCTCCTGCGTCCGTCCGCCGAGCTGCGCGCGCTCGCGCGCGGTGCGCGTACGCGTCGCGCGCGGCAGCATGGCGTATTCGGCCGTTATCCAACCCTCGCCACGTCCCTTTTTCCAGGACGGCACGCCGAGCTCCACCGACGCGGCGCACAGCACACGCGTCTCGCCGAACGAGACGAGGCATGAGCCCTCGGCATACGGGACGGCATTCCGCTCGAGCGTGACGGAGCGCAGGTCCGTCGGCCGACGGCTATCGTTAGGCGGCGTGTCAGAGCCCACGGAGGCGATGGATGGTTGAGGTCGTGGAGTGGCCTGGCGTCAAAGGGATGATGACGACGTCTCCGCCCCGCGCGCGCACTTCGGTCGCGCCGACAACGCTGTCGGGAGAGTAGTCGCCGCCCTTGACGATCACGTCGGGCTGGAGGAGCTGAACGAGCTCCAGCGGCGTGTCCTGCTCGAACAACGTAACGGCATCGACCGCCTCGAGGGCGGCCAGCACATACGCGCGCTCGCCTTCGGACCGCACGGGCCGTTCGGGCCCTTTCAGGCGCTTCACGGAGGCGTCACTGTTCACGCCTACTACGAGCGCGTCTCCGCGCGCACGTGCGCCGACCAGAACATCGACATGCCCGGGATGCAGCAGGTCGAACACGCCGTTCGTGAACACCACCCGACCGGGCTGTCGCGCGCGCCACGCGGCGAGCGACTGCCAGGACATCACTTTCCGGCGGGGATCCCGGCCGCTCAGTGCGTCCACTCGGCCTGGGGAGAGAACAGAATGTCGCGCACGATCAGGGGCATCTCGACTCGTTCGTAATACGAGCTCGAGAGCGAGATGCGATTCGGCGCGCGGCGCACGCGCACTTGTCCGGCTGCCTCCGGCAGTCCAAGCGAATCGGCGAGCGCTGCGAGCCGCGCTTGTATCTGCTCGTCCGTGAACTGCGCCGAGAAGCGCGCTTCCTGCTTCATCCCGTCGAGAAAGCGGTAGTATCGCAGGTACGGCTCACCAACGTTCACGGCGAAATAGACGGCGGTGACGAGCAACAGGATGCCTAACAGACAGCCGAAGTTGGCGCGTCCCGGGCGACGCCCTACCACTGCGACTGCGCTCCGTCTATCACGTCGTTCACGATTCGCTCGAGCGCCTGGCGCCGCCCGTCGGGTTCGGCGCGCTCCGCATACTCACCTTCGGCGGAGAGCCCTTTTCGCTCCCAGAGGGTCTTGCCGCTCGTCTGATCGACGATCTCCACGTCGATGACGATCTGAAGACGCCGTCTCGCGGACGTTGCCTGGTTTGGGTCAGCGCTGAACGCAACGGGGACGTCCGGCTCGTACTTCGTGATGGTGCCGCGAACGACTGCGTTGGCTCGAGCTTCGGAGGCGTCACGAAGCCCGAGGCGAGCCTGCATGGCTTTTCGGAGCGCGTCGGAAAGCTCGCGTGTGAGCTCCGCAGCCGCAGTCTGATTTTCGAACGGCAGGACGGCGACCGTCCGGATGTGGCCCGGGAGGCCGCCGCCGGAGAATTTGTAGAGACAGCCCGCGAGCAGCAGAAGGCTAGCGACGCCAAATCGCCGGATCGAACGGTGGAGCTTCATTGCTGCTGGAAATCTTGAGCGTGAGCGATCGCGCCGATCGTTCGTTCTTGTAACGAATGTCTGCGCTATCGCGGGCGACCCATTCGAGTCGGCGGCCATCGACGATCCGCTCGAGTCGCGTCAGGCGGTCGCCCACGAATGTTACTCGCCAAGCGGGATCACGCCCAATGTCGGCGCGCAATGCGCCTCCGTCAACCTTGGCGACGGTGTCCCGTGCCGGCGGCACCGCAAGCCTGCCCAACGCGGCCCAGAGAAGAGCGACAGGCGGGAGATACCGACGAACCTGATCACCACCAGGCGTTGATATCGAATCGCCAATCACGATCGCGTACCCACCACCAAGGCCGCCGTCCAGGAAGAAATCCATCCGGACACTGTCAGGCGCCGTGATGCGAGCAACGCCTTCCCCTTTCGCAGCCAGCGCCTGGTCAACGTAATCCCAGCGAAAGACGATGCGCTGGTTGCCGCGCGGCAATTCCGTACTCGGAAAGCGAGCCGGGGTCGGAGCGCCCGCCAGGCTTCCCGCGCGCGGTGCGCAGGCGATCGTGGCAATCGCCGATACTGCGATCCATTCGGGGAAGCGCGTTCTGCGTGTCCTGTGACGCATTGACGAAGCCGGCTCTCGCGTCACTCGACGGTGACGCTGAGAATGCGGTCGCCCTGGACCAGGGCGTCCAATACATCGAATCCTGCGGTTACGTGACCGAACACCGTGTAGTGGCCGTCGAGGTGTGGCTGCGGTGAGTGCGTGAGAAAGTATTGACTGCCGCCGGTGTCCGGACCCGACAGCGCCATTCCAACCGCGCCTCGATCGTACCAGCGACGATTCAACTCATCGCGAATCGCGTACCCGGGGCCTCCGCTTCCGTTCCCGCGCGGGTCGCCGTCCTGCGCCACGAAGTTTGGAACGACGCGGTGGAAGACGAGGCCATTGTAATATCCTCGGCGGGCCAGCGCGGCGAAGTTCGCGACGGTGAGCGGCGCGTCGGCGCCACGCAGCAGCACGTGGACCTGTCCGCGCGACGTGGTGATGACGGCGCGTGAGGAGTGGCCCGCGAGCACCGGCGCGATGAAGCCACGAACCTGGTCGACGTACCACGAGCGCTCGCGCGGTTTCACGCCGGTCGTTGGCCAGTGCTGGAGTACACCAATCGCGCGTCCGGCGGCGCGTTCCAGCGGATCGGCGGGAGGCTCGAGCGAGAGCAAAGAGTCACGAAGCGCACCGAACGCGCCGCTATCCGACGTCCACGCGGCCGCGATCACGCGGAGCGCGGCAAGGCGCGCGTCATTCTCCGGATCGCGTGCCGCGCGCCGCCAGGCGTCGAGAGCTGCCCGTGCGTCCGGCACGCGCGCCCGCGGTCGCAGCGCATCGAGGATCGTTGCTCTCACGAAGAGGTCCGGGTCGCTCAACGTCAAACGGAGCGCGGTGCGGCCATACGGCTTCGATAGGGCGGCCGTCGAATCCACCCAACCGCCCGCGGCTTCGAACGCGGCGCTCCTAACGCGGGCATCCGCGTCATGGAACAGAGGAACGGCAATGGCATCGAGATCCGCGTCGGATCCGCTGGCGGCTGCCTCGGCCGCTGCAGCCCGGTGCATCCAATCGGCCGACCGTTGCCAGGCCTCTCGCGTCGTCGAGTCGATTGCCGGCAGATGGACTCCAACACGGAAGGCGGTGGCCAGCAACGCCCGGCGATACGTAAAGCCGGTGTCGGCTCGCCACGCGCCTTCCCACTCCGCGACCGCTGAGGAAGAGATCACGCCGCCTAACGACTGCGCGACGGCGACCCGCACGTTTCCATCCGGGTCGTGCACGTGGGGGATGAGGTCCGTGCGCGCGTCGGCGCCATAGGTCGCGAGCGATCGAACCGCGTTGATCCGGACGTGCGGGTGCCCATCGTTCACCAGCCGTCGAAGGGCAGCACGCGCCTCGTCGGCCAGCGAGTCACCGGCAACCGCCTTCGAGAGGCCGCGAGCGACGTAGCTTCGCAACTCGACCTCCGCGTCGTCCCGGCCGGTTTCGGTGCCGCCGCGAGCGGCGAGGCGTTGGGCAAGCTCGATCAATGCGCGCGTAGCCGCCGAAACCCTGGAACGCGTGACGGCGTAGACCGCGCTCGTGCGGACCGCGCTGTTGGAGTCGAGCACGTATGCGACGACCTGCGTGGCGGGGACTGGGCGCAGCTTCGCCGTCGCCTGGAGTACCTGCGGGAGTGCGTGTCGTGGCTGTCCGCGTCGCAGCACCTGCTCGAGCGCCGGTCGTCCACGCTCTCCGAGCTCGCCCAGGCTCCACGCGGCTGCGGCGACCACCGTCGGCTGTCCGGTGAGCGCGCCCGACAATGCCGGCACGGCAGCCGAATCGCGCAGCAGACCTAACGAGAATGCCGCATCGGCGGCGATCATCGAATCGGGGCTCGTAACGAGCGACCGAAGAGAAGCGGCGCGTGCGCCGATCCCGACCTGGCCGACGACCCGCGCAGCGTACGCGCGGACGAAAGGTGTCGACGACGTCAGGGCACGATCGACCAGCGCGGTGTCCGGCCGCCTGGTATCCGCGGATTCGAGCAGTGCCGCGAGCACCTGGACATCGGAGTCGCCGAGGTGAATGCCGGACTGCGCTCCTGATGACGCTGACCCAACGGCCGCGCCGGATATGCATGCCGCCGCCGCGGCGAGGAACGGCAAGGACGCCCAGACGGGGCGGCAGTCAGGCGTCGGCGGTCGCACTTTCCATGAGCGCGCGGACGTCGGAGGGCATAGGTATCGGCTTTCCGGCAGGATCGAGCGAGACGAGCAGAGTTCGCGCCGTTGCGAGCCGCTCGCCGGTGCCAGCATTACGAATCAGGTACTCGAAGGTGATGGCGCGCGAGCGGACCTCCACCAATCGCGTCTCGACGTGGATCAGATCGTCATAGCGCGCGGGCGCATGGTAGCGAATGGACGCTTCCGCCACGGCGAGCGCGGTACCACGCCGTTCGAGCTCTGAATAGGGCAGCCCGAGCCCGCGGATGTAGTCCGTGCGGCCCACCTCGCACCAGACGAGGTACTCGGCGTGATACACGACGCCCATCTGGTCCGTTTCGGAGTAGCGCACCCGAAACTCGCTGACGTGCTGACGTTTCACCGGTCGAGCATACCTAACGCCAATGCGCGGTCGCGAGCGCTCGGCGTGAGGATGGCGTTCGATGGAACTCGCGCGCCCTCGCGCGCAAGGCGCACGACGTCACGTTCCGTGATCAGCGGCCGCTTACCGGGTCCGGGCGACCGCCACGCGACGATGGTCGCGGAATCGCCGCTCACGACCCCCACCGCCCGCGCCTCATCGCTGTCGAGGTGTAACTCGGTGGCGTGCCCTTCGCCCGAGCGGACGAGCACGTCGTGCAGCGTCGCGGCGCGAGCGCCAACGCCGCACCGGACAGCGAGGCGATCGCCATCGCGCAGCCCCCACCGTTTCGAATCAGCGGGCGAGAGATGCAGATGCCTCGCCGCGACGATTACCCCTCGGCGCAACTCAACCCGGCCGGCCGGCCCGACAAGCGTGACGCCACCAATCGACGCGTCGAGCGAACCGCTCGCCGCCACCGGAGGCTGGACGCCGAGCACCGCGGCGTCGGAGGCGGCGATCTCCAACTGCGTTTCCGTACGCGACGGACCAACGATGCGAACCCTTTCGAAGGTGCCCTTCGGCCCCTGAGCGGCGACTGTCTGCGCGGCGGCGAACTGGCCGTGCTGCGTCAGCGGCCGCGATACGGTGAGCGGTGCACCGCCGAACAGCGTGCGCGCGTCCGCCTCCGACAGGTGGACGTGACGGTTCGACACACCGATGCGGACGTCGATGGCCGGCGCATTCGTTGCCCGCTGACGCGTTAGGCGGCGCTCGGGCTCGCGCGCCTGTCGCTCCGGCGGTGGTGCCTTGCCTGCCGCCGCGGCTCGCGTTGCGCGCGTCAGCTCGCCAGTGGCCGCGCGCAACCGCGGCGCCCGAGCCCTGTCGCGCGACGGCGCGACGTCATCAAGGTCCTGCGCCGCGGCGGACCAGATCGGCGGCTCTGTCGCCCGGGCTGGTGGGCTCGGGCGAACCGGAGTCGGCAACCACGTGGCACCGCGGGCAGCGACGTCGGGGCGGGATGCGCGGTCGAGCAGTGCGCGCGCGATCATCTCGGCGAGTCGATCGAGCTCGGCGTCCGTCACCGTCGCGCGCTCCGGTAATCGGCGAGGAACTGCTCGACGATTCGCTGCACTTCGCCGGCCGCGAGCGGCGCCGCCGGGGGCGTCGGACTGGCTGCACCCGCCGATGGTGTCGCGGCCGGCGTCGCAACTCTGGACGCAGCGACGCGGCGCAGTGGGTCGACGTACGGCCGGATCTCTTCGCCGAGCCGTTTGATGTTGATGAGGTGCAGTGGGGTCACGTTGTCGGAGGTGATGCTGCCGCCCCACGAGCCGGGGCCCAACGTCATTGCCGGAGCGAAGCCCGTCGTATAGCCAACCGCACCGATCGCGACATTGGAGTTCACCACGATGCGGAACGCGGGCTTCTCGGCAAAGAACCGGTCGATGACGTACGGATCGCGGCTGTGAATACCTAACGAGTGACCGAGCCCGCCGTAGTTCAGCAGCTCGATCGCCCGTTCGCAGCAGCGCTCCCAGCCATCCTCGACGAAGAAGCCGAGCACGGGGCAGAGCTTCTCCCGACTGAGCGGATCCTCGCGACCCACCGTCGACAGCTCGACGATCATCAGCTTGGCGTCAGGCGAGATGGAAAACCCGGCCTTCCGAGCGATGGCCTGCGGCTGCTGTCCCACGACGTCGGGGTTGATCCCCTTCCCCGACGACGGAATCATCAGCCGCTCGAGCGCCCGCTTCTCCTCGGGCGTGCAGAAGTGGGCACGCTCCCGGCGAAACGCGTCTCGTACCTGACGCTCGATCGGTGTGTCGCAGACGACCGAGTTCTCGGCGGAACAGAGCACGCCGGCATCGAACGTTTTGCCGTCTACAACGTCGGCAACGGCCTTATCGATGTCAGCCGTTCGCTCGATGATCGCCGGAACGTTGCCCGGACCCACGCCGTACGCCGGCTTCCCGGCTGCGTAGACGGCGCGCACCATGTCGGCGCCGCCCGTCGCCAGGATGACCGCCGTCAGCTTGTGTCGCATGAGCGCGGTGGTGCCATCCAGCGTTGGCACGGTCATCGAGGTGACGAGACCGGCCGGCGCCCCGGCGCCTAACGCCGCCTCCTCCAGCACCCGCGCGGTCTCCACGACGCTGTTGGTCGCACGCGGATGGGGCGACATGACGATTCCGTTGCGCGCCTTCACGGAGATCATCGCCTTGTAGATGGCCGTCGACGTGGGGTTCGTGGTCGGGATGATCGCGCCGACCACGCCCATGGGCACGGCGAGCTCGCGGACCTTTCGCGCTCGGTCTTCGCGCAGCACCCCGACGGTCTGCATGGGCAGGATGTAGTCGGCGAGAAAGTCGGACGCGAAGCGGTTTTTGATGATCTTGTGCTCGTAGACACCCATGCCGGTTTCGTCGACGGCGAGGCGGGCGAGACGTTCAGCCTGTGCGGACGCGGCCGTTGCCATGGCCCGCACGACCGCATCGACGGCGCGCTGGTCGGCGCCGGCGAAGCGCCGCTGCGCTTCGGCTGCTCGGGCGACGAGGTCGCGTGCCTCCTGAACGCTCCGAAGGTCGGCGTCCACGGCCACGCGCTCAGGCGTTCAGTGTCCGGAACGCGGCGAGCAGCTCGTCTCGGCCGGCGCGAGCGACGTCACGGCCCTTGATCGGAAAGTTGTCGAGTCGACGCGCCATGGCGCGCAGATCGACGACGCGCGCGTTTTCGAGCGTCGCCATGTCGATGCGCCCACCCTGCATGGGAACCGTGGCTGCCGGCTCGTCGTTGTCCGCAACGACGATGGTCATCTCCGGATGCGGCCGTGGGATGACGTGCGCCGAAATCAGGTGACCGACGCGCTCCGCCGCGGCGGAGCCTGCGTCGACAGCAGCTTTCACCGCCGCGACCTCACCGACGAATTTCACGGTGACGAGCCCGGCGTCGGCCTTTTCCGTGCCGAGCAATCGGACGTCTGCCGCCTTGAGTCCCGCGTCGGTCGCCTCGATCGCGCCGACCAGCCCGCGCGTCTCGATGAGTCCAAGCGCGCCGAAGGCCCAGGGATCAGCCGGCGTCACCCGCGGGACCCTGCGGGAGAATCGCCTCGAGCTCGGCGTGCGGGCGCGGGATCACATGAACGGAGACGAGCTCACCGACTCGCTCGGCCGCCGCGGCCCCGGCGTCGGTCGCTGCCTTCACCGCACCGACGTCCCCGCGGACCATCACGGTCACGTAGCCACCGCCAACTTTCTCCTTCCCAACGAGCCGAACGTTGGCCGCCTTGACCATCGCGTCGGCCGCCTCGATCGCGCCGACAAGTCCTTTCGTCTCGATCAGGCCAAGTGCGTTCTGTGCCATCAGTCCTCCGAACAACCGGTGAGTAGCGCTATCGGCGCCGTGGCACCGATGCTGGAGCATCGCGCGCGAAAATGGGTGCTCCCGGAACGTTTGTAAAGAGAGCACGAGCGGAGTAGACTGTCCCCGTGCTCCCGACTCCGTGCTACGTCTTTTCGGACACTCATCTTGGCGCGGCGCCCGGCGACGTCGAGCGACGACTGCTCTCGTTCCTGCGGCATCTGAATGGCCGCGCGGGATCGCTCGTCATCAATGGGGACCTCTTCGAGTTCTGGTTCGAGTGGCGGTCCGTCATCCCCCGACCGGCGTTTCGCGTGCTCGCGGCGCTCGCCGATCTCGTGGACTCCGGCGTTCCGGTCCTATGGGTCGCCGGCAATCATGACTGTTGGGGCGGTGACGTGCTGCGCGACGACGTCGGCGTTGATTACCACGTGGGCCCGTGGTCCGGAGAGCTCGCGGGATGGAAGACCGTCATCGAGCACGGGGATGGCCTACGCGAAATCGAGGATCGAAGGTATCGCCGCCTGCGCACCGTGCTGCGCCATCCGGCTTCCGTCTGGGCCTTTCGCCACCTCCTGCATCCCGATTTCGGCAGTCGCCTCGCGGCGGGGTCGTCTCACGCGAGCCGCACGTATCAGGCGCGCGATGGCGGGCGTGGGCTCCGGGAAGTAGCGATGGCGCGTCTCGTGGGCGAGCCTTCGATCGACCTCATCATCTTCGGCCACTCACACGTGTCGGCCCTCGAGCGCTCGCCGAGCGGCAATGTGTACGCGAATGCCGGCTCGTGGATGACGCGGTCGACGTTCCTCCGCGTCGACGAACGCCGGGTCGCGCTGATGGAGTGGACGGGATCAGCCGAGGGTGAGTGTCTCGACGCACTCGATCGCCGAGCCGAGAAAGCGCTGACCTAGACGGAGGAAATGGTCCGGCGCATCGGAGGCGACGAAGCGGTGCACGACCGGCGCACTTCGTCGCCAGCCATGGCCGTTCGTGGGCGCGAGCAGCTCGCGGTCACGCAGGACGCGCGCCGTCTCGGCGGCAGTCTCCTGCGCGCTGTCGATCATGACAACGTCGGGACCCAACAGCTCGGCGAGCAACGGCTTGAGCAGCGGGTAGTGCGTGCAGCCGAGAACGAGGGTGTCCACTCCCGCCGCCTTCATCGGGGCGAGGTACTCGCGCGCGATGAGTCGGGTCGGCTCGGTGTCGAGCCATCCTTCCTCGACCAGCGGGACGAACAGCGGGCACGCGCGGGCCATGATGTGCGCGTTAGGCGCGATCTGCTTGATCGCGCGCTCGTAGGCGCCAGAGCCGATGGTCCCCGCGGTGCCAATGACGCCGAGCTCTCCGCGGCGCGACGCGGCAACCGCCGCTCGGGCCCCCGGCTCGACGACCCCGATCACGGGCAGCGAAAACTCCCGCTGCAACGTCGAGAGTGCGTGTGCGGTGGCGGTATTGCAGGCGACAACGATCGCTTTGACGTCCTGCGACCTCAGAAACTGCCCGATCTCGAGGCTGTAGCGACGAACGGTATCGGGGCTCTTCGGTCCGTACGGCACGCGGGCCGTATCCCCGAAGTAGATGATCCGCTCATCCGGGAGCTGGCGAATGACCTCGCGAACGACCGTGAGACCGCCTATTCCCGAGTCGAAGATGCCGATGGGCGACGATGGTGTGCTCACGACCTTCTGACTGCGACGACTGCGCCAGCGTCACCAGCGGAACGACGCGACGAGTGCGGGCCCGAACGGTAGCGCCCTGATCGACACGTGCTCCGGCACGTCCCACAGCTGCGCGGCAACGAACGCCTCCGCGCCCGCGAGCAGATGATTCGCTATGAGCAGCGCATAATAGTCTTCGAGGTGCTTTCGTCGCGCGGCAACCCGTTCCGATGCATAACGATTGGGTGCGTACGTCGCACCGACCAACCTCCCGAGAGAATCCCGCTGGACGGTCCCCGAGTCGGTGAACGCGTAAGCCGTGACGAGACTGTCGCTCTGATGAGCACGGGCGTATCGCAGATCGAACGCCGACTTGGTCGCGAGCGCGATCCACGTCACCTCGGCGGCGAAGAACAGGCTGCCGGCGATCGGGCGGTCGAGCACCGACTGCCCGTAACCAGGGACGAGCAACGAGTAGAAGAAGGCCCGCTTCGGGGAGATCGGCGGCTTGAGGGTGTCGGGATTCGGCGGTCGGGCCGGCGGCCTGCGTCGCGCGCCAGCGCGGGCGCTATCCACCTGCTGTGCATCCGCGCGGGCCGCGGGCGTCAGCCCAAGGGCCAGGAGCGAAGCAGCGACGAGCAGCGCGTTCACGATTGCGGCTTGCCGACGAGCAACCACGTGAGAGATCCGGGAAGCAGTGTGGCGGGAGCGTGTGGGAATCGAACCCACCCAACCCGACGGCGTCGGGTCGCATCAGTTTTGAAGACTGAGGGGACC
>Ga0075428_100008078_pt1 | contig 11685 bp, 9 predicted proteins | sample RhiMetdeltSRZDD2_FD_75291 | JGI IMG/M metagenome (GOLD analysis project Ga0075428, IMG submission 75291) | Populus rhizosphere microbial communities from Tennessee, USA - Rhizosphere MetaG P. deltoides SRZDD2 | ecosystem: Host-associated > Plants > Roots > Rhizosphere > Soil | place: USA...
ATCGCGTCGCGACCGAAGTCATTGGTAAACGAGAAGTATCCCCGATACGAATCCGTCTCAAGCCCATTCAGCTGCCGGCGCAGCACTTCAAGACCGGTGTTCCAGGAGTGCGTTCCGCTCACGCGTCGCAACTGCCCTGCTGAGCGAATGAGGTTCTGGGCTCGATCGATGGGAATGATGTTCGTCGGACCCAGGTTTTCCAGCGCATTGCCGATAGCCACTGTCGGACCCACAGCGTTCTTTTCCGGCACCAGCAGAGACCCTACTCGGTCGTAACCACCTGAAACATCCGTCAACGTGCGCGCCGACCATTGGCGTGTCCACGTCAACCGAGCCTGGTGCGAAAGAGTTCTGGTGTCCGGATTCTGGCCTGCCACTAGTTGGAACGCCGTGACTTTCTGCGAGGTCAGCGCGTATTGCAGGAATACGGAATCCCTCGATCCAAGGGCCTGGTCGAGACGTCCGCTGAAATTATCGCCATCAATCCTCTGTGTTGAATTGGTATTCAGTGCGTGTTCGTTGATATCGGTGCGATTGGGCAACTCAGCGGGATAAGCATTCAGAAATTTTTGCACGATGGCGCGCGTGTCTGGATCGTTCGTCAAAGGAGTCCGCTCGTCAGCCCGTGGAACAAGCACGTTGCCGTTCACATTGCCTCGAACCTTTTGCTGGCTGCCTTGGATGAAGAAGCTTGCCGACTTCCACGCGCCAGCACCCAGCGCAAAGCCGTAGTTGTTTTCACGGGCAGGTCTCACGCCGCCCACCTGAAAGAATGACCGCGCGCTAAAGATGCTGTTCTGGTGGGACTCAAAGACGCGGCCGTGAAAGTTCTGCTTGGCTGAACCCGTTAAATGCAATGGAGCGCTGGGACTATTTCCAAACTCGGTGCCGAAATAGTTGCGGTTGGGCTTGAACTCCTCAATCAGTGTCGCGGTCGTGCCCAACCGGATATTCAACTCTTTCAAAGCGTTGTTATCGATGAGATTGAATTGAACATTCTCGTTCCGCCGGCTCTCGCCGCCCTCGGTGTTAGTCTTACCCAGCAGGTTGAGTTCGGTACGCTTGTTCAAGTCGGTGGCCGCCGGAATCGGGCCCGCATCGGGCTGGGGTGTGCTGGCCGGAGTAGGTTCCGAATTGTCCCCTCTCAGACCGGAATTGCTGGCCGCCCGTGGAGACGCTGTGCGCGAAGTGGGTGATCCATTCCCCTCTCCCTTCTCTTCAGCCCGAGAATCTGCGATCGTAGTCTTCGTAACAAACAGTAAGGATCCTAGGGCCAATGAAAGCAACAGGTGAACGATGGCTGTCGATCCGCAAAAACGTCCGTGCCCGTGGTTAGATTTTGCCTTAGGATTAATCATGAAGAACAAACCAAAGAAGCTAGTTTGGACGGGAGCAGGAGGCTGACCGGCAATTGCCGAGGCGCTGATTCTTGCCTCAGGAAGCTGGCCTCTCTCATCATTGTGGGTTATCTGGCTCCTGGACATTCAAGCAAATGTACCGATGTTCCTCGGCTGAAGCAAGGTCTCTTGAGATTGGAGGGCCTTCAGAGTCAATAGATCGTGGCTGAAAAAGTCCTGATTGCCGCCCGACAACCACGAGAATTATAGCCAGGGAATTTGGAGGTGTGTATGTCTCAGAAAAGAATCCTCGCGCTATTGGGCAGCTTTGGGCCTCTTGCCTTTCTTTCGATTTTGCAGGCCATCTCGACTCCGCTCCTGCAAAGGGAGAAAACTGAGTCTGCGGATGTGTCAAGGAACGAAGAAAAACTCCCAATCAAATTTCTCTCGCGGTCTTTTGAAACGAAACCCAGCTACACCGAGCAAGCGCGCCTGGCGGGAGTTGAAGGCACCGCTGTCGTCTATGCCGAAATTAGGAAAGATGGTTCTCCTGAAAATTTGCGAATACTTCGAAGCCTCGGGTTCGGGCTCGATGAAGAAGCCATCAGAGCTGTTCAACAGTGGCGGTTCGAGCCTGATCCTGAAGGTGAACTTGGTCGCGTTGCGACTTACGTGCCTGTCCGCTTCCGCCTGGACCGCCAGATTTATGGTGCCCAGCTCGCCAGTGCTAACAGACAAGCCGACATCTTTCAGATTGCAGAGGGAGGAATCACCGCACCGAAAATTATTTCCCGGATGGGACCCAGCTACACCGAAGAAGCCCGAACTGCAAAGGTAAGCGGAACGGTAGTCCTCTTCGCGGAGATCTCAAGCGCAGGCGATGTAGGGAATGTTGTTGTGCTGCATGGGTTGGGGAAGGGATTGGACGAAAGCGCGGTACGCACTATCAAGCAGTGGAAGTTTTCTCCTGCCCTGAAGGATGGCCGGCCCGTTGCTGTGATGATCACGATTGAGATGAACTTCAGCCTGGCATAGACCAGGCGCAAAAACGAACGCTCTTGAGAATTCTCATGATCTTACCCGCCCGTCTCGGCTGGGTTTCGGGTTCGCCGACTGGCGGTAGCTGCCAGTATTGACAGCACCTCAGCGGAAGTGGTAGAAAACGCCCTCTGTCACCAATGCCGAGTAATGCCAAGCCTCATTCCTCTCACGGAAAGTTCATTGACATTTGCCTGCCGTTTCAACTCGCATCACAGCACCACAACACATCCTGGATGAGGAACTCGCCAGAATCAGCGGGAAGGAAAACACATGTCTTACAATGGAATAAGCGTTCCTAAAGAGGGCGCCAAGATCACTTCTGTCAATGGGAAGCTGGTTGTTCCCGACAACCCCATCATCCCTTTCATCGAGGGCGATGGTACCGGGCGGGATATATGGAAAGCCTCCGTCCGGGTTTTCGACGCGGCCGTCAGGAAGGCCTACAGCGGGAGACGAACGATTCATTGGTACGAAGTCTTCGCCGGCGAGAAGGCCTACAAAAAGTTTGGTGAATGGCTGCCAGACGACACGCTGGCTGCGATCAAAGCGTTCAGAGTTGCCATCAAAGGGCCATTGACGACGCCCGTCGGCGGTGGCATTCGAAGCTTGAACGTGACGCTACGGCAAGTGCTCAACCTCTTCGCCTGCGTGCGGCCCGTGAAATATTACGAAGGAGTGCCTTCGCCGGTGAAGAATCCTGAGAGGATGAACATCGTAATTTTTCGCGAGAATACGGAAGACGTCTACGCCGGCATCGAATGGCAGCAAGGAACACCCGAAGCGAAGAAGATTATCGACTTCCTGGGAAAGGAAATGGGCAAGAAGGTGCTGCCCGATTCAGGCATCGGCATCAAGCCCATCTCCATTACCGGTACCAAAAACCTGGTGCGCAGTGCCATCCGTCATGCCATCGACAACCAGCGGAAGGTGGTGACACTGGTTCACAAAGGCAACATCATGAAGTTTACCGAAGGCGCATTCCGAGATTGGGGCTACCAGTTAGCTCGTGAGGAGTTCGGCAGCCAGACGATCAGCGAAGACGAGGTGACGAAGAAACACGGCGGAAAGGCGCCGGCTGGCAAGATTCTGATCAACGACCGCATTGCCGACTCCATGTTTCAGCAGGTGCTCACGCGCGCGAACGAATACGAAGTGGTGGCAACCCCCAACTTGAACGGCGACTACCTCTCGGACGCCTGCGCAGCGCAGGTTGGAGGCCTTGGCATTGCGCCCGGGGCGAACATTGGCGACGAGTATGGGGTTTTCGAGGCAACGCACGGAACAGCACCCAAGTATGCGGATCAGGATGTCATCAATCCGGGGTCGGTGATTCTGTCGGGCGTGATGATGTTCGAGCACATGGGCTGGATCGAGGTGGGCAACAGCATTGAAGAGGCCTTCGCAACGGCGATTCAGCAGAAGAAGGTCACCTACGACCTCGAACGTCTGATGATCGGCGCAACGAAGTTAAAGACGAGCGAGTTTGCAGACGCAATTATCGCGAACATGAAGTGAGGTTGCGTCTACCCGCCGGGGCGACCTCATTAGGAAATCGAAATCGCGAGCACTCCCAGAACGTCATTCCGGGAAGCCGGAATCCAGTGTTACTGAGATCTGGATTCCGGCTTCCGCCGGAATGACGAGATTTTACTTCTCGCTTGAAGGCTAGCGTCTTTGTCTGACGAAAGGAGCAGGAATGAAACGCAAGAAGGTAACTGTTGTGGGCTCAGGAAATGTCGGCGCGACCGCGGCCCAGCGGATTGTGGATAAGGATCTGGCCGACGTCGTGTTGATCGACATTGTTGAAGGTGTGCCGCAAGGCAAGGCACTCGATCTGCTCCAGTCGGGACCAGTCGAAGGCTATGACTTCACTATCACCGGTACGAATGATTACAAGGATACTGCTGACTCGGATGCGGTGATCATCACGGCCGGCCTTCCGCGCAAGCCGGGAATGAGCCGTGACGATCTTCTGATGAAGAACTACGAAATCGTGAAGAGCGTCACCGAGCAGATCGCGAAGTACTCACCGAACAGTATTCTCATCGTCGTCAGCAATCCGCTGGACGCGATGGTTCAAACTGCGCTCAAGGTGTCTGGGTTTCCGAAGAACCGTGTCATCGGCATGGCGGGAGTCCTCGACTCTGCGCGGTATCGGACGTTTATTGCGATGGAGTTAAACGTCTCCGTCGAGAACATCCATGCCTTCGTCCTCGGAGGCCACGGCGACACGATGGTACCGTTGCCCCGCTATTCCACGGTTTCGGGCATCCCCATTACAGAGCTACTGTCCAAGGAAAAGATCGATGCGTTGGTAAAACGCACCGCCAACGGTGGAGCCGAGATTGTCGGTTTGTTGAAGACCGGTAGCGCTTACTACGCGCCCTCAGCCGCCAGTGTCGAAATGCTGGAGGCCATTTTCAAGGACAAGAAGAAAATTCTCCCTTGCGCGGCGTACCTGGAAGGGGAATACGGCATTCACGGCTTGTACGTGGGCGTGCCGGTGAAGCTAGGGAAAAACGGCATCGAGGAAATTATTCAGATCAAGTTGACGCCTGAAGAAGACGCAGCCCTGAAAAAGTCAGCGGCAGCTGTCAAGGAATTGGTGGATATTATTAAGGTTTAGCAAGGCTAAGCGGAGACGGTGTAGACGGAAAAGATTTGCTGTGTTGTTTGAGCGCAGGATCGTTTTCCGCCATCTCGCAGCAACCACGCATCTATCTTCGACTGTGAAGATCTTATCTACTTTCCTTTAGGCGAATACTTCATCAGGATGTCGACAACAGGCTTGGCCGCTGCGGGAGTGGTGACCTTGCCCGCGAGAATGTCCGGCGCATCGATTTCACGTCCATAAAGAGCCTTGTTGGCATTGCCATCCTGGTTCAGGGTGGCGCCTTTGAGCTCCAGTCCCGCAAATACACCGCGGCTGCGCGAATAGCTAAGGATCTTGGCCTTCATCGCTGCATCGGTTTCGGCGGTAGTGGCCCGTCCCACTGGCCCGCCAGCCACTGAGGCATCTCCGCCCAGAGTGAACTTGTCCTTCAGCAAACTGTCCATGCCCCCTCGCTCCATCACCAGCATCACCACGTCTATGGCCGAAGCCCCAATCTGAAGGCCGACACTGCCGCCTCCCATCTCCAGCATGGCCGGTGCTCCCCAATCCGTTTTCGCTTTGTTGCGACAGCTGACCAGACCTTTTCCGTACCGGCCTCCAACGATAAATCCCCCTTTCTTCATCCCCGGAATAATCACTACACAGTCCGCCTTACTGAGCAGGTCCCCCGGAATTCCCTTGTCCGGGGCAGCCATGATTTCACCAAAGGCTTTGGCAGCCTCTGCCAGTCGCTCCCCTTCCTTGCTTTTGCCGAAAGCAGGTCCAACACTCAAGGCCACCAACAGTGTTAGGAATAGTCCGATTTTTCTCATGGTATGTACCTCCTGATTGGATAGGTTGGAAGGAAGTTGCAAGTTCGCGCGATGATTCCCATAGCCCGACCCAGGCCCGCTTTCGCGCGAATGACTGAGGGAGACAGGAGTAACGGAGGCTGTCGTTTAGCTCCGAGGCGTCACGGGCGAATCGTGACCTTTTGAATTCTCAGCGGGGAGAGCGGCTTGCTCATCGCGCCCTCGCCACCCATCGTCGTTTCGACTGTCGCCAGTGCGTCCACCACCTCCAGTCCCCGAACAACATTCCCAAAGATCACGTAGTTCGGCGGCAGTTGATAGTCCTGGTGCATGATAAAAAACTGGCTGCCATTGGTATTGGGCCCTGAGTTAGCCATGGCTATGATGCCCCGGCGATAGCCTCGACGATACAGCGCCGAGTCGCGCTGAATCTCATCCCGGAAAGTCCCGCCCCAAGCGCTCTCGCCGCCCGTTCCATCACCACTTGGATCGCCACCCTGAATCATGAAGCCTTTCACAATACGGTGAAAGGTGAGCCCGTCGTAGTAGCCGTGCTCGGCCAGCAGGCGAAAGTTCTCGACCGCTCTTGGCGCGTCCTTTTCGAAGAACTCCAGCTCGATCGTTCCCTTGTCCGTTTCCATCACCGCGTGCATTCCACCCGAACTCTTCGCACCGGAAGGAATTTTGGGCTTCCCCGGTTGTGTGGAGGTGCAGCCAGCGAAGACGAGAAGGAGGCAGATCAGCACTGGGGAGGAAACACGTGCTGGGGATGAACAGGAGAATCGTTGTTCTAGACAGGAAGTATTCGTCATTGGTCAGTGGTCAGTGGTCATTTGTCATTGGTCATCGTCATGAGAATTCACCAACGACCAATTTTGTGGCCCGCACAAGTGGCTGTATCACGGGAAGAGTTTCGAGCCGAACATAGAAAATTTGTCATGGTCATCTCAAATGAGAAATGAAAAATGACCACTGACCAATTTTCTCTCTGGCTACTCCGCTCGGCCGTTCCTCATCCGTTCACAACACAGGCCGCGTGATGGCACCCTCGGCGGCGGAGGAAACCAGGGCAGCATACTTGGCAAAGACGCCGGAAGTGTAGCGTGGCTTAGGTTCCTTCCAGCTCGCCAGCCTCTGTTCTATAGTCTCAGCGGAGATCTCAACCTCCAGGCGCCGGTTCTGAATGTCGAAGACAATCATGTCACCTTCCTGCACCGCGGCGATGGGCCCCCGGCGTGCAGCTTCCGGAGCGACATGACCGGCCATCAGCCCTCGCGTCGCTCCGCTGAAGCGCCCATCGGTGAGCAACGCCACAGAGTCACCAAATCCTGCACCGACGACCGCGGCAGTCACCCCCAGCATCTCGCGCATTCCCGGACCGCCGCGCGGACCTTCGTAGCGAATGACAAGAACATCGCCGGCCTGGATGTGCCGCTCCGTCACCGCCTTCATGGCGTCTTCTTCACGGTCGAAGACGCGCGCGGGGCCGCGATGGGACAGCCGCTCGTGTCCCGCCACTTTCACCACACAGCCTTCCGGCGCCAGATTGCCGCGCAGAATCACCAGGCCCCCCGTCTTCTTGATGGGATTTGCAAGCGAGTGAATCACGTCCTGCCCAGGAGTTTCGACAGCCGGCTTGGAGGCATCGCCCAATGTTTGCCCATCCACGTTCTTCTGTGTGGGATCGACGTAGCCCCCGTCAACCAGGAACTTGGCGATCAACGGAACGCCGCCGGCCTTGTCCACATCTACCGCAACGTACTTTCCGCCCGGCTTTAGATCGGCCAGCAACGGCGTGCGGGAACTGATCCGGTCAAAGTCGTCGATCCCAAGTGGGATGCCGGCTTCTCGAGCCATCGCCAACAAATGCAGTACGGCATTAGTCGAGCCACCCGTGGCCGCAACGCTGGCAATAGCGTTTTCAAATGCCTTCGGCGTCAAGACATCGCTGGGGCGAGTGCCCCGGCGGAGAATGTCCATGATGAGTTTGCCGCATTCAAAACTCACCTTATCCTTCCTGGGATCGGTGGCGGGAACACTGGACGATCCGAAGGGAGACAAGCCGATGAACTCGAGCACGGTTGCCATCGTGTTGGCCGTGTACTGGCCGCCACAGGCTCCAGCGCCGGGGCAGGCCACGTTTTCAATTTCGAGCAGCTCGGCATCGGTCATGCGTCCGGCCGCGTTGGCGCCGACCGCTTCAAAAACGTCCTGGATTGTTACGTCCTTACCTTTATGTCGGCCGGGAGCGATTGAGCCACCGTAAAGCACGAGGGAGGGAATGTCCAGACGGATCAATCCCATCGCGGCACCAGGAATGGTCTTATCACAACCGACGAGGGCGACCACCGCATCGAACATGTATCCTCGGGCCACAAGCTCGATCGAGTCAGCCACGATCTCACGGCTGACCAGTGAAGCCTTCATGCCTTCGGTTCCCATCGTGATGCCATCGCTGATGGCCACGGTGTTGAACTCCATGGGGGTACCGCCAGCTGCGCGCACTCCCTCTTTCACCTTCACGGCCAGTTCGCGGAGATGAAAGTTGCACGGCATGGTTTCGATCCAGGTGTTGGCAATCCCGACGATGGGCCGCGCCAGATCGGCTTCAGAGAAACCGATGCCCTTCAAGTAAGACCGTGCCGGCGCCCGGTCTCTGCCTTCCAGGATGACGTGACTCTTGTGCTTCGGATTGAATGCCATGCTGCCCTCCGGCGGTAAGAAGAGAGAATGAATGCCGCGCCCAACAATGCTCTTGCGGAAAATGCTTTGAACGCAGGGGCACATTCTAGGGAACTCGTCTGGAGCTGGCAACGGATTTGTTCCAGTGACAGGGAGTTGAACTTGGCTGGAAAGGCGGTGGACGCGTTCAGGCTCGGGGCAGTGACGCTAAAGCTGGAAGAACCGTTGTCTGTTTGTCGAACAGAGAACGTCCATTGGGGGAGGATTCGAACAGATGCAACCCAAACTGTCGTGACAGCTCCTGGCAAACTTTGATGCCGCGCACACTGTTGCAGCGCGCATCGAGCCGGGGAGAAAAAACTCCAATAGCGAGCTTGCCCGGCACAACGGCCACGATGCCTCCGCTCACGCCGCTCTTGGCTGGGAGTCCAACACGGTAGGCCCATTCGCCAGAGAAATCGTACATGCCGCAGGTGTACATGATGGCCAGAACGTCTTTCACATGCTCTTCCTCGATGGCACGCACGCCAGTGACGGGGTTGATGCCGCGGTTCGCCAGCGTGGCGCCCATCACCGCGAGGTCATGACAACTCACCAGCACTGAGCATTGCTGAAAGTAGAGTTCCAACGTTTCTTCAACACGCGAGCCCACCATGCCGAAGTTCAGCATCAGGTGAGCCATGGCTCGATTACGGTGTCCGGTGAAGCGTTCCGACATGAACACAGCCGAATCCACGTGAACCTCGTGACCGGTAAAACGATGGAACAAACCGACCAGGCGGTTGATTCTATCCGTGAGATCCCTTCCGCCAATCAGGTCGGCCGTGGCAATGGCCCCAGCGTTCACCATCGGGTTAAAGGGGCGGTTGGATTTCTGGTCGAGCACAATAGAGTTGAAGGCCTCACCCGAAGGTTCCACCCCCACACGGGTCAAGACCTGTTCCCGTCCGTGGTCTTCCAACGCCAGACCGTAGACAAAGGGTTTGGAGATTGACTGAATGGTGAAGGTCTCATCGAAATCGCCGACTTCGATCACCTGCCCGTCAACGGAGACGACACTGATACCAAACCACTCCGGATTGGCCTTGGCGAGCTCCGGAATGTAGTCCGCCACGGTGCCGGAGACATCGGCTGCATGCTTCGTGTGCAGATCCCGCAATGTCTGCCGGGCCGGGGAGGCAGCAGACTTCATCCGCATCAACAATGTGTCAAGATCGTTGGCCATGCATACTCCTGAGAACAGGGTACGATTTGTCTGACCGTGTCACTCGTTCCCCACAAGCGGCATCGCAGCACTCAAGGAAGCTGTGAATGAAATGAAAACTCATCACTTCAAGAAGGTTTCGCGGGACGGTGGTCCCAGGCGTTTGCTCACAGGTGGAACGTGCGCTCCGCGCGCGTTTTGAGCGTGGATGCTGAGATGAGACGATCAGAGCCGGCCCAACTCATCTTTTCACAGCTTCAGTGGCTCCAGCCCTATCTCATGATCTTCCGCGCGACACTCTGAACTTCTGCAGTGAATGGATGGCTGGGGAAACGGAGGCAGAAGACGCCGCTGCTCGCGACTTGCACCAGTTCCATGGTCAGTTGAAACATTCCAGCGACGGGTGTTTGATAGACCCTTTCAACCTGCTCTCGAAGTCCCGGAACATCCATCGTGGCCGGAATCTTGTTTACCAGCAGCGCCATTTCCGCCACTTGCAGCCTGCGCGCCAACTCCACCGTGACCGCTGTGCCTTGGAAATCCTGATGATCGGGCCGCAACACGACAAACAGCTTGTCAGAAATGGCGATGGATAACAGAGTCTCTTCGTTCACTCCCGGATGCGTATCGATGAAAAGATAATCCAGAGCCAGAGCCTTCACGAGTTGCAAAAAACCATCGCTCAGAATCGAAACCTCGTAGCCTTCTTGCAGAATTCGAGCGATGTCACCGGCTTTGATGCTTGAAGGAATAAGGAAAAGCGCCGATGGGGAGCCGTGGTTGCTTGCGGGAAGCGCGTCGGTAACGTCGCAAGCCGCATCCTCGATCTTGCACCGCCCCCAAAGAAAGTCATTGAGGCAGCGACGATCAGGATCGTCTTTGATTCCAAACAGCACATGAATGCCCGGGGACTGAATGTCGGTATCGACAATCGCGACACGATGCCCCGCACAGGCGACTGTGGTCGCCAGGCTGGCTGTCAGGTTGGACTTCCCTGTTCCGCCTCGAAATGAATGAATGGAAATAATCCTGCCCAAAAAACACCTCCGCCCTCGTTGACGCTCTGTTACCGGATCGCTGGCAACCTCAGACTCCAACCCGGATTCCGTCAACGCGATTCCGAACTCCGCTTTCGAAGCTTTGAGGAAATACCCTGGAGATGCTGGAAATAGTCAGACTCGACGATTGCCCGGACCTGAGACTCCTTCTGGCATTCGTCGATCTGGATCGGCTGAGGAGGAGCCACGGCATTCATGACCGTGTTCAGAGTGTCAAAAGCCTCGCCGCTGCGCTCAAAGCGCAGCAGGGGCCCACCGGTCCCCAGCCGGAACAGAGTTTGCTGGTCAATTTTGACCCGGGAAATAGAATGGCTGGAAATGAGCGTGCCATTTTTGCCGAGATTCACTAGCTCCCACTCTACGCCGTTGAACTGAAGCTCGGCGTGAAAACGCGAAACCGACGGATCTGAAATGACCACGTCATTGCCCTCGGCGCGGCCGATGCGAACGGACTTTTGTGCTTCAAACAGCCACGTCTGAATTGGACGCCCGGTATCTGGATTTACCAAGTGCAGAGAAACCGGTTCCGGCAATCGGTTCGGGATCACAGAGATTCTCCCCAAGCGTCCGAGTGGGATGCTCTTCAGAATAGAAGTTGGGTTGTCGAAGGATTAGTCTGCGAAGACTTACTTCCAAGTTGTTCGGCGTCGAACAAATATGGCGGGAGTTTAGAAAGTTCAAGAAGTGATGTCAACACTTCAATCAGAATCAATCAGAATCTTCAATCAGGACAGGTGCGAGGCGAATCGTGTGAAACAGCTGGGCCGGTGCTCCGCGAGATTGGCCTTCTCATCCCATCTGCATACGGGATTACACCTTGCGGCGTTGAGTCCGTGTCTGCAAGGACAAAGAGATGCAAAGAGATTGCTCATCGAGGGCAAAAAAGGTAGCATTCCCGCCTCGCAAATTGGGTTGCGGAGTCGATTGATTGTCCCAGCTTGAACTCATCGGGGCGTGG
>Ga0075428_100008079_pt1 | contig 11684 bp, 9 predicted proteins | sample RhiMetdeltSRZDD2_FD_75291 | JGI IMG/M metagenome (GOLD analysis project Ga0075428, IMG submission 75291) | Populus rhizosphere microbial communities from Tennessee, USA - Rhizosphere MetaG P. deltoides SRZDD2 | ecosystem: Host-associated > Plants > Roots > Rhizosphere > Soil | place: USA...
AGTTTCTACGCCGACCGCTACGGCGACGCCTCTGACGCCGAGGTGAACAAGGCCCTCAACAACGCCCGCGGCTTCATCTTCGCCACCGAAGAAGACTTTGGCATCGTCCAGGTCGAAGCCCTCGCCGCCGGCGCGCCAGTCATCGCCTACGACAAAGGCGGCGTCCGCGACATCGTCCAGGACGGCGAAAGTGGCATTTTATTCAGCCAACAAACCGTCGAATCCCTCATAGCCGCCATCCAAAAAGCCGAGAAAGCCACCTTCCTCCCCGGCACCCTACGGCGCAAGGCCACGCGGTTTGATAAGGGGTTGTTTATCAGTAAAATCCGTAAAGTCGTGCAAGACCAGCAGTGAAAAAAATACTCGTCACCGGCGGTGCTGGCTATATCGGCAGCCATACGCTTATCGAACTAGCCGCGGCCAACTACCAAGGCGTCGTCGTAGATGACCTCTCCAATAGCAGCGCCGAGGCAATAAAAAGGGTCGAGAAAATAACCGGCCAGTCTATCCCGCTGCACGTTTTTGACCTACGTAACCAACAGAAGCTGGACCATCTTTTCGCACAGGAAAAATTCGATGCCGTCATTCATTTTGCCGGCCTCAAGGCAGTGGGCGAATCGTCCGAAAAACCGCTCCTCTACTACCAAACCAATATCGGCTCCACGCTCGCACTTCTCGAGGCAATGGACAAGCACGACGTACGTACGCTTGTTTTCAGTTCATCAGCGACCGTCTACGGCTCGGCGCCCATCCCCTACACAGAGACAAGCCCTACCGGCAGTGGCGTTACGAATCCATATGGCCGCACAAAACACATCATTGAAGAGATATTACGGGACGTCTCCGTGGCAAATCCGGCCAACCAATTCACAATCTTGCGCTATTTTAACCCCGTTGGCGCTCATTCCAGCGGACTCATTGGCGAGCACCCACATGGCATTCCAAACAACCTTATGCCATACATCACGCAGGTTGCCACTGGCAGGCGTGCGAAATTATCGGTATTTGGCGACGACTACGATACCCCCGACGGCACATGCGTGCGCGACTATATACACGTGGTCGACCTGGCCAAGGGTCACGTTGCCGCCCTAGCCCGCAGCCAACCAGGCACGGCCGCGTACAACCTCGGCTCCGGCACAGGCACTTCGGTTCTCCAGCTCGTTCGCGCTTTCGAACAGGCCTCCGGCGTCACCGTCCCTTATGAAACTGCGCCACGACGCGCCGGTGACCTACCCGAATTTTACGCCGACACATCCCGAGCACTGCGCGAGTTGCAATGGAAGACAGAGGCAACCATCGAAGATGCCTGTCGAGATAGTTGGAATTGGCAGCGCTTGAATCCTGGCGGGTATACTGGATAGCTCGTTACTTCTTGTGCCCCAACGCCTGATTTATCCGCGTCGACGAGTCGGCTTTTTCAGTGCCACCTACACCAAAAACCATCTCAATACCATACCTGTGGCATACATCCCCTTCTGGTATAGCCTTTTCCGAGTCCCTATCACCGCCATTGGCAAAAATGAGCTCATCGTTTGGATATTTTTTGGCTATTAATTCCAACGTCTCAATAACCGAAGGGTCTTGGTCTATCGAAACGACCACCTCATCTACTGCTCGTAACGCCCCTAGTAATCGCGCTCGATTCTGCTCGTTTAAAATAATCTTGTCTTTCTTTAATACCTGTTGCACGTCGTTATTAACAACAACTATCAACTTGTCACCCATTTTCGCCGCTTCTTCAATCATATCCAGATGTCCACCATGGAGAGGGTTGAAGAAACCACTGACTATACTTATTATCATGCTCCTATTATACCCGGGATTCACGAACAGACGTAGTTGTAATAAATACACTCAATCCCAACTTTGAATTATACAACGCCTGTCACTAGCCTGGTGGTATACAATAAAAGCATGGATAAAAAGAAAATGCTCGTTACAGGTGGCGCAGGGTTTATTGGGGCGAACTTTGTGCATTACACTCTCAAGAATCGTCCCGAATATGATATTACTGTCGTCGACAAACTAACCTACGCCGGCAACCCGGATAATCTCAAGGAAGTCCTAGAAAAAATAGACTTCGTGACTGGCGATATCTGCGACCGCGAACTTATGGACAAACTCGTCGGCAATACCGACATCGTGGTACATTTCGCTGCCGAAAGCCACAACGACAATTCCCTGCGCGACCCGTGGCCATTCATCCACACCAACCTCGTGGGCACCGCAACCATCCTCGAGGCTATTCGCAAACACGACAAACGCTTACACCACATCAGCACCGACGAAGTTTACGGTGACCTAGAAATTGACGACCCTGCCAAATTCACGGAAGACACGCCGTACAATGCCAGTAGCCCGTACTCTAGCACCAAAGCTGGTTCCGACCTATTAGTCAAAGCCTGGATTCGTTCGTTTGGTATCAAAGCCACACTTTCCAACTGCTCCAACAACTACGGCCCCTACCAACACATCGAAAAGTTCATCCCGCGCCAAATTACCAATATCCTCAGCGATATCACACCAAAACTGTATGGTACCGGCGAACAAGTGCGCGACTGGATTCACGTCGACGACCACAACTCGGCCGTTCACGCTATTGTAGACAAAGGCCGTCTAGGCGAGCTCTACCTCATTGGTGCCAACGGCGAAGAAAACAACAAATACATCATCGAGACAATTCTCGAGCTCATGGGCAAAGATAAAACTGCCTACGAACATGTAAACGACCGCCCCGGCCACGACCAACGCTACGCCATCGACTTTTCAAAACTTCGCAACGAACTGGGGTGGACACCCACCTACACTAACCTTCGCGAAGGGCTGAAAGCAACGATAGATTGGTATACCGCCAACGAAGAATGGTGGACAAATGAAAAGGCCAAGGTAGAGGCTGCGTATGCCGAGAAAGGACAGTAGTAGCACTATGTCCACACAGCAACCCGCCAGCTTGGAATTTAGCAAGCAGCTCAAAAAAACCGAAACAAACATCCCCGGCCTGGTCATTTTCGACCTCGCCGTCTTCGGCGACAACCGCGGCTGGTTCAAAGAAAACTGGCAGCGAGAGAAAATGACTGCCCTCGGCCTGCCCGATTTCTGCCCCGTGCAAAACAACTTTTCGTTCAACGGCAAACGCGGCACCATGCGCGGCATTCACGCCGAGCCATGGGACAAATTTATCTCTGTTGGCAGCGGTAGTTTCTTCGGCGCATGGGTAGACATCCGCGAAGGCAGCCCCACCTATGGCACGACCTTTACTGCCGAAATAGACGCCAGTAAAGCTATTTTCGTTCCGGCGGGAGTGGCCAATTCCTACCTAACGCTCGAAGACAACACTGTCTATTCCTACCTAGTCAACGACCACTGGTATCCCGACGCCGCCTACAGTTTCGTGAACGCAACCGACCCAGCATTAAACATCGACTGGCCCATCCCGCCCGCAGAGTGGGAAATGTCCGAAAAAGACAAAAACCACCCTATGCTCGCCGATGCGACACCAGTCAAACCTAAAAAGACGCTCATCATAGGCGCCAAAGGCCAACTGGGTCGTGCCCTGCAAGTAGAATTTCCCGACGCCGAACTAGTCGACCGCGACACCTTCGACATGAGCGACCCTGACATTGCCACAGCGCGCCGCTGGCGTGATTACAGCACGATTATCAACGCCGCCGCCTACACGGCTGTAGATTTAGCTGAAACACCCGAAGGTCGCCGCGACGCCTGGCTGAGTAATGCCACCGCTCTGGCTAACCTTGTAAAAATTACCAATGAAAATAGCATTACGCTCATTCACGTCTCTAGCGACTACGTATTCGACGGCACCCAGAAAACTCACACCGAGGACGAACAGTTAGCGCCGTTGGGAGTTTACGCTCAATCCAAAGCCGCCGGCGACCTGGTGGTCAGCACCACACCTCGCCACTATCTCATCCGCACCAGCTGGGTCATCGGTGACGGCAACAATTTCGTCCGAACCATGAAATCCCTAGCCGAAAAGGGCGTCAAGCCCAGCGTCGTCAACGACCAAATAGGCCGCCTCACCTTTACCGCCGACCTCGCGCAGGGTATCAAACACCTCCTCGAAACCAAGGCTCCATTCGGCACCTACAACCTCAGCAACGACGGCGAATCCGCCAGCTGGGCCGATATCGCCAAAGAAGTCTACGAACTATCGGGCAAATCCGCAGCCGACGTCACCCCCGTTTCTACCGAAGAATACTACCAAGGCAAAGAAGGTATCGCCCCCCGCCCCTTACAAAGTACGCTCGAACTTGCTAAAATAAAGGCTGCAGGCTTTGCCCCACGCCAGTGGAAGCAAGCGCTCCGCGATTATTTAGCAAACCAGTAATCTTTTGCGAGGAGATTAATCTATGAAGGGTATCATTTTAGCAGGTGGATCAGGTACCCGTTTATGGCCAATTACAAAAGGCATTTCCAAGCAACTCATGCCGATATATGACAAGCCAATGGTGTACTATCCCCTTACGACGCTTATGTTAGCTGGCATCAAGGATATCCTTGTCATCACAACCCCCGAGGATCAGGCTTCATTCCACAATCTTCTTGGTGATGGTTTACAGTGGGGTATCAAGCTTAGCTACGAAGTCCAGCCTTCGCCCGATGGCCTTGCGCAAGCCTTTATTATTGGTGAAGATTTTATCGGTAATGATAAAGTTGCACTTGTACTCGGTGACAACATTTTCCATGGCTCCGACCTTGGAAAATCGCTCAAAAGCTGTGTCGACCCAGACGGCGGAACCGTTTTTGCCTATCGAGTTTCCGATCCAGAGCGCTACGGTGTCGTAGAATTTGATGAGAATAATGTCGCTGTCTCGATTGAAGAAAAACCAAAGAAGCCCAAGTCAGATTTTGCCGTTGTTGGCCTCTATTTCTACGATAACGACGTCATCGAAATTGCAAAAAACGTACAACCAAGCGAACGTGGAGAACTTGAGATTACCTCTATCAATGAAGAGTACCTAAAGCGCGGCAAACTAAACGTTACGACTCTCGATCGTGGCGACGCATGGCTAGACACAGGTACCATCGATTCAATGACCGATGCAGCTGATTATATTCGCGCCATCCAGCGACGAACCGGTCAAATTATCGGAAGTCCGGAGGAAGTAGCTTACGCCGAGGGCTTCATATCAGCCGATGGCCTTATTGAGCAAGCGGAGCCTCTCAAAAAATCGGGATATGGAGAGTACTTATTTGGCCTCTTGGCTAAATAAGTTACGCGGATATTTGATCATCTGGAAGCCTAAATAAACTCTCATCAAGTCGTTTTTGTTCCATGAAGTGAGCGATCAGGCCTACGGAACGCGCAAAAATAAAGATGGCGTTACAGAATTCAGTCTGAAATAGTTGGCGTATATCTTCGGGGGTGTAGTTTTCTTCAGTTGTTAATATGTCGAGTAAAAGCGCGGCAATTGCTCCATCGACATTCAGGATAAGCTGACCTTTTTTACTCGTCGTTATTTTTTCAACTTCACGAGCGAACGCAAGATGAGCACCACTGTCTTTTGCAAACTTTTCAAGGAGGAGGTTGACACGCGGATCGGGATTATCGACACGGTATTTCTTATGTCCAATTCCTGCAATGTATTCGCCTTTTACGGAGAATCTCTCAACATAACTAGCCGGTTCTTCGCCGTGCAATACAGCCTCAAACCAATTCTCGCCAGCCTTGTTAATTGCCCCTCCAAACCGTGGACCGATAGTTAATAGACCTGTGGCTAACGCCGCTGGCAAATCCTTGCCAGCACGTGCCGTAATCATTGTGTTTACAGCACCCGATACTTGCGGACCATGATCAACCAACAAGCGCAAGGCAAGGTCAAAGAACTCAATGGTTTTTCGTGAAGTTGGTTTATGCCCTAAGAACATTCCCAAAGCAATTTCCGAGAGTCCTCGATTTTGAACGTATCCCAAAAGTGGCTCGCCAAGTATTTGTATTTCACCCCCTCTGTCAGTAGAAACGCTACTATGGAACATGGCATCTGAACGATGCGCCAATTGCGCTAAACGCCCCAAGACTTCATCGTCAGTCAGGTGATCCTTTTTCGAATGTTTATTGACTTGCTCCTCTAAGTCCATGAAGCTGTCGGCTACTATCGCACCAGCTTCTCGAAGGACTGCTTTTTTTGCCGTTGCCGTTTCAGACTGATTCTGCGCTAAAGCCTTGGCATGCCCAAACTGCGGTGCGGAGTCAAACTTTTCCGCAACAATCCCAGCTATATAGGCAATCAAGGGCTTCTTTGTCTTGGAAGTCTTCAAGAGCTTTGCTATCTCGTACTCATCCCTACCCCCGACTTCGCCGAAAAAAACAATGGTCTTCGTTGCTTTATCCTTGAGTGCTTGCTCGAATAGCTCTACTGGTTTTACTATAGGGAAACGCTCCCCTCCAACAGCGCCGGCAAAAGAAATAGACGATCCATGCTTAGCAACAAGAGATATCAATTCGTTGATCATACCTCCCGAAGTTGATATAACAGCCGTAGAGCCTTTGTGAGTAATGCCTGCTGCCGCAATTTGTTCGGCCTGCGTTCCTCCAATTGCCCCAAGTTTAAACTTTCCACCCACCACCATGCCAACACTCGCAGGACCCACAATAAATCTACCCGCGCCCTCGGCTATTTTCCGTAGACGCAAAGCATGCTGCTCAGGTACGGACTCAGCAAAGATCATTCCACCTTGAACATTGGTAAGCTGACGAATAGCATCTTCGCTTGAAGCAAGAGCCCTGCGCCCCGATTGTGCAACCGCAAAGAGATCTATACTAGAAGTCGCCTCTTCATCCAAACTATCAATGGCTTTACATATAGGAATGAGCATTTGTCTATCTCCAAAAAAGTACCTTGAAGACCTGCCCCGTCCTGCAATAATAGCGACCACGCTGGGTTGACTTTTACCCGCCAGGTAGTCAAAATCAAGGATTGATTGGATGATGCCACGGTGCTCACCTATAAGTAGAATCTTCGGCTCCTCTATCTTAAGCAGGGTTTGTAAGTTTATCACTTGTTAGTCCTTTCACGGCATCATGAACGATAGTTGCAAGCGATAACTCTGAGCCATTGACCTTATTTTGTATACCAATATCATTTAGGAAGTGCTTCATTTGGGCAAGGCCGGCTTGTTGGTTGGGTCCTCCTCGTCGCACAAACACTTGAACTCCCTGACGGATCAACTCTTCTTTGTCATCTTCAATTGCGCGAATCACACCTTTAAACGTTTTGGCAACATCTGTAAAGTTAGCCACACCACCTGCAATAACAAGCTTCTTGGATTTAGCATTTGAATCAATAAGAAGCTTGAGGACTTGCTTCGCATATAAGTACGTTTCTTCCTCGGTAGGATTCCCACTGTACTCTCCATAGTTTCCAATAGCTTCATGATATCCCAGGTTCGCAAATTCGTCGGCTACAACAACACTAGCGCCACCTCCAGATAGTAGTAAAAAGATCGACCCGTCCTTGTTAAGGACTTTGAGCGTTAGTGATGAGGGGCTCGTTGCAGCAAGTCCGTCAACAGCCTTCTCTGCCTCATACTTCACTGTTTTAGGTTCACGAAAATCACTTTCCGTCCAAGCTCCTTCGACAAAAAACTGGGCCGCCGTATCAACTTCGACAGCTGCATCAAGAACAACTGCCCCTCTTTCGTTTACAAGAAGAGGGTTAATCTCTAGATATGTCATGTGAGCTTTTTCAAAAACACTAAGCAAAGACCGAAAGACGGCGTCTAGATTTTTACCAAAGCCCAGCTTAACCCCTCTCCCTTCTATGATTAGCGTCTTAACATCTTCCGGGTGTTCTTCTACATTCACCCCACCCTTTTCAGAGAAGCTTAGGATCACTCCCCGCTCTTCGCGCTGCAAGGCAAAGAAAAGCTCCTTTTTTTGGGCATGAGGGTAGAAATCCTCCACTATCGCCCAAGTGTATCCCTCGGTTTTGAATCGTAGAAGTGCTTGCGCCACCTCGGTACTGCCCAGATTAAGGGATACGAGGTTCTGTTGATTACGCTTCTTGATTGCCTGATCAACCTTTACGACGTATTTTTTTGTGTCATCCAATACCGTTAGCAATTGGCTCTTTTTATAGTGAGACAAATCAATACTGACGCCCCGGTATGGCTCGCCCAGTGCATTTAAAATAAGCGATTTTGCACGATATTCAGATATTTTCTTGCGTGACATGATTTGAACTTGTTATACCCTTACCTTTCAGAAAATGGAAGACACGTCTTACATTTAAGTATATACTATTTGAGTGAAGCGAAAAAATTCTTTTGATTTTATCCGTCTCCTCGCGGCGGGATTAGTTGTTTTGAGTCATTCGTTTGCTATGACAGGACACTCAGAACCGGGTTTAGGTAGTCTCAGTCTTGGTGCTGTGGGCGTATGGATTTTCTTTATCCTTAGTGGTTACCTCATCGCAAAATCATGGGATCAGTATCCACGCTTCAATGTCTTTTTCGCAAAGCGAATATTGCGAATCTTTCCCGGCTTGGCGGTGGCCGTAGTTGTTACGATACTTGTGAGTGGCCTATTTTTTACAGCACTTCCTTTCGCCCAATTCATCTTCCACCAGGGAACATTGAACTATTTCAACAATATCCTTCTTTATAATCCCGTTTTTAGCCTGCCCGGGGGAGTATTTGCGACAAACTTATACCCAAACGCCGTAAATGGGTCTATTTGGACACTAGCCTACGAATTTACTATGTATATTGCAGTATCCCTGTTTGGCGTACTAAAGATTTACAAAAAGATCTCACCTACTCGTGTGTGGCTCATTTTATTCGTAAGCGTACTCCTGGTGACACTAATCGGCCGATCGTACTTCGCCGTGATGGTGTTCTACCTTGACATCAGTCAGTTACTCATTTTTGCTTTGATGTTTTATTCGGGAGTCTTAATGCACAAAGAAGAACATCGAATAAAGCTTAAAACAAAGTGGGGTCTCGCTTCATTGACAATTTTTCTTAGCCTATCGTTTCTCACCCCTACACTCCTACCTCTTTCAGCATCAGTCTTCCTTGCCTACACACTCTTTGCTTTAGGGAGGAGTAGCTTACTAAGTAAGACTGGGCGGTTTGGGGATTTCTCTTACGGCATCTACATTTACTCATTTCCTATTCAACAAATGATTGCGTCGGTAACTCATACCCAAAGTGCCTTAAAAATGTTCCTACTAAGCCTTGCAGCCAGTACGGCCGTTGCATTCCTTTCATGGCACTTTGTAGAGTCCAAAGCTCTGAAGCTTAAATCTAAAATTAATCTCGAAAAGTACCCAATCGTACAGGCAGATAGCGCGTGGTAGGAGTGGTATACTAACGTACAATGACCAGCCTAAAGAAACTCCTCCCATTCCTGAAAAATATATACGGTCAAGCCTTACTGGTTGGGTTATTGGCCATCCTGCCGTTTGCAGTGTATGTAACTATAACCGATAGAATTATTGCGCCACTGAATATTACTGCAGGGTGGGATACTTCACAAGACAAAGATAGCGTCATTGCGCCTGTGCCTTCTGATATTACGCAGCAAATGCTACCTTTCAGGGAGTATACAAAGGACTCAATTACAAGTCATCACGAGATTCCCCTATGGAACAATAAATCATTCGCAGGCGACGTATTTCTCGCCAACCCAATCAATACTGCACTTTCTCCCTTTAATCTCCTTCTGTTTTTTGTTGATATATACACATTTCAAAATTGTATCGTTTTATTTGGGTTATTCTTCCTAAGTGCCTGCACCTACCTCTTACTCCGCCAGCTAAGGCTTTCAACCTACGCTAGTACAATCGGATCGCTTGCCTTTAGCCTCGCGCCCTTCTCAATCTTCTGGTCTATCTATGGTATTGTTACCATTCCAATGGCAACAATACCGCTTGTACTTTTTTTCTACCTCAAATGGAAAGAGAGTAAAAAGCTTCTTAGCCCTTATTTACTCTTCATCACTTTAGCTCTAGCTTTCGCGGCCTATACGGGTCATATACAAATCGCTCTTCTCCCCTATATAGTTCTCTTCCTCCATGTCCTCTACGATCTTTTATTTGTGAAACTAGGTATTAAAAGGGCAGGGTTCGTAGCACTCGCAGCCATATGCGCTATTGGACTGAGTGCAGCCCAACTGCTTCCAATGGCCGCGCAAATACCACAAAGCCACCGTTCGCAGGAAGTTGAAATAGTCGACCCAAAACCATGGAGCTCCCGAATTGAGGAGCTATCGAACATTCCAAGTTCGTATCAACTTGCTTCTGGACCCGACAACCTCGGCGCAAACGACCGCCGTGAACTACTTATTGGACAAATGCCAGGCCTGGCTTTCTTTGTGGGTATTGGTACTGCATTGGCAATGCTCATCAGAAAGCGAGCACCTCACTGGGTATTTTTCTACGCTATTTTGTTTATCTTTGGTGCGTTTTGGCAATGGAACGACTTCCCTCAGACATTACTAAACACTATATCTCCAACCTTTCGCTCCTTAGCGACCGATTACTTCCTACCAATTGCGCTACTGGGAATGGCCGTTGTTGCAGCCTATGGAGTAGATTGGCTACTAAGAAATCTCTTCAAAATCACTTCGAGTAAAAAAGTCCGTCCTTACGAGCAATTCATCCTTTTCACACCTCTCGCCGCCATATTCTTACTATCGCTGCCTCAATTAATGCTCAGTCGGGTCAATACTCTTACAACCAGCTATTATGTACTTTATTACTCAGTCATTATACTGTCGATCGTCTTTTATATAACACGCAAAAATAAGCGCTACGCTGCCTTGTTTTTTGGCATACTACTTGCAATGACAACCCTGCTTCAGGGTTGGGCCTTGTGGCGAGTCTCACAACCTATTGTTCAGCGTGAGATTACCGTTACGAAGAACCCTCAGCTTAATCTCATCATCGGTCAGGACGACGACTCAAGCACAAAGCCTGCAGTTATCGATACCTCTAATCAGTTTGAAGATATTTTCTACAATGTATCCTTGATTAGCGGCTATGATTCTCTGTACTCCAGCTCCATTCTTAATAGAATTCAAGCAATTAATCACCCGAACAAAACACTACAAACATATCGTAACAATGCACTGATAATTAATAACGTGGATAAGTCTATGCTGTTCAAAAACCTTGGGGTTGAGTACATACTAAATCAAAAGCCTATTGAAGGTTATATTGAAAAACAACCCGGAATATACATAGCCAACCAACCAACTCCAAAGGTCTATTTTGCAAGCACGATCCTTAATCAACCTAAAAAAGGGCAGCTAGACACGCTAAGGTCTGGCAACGTCGCCTATCATGAAGTTCCCATTGAAGGTAACTTTCAAGTTGCAGATCCAACCTCCAAGGCTACTTACCGCCAAACACCCAATTCACTGAAAATCGAAACAGATTCACAAACGGGCGGCCTCCTTTTTATTGCCCAAACTTACAACAAAGATTGGATAGCTACTCTCGATGAAAAAGAAAGGACTTCTATTCATCCGGCCTATTACGATTTTTCAGCAATTAACGTTCCGGCAGGCAAGCATTCCATAGATTTAGCCTATGTCCCGAATTCTTACACGGCTGGATCGGCCATATCTATAGCCACCGCCCTTCTACTTGTCCTTAGTCTGGCCGCTCCAAGAATCGGCTCACTATTACATAGAATTCGTTCGTAGTTTCGTAGTA
>Ga0075428_100008084_pt1 | contig 11679 bp, 8 predicted proteins | sample RhiMetdeltSRZDD2_FD_75291 | JGI IMG/M metagenome (GOLD analysis project Ga0075428, IMG submission 75291) | Populus rhizosphere microbial communities from Tennessee, USA - Rhizosphere MetaG P. deltoides SRZDD2 | ecosystem: Host-associated > Plants > Roots > Rhizosphere > Soil | place: USA...
CTTAAACAGTCCAGCCTGGCCGTTGAAAAACAGAAGGAGCTTTATAAAACCGCTTATGAATATTTTGGGGTGGGTGACTATACGGCTTCCTCTGAAGTATTATCTCAGGCATCGGATCTTGGACAGACCACATTCACTCCTTCAATCGAATTGCTGAAGATACTCATTGTTGGAGAGACGGAAGATGTAGCCAAATACCAATATCTCCTTGACGAGCTGACTAAGAATTATCCTGAAACCGAGGCCGCCGCCTATGCTAAAAAGTTGTTAGAAACTTCACGCAGCTATCAGTTAAAACAAGAACAGCAAAAAGGAATTCAATACATCCGTTCTTTGGAAGAGCCTCATTACTTTGTGATGGTGTATCGCAAAGATGAAGATATGACATCGGTTGCCTCAGTCGTATTGGAACAATTCAATCGCGACAACTTCAAAGATCTCAAGCTTAAGACCAGTAATCTACTACTCGATGACATCTATAGCCTTACGCTTGTTGACGAACTGCCGAGGGTGAGTTCTGCACTGGAATATGCAAAAACGTTTAGCGAAAAGCTCCCGACACTCAACGAGTTAAGGAACCATAAGTTCCAATGTTTTGTAATAACCAAAGACAATTTCGATATCTTTTACCGAACAAAAGGTCTTGATGAATACCTCCAATTCTTTGAAAAAAACTATCCGACGGAAGACTAATAGCGTACTGCTTATTCGAAACCCGTGGCTGAAAAAGGCTACTAAGACGCTCTGGATTCTCTTTGCCTGCTTTATTATCGGTTTCCCGATATATGTATTGTCTGTGAGCAGTGACCTGTTCGGTCTATTCGGCGGTATGCCCAGCCTGAGAGCAATAGAAAACCCCGAGAACGACTTGTCGTCGGAGCTCATTTCTGCAGATGGTGTGTCCCTCGGCCGCTATTTCCGCTACAATCGAAGTCAGGTTACCTACCAACAACTATCACCCGATCTCGTCAATACCTTGTTGCTGTCCGAAGATCATCGCTTCTACAGTCACTCAGGATTGGACTTCAAAGCATATCTCAGGGTGTTGTATGGTGTGTTGACTTTTAATTCAGGCGCAAAGGGAGGAGGAAGCACGATCACTCAGCAGCTTGCCAAGAACTTGTTTAGTACAAGGGGCGGGGATCTAGATGGAACACTTACAAGACTAGGAGGACCAATAAAGCTAGTAATAAGCAAGACAAAGGAGTGGATCATTTCCGTTCAGCTTGAGAAAAACTTTACGAAAGAAGAGATCATTGCGATGTATCTCAACACTGCTGGGTTTGGTAGTAATGCATACGGGATTAAAGTCGCTTCCGAAACGTATTTTAACAAAACACCCGATAGTTTGAACATTCAGGAGTCTGCCGTATTGGTTGGAATGTTGCAGGCTATTACTCGCTTCAATCCAGTATCAAGCCCTGAAAACTCATTGAAGAAAAGGAATGAAGTCCTTTGGAAGTTGTATGACAAGAATTACATCACGGAAAGCGAATACGATTCGATCCGACAACTTCCTATTGAGCTCAGCTACAATGTCCAAAATCAAAATGAAGGTATAGCAACGTATTTCCGAACTGTCATCCAAAGTGATCTCATGCAATGGGCGAAGCAACAAAACATTGATTTGTGGGAATCAGGCCTGAAGATCTACACCACGATCGACAGCCGCATGCAGCGTTATGCAGAAGAAGCGATGGCTGAGAGTATGAAGGTCCAGCAAAAGGCCTTTGATACACATTGGGCGGGAAAGAACCCCTGGATCGATGAAGACTGGAACGAAATAAAAGGATACCTTCAATCGAAGATCAAACAAACTGAGACGTACAGGAACCTCGTTGCAAAATACGGTGAGAAAAGTGATTCGGTAAGAATCATGCTTAACGTCAAAAAGCCGATGAGGGTATTTACCTGGAAAGGGGAAAGAGATACGCTGTTCAGCTCGATGGATTCTTTAAATTACTACAAGCGTTTCCTCAATGCTGGTTTTATGTCGATGGATCCGCAAACAGGAGCTATCAAGGCATGGGTTGGCGGAATAAATCACAAGTATTTCAAATATGACCACGTACGACAAGGTACGCGACAACCCGGGTCGGCCTTCAAGCCATTCGTCTATGGGACCGCTATGGAAGCGGGATATAATCCTTGCCTTAAACTGCAGGACGTGTCTCCTACTTTCAAAGTACCGGGTGGAACCTGGAGTCCACCGAATGCTGAGGGTGATAGAGGAACCGGAACATACTACACCCTAAGACAAGCGATGGCACGGTCACTTAATTCAATAACAGCGCAATTGCTGCAGCGTGTCGGAGCCGAAAACGTCGTGGATTTCGCGAAACGCGTAGGCATATCGAGCAAACTTGACGCGGTACCCTCGCTTTGTTTAGGCGTAAGTGACGTTTCACTATATGAAATCGTTGGTGCCTATAGTACATACGTAAATGGAGGTATTTATACGCAACCTTTTTATATCACGAGGATTGAAGACAAGAATGGAAATGTCATCGAAAACCGTGTTCCAAAAACCCGGCAGGCCATCAGCGAACAAACCGCATTCAAAATGGTCTATATGCTGATGGGTGGCGTAGAAGAGGAAGGTGGAACATCGATAGGACTTCCGTATGACCTTAAAAAGGATAACGAAATCGGCGGTAAAACCGGCACAACAAACAACGCATCAGATGGATGGTACATGGGCGTAACCCACAACCTTGTATCAGGTGCCTGGGTGGGTGGTGACGAACGCAGCATACATTACCGTGAGTGGAGTTTAGGACAAGGAGGAAAAACAGCCCGTCCTATTTGGGCCTCCTATATGACAAGGATCTATGCCGATCCAACAATCGAATACAAAAAAGGACAATTCAAAAGGCCTGCCAGCGGTATGGATATATCTTTGGATTGCCGAGCGTACGAGGTTCCTGCTGATTCACTCGGTGTCACCGACGAGAACTGGGATCCAAATAATTAAGCAATGACCAGCCCTATTGACCGGCTTAAGGAAATCGTTCATCGATTACCCGAGTCACCGGGTGTCTATAAATTCTACAGCGAAGATGATATCCTCATCTACGTCGGCAAAGCAAAGAACATCAAAAAGAGGGTCACCAGCTATTTCACAAAAAACTCTGGTGTAAATCGTAAAACACTCAAACTCGTTTCTGAGATCAGTCGCATTGATTTTACAGTATCTAACACCGAATTCGATGCGCTACTGCTGGAGAATAACTTCATCAAGCAAAATCAACCCAAGTATAACATCCTGTTAAAGGATGATAAGACGTTTCCGTACATCCTCATTCCAAAGGAAAGGTTTCCAAGAATAATCTATACGCGGAAATACGATACTTCACAAGGCGAGTATTTCGGACCATTCTCAAGCGTTGTGGCTATGAAGAATGTACTGGAACTTGTGCGCAAACTTTACAGCATCCGCACGTGCAACTTGCTTCTCAGCGAATCAAATATTGAACAAAAGAAGTTCAAAGTTTGCCTCGAGTACCATCTAGGAAACTGTAAAGGTCCTTGTGAAGGACTCCAGGACGAGAAATCCTATCTGGAGGAGATAGAGCAGGCAAGAAACATCCTTAAGGGACGGGTCAGCATTGTCTATCAATATTTCACAAACCAAATGAAGGCAGCAGCATCCAGCATGGAGTTCGAAAGAGCACAACGGTTCAAGGAAAAGCTGGACACACTTGAAAGATTTCAATCCAAGTCGCTCGTTGTTAATCGCGATCTCACCGACATTGATGTTTTCACCATCACGAGTATGATAGATTATGCATATGTCAACTACATGCAGATCAAAGAAGGTGCAATAATTTATTCCAAGACACTGGAGCTAAAGAAAAAACTGGATGAAGATGACGACGAATTGCTGAGTATTTCCGCCGTTGAATTGCGTGAACAAACAAGAAGCAGCAACAGATTAATACTAAGTAATGTGCCTATTACTGTGCTTGAGGAGAACGTGGAGAATGTTGTGCCTCAAATCGGAGACAAAAAGAAATTGTTAAGTCTTTCGATAAAGAATGCGCTCGAATTGCGAAAGGAACGCGAAATATTCCGCGAAGGAAAAAAATCAAAACAAAAGGAAATACTTACAATTCTGCAAAAGGATCTTCAATTACGAACTCTTCCAGCAGTTATCGAATGTTTTGACAACTCTAATATTCAAGGTACAACACCGGTCGCCTCGATGGTGAGATTTGTTCAGGGCAAGCCGGACAAAAAAGGTTACAGGCATTTCAACATCAAAACAGTTGAAGGTCCTGATGATTTCGCGTCAATGAAAGAAATCGTTTCAAGGCGATACAAACGCCTGATCGAAGAATTAGAACCGCTTCCCGAACTTATCGTCGTTGACGGAGGGAAAGGACAGCTCAGTAGTGCTTGCGAAGCGTTGAAGGAGCTTAACATTTACGGACAGATACCTATCATCGGAATCGCGAAGAAGCTTGAAGAAATTTACTATCCTGAAGATCCTTTGCCGTTGCACATAAGCAAGAAATCTCCAGGCTTGTTATTGCTACAGCACATACGTGATGAAGCACATCGTTTTGCTATTACATTTCATCGCCAAAAAAGAAGTAAGGGTCAGATCAACACTGAGATCGAAGGCCTTGAAGGTATTGGTGAAAGGACGGCAACGAAACTATTGAAACATTTTAAGTCAGTGAAGAAGATCAAGGAAGCCAGCTTTGAAGAAATTGAAAAGATAGTTGGCCGCGCAAAAGCAGAGATCCTAAAGGGCTAGTGTGTGCAATGCGCAATCTCAATCATAAATTGTTAATCGTTGATTGTTAATTGTTGATCTTCTCCTACGATCACAGAACGAAAAATTATCCATTAACAATTAACGATCAACGATTTGAAATTGCGATTTGGGATTTATGATCTCAATCGTCTCATTTGCGGATCGTACTGCGGATCTTGTCGAGGTAAAGAGTGAAATGATAGAAATATGTCGTGCCCTTCGTGGCTCTTCGTGAACTTTGCCTGCCCCGAGCTTCTCGGTGGTGACCTATCTTTATGAATGCAGGGTCACTACGACGCTATTCGCAAACTAAAATGAGCTGTGGTCTCCCTTAAAAAAGAAAAGGGCCTCCTTGTTAGTCGGCCCCTTCTAAAATCAAAAAAGCAAATCTTCTAGAATTCCCACAGGTTATGCTCTTTTTCCATGAGCATCATCTCTGTCCATTCACGCGCCCAAACTCCTTCGTAGTATGGTCTGCCGTTTCCACGGTAGGTATCATCCAAGGTTTCATCATCAGGGTTCTGGACCTTGTAAATAGAAGCCTGGAACAGCCTCAGCAAGATCGCATCTGCAAAATTCTTGTTTTGCGCTGTATTCTGTCTGTTAAACCAAACTGCTTTAGGAATATTATTTCTAAACAATTTTTCGAGATCCTTGTACTTGAACCAACCAAGAGAAAGGTCAATACCAGTGTTTGTCTGTGCACCAGGGACAATGATTTCCATGCCTTGAATATCATAGTACAGTCTCGATCTTCTTCTGTCGAAGATAATGTCTTCCATGATATGGATCGTCGTCATCTGGCTCACGGCATATGGCAGGCCACTACCCTGACTGGTAGCTGCCCAGTTGTCCGTTGCGTCTTCTGAAGGCGTGACTCCTTTGCTATCCTGAACTGCACGATAGTTCCGTCCATTGTAAGTCACAATATCATCAGTGTAAAAATCCTGTGCGGGATCCCAGGCAGGAAAGGTCTGAGCTTGTTCAGCAATCAGACGACCCATAAACTCTTCCTTCGAAAGTTTTCCTGAAAGAGAGTCATCCTTATAGATGTCTGGAAGTTCACCTGACTTTACCGCTTCGATGACCAGCTTGCTGATCTCGCCGTTCTTTGCGAAGAAACCTTTGTTTTGTTTCTCCCTCAGGTCAAGATTTCTCCATACCCTGACTTTGTAATGTTGCTCATAAACCGGTATAGGATTGAGCGAATTAGGATTATACTGGATTTCCAGATCCTGAACCTCCTGGGCAACAACACTCCCAACGGCGGAGGAAAATAAGAGTATGAAAAGTGACTTTTTCATTTATTTAAATGATTGGAATACTAATGATACCAGCTGATCCTCTCGGAACTACTTTTTCTTCATCATCCTGGTAGGTTCTGCGAATAACGTCCTTAATGTCGATGATGATACGGTCGCCTGGTCTTGCCTGGTTTGTCCACGCGCGAAGGTCAGGGTTTTCGTTCGTTGCATTAAGACGCTGAACACCTGCAGTACCACGACCGAGGATTATTTCGGCGCGCTTAACTCTATAGCGTGCATCTTTAGGCACTTCTTCTTTAAAATTTTGTTCTGGTTCAGCAGCGAAGCGCAGTGTAGGGATCTGATTTGCACGGATACCATTTCTTAAGTCAACCGGAGTGTTCCCGATGTAGGCGATGTATCTGGGATCAGGTACGTTTCTCACGTCAAAGCCTTGATCGCCAATCTTGATTCCACCATTGTTTACGCCAACAGTGATCTTTTTCGCTTTCGGTATGATCGTAACCTTTCCAGGTCTGTCTCCTTTTACGATATCCGCATTAGCAGCGCTAAATGTGGGATTATAGTTCGTGCCCAATGCAGGCACTTCAATGTTCACGGTGTTACCGCAGTTCATGTATAATGTCGGGGCGTTACCTGTAGTAACACGGATAACGGGTTGCGCAACAAAGTATTCAATATCTTGTTCGAACTTTTGCCCTTTTACTTCAATGACTGCCTTAAATCGCTTCGAGGCGATACCATTCTTATCGTAACCACCACCCTGTGCGGTAAATTCTATTTTACCCATCTTCACGCCACTCACATCTTCGATGATCGGGAGCTTAGCACCGTCTTTGAAGAACTCAGACTCAAGTGCTGTAGAAGAACCTGTGAGGAACATTTGAGCCTCATATTTTGCACCAGCCGCAACAGTGGAAGACTTTGCTCTAACCATCGGAATGAACTGGTCGAAGCTGATACGCTTAGCACCGGCATCCTTCGAAAGTTTGTCAAGCGCGCGCGATTCGTAATCGAGTATTTCAGTCTCAGCCTGTGTAACCGAAGCTAATGCAGCGATAACCGGGGTGTTTTCAAATGTGAAGGTCAGGAAGTCTTTACGTACGTGGTCATTATTAGAGGCAAAAATTTTGATCTCTTTAGGAGCCTTTGCAATCTTGGTGAACGGAGGATCGATGCTTGTAAGAGCGTTCAATTGTTTCACGTACTCGTTCAACAGATTTTCATAGTTCTTACCAACAGGCGATTTCGCGTCAACCATCATCGTAGCAACCTTGGAGCTGGCATCGGTGATAAGGCGTTCGTTGATCTCAGTTGTTCCCGACTTCTTCATCATTTCCACCTTCAGATCTTCGATGGCTTTAATGGTGCTTTTTGTCAGGTCTCTAACTTTCGATGCATTTTCTTTAGCCTTTAACACTCCGGCATCCTGGCTTTCACCAGCATCCGCCATGATCTGCTGGAGCACCTTTTCACTTTCATTATTTCCTTCGGTAATAAGGCCATTAAGCGTTTCGTTGATGATGGCGAATTTCTCAAGGACCGCATTACTAACATTGAGCGCGAGGAGCGCCGTCAAAACGAGGTACATCATACCTATCATTTTTTGACGAGGTGTTTCTTTTTTACCTGCCATGTTCTAGTTCTTTAATTGTTAAACGTTCGAGATCAGTAATCATTATGCTTGACCCCCACCTTTCATTGCGGTCAGCATGCTTCCGTAAACCTTATTCAATGAAGTAAGGTTGTCAGTAAGTTTACTGAGCTCTGACGTAAACTTCGCCGTATTGTCGCCCACTTTCGAAAGTCCGTTCATGGCGCCTGTTAGGCTCTCATAGAACTTATTCATATTCTTCACGTGGCTATCTGCATCTTTTAATTCCATTTCGTAAACAGAATTAAGGGCAGCGAGATTCTTAGTCACTTTTTGAACCTGTGAATGATATTCGCCAGCATCTTTAGAAGCTTCAGACATGCTTGACACAGCTTTGATAGCCGTATCGTATGACTTGTTCATCTCAAGAAGTTGGGTAGATGCTTTCTTAACATTAGAAGCGTAGTCGGTTGTAGCAACCGCTGCATCAGAAAGACTCGTCATTTTCTTAGCAGATTCAGCAAGGTTGTTCAACCCTTTGCCGAGGCTGTCGAGTAGTTCAGGACCTATTTTGGCTTTTTCAAGAGAAACATCAAGTTGTTGCGTAAGGGAAGCACCGCCTTTTGTTACTCTTGTAGGAACTGAGGGGGCTTCGTAGTCTTCACCTAATTCAGGGTATACCTTAGCCCAATCTGGCTCCTGATGAGGCGGTTCAAAAGCACTTAGAAAGAATATAATAGCTTCTGTCGTTAATCCGATAAACAACATTTGGTCCGCACCTTCATAGTGAAGGATTTTGAATAAAGCACCAATGATTACGACTGCTGCACCTATACCATAAATTTTCGGCATTATGGTTTTATAGAGTAGTTCCGTAAATCCGCCTTTTTTCTTGCTCATTGTAGTAATGGTTTAAGTTTTGCCTTTTGATTTTAAAAAATTAGGTAAAAAATGAAAGTTTATTCAGGTTAAAATTCTTGTCCGGATGAACGACCCAGGTGAGTCATGGCGCATCTGAATCCGATGTAAGCCCGGGTACTGTCCTTGAATTCGTAAGTCCGTGTACCAGTCTCGAGATAGTAGGCAACATCTTTCCAGGAACCTCCGCGAACGACTTTCTTAGGTGGTACTTTCGGGTTGTACTTAGAGCTTTCAGGATTTGTTCTAGGGTCGATATACTGAGGGTTCAAATCCCATACAGTAGGAACCGAAGCAGGGTTAAAGTCATCAAGACACCACTCTGAAACATTACCTGCCATATCATACAATCCGTAGTCATTAGGGAAATATGCCTGTACTGGAGATGAGTATGCAAAACCATCGTCGTAGAAGTTACCGCGACCAGGCTTGAAGTTTGCAAGCATACATCCCTTTGAGTTTCTGATATAAGGATTTCCCCAAGGATATTTCGCCATATCACGACCACCACGTGCCGCGTATTCCCACTCTGCTTCTGAAGGCAGGCGGAATGCAGGCATAGGGAAGTCTCCAACGCTCTTTCTGTAATCGTTGAGATAAGCGGTTCTCCACTGTCCAAAGAAAACAGCAGCGTCCCAATTAACACCTACAACTGGATATGCATCGTAGCCGGGGTGCCAATAGTAATAATCCTGTATAGGATCACCCATATGGTGTGCAAAGTCGCGAACCCATGCTGCCGTATCAGGATAGTATTTCTGACGGAACGTTTCTGCATCTACAGTCTCGAAACCCTCAATGCTACCGTTGTCCACGAGGAAAAAGTTTGTGAACTGACGATATTCATTGTTAGTGATTTCAGTATCGTCCATAAAGAATGAACCGATCGTTACCTGCTTATTGAAGTTGATCTGCGTGGATGCGGGATCTTCATCAGCTTGTCCCATGTGGAACGTTCCAGCAGGAATCGGAACCATCCCGTATGGGATAGTCATTACCCAGCCCTCACGCCCCGGAACACCGACCAGTTCTCCCTGATCGCCACCCTTTTTGCCGCCCAGGCCTAGCAATCCACAGGCACTTGCAACAGCGCCCGCTAGGACTAAAACAAGTTTTGAAACAACCGATTTATTCATACTTAGTGCTCAGTTTTTCTTAGCTAAAAAATTTAAGGCTCCAAAATTACCGTTTATCTGCCTTAGTTTTTTGAGAAACGGATTACAAATTCCACAAATTCTAAAAAATTCCAAAATCATTTGTCGGCTAGTGCCTATACCGAGGGGTTCGAACGACTTTTTTACCGCTACCCGGATTGACCGGAAGGTCGTAACTCAACATAAATTCGAGCGAAAAGTTTTCCTTGGCTGCTTGGTCTATTACTATGAAGTCTATGGCAGTGCCTAGTTTTAGTGACTTATCCTTCAGCAGAGCGTACCCAAGTAATAAACTCACCGCTTCTGACTGTCTAAACGCCAATCCTCCCCACATCGTATCTTTGAAGTATGCAATTCCCGCTAAATCTCCTTGCCATTTGTTCAAATCAGTTCTGACGGCTACGCTAAACTGCAATTTCAAGTCAAAACTTACTTCATAGAAATAACCGCCGGTTAGATTGATGTGGTTTTCTAAAGCTCCTCTGACGCTATCGGCGCCAAAATCGAACTCTGACTTCAACAAGTGATTGAATCCAGCCCCGCCGTAGAACTTCTCAGATCTGTAAAAAATACCTATGCCAAGGTCAGGTCTAACTTGCGACTCTTTCCCTTCCACAATAAGAGGATCACCTTCCTGAATATACCTGTAATATTTGCCGTTCACGGTCTGTGAATAAATGCCAAGCTTAACACCAATGCTCAACTTGTTTTCTTTGATGCCAAGATGATAAGCATAACTTGCTTGTGCTTCAAGATTGTTTTGCGGACCGAGTTTGTCATTCATGATGTACGCTCCAAATCCGCTTCGAAGCTTATAGATAGGTGTATTAAAACTTACGAGTTGTGTAGTAGGTGCGCCACCATCACCGAAGCTTGATTGATATCCCAGCCATTGGCTGCGGTGCAACGCTGTAAACCTTGTAACCCCATCGACACCCGCAAATGCCGGAGTCATATACAGGTTATTAAACATGTATTGTGTGAAGAGGGCATCTTGCTGAGCAAAAACGCTCGCTCCAAAAAGGAGCAGCAAGAGGGTATAAAAAATCCTTTTCAGCATTAAGTTTAAAAAGTAGAATCTAAAGTAAGCGTTTTTTTACGACACTTTCAACAAATGTAATTAAAGTGTAATAAAATAGGTCACTTTCTAAAATTCAAAGGATGAACCACTTATTTGATGCCGTTGGCCTTCTTTATGTAGAGTTCCAGCGCTCCTGTCATCGACGGTGCGTTTGGTAATGGAGCCTCTATATCAAGGATCAAACCAGCATCTTGAGCGGCCTTAGCTGTAGTTGGTCCAAACACCGCAATCCTAGTATTATTTTGTTTGAACTCCGGAAAATTAACAAACAGTGAATTTATTCCCGAAGGGCTAAAGAATGCTAGAATGTCGTAGAAAACCTCCTTCAAATCCGACAAGTTTGCCGCTACTGTGTGATAGATGATTCCTTCAGTGTACTGGTAACCTCCTTCTCTCAAAAAATCTGGAATGTCGTTCTTTCGGATATCCGAACAGGGGAAGAGATATTTTTCATTCTTGTGCTTCTTCAATATTTCAAGAAGATCCTGCGCTGTTTTGAGTCCAGTAAAAATCTTCCGCTTGCGGATCACGATATACTTTTGCAAGTAGTTTGAGGTTTGCTCAGAGATGCAAAAGTATTTCATCTCCGGAGGCATTTCGATCTTGAGCTCCTGGCAAATATGAAAGAAATGATCGACGGCATTCCTGCTGGTGAAAATTATTGCCGTGTGATTAAGGATGTCGATTTTTTGTTTTCGAAATTCTTTTACAGGGACCGGTTCTACCTGTATGAAGGGCCTGAAGTCAATTTTCAGATTAAACTTTTCGGCGAGTTTCAGGTAAGGGGAATTAGCGTCTGCCGGAGCTTCTTGGGTTACCAGGATACTCTTAACCTTGCGCATCCTGTCAATAGCAATTTCACTCATCACGTAAAAAAGTTCGGGCTAATAATAAAGTACCTTAAG
>Ga0075428_100008085_pt1 | contig 11679 bp, 11 predicted proteins | sample RhiMetdeltSRZDD2_FD_75291 | JGI IMG/M metagenome (GOLD analysis project Ga0075428, IMG submission 75291) | Populus rhizosphere microbial communities from Tennessee, USA - Rhizosphere MetaG P. deltoides SRZDD2 | ecosystem: Host-associated > Plants > Roots > Rhizosphere > Soil | place: USA...
CGGGGCGCAGTCGATCATCGACGAGTTCATCTCGTCCGGCGAGGCCAAGTGGGGCCAGCTCTCCGACGTGGTACTGCTGCTCCCCCACGGCCACGAGGGCCAGGGACCGGACCACACGTCGGCCCGCATCGAGCGGTTCCTGCTGCTGTGGGCCGAGGGCTCGATGACGATCGCGATGCCGTCGACGCCGGCGAATTACTTCCACCTACTGCGGCGGCACGGGCTGGACGGCATTCACCGGCCATTGATCGTGGCAACGCCGAAGTCGATGCTGCGCAACAAGGCTGCGGTCAGCGACCTCAAGGACTTCACCGAGGGCAAGTTCAAGTCCGTCATCGAGGAGCCCACCTACGAGGAGGGCACCGGCGACCGCAACCACGTCAAGCGCGTGCTGCTGACGAGCGGCAAGATCTACTACGAGCTCGTCGCGCGCAAGGCCAAGGACGGGCGTGACGATGTCGCGATCGTGCGTATCGAACAGCTCGCCCCGCTGCCGAGGCGACGGCTCAAGGAGACGCTTGACCGGTATCCGAATGCCCAGGAGTACTTCTGGGTGCAGGAGGAGCCGGCAAACCAGGGCGCATGGCCGACATTCGGGCTCACTCTTCCGGAAGTGTGCTCGGAGCTGTTGAGCGGCATCAAGCGGATTTCGCGTCGCGCGATGTCGGCGCCGTCGTCGGGGTCGTCGAAGGTGCATGCGGTCGAGCAGCAGGAGATCATCGACGAGGCGTTCGCGCCGTAGCTGTCAGTGGCCTTGGGGCCTGCTGTGCGCCAAAGACGTAGCGCCCCACGGCCGGTGGCGGCGATCTACCGTGAGTAGATGACTGCCGTAGACCTTCGCCATCACAAGGCCGATTACGGGTACGACGGGGATTACCGGAAGGTGTCCGCGCCGACCGTGGCGACCATCGTTGGGACTATCAGCGCCGCGCTGCTCGCGTCGGCCGCCAGAAATCTTGTGCGCCGCAAGCCTGTCGCCGCGGCGGTGACGGGCACCTCGGCCGCAGCCATCGTTACGACCGCGGCGCTGTTCATCCGCACCACGCGAGTCGGCAAGTTCGAGGTATGGGCAGAAATCCTCAAGAACCTCAGGCTGCGCGGTGACGAAACGCTGCTCGACATGGGATGCGGACGTGGCGCGGTCCTGCTCGCCGCGGCCAAGCTGCTTCCGCACGGCCGCGCGATCGGCGTCGACATCTGGCGCGCCGACCAAACCGACAACTCGGAGCAGAACACGCTGCGCAACGCCGACATCGAGGGTGTCGCCGACCGCGTCGAGGTGCGCACAGCCGACATCACCGATCTGCCGTTTGACGACGACAGTTTCGACGTGATCGTCAGCAGCCTTGTGGTGCACAACATTCCGACTGCGGAGGCCCGCACCAAGGCGATCAGCGAAGCAGCCCGAGTGCTGCGCCCTGGCGGCAGGCTGGCTCTCGTCGACATCTTTTTCACCAATCACTACGCCAAGCAGCTTCGCGCGCTTGGCTGGACCGACGTCCGTCGTCGCAACTTGGGCTGGCGGATGTGGTGGGGCCCAGGGATGGGCACCCACGTCATCACCGCGACGAAGCCGAAAGGGTAAGCCTCTCGCCGGGGCTATTGCCGAGATCGACACCAGGGCTGTGGATCACTCGCTGTGGCAGTCCGCGAACAACCATGGTGTCGAAATGGGCGCTAGCAGCTGAAGGCGCAGTACTCCGCGTCGCGAGCCCCCCTGAAGGCGGACCGCGGGTACCGACTAACCTCGACGCGAGTCAACCGACACGAGGGAGTGTGCGCATGGAGGGCTTCGCTGGAAAGGTCGCGGTGGTGACCGGCGCCGGATCGGGCATCGGGCAGGCGCTGGCCATCGAGCTGGCCCGCTCGGGCGCCAGCGTGGCGATCAGCGACGTCAACACCGAGGGCTTGGCGGTCACCGAGGAGCGGTTGAAGGCGATCGGCGCGCCGCTGAAGTCCGACCGGCTGGATGTCACCGAGCGCGAGGCGTTCGAGCTGTACGCCGACGCGGTCAAGGAGCACTTCGGCAAGGTCAACCAGATCTACAACAATGCGGGCATCGCGTTCGCCGGCGACATCGAGGTCACCGAGTTCAAGGACATCGAGAAGGTGATGGACGTCGACTTCTGGGGCGTCGTCAACGGCACCAAGGTGTTCCTCCCCCACTTGATTGAATCCGGCGACGGCCACGTCATCAACGTCTCGAGTGTCTTCGGGCTGTTCGCGGTGCCCGGACACGCCGCCTACAACGCGGCGAAGTTCGCGGTCCGCGGCTTCACCGAGGCTCTCCGCCAGGAGATGGAACTGGCCGGGCATCCGGTGAAGGTGACGACCGTGCACCCCGGCGGCATCAAGACCAACATCGTGCGCAACATGACGGCCGTCGACAGCGTGGACAAGGAAGAGCTGACGAAGACATTCGACAAGCGGCTCGCCAACACCTCCCCGGAGAAGGCCGCGCAGATCATCCTCGACGGCGTCCGCAAGAACAAGGCCCGCGTGCTCGTCGGCCCCGACGCAACGGCGCTCGACCTCATCGTCCGCATCACCGGATCGGGCTACCAGCGGCTGTTCTCGACTGTGATGTCGCGGATGGTGCCCGAAGCGCATTGACAACGTCGAAATCGTTGTCCAAAAAGCGAATTCGCTTCCAGCGCACTCACAGTATTGCCGCGATGCACATCGCTTGAACCCCACGGCCGTCGACTTCGTGGTTCAAGTGAGGGGGTCGTAACGGGTTCAATGATGTGTGCCCCGGACAACCGCTAGCTCCGTGAGGAACGGAGGGGAAAACCATGAGGTACAAACTGCTTTGCGCGAGCGGCATGATGGCCGTGGCCCTGGTAGGTGCCGCGCCCGCATACGCCGTCCCACTTGGCGGCGAAGCCGAATGCGGGAACAGCAATCCTATGGACGGGCCAGTAGCCACCAGTTCGCCGGGCAACGCCGCGACGTCACCGGGTTCGGTGTTCAACGAACCCGGCGTCAACAGCGTCAGCGGCGGCAAGGGTAATCAGGCCTACAACAGTGCGGGAGCGCCGTCGCAGTATGACCGCGCCTGCGCCCAGGTGACCGCGAGTGGCTCCGGCACGCCGATTCAGCCCACGCCGAATGCCACCAACACGAACAATTCGCGGGCCACGAGAGACGCCCTCGGGGTGACGCACGTCGGGAAGGGCGCCAACAAATAACTAGCGGCCGAGCGGGTGCGCGTCGAGCCACGCATCGGCTACCAGCCCCGGTTCCTTGCCCTCGGCGACCTGGCGACGCATGTCTGCCAGCGACCCGGTGTCGAGCACGCCTGCCACCTCGTTGAGAGCCAGCACCTGCTGCTCGTTCAGCTCGTTGCGCCGGTATAGCGGCACGAGGTTCTCGGCCCGGATCAAAGCCGTCTTATCGGAGAGCGCCACCAGCTCCGAAGGAATGTTAGGCGTGGCCGTCGTCGTCCAGGCAGCATTGATCTGGCGAGCGCGTAGCGCAGCGAAAAGTGTTGCGTTGTCCGGGAATTCGCGCGGTTTGGGCATCACGCACGCTCCGACCTTCGACGGCGTGTGCGCCGCCTCCAGCGCGCCAGGCTTCAGCTTCTCGCAGTTGCGGACCGCCCCGGCCACATCGCGCCCACCCCACGCGTCGGCGGTCCGCTCGGTGATCGCGAGCGCGGGCTTGTCTTCCGCGGATGTCGTGTAGTCGCCTGCTGCGACGCCTTCGGGCAGCGCCGACACCATCGCGCGGTACACCTGCGCGTCCGAACGGGCAGTGGCGTCGGGATCAAACCTCGCCAGCAGGCGGCCGGTGAATCCGGGCACGACCCGAACCTCCCCTGAATCCAGCCCGGAGATCGGATCCGGCCCGGATTGCACGTGTGCCGGGCTGCCGTAGAACCGCAGCGCCGCGGCATACAGGTGCGCGATCAACTGCGATTCCGGGTCGGATGTGGAGCCAACTGCGATTGACGGCGGGCCGCCGTGACCGCCGCAGCCCACAAGGATCAGCGCGATAAGCGCCAACGCCACTCGGCGTGACAGCATCGGGCCGATCAGAGTTCGGCGGCCGCCGCGGCCACCGCCGCCGCGACCTCCGGTGCGACCCGCGGATCCAGCGGGCTCGGCACGATCCGGTCCGGCGCGAGGTCATCGCACGCCACCGCGAATATGGCTTCGGCGGCGGCCACCTTCATCCGCTCGGTGATCCGCCGGGCACCCCCGTCCAGCGCACCGCGGAACACACCCGGGAACGCCAGCACATTGTTGATCTGGTTCGGGAAGTCACTGCGGCCCGTGGCCACCACCGAGGCGTACCTCGCAGCGACATCGGGATGGATCTCCGGGTCGGGATTCGACAGCGCGAACACGATGGTCTCCGGAGCCATCGTCGCGACAATGTCCTCGGCCACCACACCTCCGGAGACACCCAGGAACATGTCGGCGCCCTTGAGAGCCTCCGCCATGCCACCGGTGAGGCCGTCGGGGTTCGTGCGTCCCGCCAGTTCGGCCTTGACCGGGGTCAGCCCGTCGCGGCCGGGGTGCAGGATGCCGCGGGTATCCACCACGGTGATATCCGAAACCCCCGCGGCCAGAAGAATATTGGTGCATGCGACGCCAGCGGCGCCGACACCAGAGACCACCACGCGCAGCGAGGCCATGTCACGGTCGAGCGCCTTGGTGGCGCCCATCAGTGCCGCCAGCACAACGATCGCCGTGCCGTGCTGGTCGTCGTGCATTACCGGGCAGTCGAGCGCGTCGATGACCCGTCGCTCGATCTCGAAGCAGCGCGGCGCGGAGATGTCCTCGAGGTTGACCGCTCCGAACGACGGACGCAGGCGCACCAGGGTTTCGACGATCTCGTCGGGATCCTTCGTGTCCAGCACGATCGGGATCGAGTCCAGGCCGCCGAACGCCTTGAACAGTGCGCACTTGCCCTCCATCACGGGCAGGGCGGCCGAAGGACCGATGTCGCCGAGGCCGAGCACCGCGGTGCCGTCGCTGACCACGGCCACCAGCCGGTTGGCCCAGGTATACCGCGCGGCAAGGGCGTGGTCGGCGGCGATTGCGCGGCTGACCTGCGCCACGCCTGGGGTGTAGGCGATCGACAGCGCGCGTTGCGTGTCCAGTGGGGCCTTCAGCTCCGCAGACAGCTTGCCGCCTACGTGGGCCTCGAAGATGTCCTCATCAGTGACGACAATCTGCGGGCTTTGCAAGTGCGGCGGCAGCGTTTCGGTCACCGGCTCAGGTTACTGGGCCTAATTAACGACTCCGCCGACGGGCTGTAAACCCCGGACTCAGATCAGTCCCAACTCGGTAACAGCCTTCCGCTCGTCGTCGAGTTCGGCGGTCGACTTGTCGATCCGGCCTCGGGAGAAGTCGTCGATCTCCAGCCCCTGCACGATGCTCCAGTTGCCGTCCTTGGTGGTCACGGGGAACGAGGAGATCAGGCCCTCGGGCACGCCGTAGCTGCCGTCGGAAAGGACGGCCATCGACACCCAGTCGTCCTTCGGGGTGCCAAGCAGCCAGTCCCGAGCGGCGTCGGTGGTCGCCGACGCTGCCGACGCGGCCGACGAGGCGCCGCGGGCATCGATGATCGCCGCGCCGCGCTTGGCGACCGTCGGGATGAAGTCGTTCTCGATCCAGGCCTGGTCGTTGACCACCTCGGCGGCGTTCTTGCCGCCGACCTCGGCGTGGAAGATGTCGGGGTACTGGGTGGCCGAGTGGTTGCCCCAGATCGTGATCTTCTTGATGTCGGTGACGGCAGCGCCGGTCTTCTTGGCGAGCTGCGAGATGGCCCGGTTGTGGTCGAGACGGGTAAGCGCCGAGAACCGCTCCTTCGGGATATCCGGCGCATTGCTCATCGCGATCAGGGCGTTGGTGTTGGCCGGGTTGCCGGTCACACCGATGCGGACGTCGTCCGCGGCGACCTCGTTGAGCGCCTTACCCTGCGCGGTGAAGATCGCGCCGTTGGCCTCGAGCAAGTCGCCACGCTCCATGCCCGGCCCGCGCGGACGAGCGCCGACCAGCAGCGCCAGGTTCACGCCGTCGAAGATCTTGTTGGCGTCCGCGCCGATCTCGACACCCGCCAGCAGCGGGAACGCGCAGTCATCGAGCTCCATCACGACACCCTCGAGCGCCTTGAGAGCCGGCTCGATCTCCAGCAGACGCAATTCGATCGGGCGGTCGGGGCCGAGCAGCGATCCGCTCGCGAGGCGGAACAACAGGCTGTAGCCGATCTGGCCGGCGGCACCGGTGACGGCGACCTTGAGGGGAGTTGTGCTCACGTCAGATGCTCCTTGGGCGTCGATTGGGTCCGGGACGAAACTAGCGCACGGGCCTCGGCTGTGAATCTTCGGGACGTACCTGCTCATGGACGGTGCGGGTATAGCCGCGCGCGTAGCATTAATCGACGCTCGATCGGACCTGCGCAGCGACGGGAGGTTGACGATGCCATCGTTTCGGGGATTACCTCCGTCGCTTCGACCAGTCGTACGGCCCAAGCCGACCCACACAAGTGCAAAGACCATTCACGTTCCCGTGGCGAGGGCCATGGTCGACTGCGGCATCTACGTCGACGGTCAACGGGCGCCCGGCAAGTACACCCACGCCGCCGCGCTGAACAAAGTCCACGAACTGGAACGCGAAGGCAAAGAAGCGTTCGTATGGATCGGCCTGCACGAACCCGATGAGCACCAGATGCAGGCCGTGGCCGATGTGTTCGGGCTACACGAACTGGCTGTCGAGGATGCCGTGCACGCCCACCAACGGCCCAAGCTGGAGCGCTACGACAAGACGCTGTTCCTGGTGCTCAAGACCGTCAACTACGTGGAGCACGAATCGGTTGCCCTGGCCCGCGAGATCGTCGAGACCGGCGAGATCATGGTCTTCGTCGGCCCCGATTTCGTCGTGACCGTTCGGCACGGCGAGCACGGCGGGCTGGCCGGGCTACGCAAGCGGCTCGACGCCTCCCCCGCGACCCTCAAGCTCGGCCCGTACGCGGTGATGCACGCGATCGCCGACCATGTCGTGGACAAGTACCTCGACATCACCGATCTGATCGAGACCGATATCGATGCGATGGAAGAAGACATCTTCTCGCCGGGCAAGCAGACCAATATCGAGTGCATCTATCTGCTCAAGCGCGAGGTCGTCGAACTACGCCGAGCGGTCGCGCCGTTGACGCTGGCGTTGCAGCGGATGGGCACCGACCACAACGATGTGATCTCCATCGAGGTCAGGCGCTACCTACGCGATGTGCTCGACCACAACATCCAGGCCTCCGACCGGATCGCCAGCTACGACGACATGCTCAGCTCGCTGGTGCACGCCGCGCTGGGCAAGGTGGCGATGCAGCAGAACGTCGACATGCGCAAGATCTCGGCGTGGGTGGCCATCGCGGCCGTGCCGACCGCGCTGGCGGGCATCTACGGAATGAACTTCGACCACATGCCCGAATTGCATTGGGTGTGGGGCTATCCGGCGGTTCTGCTGTTGATGGCCACCGTGTGCACGCTCCTGTACCGAACGTTCCGGCACAACCACTGGCTCTAACTCGGGCGTGCGGCGCGCCGTGACTGGTCCAGCACGTCGACCCCGTCTTGATCCCACGCCTCGCGCATGGCGTCGGCGCCCTTGAGTCGCACCCACGCGGCCTCGGTCGCGGTGATAGGCGTCGCCGACAGCACGGTGACGCCTGGCAGCGGTGCGGTCAGCGGGACGTCGTCAATGTCGCTGCGGCCCAACAAGAACGCGGTGAACGGCGCCGAATCCCACAGCGGCGACTCGAGATCGATCAGGGCATCCGGTTCCAATATCAGTCCTTCGACGGCCGGCGCAGCGGCGACGATCGCTATGGAGCGGGCCAGTCCGCCGGGCGATGGACCACGCAACGCGACGACGACCTCGGCCCGCGGACCGTGCAGCGCGTCGGTCACCATCTCCGTAGGGTCGAACATCGGATGTTGCGAACAACCAAGCGACACATAGTGACTGACGCCATCGTCGTCGGGGCCGAACCGCAGCACGTCGATGCGTTCGGTGCCCAGGAACGTCACGCTGGCCTCGTCGGGTTCTCCGGTGATGCCGGCCAGGGTGAAGTGCTCGCGCAGATGCGTGCGTACCTGGGCGAGGACGTCGATCACTCGGCCGGTGGCGTCTGCTCGCTCGGTGGCGGGGGTGGCGACGCCGCAGGCTCAGCGGGGGGTTCGGGCGCCGGTGACGGGGCAGGCGTCGGCTCCTGCGAGCCCGCCGGCTCGATCGTCAGGTTCACGCCGGTATCCGCGTCGAAGATCGCGATCTTCGACGTGTCGAACGCCAACTGGAGTGTCTGCCCCTGCGCCACCTTGGACTCGGTGGAAACCCGTGCCACGAACTCGTTTTCGCCGACCTCGGATTCGGCGGCCGCCTCCAGCTGAGCCGACTGCGCACCCGCGCCCTCAATCTTGAAGTGCACGTACTTCTCGGCGCCCAGCGATTCCACCACGTCGGCGTTCACCTCGAACACCAGCGCCCTGATCCGTTGATAAGTGTCGATCAGTGCGGCGTCCTCCAGATGCTCGGGCCGGATGCCGACGATCACGTTGTTGGGCCTCTTGTGCCGTGCGAGCAGATCGTGGACTTCTTGGGTCAGCGTGATCTCGCCCATCGGCAGACGCACCCCAACGTCGGTCAGCGTCGCCGGGAAGAAGTTCATTGCCGGTGATCCGATGAAGCCGGCGACAAACAGATTGGCCGGCCTGTTGTACAGCTCGTCGGGTGTGCCGATCTGCTGGGCCACGCCGCCCAGTAGCACCACCACCCGATCGCCCAGCGTCATTGCCTCGGTCTGGTCGTGCGTCACGTAGACGGTGGTGGTGCCCAACCGGTTCTGCAACCGCGCGATCTCCGACCGCATCTGAACCCGCAGCTTGGCGTCCAGATTCGACAGCGGCTCGTCCATGAGGAACGCCTTGGGGTTGCGCACGATTGCGCGGCCCATAGCTACCCGCTGCCGCTGACCGCCCGAGAGCTGCCCTGGCTTGCGGTCCAAAAGCTCGGTCAGGCCAAGGACTTTCGCCGCCTCGTCAACCTTGGTGGCAATCTCGTCCTTCTTCACCTTCGCCAGGGTCAGCGGAAACGCAATGTTTTGGCGGACGGTCATATGCGGGTAGAGCGCATACGACTGGAACACCATCGCGATATCGCGGTCCTTGGGGGCCTTCTCGTTGACCCGTTGACCGCCGATACGCAGCTCGCCCGACGAGATGTCCTCAAGGCCGGCAATCATGTTCAGCGTGGTGGACTTTCCGCAGCCGGACGGGCCGACCAGAATGATGAACTCGCCGTCGGCGATGGTGACGGAGAGATCCTTCACCGCCGCCGCGCCGTTCGGGTAACTCTTCGTCACCCGGTCCAACACAATTTCGGCCATCGAACTACCCCTTTACCGCGCCGGACGTCAGACCGGCGACGATCCGTCGCTGGAAGATCAGAACAAAGATAATGATCGGGATGGTGATGACGATAGCGCCAGCCGCGATCGACCCCGTCGGTTCTTCGAATTGTGAACTGCCGGTGAAATTGGCAATGGCCACCGGTGCAGTGATTGCCCGCTCGGTGGCGGTCAGCGACAAGGCCAGCAATAGGTCGTTCCACGCGAAGATGAACACCAGGATCGCGGCGGTGACGATCCCGGGCGCAGCCAGCGGCGCGATCACTTTTCGGAACGCCTGACCGGGAGTGGCGCCGTCCATCTTGGCCGCCTTCTCCAAATCCCAAGGGATCTCGCGGAAGAACGCCGAAAGGGTGTAAATGGCAAGCGGCAACGCGAAAGTGATGTACGGAATGATCAGCCCCGGCCATGTGTCGAACAAACCGAGCGCGCGTTCGATGTTGAAAATCGGTGTCACCAGCGAGATATGGGGGAACATCGCGATCAGCAGTGCTACGCCGATGAGGAGTTGCTTGCCCGGGAAATCCAACCGGGCCACCGCGTACGCCGCCATGCCGCCGATCACGACCGCGATCGCTGTGGTGATCAGGCCGACGCCGATGGAGTTGATCAGCGCGGAGCTGAACCCGCCGCCTTCGAAGATGGCCTTGTAGTTGTCGAACGTGATCTCGGCCGGAATCAGCTTGCCGTCCTTGACTGTTGCCGTCGACTTCAGCGACAGGCTCAGGATCCACAGCACCGGGAACAGCGCGTAGATGACCACGAGGACGTTGATGATCGTCCAGCCCGTGGCGCGCCCGGCACCCACCCGGTCGGCCATCTCAGCGACCTCCCTCGTCGGCACCCGGCGCGGCCGCGCCGAAGCCCTTGATGAAGATGAACGCGATCAGCGCGACCGACAAAAAGATCAGCACGCTGATCGCCGAGCCCAAGCCAACGTTGAACGCCTTGAACAGGTTGTCGTAACCCAGGATCGACACCGAACCTGTGTTATTCGATCCCGCGGTCATGATGTAGATGTTGTCGAAGATGCGGAACGCGTCGAGGGTGCGGAACAGCAGTGCCACCAGGATGGCCGGTTTGATCAGCGGGATGATCACCTTGATCAGCCGCTTCCAGGCTCCAGCCCCGTCCATCTGCGCCGCGCGCAGCAGATCCTCTGGCACCAATGCAAGTCCGGCAAGCAGCAGCAACGACATGAACGGAGTGGTCTTCCAGACTTCCGCGAGAATGACGATGGCAAGCGACGGGATCTGTTCGGTGAGCGGCGCTGAGCCTTCGGGAAGCAGATTGGCCAAGTAACCGGTGCCGGGCGTCCACGCGTAGTACCAGCTGTAGGCCGCGACCACCGTCACGATGCCGTACGGAATGAGGACCACGGTGCGGACGACGCCTCTACCGAAGATCGTCCGGTGCATGACCAGCGCCAGCGCCATACCGAGCACCAACTCGATCGCCACCGAGATGATGGTGATTGCCAGCGTGACCAGGAACGCCGTCCACCAATACCGGTCGGTAAGGATGGTGACGTAGTTGGACACCCCGACGAACGCCGTGTCGTCCGGGGTTGCCATGTTGTAGCGCAGCAGACTGAGCCACACCGCGTAGCCGATCGGATAGGCCGTCACCACCAGCATCAGGACGACGGCGGGCGCGATCAATAGGTACGCCAGCCTGCGCTCGGAACGCACGTCCTCGGTGGCGCGCGGGGCCGGGGGTGCGGCGGTCGGTTCGGCGGTGGCCGTGGTCATGGGATCAGCCCTTTACCCTCGATGGCCTTCTGGACCTGCTCGGCGAGCTCGTCTGCCGTCCGCTCGGGGTCGATGTCGGAGATCGGCGCCAGCGTCGCCGAGATTCGGGTGGACACCGCCTGATAGACGGGCGTCGCCGGCCGCACCGCGGCATTGGTCAGCTGGTCGCGGATGATTGCGTACTGCGGGTACTTGGCCTGGAACGTTGGATCCTCGTACAGCGACGTCCGGACGGCAGGCAGCCCGCCCTCGACCGAGGTGTAGCGCTGGTTCTCGACGTTGCGCAGGCAGCGGATGGCCTCGAACGCTTCCGCCTTGTGCTGAGTGGTCTTGGCGACAGCCAGGTTGAGGCCACCGATCGTCACTTTCGCCGACTCACCCGGCAGCACCCCCGGATAGTGCGCGAACCCGAACACCTTCTTGCTGGCGTCGTACGCGGTCTTGAACTGCTCGTCGGTCGGCGAGAAGGTGCCGGCGTCGTTGATGCTGCCCTCCAGGGCTGGGTCCTTGTCCA
>Ga0075428_100008088_pt1 | contig 11677 bp, 8 predicted proteins | sample RhiMetdeltSRZDD2_FD_75291 | JGI IMG/M metagenome (GOLD analysis project Ga0075428, IMG submission 75291) | Populus rhizosphere microbial communities from Tennessee, USA - Rhizosphere MetaG P. deltoides SRZDD2 | ecosystem: Host-associated > Plants > Roots > Rhizosphere > Soil | place: USA...
CGGGACCGTGTCTCAGTTCCCGTGTGGCTGGTCGTCCTCTCAGACCAGCTACCCGTCATAGCCTTGGTGAGCCGTTACCTCACCAACTAGCTGATAGGCCGCGAGCCCCTCCAAGAGCGGTAGCTTTCGCCACCTTTCCTCCCCAGATTTCGCAATCCGAGGAACGTATCCGGTATTAGCCTTCCTTTCGAAAGGGTATCCCGAACTCAAGGACAGGTTACCCACGTGTTACTCACCCGTGCGCCACTAGGACCGCCGATGTATTGCTACACCGAAGATCCCCGTTCGACTTGCATGTGTTAAGTACGCCGCCAGCGTTCGCTCTGAGCCAGGATCAAACTCGCCATGAAAAAGCGATGAACCTGGTCCTCAAGCTCGAACGTGTTACTGCAAACTACGTGCAGTCACTCGGCCGAGCGCAAGGCACTCATAGAACGGATGGTGCTCACACCTTTTTCGGTGAGCTAGTAGCATATGCGACTTTCAAAGAGCGCTGCGGTCAGCTTGGAAGGTGACCGGATCTGTTGCTATCTAAGAACTCTTGCTCGACTACCGCTGAGCAAAGACTGACTATACGGATGCCGCCCTGGGCTGTCAAGCGTTTCAACACAAATTTTTTCGGGGCTCCCGCCAGTCAGGCCAACGTCAGGACGTGGTAGCTCTTCTTGCCTTTGCGGAGAACGAGATACCGTCCATGCAGGGCCTCGGTCACGGGCACCAGGGCCTTGGCGGGATCGCGCACGGGCTGGCCGTTCAGCTGGATCGCGCCCTGCGAAATCAGCTCCCGCGCGGCTCGCTTCGAGGACGCCAGCCCGCTGGCCAAGAGCAGATCCACCACCGCGACAGCGTCACCGGACGCCGGCAGCACCGACGAGGGGGCTCCGCGCAGCGCCTCGCCGAGCTGACGCTCACTCAACCGGGCGACATCACCGTGGAAGAAGTCGGCCGTGGTCGCCTCGGCTTCGGCCAGGCCGGCCTCTGCGTGCACGATGCGGGTGACCTCGCGCGCCAACACCCGCTGAGCCTCGCGCTTTTCGGGCGCCTCCGTGGTCAACCGAGCCAGGGCGTCGATCTCCTCGGGCGGCAGGAAGGTGAAGTACCGGAGGTAGGCCACGACCTCCGCGTCGGCGCTGTTCAGCCAGAACTGGTACATCTCGTACGCGGACGTCTTGGTCGGGTCGAGCCAGATGGTCCCGGTCTCGGTCTTCCCGAACTTGCTCCCGTCGGCCTTGGTCACCAGCGGCAGCGTCAGCCCGTAGGCCTCGGCGCCCGCAATTCGTCGGATGAGCTCCGCGCCCGCCGTGATGTTGCCCCACTGGTCGCTGCCGCCGACCTGCAGCGTGCAGCCGTGGCGCTGGTGCAGCTCCAGGAAGTCGTAGGCCTGCAGCACCTGGTAGCTGAACTCGGTGTACGAGATGCCGGCGCTCATGCGGGTCTTGACCGACTCCCGCGCGATCATCGCCCCCAGGCTGAAGTGCTTGCCGACATCGCGCAGGAAGGGGATGAGCTCCAGCTTCGAGAGCCATGTGTAGTTGTCCACCAGGATCGCCGCGTGCGGGCCGCGGTCGAAGTCCAGGAACGGCTGGACCTGCTGCTTGAGCCGATCGGCCCAGCCGGCGACCTGTTCGGCGGGATTCAGCGCGCGCTCGCCCGCCTTGCCCGCCGGATCCCCGATGAGGCCGGTGCCGCCTCCGACCAGCACGATGGGCCGGTGCCCGGACAGCTGGGCCCGGCGCAGCGCCAGCAGCGGCAGCAGGCTGCCGATGTGCAGGCTGTCGGCGGTGGGATCGAAGCCCACGTAGAGCGTGCGCGGCGCGGCGGCGAGGTGCGCGTCGAGCTCTTCGGGCTTCGTCGCATCGGCGATGAGCTCGCGCTGCTGAAGGTCGACCAGCCATGGTGTTCGCATGGTGCGATCCGGTAGCGGGCATTATCGCATGGCCACGCAGCGCTCCATCGGGAGGGAGCCGGCCCGGTATAATGGGTCCCGCATGGCATCCGATACGAAGCGTTCGGGGCCGGGCCGGCGTCTCGCGTTCCTGGGCAGCCGACGATGGTTGCGGTGGCTCCTGATCGTGGCCGGCATTGGATCACTGCTGGTGGCAACTGGGGTGGCGGTGGCCGCGGTGTGGGCCTTCACGATCCTGCCCCGCTCGCTGCCCTCGGTCACGGCCCTGGAGACGTTCCAGCCGCTGGTCGGCACCAAGATTTACGACGACAACGACGAGCTGCTGACCGAGCTCCACGTCGAGCGCCGGATCTTCGTGCCCCTCTCCCACATGCCCCAGACGCTGCGGGACGCGGTCATCGCCACCGAGGACCGGCGGTTCTACTACCACTGGGGCATCGACCCGATCGGCATCGCGCGCGCCTTCGTGCAGAACTACCGGCGCGGACGGCGCGTGGAGGGCGGCAGCACCATCACCCAGCAGCTGACCAAGGTGTTGTTCCTCACGCCGGACAAGAGCCTCGAGCGGAAGATGAAGGAAGCCGTCCTGGCGCTCGAGCTGGAGCGCCGCTACTCCAAGGACCGCATCCTCGAGATGTACCTCAACCAGGTGTATTTCGGGCACGGGGCGTATGGCGTCGAGGCCGCCGCCCGGACGTACTTCGGCAAGTCGGTCTCGGAGCTCAACGTCCGCGAAGCCGCGCTGATCGCCGGACTTCCGCGCGCGCCGACTTCATACTCGCCGTTCGAGCACGGTGAGGCGGCCAAGCGTCGGCGCGAGATCGTGCTGCGCCGGATGGTCGACTACGGCGCGCTCAAGGATGCCGACGCCAAGCGGCTGGCGCGCTCCGATCTCGGCCTGATCCCGCCGGAGCGGCGCCGCACCACCGGCCAGTACTTCCTGGAATACGTCCAGCAGACGCTGGAAGCCAAGTACGGCGCCGACCTCGTCTTCAAGGGTGGGCTGAACGTTTACACCACGCTCAACCCGACCATCCAGCTCGCGGCCGAGCAGGCGCTGCGCGACGGGCTCAAGGCGCTGGAGAGCCGCACGCAGAAGGCCAGCCGGCCGGGCGAGCACCCCGAGGGCGCGATCGTCACCGTCGATCCGGCCACCGGCTACGTACGCGCCATGGTGGGCGGCTACGACTTCTTCCGTAGCGAGTTCAACCGCGCGGTGCAGGCCCGCCGTCAGCCCGGCTCGGCGTTCAAGCCGTTCATCTACATCGCGGCGCTGGAGTCGGGACTCACCGCCGCCACCCGGGTCGAGGACGCGCCGGTGTCGTACGCCGTGGGCCCCAACGGTCAGTCGTGGAAGCCGGAGAACTACGATCGCAAGTTCCGGGGCCAGACGACGCTGCAGCAGGCGCTGGAGGAGTCGGTCAACATCGTGACCGTGAAGGTCCAGGAGCGGGTCGGCCTCAGCCGCACCATCCAGGTCGCTCGCCGTTTCGGGATCACGAGCCCGCTCGACGTGAACCTCAGCCTGTCGCTCGGCACCTCCGATCTGACCCTGATGGAGCTGACGTCGGCCTACGGCGCGCTCGCCAACCAGGGCCAGTGGCTGCCCCCCACGGCGATCCGCTACGTGACGGACGCGCAAGGCAAGCTGGTCGAGGAGCATCTGCCGGAGCCGCGGGAGGCGGTGTCGCCGGAGACTGCCTACCTGATCACCCACATGCTGCGCGGAGTGGTCGAGCGGGGCACCGGGCAAGCGGCTCGGACGCTGGGACGGCCGATCGCCGCCAAGACCGGCACGACCAACGACTATTCGAATGCGTGGTTCATCGGCTACACGCCGCGCGTGGCCACGGGCGTCTGGGTCGGCTACGACCGGCCGCGGAGTCTGGGGAAGGACGAAACCGGCTCACGCGTGGCGGTGCCCATCTGGGTCAACTACATGGGCAAGGTCCTCGGCGACAGCCCCAAGGAAGACTTCACGATGCCCGACCGCGTCGTGCTGGTCCCGGTCGACCTGGACCCGTCCAACGAGTGTGTGCGGGTCGTCTCGATGGCCTTCGTGCGGGGCACCGAGCCGGCGGTCGGCTGTGGGCCGCGCCGACAGAGCGTCCCCGGCAGTGACTCGCCCCCGGGAGCGGCGCCTGGTCTGCCGCCCGCGCCGGTGCCCGGCCTGCCGCAGTCCTCGCTGCCGCCGCCGTCACCACCGCCGGCCGCCGCTCTGCCAAAGGACACACTCGAGATTCCGGCTGTCTCGGCTCCGGTCACCTCCGGCTCGCCCGTCCCGGTGCACCCTCGTCAGCAAGGGCCCTGAGACTCAGCCCTCCGCGCGCGGATACGCCGCCGCGACGTCCCGCCAGGCCGTACCGTCCATCAGCTTCGCGAAGACGCCCTCGAGCTCGGGGAGGGGCACCCGGATCTGCTCCATCGAGTCCCGCTCGCGGATCGTCACCCGCTGGTCTCCGGTCTCGCCCTTCTCGGCGTCGCCGACCGTCTTGACGTCCACCGTCACGCAGTAGGGCGTCCCCACCTCGTCCTGCCGCCGGTACAGACGCCCGATCGCCGCGGTGTCGTCGTAGAGCGTGATCCAGCGCCGGGCCAGCCGGGTGCGGAGGTCGTGACAGGTGGCCACGATCTCCGGCCGCTTCTTGAGCAGCGGCAACACCGCGATCTTCACGGGGGCCAGCTCGGGATGGAAGCGCAGCACCGTGCGCTTCTCGCCGCGGACCTCCTCCTCGCGATAGGCGTCGAGCAGGAAGGCCAGCAGCGCGCGGTCCACGCCGGCCGAGGGCTCGATGACGAACGGCACCACGTGCTCCTTGCGCTCCTCGTCGAACCACGTCAGCGACTTGCCGCTGAACTTCGCGTGCTGCTTGAGGTCGAAGTCGGTTCGGTTGGCGATCCCCATGAGCTCGCTCCAGCCCATGGGGAACTCGTAGAGGATGTCCACCGTCCGCTTGGCGTAATGGGCGAGCTCGTCGTGGGCGTGCTCGTGCCGCTTGAGGTGCGCGGGGTCCAGGCCGTAGCGCTCGAACCAGCGCTGGCAGTCCTCGATCCAGCGATCGTGCCAGTCCTCGTCGGCCGGGCGGCCGTCGATCCGCTCGTGAGGATTCACGAAGAACTCGATCTCCATCTGCTCGAACTCGCGCGTACGGAAGATGAAGTTCCCCGGGGTGATCTCGTTGCGGAAGGCCTTGCCGATCTGGGCGATGCCGAAGGGCAGCTTGCGCCGGGTGGCCTGCAGCACATTGTCGAAGTTCACGAAGATGCCCTGGGCGGTCTCCGGGCGCAGATAGGTGACCGAGGCGTCCTCCTCCACCGGGCCCATGAACGTCTTGAACATGAGATTGAACTGCCGCGGCGCCGTCAGCTGGCCCTTGCCACACTCCGGGCACAGCGTGCGGCGCTGGCCGCAGTGGCGACAGGCCTCGCCGGCCGGGATCTGGAACTTGTTGCCCTTGGTGGCCTCGCAGAAGTGCGTCCACGGCAGCTCGTCGATATGGTCGGCGCGGAACCGCCGCTTGCACTCGCGGCAGTCAACCATCGGATCGGTGAAGTTGTCCACGTGGCCGCTGGCCTTCCACACCGTGGCGTGCATGAGAATGGACGCGTCGAGCCCCACCATGTCGCCCCGCTGCTGGACGAAGTCACGCCACCACACGCGCTTGATGTTGTTCTTCAGCTCCACGCCCAGCGGCCCGTAGTCCCAGCAGGATCCGGTTCCGCCGTAGATCTCGCTAGACTGAAAGATGAAACCCCGCCGCTTGGCCAGCGAGACGATCACGTCCATCGGTGTGCTCATGGGCGTTCCCCCGAAATCTCCTCGAGCCGCTTCAGCTCTCTCAGAAAACGGCCGCTCCGCGTCGGCTGGCCGATGACCCGGGCCAGCTGAGTGTCGAGCACCGCGCGCAGCTCCGGTCCCGCTCGACCGATCGGCGTGGACACCGCTTCTTCCCAGCGTACCGCTCGCAGCCGGTCGAAGGCCGCCAATGTCGCCGGCGACACCGGGGCGGCGTCGACGCCGGGGCGCCGCGTGCACGCCTCGCAGACCACCCCGCCCTCGCCCAGTGCCGGGTGCGGAAACGGGTACCCGCGCCCGCACTCGAGGCAGCGCTCGAGGCGGGGCCGGTGTCCCAGCAGATCCAGGCAGCGGACACCGAAACACGTCGCCACGCGGGGCGGTCGGGTGGCCTCCTCCATCGCCCTCAGCGCGCGCACCAGCAACCCATAGAGTGCGGGCTGCCGGTCCCGCTCGCCGGTGGTCCGGGCCACGATCTCCACGACCCAGGCCGCCTCGCCCAGCCGCCCCAGGTCTTCCCGCAGGGCGGCGAACGGATGCGTCACGTCGAAGTGGTCGATGCGGACCAGCTCGCTCCGCCCGGTGTCGAAGAACACCAGCTGGCCGAGCGTGAACAGCTCGAGGCTTCCGCCGAAACGCGACTTGATTCGCCGGGCGGCGCGGGCCACGCCGCGGATCCGGCCGAAGTCGCGCGAGAAGAAGCTCACCACGCGATCGCTCTCGCCGAGCGGAAAGCTGCCGATCACCACCGCCGCCGAGCGTCCCAGGCCCATGCTAGGAGGTCAGCCGGAAGCCGAACTCGCGCAGCGCGCGGTCGTCCTTCCGCCAGTTGTGTCGCACCTGCACCCGGCTCTCGAGAAACACCGGGATCCCGAAGAACGCCTCCAGCTCGCGGCGGGCCGTGCTGCCCACCCGCTTGAGCATGGCGCCGCCCTTGCCGATCACGATGCCCTTCTGCGATTCATGCTCCACGAAGATCGTCGCGCGGATGTAGAGGCGCTCCGGTCCCTTCCGCTCCTTCAGCTCTTCCACCCGGACCGCCGTCGCGTACGGCACCTCCTGGTGCGTGAAGTGGAAGATCTGCTCGCGGATCACCTCGGCCACCCAGAACGTCTCGGGCTGATCGCTGGCGGCGTCGGGCGGAAACAGGGCCGGGTGGATGGGTAACGCCGTGAGCAGGAGATCGAGGAGCCGGTCACAGTTGGTGCCGTCGGTGGCCGAGATCGGCACCAGGGCCTGGAAGTCGTGCGCGGTGCGCCAGCGATCCAGCAAGGGCAGCAACGCGGCCTTGGGCGCCACGATGTCGGTCTTGTTGAGCGCGCACACCGCCGGCCCGCCGTACGCGCGTAGCGGCTCGAGCACGAGGTCGTCGGGGCCGGTCCGGTCCGTGGCATCCACCACCAGGCAGACCACGTCCACGTCCTCCATCGCTCGTCGGGCCGTCTGCTGCATGAATGCGCCGAGCTTGCCGCCGCCCACGTGCAAGCCGGGCGTGTCCACGAACACCGCCTGGGCGTCGGGGCGCGTGAGGATGCCCGTGATCCGGTTGCGCGTGGTCTGGGGCCGCGACGAGACGATCGCCAGCTTCTGGCCGACCAGGCGATTCAGCAGGGTCGACTTGCCGGCGTTGGGCCGCCCGATCAGCGAGACGAATCCCGCCCGATGCTCGACCGACGCCTTCGTGCTTTCCGAGGGCGCGCGCTTGCTCACCGGTGGAGCAGCCCTCGCCACAGCCGCGCGGGAGCGTCGCGCAGGATGTCGCGCTCGCGCCGGTGCATCAGGTCCGCCTCGAGCGGGTCGCGATCATCGTAGCCCACGAGATGCAGCGTACCGTGAGTCACGAGCAGGTCGAGCTCGAGCGCCAGCGGCACGCCGAGCTTGCGGGCCTGTCGCCGCGCCGTCTCGGCCGAGATCACGATCTGCCCGACCAGCTGCTCCGGGGTGTCCGGCGTCTCCAGCGGGAAGGCCAGCACGTCGGTGCGGCGGCCGATGCCGCGATAGCGCTTGTTCATCCGGCGGATCTCGGCGTCGTCCACGATGGTCACCTCGAGGGTGCCGCCGGGGCGCCCGACGGCGCCGAGCGCGCGGCGCGCGGCCAGGCTCAGACGCTGAACGCGGACGGGAACCTGACGCTGGCGGTTGTCGACAGCCGCCCGCATCAGGGAGCGCCGGCGGTCGCCTCGTCCTCGGCGCTGGACCCGGTGGTCGGCGTGCCCTCGGCGGACCGGGGCCGGGTCCGGGCCTCGTGAGCGCCGTAGGCCCGGATGATGGCCGACACGAGTCGGTGCCGGACGACATCCTGCTCGTCGAAGTAGACGAAGTTGATGCCGGGCACGCCCTTGAGGATGGTCTGGATCTCGATGAGCCCCGAGTGGCGGGAGGCCGGCAGGTCCACCTGGGTGACGTCCCCGGTGATGACCATCTTGGAGTTGAAGCCGAGCCGGGTGAGGAACATCTTCATCTGCTCGGTGGTGCTGTTCTGCGCCTCATCGAGGATGATGAACGCGTCGTTGAGCGTGCGCCCCCGCATGTAGGCCAGCGGGGCGATCTCGATGGCGCCCTTCTCCATGAGCGAGGCCACCTTCTCGGCCTCCAGCATGTCGTAGAGCGCGTCGTAGAGCGGCCGCAGGTAGGGATGCACCTTCTCGTAGAGGTCGCCGGGCAGGAAGCCCAGGCGCTCGCCCGCTTCCACCGCCGGACGGGTCAGTACGATGCGCGCGACCTCGCGCTTCATCAGCGCCGATACCGCCATGGCCACCGCCAGGAACGACTTGCCGGTGCCGGCCGGGCCGATGGCGAAGACCATGTCATGGCCGCGAATCGCGTCGACGTAGCGCTTCTGGCCGCGGGTCTTGGGCGTGATCCACTTCTTGCGCGAGGGCACCGCGATCGCATCGCTGAACACGGCCTTGAGATCGGCCTGCGCATCCTCGGCGACCATCCGCACCGCCGCCCGTACCTCGCCCGAGCGCAGCGGTGCTCCCGAGCGGACCAGATCGGCCAGCTGGGTCAGGGCGCGCTCGGCACGCTGGACCTGGCGCTCGTCGCCGCGGAGCGTGATGTCGTGACCGCGGGCCACGATGCGGACGTCGAGCTCGGACTCGAGCGTGCGGAGATGGCCGTCGTTGCTGCCGAGGAGGTCGCCCAGATCAACGTCAGGGGCGAGCGACAGCCGGCGCGTGATGGTGGTCGCTTCGCTCAACGCCTATCGTTCCCGCGCCCAGTCTACCACGGGGGTCCGCACGCCTTCGGGCGCTCGGCCGACGGCGCTCAGTGCTTGCGCTCCGGCGGCGGCTCGGGCAGCGCCAGGCGGATGTGCAGCTCGCGCAGGCGCTCGGGCGGGACCTCAGACGGAGCCTGCATCAAAAGATCCTGCGCTTGCTGATTCATCGGAAACGCAATGACTTCTCGGATGTTGCTCTCGCCGGCCAGCAGCATCACGATGCGGTCGATCCCCGGCGCCGAGCCGCCGTGCGGCGGCGCGCCGAACTTGAACGCGTTCAGCATGCCGCCGAAGTGGGCCTCGACGTGCTCGCGGCTGTAGCCGGCGATGGCGAAGGCCTTGTACATGATCTCGGGCAAGTGGTTACGGATGGCCCCGCTCGACAGCTCGACGCCGTTGCACACGATGTCGTACTGGTAGGCCTTGATCGTCAGCGGATCCTGCGTCTCCAGCGCCCGCAGACCGCCCTGCGGCATCGAGAACGGGTTGTGGCTGAAGTCGATCTTGCCGGTCTCCTCGTCCCGCTCGTACATCGGGAAGTCGACGATCCAGCAAAACCGGAATGTGTTCTTCTCGACCAGATCCAGATCCTCCCCGAGCTTGACGCGCGCCCGCCCGGCCAGCCGCTCGGCCGCCGCCCGTGCGTCGCAGACGAAGAACACCGCATCGCCGTCGGCTGCCCCGGTGGCCTGGCGCAGCGTGGCCAGCCGCGGCTCGTCCAGGAAGCGCGCGATCGGTCCCTTGGCCGCGCCCTCGGCCAGCGTCACGTAGCCGAGCCCCGGCGCGCCCTGCTCGCGGGCCCACTGGTTCATGCGATCGAAGAAGCTGCGCGGCTGGGCCGCGGCCTGCGGCACCCGCACCCCCCGGACCACCGCGCCCTTGTCGATGGCGCCGGCGAAGACGGTGAACCCCGAGCCACGAAAGACCTCGGTGACGTCGCTGAGCACCAGCGGGATCCTTAGATCTGGCTTGTCCGTGCCGTAGCGCGCCATGGCGTCGTCGAAGGCGATGCGCGGGAACGGCACCGGCGTCACCGTGGCCTCGGGCCGGAACTCGGTGAACACGCCGTGCAGCACCGGTGCGAGCGCGGCGAACACGTCGTCCTGGGTCACGAACGACATCTCGAGGTCGAGCTGGTAGAACTCCCCGGGCGAGCGGTCGGCGCGGCCGTCCTCGTCACGGAAGCACGGGGCGATCTGGAAGTACCGGTCGAAGCCCGCCACCATCAGCAGCTGCTTGAACTGCTGGGGCGCCTGCGGCAGCGCGTAGAACTTGCCGGGGTGCACGCGGCTCGGCACCAGATAGTCGCGGGCGCCCTCCGGTGAGGACGAGGTCAGGATCGGCGTCTGGAACTCGGTGAAGCCACCGGCGATCATGCGCCGCCGGATGCTGGCGATGACGTGGCTGCGCAACAGGATGTTGCGGTGGAGCTCCTCCCGGCGCAGATCGAGGAACCGGTAGCGCAGCCGCGTGTCCTCGGGATATTCCGCCTCGGCGTTGACCTGGATCGGCAGCGTCTCGGCCGTCGACAGCACGGTCAGCTCGTCCACCGCCACCTCGACCTCGCCGGTGACCAGCTTGGGATTGATGGCTGCCGGCGCCCGCGCCACCACCTTGCCCGTCACGCTGATCACGCTCTCCAGGCGGACGGACTCGGCGGCCGCGAAGCCAGGGCTGCCGGTGTCGAACACGCACTGGGTGAGGCCGTAGTTGTCGCGCAGGTCGATGAAGAGCAGGTGGCCGTGATCGCGCTTGCGGTGGACCCAGCCGGCCAGGCGGGCGGTGACCCCGACGTCCTTGGCCCGCAGCTCGCCGCAGGTGTGCGTGCGGTACGACGTCGCCGTCATCCGCGCTCCTGAGGGCCGGTGAGCGGCTTCACGGCGAGGACACCGGAGGCGTCGGGCGCGGCGAAGCCCCAGAAGCCGTGACGGGCGAAGTCGTCGAGCTGCTTGCCGAAGTTCTTGCGCCGCAGCTCGACGGAGACGAGGTAGCCCTCGCCGCGCAGCCGACGGGCGGCGGCCAGCGCCGCGGCCAGGTCGGCGTGTCCGTCGACCACGAGGGCCAGTCGCCGCGGCGCCACCGCGGCCGCGGAGGCTTCGGGCAAGGCCGCGCCGGCCCGATCCGAGAGGATCAGGATCAAGCGCTCGAAGCCGATGGAGAATCCGCAGGCCGGGACATCCCGCCCCAGCAGCTTGCCCACCATCCGATCGTACCGCCCCCCGCCAGCGATGGAGGACGGGAAGGCCGGCGACGAGATCTCGAAGATCGTCCCCGTGTAGTAGCCCATCCCGCGCACCAGCGTGGGATCGAAGACCACCCGCGTCCCGCCCGGCAGATCGCCGCTGGCGGTCCGGATGATCGTGTCGAGCCACTCGAAGGCCTCGCCGGGAGCGTCGCCGCCGAGCGACGCGCGGAGCGTTGGCAACGACAGATCGCCCTTCTGCAGCGTGGGCAGCAGCTGCTCGAAGCGGGTCACGGCGGCGGGATCGCTGCCGCTCTGGCGCAGCTCGGTCAGGACCCCCTCGGCGCCGATCTTGTCCAGCTTGTCGAAGGTGATGAAGAACCCACCCTGGGCGCGCTCGTCGATCCCGCAGTGCCGGGCGATCAGGGACAGGATGCGACGGTCGTTGATGCGCACGGTGAGGTCGGTGAGGCCCAGGCGGGCGAGGGCTTCCGACGTCGCCAGGATCAGCTCGATCTCGACCACCGGCGAGGCCACGCCGAGCACGTCGATGTCGCACTGCGTGAACTG
>Ga0075428_100008089_pt1 | contig 11675 bp, 16 predicted proteins | sample RhiMetdeltSRZDD2_FD_75291 | JGI IMG/M metagenome (GOLD analysis project Ga0075428, IMG submission 75291) | Populus rhizosphere microbial communities from Tennessee, USA - Rhizosphere MetaG P. deltoides SRZDD2 | ecosystem: Host-associated > Plants > Roots > Rhizosphere > Soil | place: USA...
GAGCACGCGGATGCGCAGCACGGCGTGCACAAAGGCGGCCATGGCGCCGGCATGGAGCACATCGTGGTCGCGCTTGCCGAAGAGAAGGGCGGGGCGCGCATCGCCGACGCCGACGTCACGATCGCGGTGAGGAATCCGAAAGGCGCGCTGCAGAAGAAAGCCGCGCTGCCAATGACGACCGCAGGCTACCCGGACTACAGCGAGGTCTTCGACTTCGGCAGCTCCGGCAAGTACACCGTCACGGTCCTGGTCAAGCGCAGAGGCGCGGACCGGCCGGCGGAAGCCACGTTTGTCATCAACCGGCATCTGTAGCCGTGCCGCGGCTGGAATTTGACCGGGATCAAAACTCTCACCGGCCCGGCGGGCAGCATGGCGACATGACAAACGCCCGCGCCCTGGACGGCCCGATCGCAGCCTGGCACCTGGAGCACGAATGCTTCCGGCGGCTTCTCCAGCGCCTGCAGCACGAGCTCGACAGGTTCCATGGCGCCGAGCGCCCGAACTACGAGCTCATGTACGACATCGTGTCCTACCTGCGCGACTACGGCGACCTCTTTCACCACCCGCGCGAGGACGTCGCGTTCGCGCGGCTCGTCCATCACTGCGCCGAGATGAAACTGCCGCTCGCGCGCCTGGAGCAGGAACATCGGGTCATCGCGCAGGCCGGCGAAGCGCTCCAGCGGCACATCGAGGCCATCCTCAGCGGCTCGATGGTGCTGCGCTCCGACGTCGAGGTCGCGGCGGCCATGTACCTCGCGTACTACAGCGGCCACATCGCCAAGGAAGAAGACGACGTCCTAACGCGGGCCGCGCTGCACCTCACGCCGGAAGACTGGAAGGCCGTCAAGGAGAGCGCTCCTGGCGGCTCGGATGCGCTGGTTCGCGCCGCCATGCCGAAGCGCTATCAGGATCTCATCGCAGGTTAACAAGAGAAAGGGCTCATTCATGTACAAGCACATCCTCATTCCCACCGACGGCTCGGAGGTCGCCGAGAAAGGCGTTGTCGCCGGCGTCGAATATGCCCGCGAGGTCGGGGCGAGCGTCACGTTCTTTACCGCAGTGCCCGAATACCAGCCGCCGAGCGAGGGCGAGGTGCTCGCGCGCGCCAAGGTGGTTTCTTTCGCTGAGCACGAGCAGAGCTCCAAGCAGCTGGCCGAGCGCATCCTTGCAACCGCCGTAGCGCGCGCGCGGGCGGTGGGCCTCGTGTTCAGCACCGACCACGAGTGCAAGAACCAGCCTTGGGAGGCGATCGTCGACGCGGCCAAGCGCCACGGCTGCGATGCCATCATCATGGGCTCGCACGGGCGCAAGGGGTTGTCGCGGCTCTTCCATGGCAGCCAAGCCATCGACGTCCTCACGCATTCGGAGTTGCCGACGCTCGTTGTGCGCTAGACGTGAACGAATGGACGGCGCAACTCTACGCGCATGCGATCGCGATTGAGACGGAGGCCGCCCAACGGTATAGCGATCTCGGCGATGCGATGGCGGAGCAGGGACAGCACTCGGTCGCCGTATTGTTTTTCATGCTGGCCTCATTCGAGGCCCGGCATCTCAGGGAGCTGACCCGGCGCACGGCCGGGCGCGTTCTCCCCGATGTCAACGCCGACTACAGCTGGCGCGAAGCCGAGGCGCCGGAAACCGTAAACTTCGGCGCTTGCGTGGGCCAGATCACCGCACAGCGCGCGCTTTTGATGGCGCTCGAGGCCGAGAAGCGGGCCAAGACCTTCTTCGAGCACGCTGCACGCGTCACGAAGGACCCCGCCACGCGAGCGCTGGCGCGCGAGATGGCCGAGGAAGAGGCCGACCACATCGTCGTCGTGCAGCGCGCGCTCGAGCGCCTCGTTTCGCATATCAAGCCCCGCCCGGGAGCATGAGTTGTTAGCTTCTCGGTCGGTGCCGGAGGACGCATGACCGAGAAGATCACACGACGCGAATTCATGATTCGCTCCGTTGCGGCGACTGCTGCGACCGGAGTCACGCTGCCGGCTGCGGCGCAGGACATCGTGACCGATGCGAAAGCCACGCAGCTCAAATGGTCCAAAGCGCCGTGCCGCTTCTGCGGCGTCGGCTGCGGGGTGAACGTCGCCGTCAAGGGCGGGCAGGTCGTCGCGACACACGGCGATCCCCAGTCGGAAGTGAATCGCGGCGTGAACTGCGTGAAGGGCTACTTCCTCTCAAAGATCATGTACGGCGAGGACCGCTTGACGCGGCCGCTTCTCAGAATGAGAGACGGGAAATACGACAAGAACGGAGAGTTCACGCCGGTGAGCTGGGACCAGGCGTTCGACGTGATGGCCGACAAGTGGAAGGCCGCGCTGAAGGCGAAAGGGCCTTCCGCGATCGGCATGTTCATGTCCGGTCAGTCAACGGTCTGGGAAGGCTACGCGGCGGTAAAACTGATGAAGGCGGGCTTCCGCTCGAACAACATCGACCCCAATGCGCGTCACTGCATGGCGAGCGCGGCGGTGGGATTCATCCGCACCTTCGGCATCGACGAGCCGATGGGCTGCTACGACGACATCGAGCACGCCGACGCGTTCGTGTTGTGGGGATCGAACATGGCGGAAATGCACCCGATCCTGTGGCAGCGCGTCGCCGAACGGCGCCTGGGGCACCCGCACGTGCGGGTCGCGGTGCTGTCGACCTTCGAGCACCGCAGCTACGATCTCGCCGATCTCGCGCTGACCTTCCAGCCGCAGTCGGATCTCGCGATCCTGAACTACATCGCCAACTACATCATCCAGAACAAGGCGGTGAACCGCGATTTCGTGTCCAAGCATGTCGCCTTCCGCCTCGGCAACCCCGACATCGGCTATGGCCTGCGGCCCGAGCACGAACTGCAGAAGAAGGCGGCGAACGCGGCCGACCCGGGCGGCTGGAAACCCTCGACGCTGGATGAGTTCGCGAAGTTCGTCGCGAAGTACGACGTCAAGTTCGCGTCCAAGATTTCCGGCGTAGCCCCCGAGCGCCTGCAGCGGCTCGCGCAGCTCTATGCCGACCCGAAAGCCAAGGTGACGTCGTTCTGGACCATGGGGGTCAACCAGCACACGCGCGGCGTGTGGGTGAACCACATGATCTACAACCTGCACCTCCTCACCGGAAAGATCGCGCAACCGGGCAATAGCCCGTTCTCGCTCACCGGCCAGCCCTCGGCGTGCGGCACCGCGCGCGAGGTCGGCGTGTTCTCGCACCGGCTACCGGCCGACATGGTGGTCATGAATCCGAAGCACCGCGCCACGGCCGAGGAGATCTGGAAGCTCCCGTCGGGCACGATTCCGGAGAAGCCCGGATTCCATGCGGTCCTGCAGAGCCGCATGCTCAAGGACGGCCAGCTCAACTGCTACTGGACGCAAACCACGAACAACGTGCAGGCCGGCCCGAACTCGCAGCAGGAAATCTGGCCGGGCTGGCGCAAGCCCGAGAACTTCGTCGTCGTCTCCGACGTTTATCCGACGATGAGCACGTCGGGCGCCGATCTCATCTTGCCCTCCGCGATGTGGGTGGAGAAGGAAGGCGCGTTCGGCAACGCGGAGCGGCGCACGCAGTTCTGGCACCAGCTCGTCAACGCGCCGGGCGAGGCGCGCTCGGATCTTTGGCAGATCATGGAGTTCTCCAAGCGCTTCAAGGTCGAGGAGGTGTGGCCCGCCGAGCTCCTCGCCAAGGCGCCGCAATACAAGGGCAAGTCGCTCTTCGACGTGCTATTCGCCAACGGCGAAGTCAACAAGTTCCCCAACTCGCAGCTCGATCCGCAGTACGAGAACCACGAAGCGAAGCATTTCGGCTTCTACGTACATAAGGGCCTTTTCGAGGAATACCGGCGCTTCGGCAACGGCAAGGCGCACGACCTTGCGGACTTCGATACCTACCACAAGGTCCGCGGGCTGCGCTGGCCGGTGGTCGACGGCAAAGAAACCAAGTGGCGCTTCAGCGAAGGAAACGACCCATACGTGAAGAAGGGAACCGGATTCCAGTTCTACGGCAACCCGGACAACAAGGCCTACATCTACGCCGTCCCCTACGAGCCGCCCGCCGAGTCGCCGGACAAGGAATATCCGTACTGGTTCGTCACCGGCCGCGTGCTCGAGCACTGGCACACCGGCACCATGACGCGCCGCGTGCCGGAGCTGCACCTTGCGTTCCCGAACGCGGTCGCGTTCCTCCATCCCGAAGACGCCAAGGCGCTCGGCGTGCGCCGCGGCGACGAGATCGAGATCGCGTCCCGGCGCGGCGCGATGCGCAGCCGCGTGGAGACGCGCGGCCGCGTCAAAGTGCCGCGCGGCCAGGTGTACGTGCCGTTCTTCGACGCAAGCCAGCTCGTCAACAAGGTGACGCTCGACGCGACCGATCCGATCTCGCTCCAGACCGACTTCAAAAAATGCGCCTGCAAGATCACCAAGGCATGAGGGCGCTTGTTGCGTTTTTCATGCTGTGCGGCAGCGCGCTCGCCCAGCACGACCCGCTGCGTCCCGCAGTACCGTTCGAGCAGGAGCCGAAGACCGCGCCGCTCGTCAACGCCGAGAACAACGACCGCAAGCGCGTGCGCTCCTACGCGATGCAGCCGCCGACCATCCCGCACAAGACCGACAACTACCAGGTCGACAAGAACGCGAACAAGTGCATGACCTGCCACGCGCGCACGCGCGCCGGCGAGACGCAGGCCACGCCGATCAGCATCACGCACTACCAGGACCGCGACGGCAACTTCCTCGCCGACGTTTCGCCGCGGCGCTACTTCTGCGAGCAGTGCCACGTGGTGCAAATGCAGACCGAGCCGACGGTGAAGAACCGCTTCCAGGACGTGGATACGCTGATCAAGAAGCCGACCAAGAAGTAATGAGAGACCTGCTGCGCCGCTACTGGCGGACGCTCACCACGCCCAGCAAGTTCTACAGCCTCGGGTTCCTCACCATCGGCGGGTTTCTCGGCGGGGTGCTGTTCTGGGGTGGATTCAACACCGCCATGGAATTCACCAACACCGAGCAGTTCTGCGTCTCATGCCACGAGATGCGCGACAACGTCTACCAGGAGATCCAGCCGACCATCCATTTCACCAACCGCTCCGGCGTGCGCGCGATTTGCTCCGACTGCCACGTGCCGCACAACTGGACCTTCAAGATGGCGCGCAAGATGCAGGCGTCGAAGGAGGTGTGGGGCTGGCTCTTCGGCACGATCGACACGCGCGAGGAGTTCCTCGCAAAGAGGAAAGAGCTTGCCGGCCGCGAGTGGGAGCGGCTGAAAGCGAACGACTCGCTCGAATGCCGCAATTGCCACGAGTTCCAGTCGATGGATTTCACCCGGCAGTCGAAGCGCGGCGCCGAGGCGCATTCCAAGCAGCTGTCGAGCGGCGACAAGACCTGCATCGACTGCCACAAGGGCATCGCGCATCGCCTGCCCGAAATGGCGGACCAGCAATGAGCCCGGAAGACCGGCAACGCAAGACCGAAGAGTGGCGCACCTGGGTCTTCTTCACGCTCATCATGGCGCCGCTCGCCGCCGTGCTCATCGTGAGCGGCTTCGGCTTCGTGGTCTGGATGTGGCAGACATTCATCGCCGGCCCGCCGAGCTACTAGTCCGAGCGGCCCCCTTCTATGGGCATGCTTGTTGCTGCTTTTCTTCCAGTTCAACTAGCGAAGGAGAACGGCATGACTTTCCTCAAGCTTTTCGGTGCAGTGATGGTAGCGGTGTCGCTCGGGCTGTCCGCGTGTGCCAGCAAGGATGATCCGTCGAAGCGCTCGACCGGTGAATTCAGCTCCGATGCGGCGCTGAACGCAAAGGTGAAGACCGCCATTGCGAAGGATGCGGGTCTCGGCAGCGCAAGCGCGATCAACGTGAATACGTATCGCGGCGTGGTGCAATTGAGCGGCTTCGTCGACTCCCAGGACAAAATCAAGCGCGCAGAAGAAGTGGTGCGCAGCGTGGAAGGCGTCCAGCGCGTCGAGAACGGCGTGAAGGTGCGGCCGGCGTCCTGACGTTCCACCCCCGGAAGTCGGAAAAGCCCCGCGGTCGCGGGGCTTTTTATTTGCGGGACCCGAAGGCAACTTTGATCCTGGTCAAGTCTGGCCGCGCTGGCCGCGGCATGCTTAAACCATGGCTGATTGCCTCGCCGTGCTGTCCGGTTGTCACCAAAGCATTGAAGCGCAGCTCGCCACGCTCGAGCAGCTTTGCCGGAGCGGGTCGCCCGCCCCCGCAGAGGCGCGCGCGGTGGTCCGGTATTTCGATGGCGAGGGACGGCAGCACCACCGCGACGAGGACGAGCACGTCTTTCCGCTCTTGCGCTCGCTCGCTGCGCAGATAGGCCGCGCCGACATCGCCGCGGTCATGGACGAGCTCGAACGCGAGCACGCGAGCATGCATCGGCAGTGGGGGCTCCTGCGCGAGAACGTCAGTGCGTTGGCAGAGGGGCGCGGCGGCGCGGTGGATGAAGATCAGGTTATGCGCTTCGCATGGCTGTATCGGCGCCACATGCAGTACGAGGCGGCGGTGGTGCTTCCTTTCGCCGCCGAGGCCCTGAGCGAGGAGCAGCGCGCCGCGCTCGCGAGCCGCATGGCTTCCGGCGGCGTCGTCGCCGCATGAAGGTCGTCGTGCGCTCCCTTGGCGTGGTGTACGCGTGCCGCGGCTGCCCGGCGCACGGGAACACCGCCCACGAAGTCTCGCTTCTTCTCGAGGCGCGCGGATTGTGTGAGGCCGGGTGCCACATCGCCAAGGCACGCGCGCGCTACCCCGTAGTCGCCATCGACGGCTGCGCGGACGGGTGCGTGCGGCGCTGGCTCGCGGAAAATGACATCGAACCGCACCGCCACTACGTCGTCGCCGGCAGCGACGCAAGGCGTTGCTGCGAGGCCATCGTCGCCGATCTGCAGTAGATTTGCGCGGCATGGCCGACCTTCTCGCGCCGCTGCGCGCCCACGCGCCGTTCGACGAGCTCGAACCGGCGGCGTTCGAGTTTCTGGCGAAGCACCTCGAGCTCGCCTATTACGCGCGCGGCGCGGTGCTCGTCTCCCCCGAGACGGGGCCGGTCGAGCGCTTGTTCATCGTCAAGCAGGGCGTGGTACGCGGCAGCGGCGGCCGCGCCGACGTGATGCTCGGTCCGGGCGAATGTTTTCCGCTCGGCGCGCTCGCCGCGTCGCGCGCCACGGTATACACCTATCGAGCCGAAGCCGATACGTTCTGCTGGGAGCTCACGCGCGAGCGCTATCGCGAGCTCCTTGAGAAAAGCGCGCGCTTTCGCGCTTTCTCCACCGCATACCTGGCGCAGCTTGCCGAGCGCGCGCAGCGGGCGCTGCGCAGCGAAGCGGCATCGTCGTCCCTCGACGCCGCGGGCATGCTGGCGCCGCTGAAGAGCGTGCTGCGCCGGCCGCCGGTCAGTTGCCTGGACAACGCCAGCTTGGGCGAGGCGATCGGCCGGATGCATGCCGAGCGCGTCGGCTCGATCGTCGTCGTCGACGTGAACCGGTTCCCGCTCGGCATCTTCACGACCGTGGATTTGCTGGAAGCGGCGGCGAAACGAACAGCGCACGACTCGCCCATCACCGAGCACATGACGCCGCGGCCGGTGACGCTCGAAGAGGAGGCGACGCTCGCGGATGCCGCGCTCGCCATGGCGCGCCACGGCTTCCGCCACATCGTCGTGACGCGCGACGGGCGCGTGAGCGGCGTGGTGTCCGAACGCGACCTCTTCGCGCTTCAGCGCCTCGGCGTCCGCCGCACCATGGAGCGCGTGCGCGGCGCACGCGAGCTCGGCGAGCTGGTCGAGGCGGCGGGCGACATCCGTCGCCTCGCGCGTCATCTTCTTGCGCAAGGGATGGCGGCCGGACCGCTCACCGAGACCGTGAGCGCCTTGAACGACACGCTGACACGGCGCGTAATCGAGCTCGCGCGAGAGGCGCGCGCCCTGCCCGGGCAATGGTGCTGGCTCGCGCTCGGCAGCGAAGGCCGCATGGAGCAGACGCTCGTCACCGATCAGGACAACGCGCTCATCATGGAAGGCCCGAAGGAAGCGTTTCTCGAGTTCGCCGACCGCGTGAACCGCGACCTCGATGCGTGCGGCTTTCCCCTGTGCAAGGGCGACATCATGGCGCGCAACCCGCGCTGGTGCCTGACGCTGCAGGAATGGCGCTCGGTGTTCGACAGCTGGATCCGCAACAACGACCCCCAGGCGCTGCTGCACGCGAGCATCTTCTTCGATTTCCGGTCGCTCGCCGGCGAGACGCGCCTCGCCGGCCTGCTGCGCGAAAGCGTGCTCGCGCAGACGAAGGCGAATCGCGCGTTCTGCCGGGCGCTGGCGCAGGCGGCCCTGGAAACGCGGCCGCCGCTCGGTCTCTTCGCCGGGCTCTCCGGCGAGGAGATTGACCTGAAGGCGCTTGGCGCGCGACCGTTCGTCGATGCGGCACGCGTGCTGGCGTTGGCCGCCGGGTCACCCGAGACTGCGACCAGCGCACGCCTGCGCGCCGCAAGCGAAAAGGACGCGCCGGAAGCTTTCGAGTTCATCCAGTCGCTGCGCCTGCGACTGGAACGCAACCATGTGCGCCGCGATGAGCTTTCGGAAATCGAACGCCGCGTGCTGAAGGCAGCTTTTCGGCAGGCCGCGCTCGTTCAGGCGCGCGTGCGACTCGATTTCGGACTGTGAGGCTTTTTCGACGCACGCCGCTCGAAGCGGCGCGCTGGGTCGCGGTCGACTGCGAGACGAGCGGGCTCGACATGCAGCGCGACCGCCTGCTCTCGGTGGGCGCGGTCAAAGTGACCGGACAGCGAATCGAGGTGGGGCAGGCCTTTCATTCGCTCGTGAAGCAAGCGGCTCCCAGCGCGAGCGCGAACATTCTCGTTCACGGCATTGGCGGCGACGCGCAGGCCGGCGGCCGTGCGCAGGACGAGGTCGTGCGCGAGCTGGAAAGCTTTGCCGCGGAAGCAATGCCCGTCGGCTTTCATGCGCCTTTCGACGCCGAAGTGCTGCGCCGGCACGGCTTTCGCGCGCGCAGCCGCTGGCTCGATCTCGCCGAGCTCGCGCCCGCTATCTTTCCCGGACGCAAGGCGCGGCAACTCGAAGACTGGCTGGCGCAGTTCGGCATCGCGGTCCAGGATCGTCACGACGCGCTCGGCGATGCGTTCTCCACCGCCCAGCTCCTCCTCGTCCTGATCGCGGAAGCGAAGCGTCAGGGCGCCGCCACCGCAGAAGAGCTGCGCGCCCTGGCCGGCGCTGGCCGGTGGCTGAGCTGAACACGTGGGAACCGCGCGCAAATGTCGGCGTCTATGCGATATGCCAGAAGCGGATCCGAAGCTTCCTCCAGCCGAAGAAATTTATCGCATGATCCGCGAAGCGGCCTACCTCAAGGCCGAGGCGCGCAACTTTGCGCCGGGCGTGGAGCTGAACGACTGGCTCGAAGCCGAAAAGGAAGTGATGGAGCGGCTTAACGGTCGCCCGGCGGCGCAAAAAAAGAGCTAGCGGCGCCCCATCATCCCTTCGAGACCGTCGACGCCGTCGGGCTGCGAGACGCTCACGCCGAGCTCGCGCGCCATGTTGCTTCCTATGCGCTCAAGCAGTCGCTCATGAACTCGCGTCGCTTGTCGCCCTTGAGCTCGCGACGATTCGCCTGCGTGTTGCAGGACTTCATCCTTTCCTGCTGCGCCGTGAGCTCGCGCCCATCGCCGGCATCGGCCTTGAGGCACTGGCTCATGAACTTCTTGCGATCGTCGCCCTTCAGCTCTTTCTTGCTCGCCTGCGCGTTGCAGCTTTTCATCTTCTTCTGCTGCGCGGTGAGCTCCTTGTCGTCACCGCCTTTCGCGCTTAGGCACTTGCTCATGAAGGCCTGGCGCTCGTCGCCTTTCAGCTCCTTCTTGCTTGCCTGGGCGTTGCAGGACTTCATGCGCTCCTGCTGCGCCGTTGGCTGCTTGTCCTTCGATTTGTCTTTCTCTTGCGCCGTCGCGCCTAAAGCAAAACCGAACGCTGCGGCAATCGCTACGATGGCTCGAAACACGGTCGTCTCCTAGAAATGGCCGGTTTCTTGGGGAAAGCAAGAAAAAGTCCCTACGGCTGTAGGGGGTTGACGGACGGGGGCGAGGAGGTCGAAAGTTCTTGTAGCGCGGCGTCCATGACGACGTCGACGAGCTGGAGAAACGTCGCTTGCGGTATTTCTTCAGCGCCGCTCAGCCAAGCCTCCATCTGCTCAGCGCCGACGCCAAGTTTGTTGGCCAACGCGATCGGTCCACCGGAAAGCAGCGCGGCACGCGCCAAGGTGCGGGCGTAAACAGCGACTTGCGGCTGCCCCATGCACTTCTCCGATCCGAAGCAGGATGCGCCTTAATTTCACGACGCGCAATGGCGCTCGGACACGACATCGCGCCGCACCAAAGGACGGTCCCGGCACAGCTGTTGCACTCACGTCCGCATGGACCTTCGGCAGCAGCGCGCAAGTCACAACGTTGAAGATCGGCGCGGGATGGGGATGGCCGCCGGCGGCCTTGGCGTCGGCGGCATCGTCATAGCTCTCATCGCGTACTTCCTGGGCTTCGATCCAAGCGCCGTGATGCAGCAGGTGGGCGAGCCGCAGGCCGAGCGCCCAGCCGCGCACGGCGCGCCCGCGGACGAGACCGGGCAGTTCGTCGCCAAGGTCCTCGGCAGCACCGAGGAGGTGTGGACGCGCGTGTTCGCGGCTTCCGGCGCGCAATATGAGCCGCCGACGCTCGTACTCTATGAAGGCCAAGTGCGCTCCGCCTGCGGGATGGGGCAGGCGGCGATGGGACCGTTCTACTGTCCCGGCGACCGGAAGCTCTACATTGATCTTTCCTTCTTCCGCGACCTGCACACGCGGTTCCGTGCGCCTGGCGACTTCGCGCAGGCCTACGTCATTGCGCACGAAGTCGCGCACCACATACAGAACCTCACCGGCGCCATGCGCAAGCTGGAAACGGCGAAAGGCCGTGCGTCACAGGCTGAGTTCAATTCGCTCTCGGTGCGCCTCGAGCTGCAGGCCGATTGCCTTGCGGGCGTGTGGGGCCATCACGCGGACGCGATGAAGCAGCTCGAGCCAGGCGACGCCGAAGAGGCACTGGCCGCGGCTACGGCGATCGGCGACGATCGGCTGCAGAAGCAGAGCCAAGGTCGTGTGATACCGGAGTCTTTCACTCACGGAACCTCGGAACAGCGCGTCCGCTGGTTCAAGCGCGGTCTCGACTCCGGCCAGCTGCGCTCTTGCGACACCTTCAGCGTCGCCAGGCTCTGACTACGCTGCAGCGGCCTGGATTGCGCGCATCACGGCGTCGGGCGCGGCGTGATGCACCATGTGCCCGGCTTCGGGGATCTCGAGATAGGTGCTGAAGCGAAGGTCCTCGTTCAGGCGCCGGGAGTGCGCCCGGCTCGAGACGTAGCGGTCTTCGGTGCCGGCAACGATCACCGTCGGCGTGCGCATCTTCCAATACTGGCGCCGCATCTTCATGGTCACCGGCAGAAGCATCGCGCTCTCGACGCCAACCGTGCGCAGCTGCGCCGGCGCGAGCGCGCGCCATGCCGGCAGATATTCCGGGACAGGCAGCGGATCGAAGAGCAGTTTTAGCCACGCTGGCCAGAGCAGCCGCCCGACGATCGGCGAGATGGTGTGGCGGAGCAGCGTGCCCACGAGTGGAATAGCGGGCGGCGCAAGCAGCAAGAGATCCGGGCGCATCGTCGGGTAGTAATAGCCGGA
>Ga0075428_100008090_pt1 | contig 11675 bp, 11 predicted proteins | sample RhiMetdeltSRZDD2_FD_75291 | JGI IMG/M metagenome (GOLD analysis project Ga0075428, IMG submission 75291) | Populus rhizosphere microbial communities from Tennessee, USA - Rhizosphere MetaG P. deltoides SRZDD2 | ecosystem: Host-associated > Plants > Roots > Rhizosphere > Soil | place: USA...
GGGACTAGCAAAAGAAGGCTCGAGCCGGGGCCAGGCGCTTGGGGCCAGCCTATCAGTTCAATTTCCTAGGGATGTCCGGCGACTGGGCCGCAGCTAGATGCGTGTCACGTGTGCACCTGGTGCACCTCGATGATGTTGCCATCGGGGTCATGGAAGAAGATCTGGTGCCAGCCGTTCATGGCCCAGCTCCCGTAGTCGGAGAAGGGGACGCCCTTGTCGGGCCTCTGCCGGGGGGCAACCACATCGTATTCTCCGATTCCGTCCCACGATCTCAGGCAAGCTTTGCCCGGTTTTCGAAGAAAGACGCTGAAATCTACCCGGAGTTCGATCGCTATCTCACGGAGTCGGCGAACATCGTGCGCAAGCTTCTGCTCGAGACGCCGCCGGATGTCTCTTGCCGCGACTGGCGTTCGTTCAAGGAGACGACGAAGCTTGTTTGGAAATATCGAAAAATCGGCGGCAAGTTCTTCCGCCTCGTCGACCTGCTGACGATGAGCGCGGATGACTACCTTTCCGAGTGGTTCGAGAATACGCATATTAAGGCGCTGCTGGCTTATTACAGCGGCATCGGCACCTTCGTCGGTCCGCGCAGCCCCGGTTCGGCCTACGTCATCATGCACCACGTGATGGGCGAGCACGCGGGCGCAGGCGGCTGGGGCTTCATCCGCGGCGGCATGGGCACGATCACCCAGGCAATCGCGGCGTCCGGGCAGGCAAACGGTCTCGAGATTCGCACGAACGCGCAGGTAGGTTCGATCGAGACCAACCGGGGACTCGCGACGGGTGTCACGCTCACCGATGGCACCAAGATCGAAGCGGCTACGGTCGCCAGCAACGTCAGTGCCAAACTGACGTTTCTTAAGTTTCTTCCCGAGAGCGTTCTGCCGGCCGATTTCGTTCGCGACGTCCGCGCTTACCGCACCTACTCGACGGCCTTCAAGATCAACATCGCCTGCGAGCGACTGCCGCAGTATACGGCGTTCGATCCGGCGACATGCGGCTTTGCCTATCCCACGTACACCCACATTGGCCCCTCCATCGAATATCTCGAGCGGGCCTACGACGATGCCAAATACGGCGACTGGTCGCGAGATCCCTTCATCACCCCCGTAGCTCCGAGCTTTGTCGACAACACCATCTCGCCGCCGGGCAAACATGTGGTCCACCTGTTCGGCGGCCACGCGCCCTACACGCTACGCGAGGGTAGTTGGGACCAGCGCAAACCCGAGTTCGTGAAGAATGTGCTGCGGGTGATGGACGAGCACGCGCCCGGCTTTTCGAACGGCATCATCGACATGCAGGTGCTGACACCGCCCGACATCGAGGAGAAGATCGGCTCGCCCCATGGCCACATCTTCCATGGGGAATTGCAGGCCGACCAGCTTTTCTTCGCGCGCCCGGCACCGCACTTTGCCGACTATCGCAGCCCGATCAAGGGGCTCTACCAGTGTGGATCATCCGCGCATCCGGGCGGCGGAGTTGGCGGCGTACCCGGACACAACGCGGCGCGCGAGATCCTGAAGGACCTGCGCCGATGATCACGATCCATCATCGGGGCTCGCCATCCAGAATACCCGCCGGTCAATCCTGGAAAGGGCGCTGGCGCGGATGATGCGGGTCGGAACAGCCCTGCTTCTCGCGCCCGCCCTGCTGGTGCTCGGCATCAGCTTCTTGTTGCCCCTCGGCCGCCTGCTTGTCCTCAGTCTGTCCTCGCCCGCAGGTGCAATCGCGCCATATGCGACGTTGCTGGGCGACGATATCTATCGCAAGGTTTTCTGGAACACGTCGCTGTTCGCAGTCGTGGTTACGGCGATCACACTCGTAATTGGGTGGCCAACCGCGTTCGCGCTGACCCGACTACGCGGGAGTGCACGCGCACTTCTGTTTGCCGCCATCCTGGCGCCGCTGTGGATCAGCGTTCTGGTCCGCACGTTTTCGTGGATGCTTCTGCTCGAGACGAACGGGCCGATCAACCGCGCCCTTCTGGGGATCGGGGCGATCAGAGCACCGATCGCCCTCCTTTTCAACAATGCGGCCGTCATTATCGGCATGGTGCACGTGCTGCTGCCCTATGCAGTACTCCCCATGTACGCCGCTCTCGTCCGCATCGATCCGGCCTTTCTGAAAGCAAGCGAAGGCCTTGGAGCCTCATGGCCAACGACACTGCGGCAAGTTCTCTTGCCGTTGTCGGCGCAGGGGATTGCCACCGCGGCGACGTTTGTGTTTCTGCTCTCGTTCGGGTTCTTTATTACTCCCGCACTACTCGGCGGTGCATCGAACATCACCCTTTCGATGCTGATCGACCATTTCGTCAGCGAGCGTCTCGACTGGGCGTTGGCGGGTGCGGCTTCGCTGGTACTGCTCGGTGCTACGCTGGCCTTCGTCGCGATCGCTGGACGCTTTGTCAGGGTTGCGCGTCTCATCGAGGTGCGATGATGGCGGGACGCGTCGTTCTCTCCGCTTTCTCTGCCCTTGTCGGTGCATTTCTACTGCTGCCGATCCTCGCTGTTGTACCGGCAGCGTTCAATGGCTCGAGTTTCATCCGGCTGCCGCCCGATAACTGGTCTGTGCGCTGGTGGGGGGCGTTCTTCGCAGATCAGACGTGGCGCCGCTCCCTAGTGACGAGCCTCCAGGTCGCCACTCTCGCCGCCGCACTTTCTGTCGTGCTTGGCACCGCAGCGGCGCTAGGCATCGAGCGGCTTGGTGGATGGGTCCGGCAATTGGCGCTCGCTTTGTTCGTGGGTCCGGTGATCGTGCCTGTCATCGTGCTCGCCGTGGCGCTCTATTCATTGGCCCGGTCGGTAGGCCTCGTCGGCACCACTACGATGCTTGCGATCGCCCACACGATGCTGGCCTTGCCATACGTCGCGCTGAACGTCGGTGTTTCCCTCGCGGCGCTCGATCCGAGACTTCGGCTGGCCGCTACCGGACTGGGCGCCTCGCCGTGGCACGCTTTTCGCACCGTGACTCTTCCGCTGATCATGCCTGGCGTTATCGGAGGTGCCGTCTTCGCGTTCGTCACGTCTTTCGACGAGGTGGTTCTATCCGTCTTTCTTGCGGGTCCCCAGGCCAAAACATTGCCAGTGCGGATCTGGGAAGAGATCAGGGTGGAATACACGCCGATCGTGGCAGTGGCTGCGACCATCATGATAGCGCTTGCGGTCGCGGCCGTCGCCGCGAGCCGGGTCATCCAGCGGAGGGACGCATGACGAGCGTCCGCTTCGCAGGTATCTCGAAGACCTTTGCCGAGGTCGAGGCGCTGCGCCCGACCAACCTCGACATCCCCTCGGGAGAATTCCTTACCCTGCTTGGTCCGTCCGGATCGGGCAAGACGACGCTGCTCAACATCTGTGCGGGATATCTGACGCCGACGGCGGGCCGACTTGTTGTCGGTGATCGCGACATCACCAATCTTCCCGCGCGCACGCGCAACATGGGAATGGTGTTTCAGAATTACGCGCTCTTTCCGCACATGAGCGTGTTCGGGAATGTCTCCTATGGACTGAAGGTGCGGAGGGTGAGCCGGCCAGAGATCGAGCGTCGCGTCAACAATGCGTTGGCGATGGTGCAGCTCGAAGGTTTCGCCAACAGGGCGATCGCGCAGCTTTCGGGAGGCCAGCAGCAACGGGTGGCGCTGGCCCGGGCGATGGTCATCGAACCCGATATTCTCTTGATGGACGAACCGTTGGGCGCGCTCGACCGGGCCCTGAGGAAAGATGTGCAGCTTCAGATACGGCGCCTGCACCTGGCGAACCCGCGCACGACGATCTACGTAACGCACGATCAGGAAGAAGCGCTGGTCATGTCCGATCGTATCGCGGTGATGCGGGCCGGAACAATCGTTCAAGCCGGGTCGGGTCGCGACCTTTACGAGAGGCCCGTGGACGCCTTCGTCGCGTGCTTTCTCGGCGAGTCGAACTTGATCTCTGGCCGTGTTGCCTCGGTTGGTGGCGGCAAGGCTGTACTCAATGCCGAGGGCCTGGACGTCTCGATCACGGGGCGGGCCGCGCCAGGGCTTGCCGCCAACGCGCCGGCGTTCGCGCTGATCCGCCCAGAGGCGGTCCGCTTGATCAAGGGCGGCATCCCAGCCTCTGTTATCGAGCGTGTCTACCTGGGTGAGATCACTGCCGTCCGCCTTCGCCTGCCGAATTCGCAGGAGCTCTGGTGCCGTCGCTTTGCCGCGGAGGTTCCTGATATCGAGAAGCACGAGATCGGATGGGATGAGACAGCCGTGTCCATCCTGCCGGACATCAATCCGGGCAAAAGGAGTGTGTTGCCATGCTGACGAGACGTCGCCTTCTACAAGTCGGGGCCGCGAGCGCGATTGCAGCTCCTGGCGTGCTATCCGGGCTGAGCACAGGGGTGCGCGCGCAAGGCCGGCCGATGACGTTCTGCTCATGGGGTGGCGCGTTGAGCGACCTGGAGAAGAGCGCGATGCTCGAGCCGTTCGCGAAGATGAAAGGCGTCGAGTTTGCCTATGCGTCGCCGACGGCCTACCCGAAGCTCAAGGCCATGGCGGAGGCCGGCGCGCCCGAATGGGACCTCGTTGATGTCGGCGGTCGCTACATCTTCCAGGGCGCAGATTTCCTCGAGCCGCTAGACATGTCGCTCATTCCGAACGCGAAGGCGCTCGACCCAGGCTGGGTAACGCCCAAGGGCATCTTCACGTCCACCGGTGCCACCATCATGGCCTGGAACACCAAGGCGTTTCCAGCCGATAAGGGCCCGACGAGCTGGAAGGATTTCTGGGACGTCAAGGCGTTCCCGGGGTCGCGCGGTCTTTATAAGCAGTTCTATTACAACTACGAAGCCGCGCTGCTTGCGGCGGGCACTGCACGCAAAGACATCTATCCGGTGACGGACGACAAGGTGAAGCTCGCAATCGAAAAACTCACCGAGCTGAAGCCGCACGTCAAAGTGTGGTGGACAGCTGGCGCCCAGCCACCTCAGCTTCTGTCCAGTGGCGAGCTAGCCATGGCGTCTGCATGGTCGGGCCGCATCTTTGCCGGCATCAAGGAGAACGCACCGATCGCGATGACCTTCAAGGACGGCATTGCCTGGGGTAACGCCTGGGTCGTGGTCAAGGGAACCCCACACAAGCAACTCGCCATGGAGGCGATCAATTACGCGATCTCGCAGGATGCGCAGATGAAGCTGCTCGACATCGGGACTTACGGCCCGGTCCTCGGTGCCGCGGCGGAGAAGGGTAACGCCACTCAAAAGACCTGGATGGTGACCGCACCGGAGAACGCCAAGGATATGCTGATCATCAACGAAGAGCAGGCGGCTCAGTATTCGGCCAAATACGAAGCGGACTGGAATAGGTTCCAGCTCGGCTGAACGAGCAGGGTGGCGTCCGCGATGTTTGCGCGGCGCCACCTCCTGTCACCCCGTCTCAAGCAATTGGCCCGTCGTCGTGCACGATCATCCGCTGCAGCCTCTGCTCGCGCCCCGCTCTATCGCCTTTATAGGCGCGAGCAGCCGGCCTAACACGCCGGGCCATGACATGATGCGCGCCATTCGGCGCAGCGGCTTTAGTGGCACCGTGCAGGCCGTCAATCCGAGGTATAGCGAGATCGAGGGTTATCCTTGCGTTGCGAACCTGGCGGCGCTCGCTACACGGCCCGATCTCGTCGTGCTCAGCGTCAAGAACGAGCTGCTCGAGGAAACCCTTGCGGAGGCTATCGCCGCCAAGGCCTGCGCTGCGGTGATTTTCGCCTCGGGCGTGCTCGCCCAGGACAGCGATCCGCCGCTCAGTGCTAGGCTGGCTGCCATGGCGCGCTCCGCCCGCATGCCGATCTGCGGCGGCAACTGCATGGGCTACTATAACGAGCTGGATCACGTCTGGATTTGCGGCTTCCCGAGCCCACGCACGCCGCATCCCGGCACGATTGCATTCATCGCTCACTCCGGCAGCGTCTTCGGTGCACTTTCGCACAATGACCCGCGGTTGCGGTTTGCGCTCGCAGTTTCGCCAGGACAGGAACTGACGACGACCGTCGCGGACTACTTGGCTTATGCGGTGGAACGGCCCGAGGTGAAGGTCTGCGGCCTCTTCATCGAGACAGCGCGCGATCCCGACGGATTTCAGGAAGCTCTCGCCAAGGCCGCCGAACGGAACGTTCCGGTCGTCGCGCTCAAGACGGGGCGCACCGAAGCTGCGGCACGGGCTGCCCTTACACACACTGGTGCGCTTGCCGGCAACGACGCCGCATTCGATGCCCTGTTCGACCGATATGGCGTCGTCCGGGTCGACACGCTGGACGAGCTTGCAGCAACCTTGCTGCTCCTCTCCACCGGCCGCCGCGCGGCCCATGGCGGCGTCGTCTCGATCCATGATTCCGGCGGCGAGCGCCAGATGATCATCGATCAGGCGGAGGCACTTGGTGTGCCATTCGCGACGATTGCTCCCTCGACGGCTTCATGCATCGCAGCGCGCCTCGATCCAGGTCTCGCCGCGGAGAACCCGCTCGATGCCTGGGGCACAGGTCGCGATTTCACTGCCCAGTTCGAAGGCTGCTTCCAGTCGCTTGTCGATGATCCCTCGGCCGCCCTTGGCCTTTTTGTCGCCGACGTCCGCGATGGCTCTTATCTTTACGATGGGTTCGCCAAGGCCGCCTGCGCAGTTGCTGCCCGAACGAAAAAGCCCGTCGCGCTGGCCACGAACTACACCCAGGTCCGTCACGACAAGTTGGCCCTTGCACTGACTGACGCCGGTGTGCCGGTTCTCGACGGAACGCACAATGCACTGATCGCGGCTAGGGGAGCTTTGTCGATCCGGAATTTTCGCGCCCGAGCTCCCGATCCACCGCCACGCGTCCCGCCGGCCGGACTGGCCTGGAGAAGCCGCCTCTCACGCGGCGACACGCTTGACGAGGCGGCTGCCCTCGACCTGATTGCAGATTGGGGCATTCCAACTGCACGCCGGAGGCTCGTGACTGACGAGGCCGGCGCGGCTGCCTCAGCCCAGGCGATCGGATTTCCGGTCGTTGCCAAGACGGCGATGCCCGATATCCATCACAAAACCGAGGTTGGCGGGGTGAAGCTCGGGCTCCAGAGTGAGGCGGATGTCGTGTCGGCGTATCGAGATCTGGCCGAACGGCTTGGTCCTCGGGTAGCGATATCCGCCATGGCTCTACAGGGCGTCGAGCTATCCCTTGGTTTTGTGCGCGATCCTCAGTTCGGTCCGATGGTTGTTGTGGGCGCCGGCGGCATCCTGGTCGAGCTCTTGTCCGATCGCGTGACAGCTCTCGCACCATTTGGGCCGAAGACCGCGCGCCGATTGCTGGACCGCCTGAAGGTGCGCCGCCTGCTCGACGGATTCCGCGGAGGTTCTCCATCAGACCTTGATGGGCTCGCGATGCTCATCTCGCGTTTTTCCACTGTTGCCTCGGAGCTGGGCGATTTGATCGTCGAGATGGACGTCAATCCGCTGATCTGCAGCGCGAAGATCGTCGCCGTCGATGCGTTGATCAGAACCTCGCAGGAGTTAGGCCATGGACCTCACGCTTCCCGCTGAAGATATCGGCTGGCAGAAGCGGGCGCGGGCTTTTGCGGAAACTGTCCTGTTTCCGCAAGAGGAGGAGCTGGAGCTCAAAGGCTCACTACCGCGCTCCACGAAGGACCAGCTCCGCGCCGCGGTCGTCGATCATGGCCTCAATGCTATCAATCACAGCCGCGAGGTTGGTGGCCAAGGATGCACCCAGCTCCAGCAGATTCTCATCAACGAGGAGGTCGGCAAGGCCACCGGTGCGCTTTGGGCCGTGATCTGGCATCCCGCCGTTGCGCTCAAGCACGGCACCCCGCAGCAGATTCGTGACTACCTCACGCCCAGTTGCCTTGGCAAGCGCCGCGCATGCGTCGCAATCACCGAGCCCGATGCCGGGTCCGACACGAGCCGGATCGCAACCCGGGCCGATCGTCGCGGCGATCGGTTCTTCATCAGTGGCGAGAAGTGGTTCGTAACCACCGGCGACGAGGCAGACTACGTCATCGTGCATGCGCATGTGGACGGCGACAGTGCCAAGCCGACGCTTTTTCTGGTCGACAAGACGGCGCCGGGCCTTTCCATCAAACGAGAGCCCAAATTCACACACACCTACGTGTTCGGCCATCCCGAGTTCCTGTTCGAGAACGTGGAGGTCGGTGAGGACAGCGTTGTGGGCGGCATCGGTCAAGGTCTCGAGCTCACGAAGGACTGGTTCGTCGAGGCCCGCTTGCAAATCGCAGCCAACTGTCTCGGAGCCGCCATCCGTGGCTTCGAGTTCGCCAGCGATTGGGCTTCGCGCCGCATTCAATTCGGACGGCAGCTTCGGCAGTTCCAGGGTGTGGAGTTCATGCTCGCCGACATGGCCGTGGAGATCATGGCGGCAAAAAGCCTGATCTATCGCGTCGGGTGGGAGATCGATCACGGCCTTGATCGTAAGGTCGCTCACGCCCGCGCCAGCGTGTTGAAGCTGTTTGCATCCGAAATGGCAGGCCGGGTTCTCGACAAGGCCGTTCAGATCTTCGGAGGTCGCGGCTACATGCGAGAAAATCCGGTCGAGCGGCTCAACCGGGACGTCCGCGTGGATCGCATTTGGGAAGGCACGTCGGAGATCCAGCGGGTCATCATCGGATCGCAAATCGCAAAGCGCGGGACCCGCCTGTTCACCGACTGGACCTAGCTCCGCCCCTAGTGCCGCAAGCTTAGCGCCATGCTCACGATAGGTCGCGCTTACCTTAGCCTAGCATCGGGCCGACAGAACCCCCGATCGTACGGCAATATTGGAGCCAGTGGCCGAGCTTGCCGCTCAGCGAGCAACCGACTTTGGCTGGGGCGAGCAGAAAGAGAGCACTATGAGGTTGGGCGGCCGCACCCGTCCTGATCGCTCGGGCCGTGATCCCTATCCCGGCACGGGTCGCGTGGTTTCGGTTGTGTCTGCGCAATCCTACTACCAGCCGCCGTGGCAGCCGCGGCTGCAGCGATCCCGAGCGTATGCAGGAGCGCACGACGACTGACGTTCCTCTGCGAGGAAATGTCTTCATCCTTCAAAGTGCGGATTCTGCGTTCCATCAAACCGAAACTCCTGACGGGAACAACGCCCTATGGCGTTGCTTCGTGACTCGGTGCCGCATCTTAGGGGTCGCCCAATGCAAATGCAAAGCTCATGGCCACGCATCAGCGACGGGTTCGGTGCCTAGTGCTGCCTCACCAACAACCCTTCCTTCAGCAGCCGTCGCGCCAGCACGAGCTTGCCATCGTCATCGAGTTGGCCAGGAAGATCGCGGATCACGAAGGATGTCCCTGCGAGGGCGAACATTACCGCGTCTCTCACGAACGGGGGGAGACTGATCAGCGTTGAACCGAACAACACGTCAAGCTTATGAGGCTCTTCTCGCACCAGGAAGAGAATGTTGGGGCGAGCTGAAACTGTGCTCTCGATCGACAGTTCTGGCGCACCCTGTAACTCCTGCAGGCACCCATCAAGGGCAGGTCGACGCGACGTCACGAAGTCCTCGGCAAACCGTTCCAGAATAGGGGTCAGCTGCACATCACGCGCAAACGTGTCAACGAGCGCACGGAAGGTCGCGGCGGCCTGACTTGTGTCAAAGCCCGGATTGGCAAAACCTACCGGGAGATTCGCCCGGAACGCAGGTGACTCAAGGCATGCCGCAGAGACTGCCTCGAGCATCACGTCCGCCCAGGTCTTGCCGATGAGGCCCAACGTGATGTGGAGCGATGTCTCGGCTGTCGAGCGCGCTGCATGATAGAGCCCACGCGGGCAGTAGAAAAGATCGCCGGCATGCAGCGTGAACTCGCGTGTCGGCGGACCAGGCGTGTGCTTGTCCGGATCAAAAGCCTGCCCCCGCAGCGGCAGTACGACACCAGTGTCGTACAAGGTCCACAGCTTTGACCCCGCGACCTGCAGCACGAACACGTCATGACTATCGAAATGCGTCTTGAAACCCTGCGCATGCGGTGGCGAAAAGTAGATATTGGTCTGAAAGTGGCTGCTGAACGTTCTTTCTACCGCACGACAGAGATTCGCAAGTGAAGGCAAACGTTCGTGCATTTGGGAAAGGGAGATCGTGGCACCGGTAGCGAACAACTGGTACGCGCGCGGTAGGTCAATTCTGCCGGGCGGTTCGGAGTTCGGAAACGAGTAATCTTCGGGCTTGAGCTCCCGTGCCGCGTCGACCAGAAACACCTCAGGACGGCAAGGGGTCGACGTTGAGAGATATCGATCGATCGCATCGATGCTGAGTAGGGATTCAAACTTTGAGGGCTGCTGACGTTCGATGAGCAACGGCTTTCGCTCATAAAACTCGGTGAAGAATGCCGTCGGCTCGATCGGATCTATCAACCACTGGAACGACAAGGCCATACGCCCACCCGAAATCCGGTTCGTGACTGGCTTACCCGCCCTAATCTCCCTACGCGTCGGCTGGTTTCGGGGCAAGAGGTGCTGCCGCGGTCGGTATCGGATGTGGCCATGATCTGCGCCGATCTGCGCCAACATGATCTGATCCGCTCCAATGTGATACTCGCCCACCGGCGCAAAGCAGCGAACAGTCAATCCCAACACAACAGCCTTGGGAGTTGTCATGCTCATCGATGCCACTGCCGCAAACAGCGCACCCAGCAACGTCATCGCTCTTGATGCTCAATTGCTCGACGTAGGCACCGCTGCTGCCTACGTCGGGGCGACGATCGGCGTTCCCCTGTCACCGACTGATCTCGAATGCAATGTCTGCGCTGGCCGCGGCCCGGTGCACTGAGCTGCTGCTGGTTTCACAGACATCTGGTTTAGGTGTCATGATGGGACCGGAGGTGGTCAATGGGACGACGCAGTTTCAGCCGGGAGTTCAAGCTCGAGGCTGTGCGCTTAGTGCGGGATCGGGGCGTCGCGGTTGCGCAGGCCGCGCGTGATCTGGACGTGCACGAGAACGTGCTGCGCAAATGGATGAAGGAGCTTGCTGCGGATCCGCTGCATGCCTTTCCGGGGCAGGGCCAGATGAAGCCGGAGCAAGCCGAGATCGAGCGGCTGCGCCGCGAAGTGCAGAAGCTGAAGGCCGAGCGCGACATCCTAAAAAAAGCGGCCGCCTACTTCGCGAAGGACCAGACGTGATGTTCGGGTTGGTGGCGAAGCACCGGGGGATCTGGCCGGTGGCTTTGATCTGCGGGGCGCTCGGTGTCTCGCGCAGTGGGTTTTATGCCTGGCTTGCGCGGTGCCCAAGTAGCCGTGCCCGCCGTGACGAGATGCTGATGGCAAAGATCAGGGAGAGCTTTGTTGCGAGCGACCGCACCTATGCAGCGCGGCGTGTGTGGCACGACCTGCTGGCTGCCGGGATAGAGTGCGGGCTGCACGCGATCGAGCGTCTGATGCGTCGCAATGGGCTGCGCGCGCGTCCCAGACGTCGACGCCTGCCAGTCGACCTGGGCGAGCGAGCGGCGATGGCGCAGGCGCAGAACGTGCTGGAGCGCCGCTTCGAGGCTGCAGCACCGAACCGGAAGTGGGTGGCGGACTTCACCTATGTCTGGACGGCCGAAGGGTGGCTCTACGTGGCGGCCGTGATCGACCTCTTCTCGCGCCGCGTCGTGGGCTGGTCGATGAGCGCGGCGATGACGGCCGAGCTCGTCACTGACGCTTTGGTGATGGCGATCTGGCGGCGCGGCCGCCCGAAAGAGCTAC
>Ga0075428_100008094_pt1 | contig 11673 bp, 8 predicted proteins | sample RhiMetdeltSRZDD2_FD_75291 | JGI IMG/M metagenome (GOLD analysis project Ga0075428, IMG submission 75291) | Populus rhizosphere microbial communities from Tennessee, USA - Rhizosphere MetaG P. deltoides SRZDD2 | ecosystem: Host-associated > Plants > Roots > Rhizosphere > Soil | place: USA...
TCGAAGCACTGGTTCCCCTGCTTCGACCATCCGCACGACAAAGCGACGAGTGAGGTCATCGCGACGGTACCGAAACCGTTCCGCGTCGTCTCCAACGGCCAGTTGCTCGCGCTGAGGGTGCGCGGAGGCAACCGGACCTTTCATTGGCGCGAGGACGCGCCACATCCGGCCTATCTGCTGTCGATCGTCGTCGGCGAGTACGACGAGATTCGGGACCCCGACGGTGCCGTGCCGCTCCTCTACTATGTGCCGCACGCCCAGCGTGGGGATGTCGAACGCACCTTCGGCCGGACAGCCGCCATGTTGCGGTTCTTCTCGCAGCGTCTCGATTTCCCCTATCCCTACGAGAAGTATGCCCAGGTCGTCGTGCGCAACTTCATCTTCGGGGGCATGGAGAACATCTCGGCCACGACGTTGACCGACGCGGTCTGTCTCGACGCGACGGCCGCCACCGAGACGCACAGCGACAACCTGATCGCGCACGAGCTCGCCCATCAGTGGTGGGGAAACCTGCTGACCTGCAAGGAGTGGTCGCACGCTTGGCTCAACGAAGGGTTCGCCACCTACGCCGAAGCCCTGTGGCTCGAGCATCTGCGCGGGCGGGACGAGTTCCTGTGGAAGCTGCGCGGCGACGCCGAGAGCTATTTCAGCGAGGACGCGATTTACGAGCGCCCGATCGTCGAGCGCCGCTACACCCGGCCGGTCGAGATCTTCGATCGTCACTTGTACGAAAAAGGCGGTCTCGTGTTGCACATGTTGCGACACGAGCTGGGTGAGACGCATTTCTGGAAGGCCATGCGTCATTACGTGCGCAAACACGCCTTCCAGAATGTCGAGACCACCGACTGGAAGGTCGCGATCGAAGAGTCGACGGGACGGCATCTCGACGCCTTCTTCGACCAGTGGGTGTACGGCGCCGGTTTCCCCCAAATCCAGGCGAGCTGGAGCTGGGACGCGGCGGCACGCCAAGTGCGACTGCAGCTGCGACAAACACAGGCCACCGACGATCGCCGCACTTGCTTCGCTTTGCCCCTGGATGTCGAGCTGGGTTTCGCCCGCGGCGCGGTGCGGCAGCGCGTGCGCATGGAGAAGACGCCGCAGACCTTGCTGCTGCCCGCGGCCGAGCGCCCGCTCTATGTCCGCATCGATCCCGAGCACGAGCTGCTCATGAAGCTGTCGGCCACACCGAGTCGAAGCGAGCTCTTGGCACAACTGCAGCACGCGCTCGACCTCAATGGCCAAGTGGATGCAGCGCACGAGTTGGAACGATTCGTCGGCGATGTCGAGGTCGCCGGCGCGCTGACTCGCGCCCTGCGGCGCGCGCGATTTCACGGCACAACCGGCGAGATCGCCCGGGCCCTGGCGCGAGTCGGAGGCGAGGGCGCGCGGCGAACTCTGCTGGCAGCGCTCTCGGGGCGCGATCCGCGTCGCCGTCGCGTCATCGTGCGCGCCCTGGCGGCGCTGCGTGAGGACGTGCCCGTGCATGCACCTCTGATGAAGCTGTGGGAACGCGAGCCCGGTTACCTCGTGCGCGCCGAGATCCTGCGCACCTTGGCGCGCCGCCGCGCCCCGGACACTCTCGCGCTGTGCCGGCGCGCGCTGCGCACGGATTCGCACCGCGACAGCATTCGCACGGCAGCCTTGGAAGCGCTGGCGCTGCTGCACGACGAGGCCGGGATCGACATGGCGCTGCCCTACGCCCGGCCCGGTCACAGCCGCTGGGTGCGCGCCGCGGCCATGAAAACCCTCGCGACGCTCGGGCAGTCGTTCCCCTTGCATGGCCATGCGATTCAAGACTTGCTCACCGCGGCGTTACGCGAGGACGATTTCTTCGCCAACCTCGCCGCCGCCGAGGCGCTCGGTCAACTGCGACGTCCCGACGCGATCGCTGCACTACGCGCTCTCGCCGTCGCCGACGTCGATCGCCGCATCCAGCGCATGGCCGACGAGGCTGCGAGCAGCCTGAGCGCGTCATCGAGCTCGCCGCAGGCCTGGAAGGCGCTCGGCGAAGAGCTCCGGCTCCTGCGCCTGGAACAGCAGGAAACCCAGCGTCGACTCGGCCAGCTCGAGGCGCGATCCCGATCGGCCAAGTCGCCGAAACGCCGGCAGAAAAGGAAATAAGACAAATACGTCGGAGATGCAGCGGAGACTCGACTCGAGTGGCCTACGCCAACTCTTTCGTGATCCGGCCCGGATCGTTGGTGATGATTCCATCGACACCGAGATCACGCAGCTCTGCCGCCGCGCTCGCGTCGTCGACCGTCCAGGCCAAGAGGAGCCCCCCCGCGGCATGCACGCGTTCGACTTGCTCGGGACAAGCCAGGATCGCGGCGTAGTGCAGCGACTGGGTGGCCGCGCCCGGGGTTGGCTCCAGCACCCGATCGGCGAGGATGCCGCAGGCGAGTTCGGTCTTGGCCGCCAAGCGTTCGATGCAGCCCGTGTCGAAGGACGTGAGCAGGAAATGCAGACGCTGCCGGAACGGCGACGCGGCCGCGGCGACGGCATCGCCCAACCCTGCATCCAGATGCGGGGATTTGATCTCCAGATTGACGAAGCACCCCGGGGGGAGATGCTCGAGCGCGGTTTCGAGCCGTGGCACCGGCACGCCGGCGAAATCCGCGCCGAACCACGAGCCGGCGTCCAGGCGCTGCACCTGATCCCACGACGTTTCGCGCACGCGACCGGCATGGCCCGTCGTGCGCAACCAATCGTCATCGTGCACGAGGATCAACACTCCGTCGGACGTGCGTTGCACGTCGACTTCGACTCCGGCGGCACCCTGGCGCAGCGCCTCTTGCAGCGCCGGCAGCGTGTTCTCGGGCGCGCGCGCCGAAGCGCCGCGATGCGCGATCACGCGCACATCCCGCCCCTGGGCTCTCACGCCAGGATCTCGAGCAGCACCCGCAGGAAGTCGGCCTCGGTGAGGATGCCCACCAGCTTGCCGTGTTCCACGACGGGCAGGCAACCGATCTTGCGATCCAGCATCGTCGTCGCCGCCTCGCGCACATCGGTGTCCGGGCTCACCGTCAGGATGCCGGAACGCATGATCTCCCGCACCGGGATGCCGCGCAGCAGGGCGTCCTGCTCCGGTTGCGAGATCTCGGCGATGCTGGAGACGCATGCCCGCAGCAAATCACGGTGCGTGATGATCCCGACCACCCCGTTGCCGTCGTCGACGACTGGCAGATGGCGCACGTGCTTCCACTCCATGAGGTCCTCGACGACCTTGAGGTTGTCGTTGTACCCCACGGCGACCACCGGGCTGGTCATGATTTGCCGGACGAGCATCGAGCTCACTTTCTCGTTTCGAAGTGGGCGAAGATCTCCGCTTCCTCGGGGAAACGCTGGGTCTCCGTCTTGCTGAAAATCAGCTTTCCGTCCAGCCGGACTTCGAAGGCGCCACGCGCGCCCTTCACCAGCTCGACGCGCGCACCAAACTGCTTCTCCAATGCCGCCGCCAAACTGGCGGCGCGTGGGAAGTAGTTTCACACGACGCAGTATTCGATCTGCACGGCCCGTGGCATCTCCACCACCTCCGACTGCACGCTCCCATGCTACACAGGCCGCGGCGTGGGCGCCATCAGGAAGAGCGCGTGCGGGTGCGCGCCCGAAAGCGGGTCTGGAGTGCTGCGGCCACCGGGCCGGGTTTGCCGCCGCCGATGCGTTTTCCATCCACACGCACCACCGGTGCGACCTCGAGCGCCGTGGAGGACAGCAGCACCTCGTCGGCGCGCAGCAGGGCCGCGAGTCGGAACGGTTCTTCGCGCACGTCCAAGCCTTCCGCGCGCGCCACGGCCAACGTCACCTGTCGCGACACGCCCGGGAGGATCTCCGCACCCAGCGGATGCGTGCGCAGCACGCGACCGCGCACCATGAAGACATTGCTCGTCGAACCTTCGCGCACCACGCCACCGGGACCGAGGAGCACGGCCTCGTCGGCCCCGGCGCGAACCGCCGCTTGCCGCGCCAGGACGTTGGGCAGGAGCGCCAATGTCTTCAGATGGCAATAGCGCCAGCGCGGATCGGGCATGGTCACGACCGCGAGGCCGCGCCGGCGCGGGCCGTCTTCGACGACGCGTTCGACGAACACGACGAGCGTCGGCCGGATTCCGCGCGGGAAGGCGTGCTGTCGCCGGGGTGCCGCTCCGCGCGTCACTTGCAGATAAACACGGGCGTCTGCATAACCGCTGCGACGCAGGAGATCGAGGATCAATGCCTGGAGTCGCGGCAGCGGCAGTGGCAGCGGCAAGCGCAGCCCGCGCAGGCTTTGCCGCAAGCGGCGCAAGTGCGCTTCGAGTTGAAAAGGAACGCCGTCGTATGTCCGCAGGACTTCGTAGACGCCGTCCGCGAACAGAAAGCCGCGGTCGAGTACGGACACTCGGGCCGCTGCCAGTGGGCCAACCCGGCCGTTGACATAGGCGACATCGGGCAAGACACTTCCTCCGCGAGACCGGCAGACTAGCCGAATGGGCATGCGACGTGCAAACGAGACTGGGGTGCCGACCTTGTCGGCGCGTGGACTCCGGGGCATCGAGCGCATTTCTTGGAGGGATCGTGATGCAGCAGGGAAAAACCATGACCATCGGGATGGCACTCGTCCTGGCCGGCTTGCCCTGGTTGACGAGCTGCACCGGTGTGCAGAAGGGCGCAGTCGTCGGCGGCGTCGCAGGTGCGGCGACCGGTGCGGCGGTGGGCGGCGGCAAGGGTGCGGTCATCGGCGGTGTGGTCGGAACGGCAGCAGGGGCCATCATCGGTGACTACATGGCCAAGCAGAAAGAGGAGCTCGAGAAGGTTCCGGGCGCCGACGTCGAGAAGGTCGGCGACGAGCTCGTCGTCACCTTCCAGAGCCCGATCCTGTTCGACACCGATTCCTCGGTGCTCAAGCCCGAGGCGCGTAAGCTGCTCGACGAGGTCGGCGACGTTCTCATGAACTATCCCGACACCGACGTGCTGATCAAGGGACACACCGACGACACGGGCAGCGAGGAACACAACCAACAGCTGTCCGATCGCCGAGCGGGATCGGTCAGGAACTACTTGGTGACACGCGGCGTGACCAGCGAGCGCCTCAAGTCGCTCGGCTTCGGCGAGAGCATGCCGGTCGCTAGCAACGGTTCGGCTTCCGGCCGGACGCAGAACCGCCGCGTCGAGCTGCAAATCGCCGCCAACGAGGAGCTGCGCGCACGCAGCGAGGACGCCGCCAGCAAGCAGCGCTGAGACCAGCACCCGCGTCAAGCATCGAAACGGCGAGAGGGTCCCCCTCTCGCCGTTTTTCATCCTCGGATTGGATGCACGCGCGCAGGTGCGGTGATCGAGACTGCGCGGCTCAGGAACGTCCGTCCCAGTCCGTTTCTACGGTGATGAACTGGCTGCGGCCGTCGCGCTCGACGAAGAACACCAGCTTGCGCGTTTCCTTCTTGGCCGCTTCCTCGAGCACACGCTTGAGGTCAGCCGGCGTCGCCAACGCATGCTCGTCCAGGCGCTGGATGATGTCGCCCACCTGCAATCCACCGACGCTGCTCCAGCTCCCGGCTTCCACCCGGCTCACCAGGACCCCCTGGAAATCCGGCGCCAGGTCGTGCGCACGGTAATCGGCGAAGACCAGCTCGCGCACCGTCAGCTCGAGATCGGGATTGTGGTACTCCTCGGCCTCCTGGGAGGATTTCGGCGCTGCTTGCAGGACGACCTCGACTTCTTGCCGCGTCCCGTCGCGGATGACCACGAGCGGCATCCGCGCTCCGACTCCGGCCGAGCCCACTTGCTCGACGAAGATCGGAATATGATCCTCGCGATCGACTGGAATCGGCCGCCCGTGCAGCGCGACAATGATGTCGCCCTCGCGCAAGCCGGCGGCCGCTGCCGGCGATCCGGGCAGGACCGAGTTGACGATGATGCCGCCGTGCTCCTGCAAGTGCCAGTACTCGGCCATTTCGGGAGTGAGCGCCTGCAAAGTGATCCCGAGCCAAGCGCGGCGGGCCTCGCCTTTGAGCGGCGGGCTCTGCACCAGCGGCACCAGCGTCTCCGCCGTGACGATGATGCCGTAATAGGATCCCTCCTCGGCGCCGAAGCTGGAGACGAAGGAAGGTCCCGCGCTCCCGAGCTCGGACAAGACGCCGATGACCTTGCCGGCGGCATTGAAGACCGGCGCACCCAGCGCGTCCTCGACGCTCAAGTTGGTGATGAGAAAGGGCTTGGGCTTGTCGACATCGGCGACGATGCGTCCTTCCGCCAAATGCACCATGGGCTCGATGTTCTCGGGCAACAACCCGAGAACGAAGACTGCGTCGCCGACGCGCGGGTGCGCCTTGGAATCGAAGACGACCGGCTGCACGTCATCGGGCAACCCTCCTTCCACCCGCAAGAAAGCGATGTTGGCGAACTCGTCGCGCCCGAGATAGCTGGCGTTGCGCACCAAGCCGCCACCGAAATGCAGACGGAACCCGTGCGGCTGCGCGCCGGTCGACGAGCCCGTCACGGCGGCGCCGTTGATCATCACCAGGTCGCTGCCGACGACGATGCCGATATCGCGCCCTTCGACCTCTCGCGTCTGGTGCATGAAGCGCGTTTCGACGTAATACGTCACCGCCACGATGCTGCCGCGATGGCGCTCGTAGATCTGGCGCGGCCCGGCCATGAGCGGCAACGCACCGCCCAAGGCGAGCGCCGAGAGCGTCGCCAAAACCAATCCTGTGCGTCTGGTTCTTGTTCTCATCCGGCTCGACCACCCAGCTTCAACAAGACGAATCGGCTCGAATCGCGGCGCAGGACGTTGATCATGACGCGCGCCGGGTCACCCTTCGACACTTCGTCGTACAGCTGGCGGAATTGCTCCAGGTTCTCGATGCGAGTTTCGCCGACGAACCGCACGATGTCCTGCGCCGAAAGCCCTGCCTCCTCCGCCGCTCCGCCGCCGCGCACCCCGGACACCAGCACCCCGCGCTGGTCGTCCAATCGATACTCGAGCACCATCTGCTGGGTGATGCCGCGCACGGTGAAACCCCAGGTTTTGACTTCGAAGTCGCCGCCAGTCGAGCGCCCGTACTCGCGCGGCATGAGGCGGACCGTGTTCATGGTGCCGGCGCGCTGGTACTCGATCGCGACCTCCGCGTCCACGGGCAACCGGGCGATGTTCTCGTAAAACAGCGGGATCTCCTCGTAGAAACGCGCCGCGACTTCCTTGCCGCCGACACGCACCAGCAGGTCACCGGGTCGGATCCCCGCCAATTCGGCGGGCGAGTCGGGCTCGACATCGCTCACCAGAACTCCCCCGGACTTGGCCGCGAAGAACTCCTCCAGCTCCTGCAACGGCTGCACCTCGACGCCGATCCAGCTGCGATCGATGCGACCGCTTGCGATGATGGCCTGCACGACTTCCTTGACGACGTTGGACGGGATCGAAAACCCCAGGCTGTTGGCCATGACGAAGGCGCGCGAGTTGATGCCGATGACCCGGCCCGCCAGGTCCACCAGCGGGCCGCCGCTGTTGCCCGGGTTGATCGCCGCGTCGGTCTGAATCCAGGTGTTGAAGATCCCGGTGCGCTCGCCCGAGGGCAGGCGAAAATCCGCCGGCAGATAACGATCGGTGGTGCTGATGACTCCGGAGCTCAAGGAGCGCGACAGGGCGTATGGACTGCCGAGCGCCATGACCAGTTGCCCGGTTTCCAATCGATCGGAATCACCGAACTCGGCCGCCTTCGGGCGCTCGGCGTGTGAATCGCTGAAGTCGAGCTTGAGCACCGCCAGGTCGGTGAGCGGATCGCCGCCCACGAGATCGGCGCGCACGCGCTCCTTGTTCCACAACGTGCAGATGACGTATTCGGAGTGGCCGGCCACATGATAGTTGGTGACGACGTAACCGTCGTCGCGAATGACCACGCCGCTCCCTGTCACTTGCGACTTTTCTTTCGCACCGGAGCTGTAATCGGGCACGACCGGCTGCACGTTCACCAGAGCTGGCAGTACGCGATCGCGCGCCGCATAGATGAGCCGCTGCAGCTCGGTGCTGCCGGCCACGGCCGCATCGCCGCGCGCCTTCGGCGGCGGCTCGGCGGCGGACCGCCCCGCGACCGCCGCGACCACGAGACCCGACACGAGACCGACTCTCCACCTGGCTCGCATGTTCCGCCCTTCACACCAGACCATGACGCAACGACTGCGACTCGTCCTCCCTGGCATTATAGGGCGCCGGACGTTCGCGACCACGCGAATCTTCCCCAGTCCCTTCAACGAATCGAGCCTTGGTGCAGTTCCAGCTCCTGCAGCAGCCGGCAGACGACCGGGGACAGCGAACGGCTCGCCACCCAGTGGCCGCGCGCACGCCAATGACCATCGATGCGGAAGTGCACGGGACCGGGATCGGCACGCAATGCCGGCATGAGGTCGTGCAGGGCGATGTCACGGCTCGCGCACAGCGTCGCCAGACGTCGATCCATTTCGGGACCATAGGTGCTGGCAGCGACCACGAGCAGCTCGGCGCCGGCATCGTCGACCAGGCTCTGCAGCAGGGTGAACGCCTGACCGGCACGCTGCCAATCCTCCTCGGCCAAGAGGAGCTCGCTCGTCGCCGCGCTGTCTGCGCGTGCGCGTGCCGCCGCCATGACGCCGCGATCGCGCCACACCATCCATCGCCATCTGAGGAAGCGGTAGGCGTGCGAGCGAACCTTGATCCAATCGACCGCCCGCACCCGGAGGGCGCGGATTCGCCCGAGCTCGACTTTCTGCAGAACCATCTTTCCGTCCTCGACGCGATAGAGCCTGGCGTCCGGTCCTGTCACCAGATCCATGACGTCATTGCCCACGAACAGATAGAGGACGAGATCCGGCACGAAGCGCGATGCCAGCCCACGGTAATGCGCCGCCGAGGCGACGGGGCCGAACCCGCTCACACCAAAGTTCAGCACCTCGACCGCCTGTCCGGGCAAGCAGGCGCCGAGTTCTCTCTCCAGCAGCCGAGCCAAGGTGCTGTCGTCCGGGACCTGGAGCGCTTCGACGAAGGAATCGCCGAGCAATGCCACGCGCAGCGTCCCCGGCGCCTTTTGCAACACGCGGGAACGGTCCCGCATGCCGAAATGGTTGAACCGAACCGGGATGCTGAACTCCTGACGGCGATAAACGAAGTCGGCATCGGGAATCGGCGCAAAGTAGGTGTCGGGGGAAAAGTGGTACGGCGTTTCGGGTTGTGGCTCGAGCTGTCGCACGCCGAGCTCGAAGAGCACGAGCGCCGCCGCACTGGCAGAGGTCAGGAGCGCGAGGCTCGCGAGCACCCTTCGCCGTTGGCGCATTCCGTCCGCACCTCGTCGTTGCCCGCGCTGGCGCCAGAAGACGCCGTCCGTTGCCGGACGCGGAGCCATTCCTTGCTCTGGCGGGGGCTGTCCTGCTAGCTTTTCCAGCTCGATGCGACACGATCGACGCCGCAGCTTTCCGCCACCCGCGCACTCCAAGGCGCGGTCGCTTGCGGCGCTCGCGAGCATGGCCTGCATCGGGCTGCATTGCAGCACCTTGCCAGCTCCCGACGGGCTCCCCGCCAGCTTGGAACCGCGGTTCCTCGACGCCGCACTCGAATGCGATGACGACGGCTACGTCTTCGTCGCCGCGACCGAAGTCTTCGGCGGCGCCAAGCAGATCTTCACCGCGGCCTCGGACCACTATGGCGAGTCGTGGAATCGGCAATTCGCCTATGTGAGCCACAGTCGGGACGGCGATCGTGGCCGACCCCAGCTCGCGGCCGGCGCGCGCGGTCAAGTCTACGTTGCTTGGGAAGATACTCGCCACGGCAGGGTCGACATCTTCTTCAACCGCAGTCTGGATGGCGGACAGAGCTGGCTCGAGCAGGACGTCCAGATCAACAACGATGCCCGGCTCTCCGTCGACCTCGCAGCCCCGGTGCTGCGCTGCGACCAACGCGGCAACGTCTACGTCGTCTGGCGCGACGAGCTCTCCGGCTTCCCCGCTTTCTACCTCAATCGCTCCCGTGACCACGGCACGACTTGGCTGCGCGAACCGGTTGCCGTGACCGGTGTGTCGACGGCGGAGAAATCGGCGGCGAGCCTCGTGTGCGACCAGGACGGGGTTCTCCTTCTCGGCTGGACCGAGATCACGAGTGGCACACCCGGAGTCTATGTCAACCAGTCGACCGATCACGGCGAGACCTGGGGCTGGGAAAACCAGTGGCTCGGCCGTCCCGTGGTGGGCTCCCTTCTGCCGCGGCCGACACTCGCCACCACGCCGACTGGCTCCGCCTTCGCCACCTGGCTCGGGGGGCAAGACGGACAGCCCGAGGTGTTTTTCGCCCGCTCTCGCGATCGAGGCCGCACGTGGGACGCGAATGTGCGCGTGTTGCAATCCCAGTCGTCGGCTCGATATCCGACCCAGCCGCAGATTCACGCGGATCGGTCCGGCAACGTGTACGTCACCTGGCAGGTACTGGCCGCCGATGGCGGTTCGGCCTTCATCGTCAAGACCAGCCGCGACGAGGGCACGACATTCCAGGAGTCGCGTCTGCCGCGCACTGGGGCTTGGCGCGTCACGCCACGCCTGGGCTTTCAAGAGCTGCAGTTCCCCGCATTTCGCAGCGGCGCCGACGACGCCGGCAATCTCTATTTCACCTGGAGCTTGGGCGACCCGGGAGAGAGCAGTGTCGGGTTCGATCGGATCTCCAATTACGGCACGTTGTGGCTCGGCCTCGCACGGGCACTAGGATCACGCGGACATTTGCCCACGACGCTCGAGGCTCCCCTCCTCGGCCACGACAACTCCGGGCACGTGCACCTGCTGTGGAACGAGGGGCACACGCTCACCGTCGCCAGCTCGCCGTTCTATGGCGATTCGGGTTGGCGCTACGAACATTTCTGAGCTTTGCCGCTTGGGCGCGAGAATCGGTCGCGGGGGAATGGAGACGGAGGTGGGAATCGAACCCACACCGCTCGCGATTCAGACGAGTGGCATCACAGATTTGAAGTCTGCGCCGCACGCCAGCACGGACTCTCCGTCAGGGCTGGCGACACACGCCGCGGCCCTGAAAGCAGAGAACCCCGCGCCGAGCGCGGGGTTCCGCAAGAATTGGGCGGCGTCCTACTCTCCCACCACTTCTCGGTGGCAGTACCATCGGCGCTGCAGGGCTTAACGGCCGTGTTCGGAATGGGAACGGGTGTACCCCCTGCGCTATCACCACCCAAAACGAGATCGTCCTGGGACGAAAAAACATGACAACCGAAATAGGGTAGTGCCGAAAAGAGTATGAGCCAAGCCTCACGGGTTATTAGTACCAGTCGGCTACACACGTTACCGTGCTTCGACCTCTGGCCTATCGACCAGGTAATCTACCTGGACCCTTGAGGGACCCGAAGGTCCGGGAGTTCTTATCTCGGGTTCGGCTTCACGCTTAGATGCTTTCAGCGTTTATCCAATCCCAACATAGCTACCCTGCCATGCCGCTGGCGCGACAACAGGTACACTAGAGGTTGGTCCGTCCCGGTCCTCTCGTACTAGGGACAGCTACCCTCAAAACTCCTGCGCCCACAGAGGATAGGGACCGAACTGTCTCACGACGTTCTGAACCCAGCTCACGTACCACTTTAATTGGCGAACAGCCAAACCCTTGGGACCTTCTCCAGCCCCAGGATGTGATGAGCCGACATCGAGGTGCCAAACCTCCCCGTCGATATGAACTCTTGG